>PVMK01124671.1_pt1 | contig 28188 bp, 30 predicted proteins | sample 1853481 | NCBI WGS metagenome assembly PVMK01 (sample SAMN08533507, study PRJNA380276) | Marine sediment metagenome, whole genome shotgun sequencing project. | reverse complement strand
GATGATGGCGGCACAGCAGCACCAGATTGTCGAGATTGGTCTCACCCCCGTGGGCCCAATGGATGCTGTGGTGCGCATCGACGAACGCGTCTGCTCACAGCCTGGGAAACGGCAGTTTTTATCGCGACGCTGGAGCGCGCGACGCAGTGCAGGTGGCACCGTTCGGCGTCTGCGGCCGATGGCGAGTGGCTCTCCCTCGGCCGACTCGATGATGGGAACGATCCCGGCGTCACAACAAAGCCGCTCTGCCGTCTTCAGCGCGAGGATGCCTCCGCCTTCGATCTCGGGCGGGTCGTCCGGGTCGACAGCACCGCGTAGCGACTCCGCGCTTACGTGGACGCTTACCTGATAGCGATCGGCAGCCGAACCCGACCCTGTCGCCCCCGCAAGAACGTGTTCCGCCATGACGACCAGGGCGTCCGCGCGGGCTGCGTCGGTGGATACGTCGTCATCGCGGACGACGTCCTCGAGGCAACGCTCCAGCGCTTTCAGCAGCAACGCTCCTCCATCGGCCGATAGGCACCCACGGAACGAGAGGCTGCCATCGGCCTGCCAGACGAGTGACAGACTCCGGTCCGTGAAGGTATCGGCGTTCGCGGCATGGAGTGCGGCGCGTTGGTTCCGGACGATGCGCTCGGTCTGCGAAGCGGTAGTGTGCAGCGCAACGTTGAGTAGCTGAGCTTCGTTGACTTGCGTCGCAATCCGCGTCAGCGCGCGCACCTTCGAGTAGCTCACCCTGCCTGCACGGAACGCGGCACGGATTTCCGGCAGGTCGACCAGCGCTCTTGCAACTCGAACCTTTTCGCGCCCGGCCGCCAGGCCGATGCCGCAGGCATAGTTCAGCCAGTGGGCGGTCGATTTGCAGTGGAAACGAGCGTATAGCTCCTGTTCGTCGAACTGCTGGATCTTCTCGAGCAGAACACTGGTCGCGACGTTGATGTGGGCGTACAGGGTAGAGATCTCGTCGGCGAGGCCGGCTGCGCTGGAGATCGGTTGGGCGTTGACGATTCCGTTCATAGCAGACCCTAATACTGTATATATGTACAGTATATCAGTGCATGCCGCCAGAGTCGCGCCTCGGGTATAGAATCAGCCTCTACCGCGATGGGGGAGTTGCGGTGAGGGAAGCGACAACACCAATCGAACCCGCTGTATACCGCTTTGGCGACTGGCTGGTGGAACAAGCCCCATCAGTTGCCATAGAGAGGGGCATGTTTGTGAGACTCAATTCAAGGGGAACTTAAATGGACGGCACTGACTACCAAACGCTTGGGTTCGACTATCTCGACGACCAGGTGCTGCAAATCACCATCGATCATCCGGACAGCGCCATGAACGCGGTGGATGGTTTGCTGCACGAGGAATTCACGCGCCTGTTCCGCGACCTCAAACAGGAAGACGGAGCGCGCGCGGTCGTATTGACCGGAGCGGGCCGAGCCTTCAGTGCGGGCGGAGATTTCTCCTGGTTTCCCACATTGCAGGATCCCGCCAAGCTCGAACATCTACGCCGCGATGCCAAGCAACTCATCTGGGATATGCTGGAGGTGGAACTGCCCATTGTCTGTGCGTTGAACGGTGCGGCTGCCGGGTTGGGTGCATCCATCGCGCTGCTGTGCGACACCATATTCATGGCCGAGAGCGCGGTCATCCTCGACCCACATGTGCGCGTTGGCATCGTGGCGGGAGATGGCGGCACGGTCATCTGGCCAATGGCGATCGGGCCCGCGCTTGCCAAGCAGTACCTCATGACCGGTGATCCCGTAAAAGCGGCTGAGGCGCATCGCATCGGCCTGGTGAACTTCGTGACGGACGATGACAAGGTGCTTGATGAGGCGCTGGCTTTTGCACGCCGTCTGGCAGCGGGCGCGCCGCTGGCCATTCAATATACGAAGCAGGCCGTCAACAAACTGGTGAAGGACAGTCTCAATATCGCCTTCGACTATGCCACCGCACTCGAAATCGTGACCTTCAAGTCGGAAGATCATCTTGAGGCGCTGGCCGCTTTCCAGGAAAAACGCGAACCGAATTTCAAAGGAATCTGATTATGTCCGATCTCAGTCTCACCGAAGCCATGAGTACCCTGCGGGCCGTTCGCCGTCTGCGCCCTGACCCCCTCGGTTGCGTACTCACCACGTTGCTTTGTCAGACTGAGGCCGAGGCGCTCCTATATGACGACATTTTCGGCAACACGCGCGGCGCGTCATGACCTGGTCGTTTACGGACGAACCAGATCACATCCGGCTGCTTCGTGACGCTGTGTGTGAGTTCGTTGCACGGTACATGCCGGATCAGAGCGTCAGGGAGTGGGACAGGGCACATCACTTTCCACCTGACCTGTGGCAAAAGGTAGCGGAGCTCGGCATCTGCGGTCTCACAGTGGAAGAAAGCTATGGTGGCCAGGGCCGCGATCTGGTGGCTGCCATCGAGGAACTCCGCCAGGCCGGCAGTTTCGCCGCGGGACCCTTCATCCACGCCGCTTTCTACGGTGGTGTGAACATCTCGGAAAACGGCTCGCCCGAGCAGAAGGAGGAACTGCAGCCCAGTATCGCCAGGGGCGAGTTGTTGTTCGCCTACGGTGGCCCCGAACCCGCCATAGGTGGGGATAGGGCCAGCGGGAAGACGAAGGCACGCCTCCGCGACGACGGTGGGCCCGCGGTCAGCAATGGTGCGAAGCGTTGGTGCACGGGGGCAGATTTTGCGGACTACATCATCTGCCTGGTCAACAGCGATGCGGACGGCAAGCGGTACCGCAATCTAAGTTTTGTGTTGGTTCCACCGGGTGCCGACGGCGTTACCATGACCCCAATCGAGCACAGCCATCTGCGCTACACCGCGTCATCCGATGTCACTTTTGGTGATGTCAACGGGCCAGCCAGTGCCATTCTTGGCGGATCAGAGTTGTGGAACCGGGGTTGGGATGTGCTTGCCGGTGAAGCACTGGAAGTGGAAAAACTGGAGATCTCCGCCTGCACACTCGGCTTCGCGCGCGCTTGTGTGGAAGAGGCCTGGCGCTATGCCGAAGAGCGCGAGCAATTTGGTGTGGCCATCGGTCAGCACCAGGCGGTGCGCCACGCACTGGTGGACGTAAAGACGAAGCTGAGCGCGTGCCGGCACATGCTCCATCACGCGGCATGGTTCGCCAATGAGCGGCGCCCATGCAGTGTGGAATCGTCCATGCCAAGCTGTTCATTGCCGAGAATGGCGTGGAGATCGCGCTCACTTGTCAACGGGTGCTTGGCGCCTACGGGCTGTCCGATGCATTCAACGTGGAGCGCAACGTGCGCGACCTGCTCGGCATGCCCATCGTTGGCGGGTCTTCCAACATGCAACGCAACAATATCGCCAACCGCCTGAGGATGGCGCAATGAGGATGAAACGCGCAGAGTAATGTCCGTGCCGGAGAAGCTCGGCTTTACGCGGGTACGCCCTTAGACTCCACTTGAGTTTATTTAGCTAAATCAATGAGATGGGCCTGACATGCTCCTGATGATCGACAACTACGATTCCTTCACCTACAACGTGGTCCAGTACCTGGGCGAGCTTGGCGCCGAGGTGGAAGTGCACCGCAACGACGAGATCACGCTCGCCGAGATCGAAGCCAAAGACCCGGATCTGATCGTCATCTCGCCCGGGCCCTGCACGCCCAACGAAGCGGGCATCTCCATGGATGTGGTCCGTACCTTCGGACCGCACATTCCGTTGCTCGGCATTTGCCTGGGCCACCAGAGCATCGGTCAGGTGTTTGGCGGTGACATCGTTCGGGCGCGCGCTGTGATGCACGGAAAAACCTCGATGATTCATCACGCCGGACAGGGCGTTTTCGAAGATCTGCCCGACCCGTTCGAAGCCACGCGCTATCACTCGCTGGTGATCGACGAAGCCTCGCTGCCCGATTGCCTGGAAGTCACCGCCTGGACCTGCCGTCGAGGACGGCGCCGCGACGAGATCATGGGCGTGGCGCACCGGAGCACCCCATCGAGGGAGTCCAGTTCCACCCGGAATCGATTCTCACCCGCACCGGCCACGATCTGCTGCGCAACTTTCTGGCACGGGTGCCGGCCGCGGCGTTGTCGGCATGAGCGATGACGCCGTACGCGCGGCGCTGGAGGAACTGAGCCAGGCCCACGACCTCAGCCGCGAGCAAGCCCGCGCGCTGTTCACGGCAATCATGTCAGGGGCCGCAACCGAGGCGCAGATTGGCGGCGTGCTGATGGCATTGCGGGTGAAGGGTGAAGTTGACGACGAGCTGACCGGCGCGGTGGAGGCCATGCGTGATTTGTCCACCAGAGTCGCGGTCACGGCGCCCTATCTGGTCGACACCTGCGGTACCGGCGGCAGCGGCGGCGCGAGTTGTTCAACGTGTCCACCGCCGCGGCATTCGTCACTGCGGCAGCGGGCGCGCACGTCGCCAAACACGGCAACCGGGGCATGACCAGCAAGAGCGGCAGCGCCGACGTGCTCGAAGCGGCGGGCGTCAACCTCGAGCTGACACCGGAGCAGATTGGCCGCTGTGTCGAAGAGGTGGGCGTCGGCTTCATGTTCGCACCCGCCCATCACAGTGCCATGCGCTTCGCGGCCGGCGCGCGGCGGGAACTGGGGGTGCGCACCCTGTTCAACGTGCTCGGGCCGATGACCAATCCCGCGAACGCGCCGAATCAGGTCATCGGCGTATTCGACGCTGCCTGGCAGGTACCGATGGCCAAGGTCCTGAAGACCCTGGGCAGCCGCCATGTGATCCTCGCTCACGCCGACGGGTTGGACGAATTGTCGATTGCCGGACCGTCGTTCATGGTCGAGCTGAAGGACGGCGTAATCACCGAATCCGAGGTCCATCCGGAAGACTTCGGGTTGTCCGTTCACTCGCTCGACGGGTTGCGTGCCGATTCTCCCCAAGCCAGTCTCAAGCTCGTTCGGCAGTCGCTCGGCCAGCCCGAGTCCGCTGCGGCGGCAATCGTGGCACTCAATGCGGGTGCCGCCATCTACGCGTCCGGCGTGGCGACGAGCTTCGCCAACGGCGTCGACATGGCGCAGGACGCAATCTCGGCCGGGCTCGCCCGGGAACGGCTCGCCGAGTTGGCCCGCATCTCCAGCTTGATGGCGGAATCGTGAGCGCGGCCGACGGGTCTGAAACAGTATTGACGCGCATCCTTGCGCACAAACGCAAGGAAGTAGCGCAACGCAGTGCTGCGACGCCGCAATCTCTGTTGGAGTCCCGTGCTGTGCGGCAACCGGCTGCTCGCGGTTTCGTCAGGGCCCTCCAGGCCCGCATCGATGACGGCGAGCCGGCCGTGATCGCGGAGATCAAAAAGGCATCGCCCAGCAAAGGTCTGATCCGCGCCGATTTCGATCCGGTGGCCATCGCCAGAAGCTATGCGCAAGCCGGCGCTGCCTGCCTGTCGGTGCTGACAGACGAGCATTTCTTTCTGGGCCACGACGATTATCTGGCAGCCGCTCGTGACGTAGTTACGCTACCGGTGCTGCGCAAAGATTTTACAGTAGATGCCTATCAGCTTTACGAGGCACGTGCGCTCGGCGCGGACTGCGTGTTGCTGATCGTTGCCGCACTCGGCGCCGGCCAGCTCAAGGAATTCCATGGCCTCGCGCGGGGGCTTGGCCTGGATGTGCTTGTCGAGGTTCACGACGCGTCCGAACTCGAATCCGCATTGGCCCTCGATCCTGCGCTGATTGGCATCAACAACCGCAATCTGCATACCTTCGAAACGCGCCTCGACACCACCTATGCGCTGCTCGAGAGAATTCCCGAGAACACGATCGTGGTAACGGAGAGCGGCATCCGCGACCCAGCGCAGGTCAGCGAGATGCGCGCGCGCGGCGTTAACGCGTTCCTGGTGGGCGAGGCGTTCATGCGCGAACCCGATCCGGGGGCGGCTCTGAAGGCCCTCTTCGATCTGAACGTCCAGTAGCCGTTGCCATCTTCACGCTGCGGCGTCAGGATGGAGGCCCAACGGTAGTACTTGGAGAGCGCAGGCGTTGGATCTAGTCTTCATCTACGGGCCACCCGCATCCGGAAAACTCACGGTCGCCAACGAGCTGGCCCGGCTGACCGGTTACAAGGTATTCCACAATCATCTGGCGGCGGATATCGCCAGTTCCGTATTCGAATTCGGCAGCCCGGCGTTCGTGCGAATCCGGGAATACACCTGGATGGAGGTTTTCAGGGAAGCGGCGATGGCGGACCGCTCGCTGATTTTCACGTTCACTCCGGAGACCACGGTCCGCCAATCGTTTCTGTCCCAGAGTTCGACGTTCCTGCAGCGTCTGAACAGCCGGGTAAACTGGGTCGAGCTCACCTGCGCTGAATCGGAGTTGTTCAAACGCATCGCCAACCCGGATCGTGAGCGCTGGGGCAAGCTGCGCTCGGTGGAAGGCTATCAGCGGCTGAAGGCCGCGGGCGCCTTCGAGTTTCCCATGCCGTTGTGCGACCTGAGTATCGATTCGGGAACGACCGGCCCCGCAGATGCCGCAAGCGCCATTCACGAGTTCCTGAAATCCCCGGCCCGCGAGCCCGACGACCTGGTTCCCATCATCTGACAGGGGTCAGAGCCCTTTTTCCTAAAAAGGGCTCTGACCCCTAAAAAGAAGGCGGGATAAACCCGCCTTCTTCCTAACCTCGTCAGACGAGGTTAACGCGTGCCGTAAACGACCATCGTCTTTCCTTTGACTGACACCAATCCCTGTTCGACCAGTGTTTTCAGTACGCGTCCGACCATCTCCCGGGAACAACCGACGATGCGGCCGATTTCCTGACGGGTGATTTTGATCTGCATGCCATCCGGGTGGGTCATCGCATCCGGCTGTTTGGTCAGATCGAGCAGTGTCCGTGCTACCCGTCCCGTAACGTCCAGGAACGCCAGGTCGCTGACCTTCTGCGTCGTCCGACGCAGTCGTTCGGCCATCTGGTTGCTGACGGCATAGAGCAGATCGGTGTGCTTGTGGGCCACTTCCTTGAATTTTGCGTAAGACAGCTCGGCTACCTCACACTCCGTTTTGGCCTTGACCCATGCGGTGCGCGGGTCGTTATCATCCAGGAACAGCGGCATCTCACCGAAGAAATCACCCTTGTTCAAGTACGCAACGATGATTTCGCGGCCGGATTCGTCTTCCACGAGGACCGTCACAGATCCCTTGAGAATGAAGTAAATGGAGTCGCTCTTATCGCCGGCGTAGATCAGCGTGCTCTTGGCCGGGTATTTGCGACGGTGGGCGGCAGCGAGAAAAGCATCCAGATGCGGGCTTTCCTGGGTAGTCGGGTCGTGCGGGAACGCCTTGCCGAGGGGTCGATTCGCCGCCAGTCCTGAGGACTGATTGTTAACTGCAAGCATTTAGAGACGCTCCTTCGTGACGTGTCTTGCGAGATTTGAAGCTTGCCCAGCTGTGATCCAGTAAACGAGGGGTCAACGACGAGCGGCACAGTTTTAGTGACCGAACGGTCGCAGTTAACACAACTTTCAAGCAGAGTGTCACGAGAATACCAACACTGGTGCTTATGAACGCAAATTTTCGCCGGGTCAACCAGGCGATGTTCGCCCAGGATGTCCCCGTCGATGCTTGACCGACCCCCACCCACGGCCGGTATGCACCATGTGGCGCTCTACGTGAACGCGTTCGACGCCTGTGTCGATTTCTACACCCGGCTCCTGGGAATGAACGTGGAGTGGCACCCCGACCCGGACAACATCTACCTCACATCGGGCAGCGACAACGTCGCCATCCATCGGGCCTCGCACGAACGGGCCGTCGATGGGCAGCGACTGGACCACATTGGATTCATCATCAGCCGGATGGAGGAAGTCGACCAGTGGTATGCGTTCATGGTCGAACACGACACACCAATCGTTGCGGAGCCAAAGACCCACCGGGACGGTGCGCGCAGCTTCTACTGTCGGGATCCGGATGGGACTCTCGTCCAGCTGATTTGTCTTTCTACTGACTAACACTTGAATTCGAGGTCAGCTGTACTCTTTGGAGACGCTCGGGAGTGGTGGCTTTGTTCAACTTCGGTCGCGCTATGCCACGGTCCGGGGCGGTCGCGCAATGCGTGGGCCGGAGGTGTAGCACGACCGGCACTTACCTGGGTATAGCGCGACCAGCGTCGACCGAAGCCTACACCGCAGAGCGTATCGAAGAGCAGCACAACATCGAGTCCGCGACCGACCTAGTAGAGAGTCACTAGCCGCGGTAGCTGGTCTGCGTCATCAGTCTGGAGATCAGGGTCATCACGTCCTTGACAGGCTGCGGGAATTCGACGCCGCCGGCGCGGCGCGCATCGGTGCCATGCCGGGCCTCATCGGCGTGCATCTGTTCGACGATCACCCGGCTGCGCGCGTCGTCCACCGGAAGCTCTTCGAGATGGGACTCCAGATGTTTGCAGACCTGGTCCTCGGTTGCAGCAACGAAGCCGAGACTGATCTTGTCGCCCATCAAGCCGGTCGCAGTGCCCAGCACGTACGACAATCCGTACCACAGCGGGTTCAGCACGCTGGGCTTGCTGTCGAGCTGATCGAGGCGTTCATCACACCAGGCAAGATGATCTTCTTCCTCGCGCGCAGCATCCAGCAGCGACGCTTTGACGCGGCCGTCCCGCGCGACCAGGGCTTGACCTTCATACAAGGCCTGCGCACAGACCTCGCCCGTGTGGTTGACGCGCATCAATCCTGCGGCGTGGCGCGTGTCCGTCTCGCTGAGCGACACATCCTCGACCTCTCGACCAGGTGACGGTCGCTCTGCGCGCGGCGGGCGGGCGAGGGTTTTCAGCACCCGATCCACGCCCAGCACCACGGTGTCCACAAAGGAAGGGTTCGCCATCAGCCGAGCCCGGTGAGTTGCCGGCCGCCCAGCAGGTGTAAATGAACGTGGAACACCGTCTGCCCACCTTCGCCGTTGCAGTTCATGATCAGACGATACCCGGACGTATCTATGCCACGCTGAATGGCCAGCCGTTTCGCGCAGCCAACCAGCGTGCCGAACAAACTCGCTTGCTCTTCTGGTACATCGTTCACAGTTGCGACGTGCTGCTTGGGAATAATGAGAATGTGCGTCGGCGCCTGCGGGCTGATGTCGTTGAACGCGAGCACGTCATCGTCCTCGTAGACAATGTCACCCGGAATCTCGCGAGTGGCGAGCTTGCAGAACAGGCAGTCGCTGGGCACGTTGAATCCACCGAAGGTTGCAGTTAAGCAAACTGTAGCAGGGGCGAGCAGGCTCTTACAGGGCGCGCAGCCTCTTACAGGGAAAGACATGGGCGACACCCACGACCTCGGCCTCATACTCGACGCCAGAATCCCCATCATCGTCATCGAGTCTACGGACGAGAAGCAGGTGCTCGAGCTGCTGTTGCGGTTCGCGATGCAGCGCCAGCTCGGCTTCTACGAATGGAGCGTCACCCGGGGCTTGCGCCGCGGCGGTTTTGGCACCGACACGCCCAGCGACACAGACCTGACCGAACCCGAAGCGTTGCTGACCCACATCGCCCGGACTACCGGCCCAGCACTCTACGCCCTGTGTGACTTTCATCCGTACCTGGCGGGGGAGCCCACGGTGACGCGCCTGCTGAAAGACGTGGCACTCGACTTCGAGCGACTGGGCAACACCCTGGTTCTGGTCAGCCACGCCTTGGGCATCCCTCTGGAACTCGGTCGTTACACGGCCACCTTCAAGCTGCGCTTGCCCAGCGACGAGGAGTTGATGGCGCTCGTGCGGGCCCAGGCGCAAGACTGGGCAAAACAGAATCAGGGTCAAAAGGTCAAAACCGATAGCGCCACCCTGGAAAAGCTCATCGCCAATCTGCGTGGGGTCACCCGAGCCGATGCCCAGATGCTGATCCGACACGCGATCTTCGCCGACGGCGCCATTCAGCAAAGCGATATTCCAGCCATCAACAAGCTGAAATTCGAATTGCTCGACTCGGAAGGCGTCCTGCACTACGAATACGACACCGAAGGATTCGGTGAAGTCGCCGGGCTCGACAACTTGAAAGCCTGGTTGAAGCTCCGCCGCGACGCATTTCTGAAGGGCGGTGATGAGGATCGCCCGCGCGGCATGCTTCTGCTGGGCGTTCAAGGCAGCGGCAAGAGTCTCGCCGCCAAATCGGTCGCCGGCCTGTTCGGTCTACCCCTGCTACGGCTCGACTTTGGCGCGCTGTACAACAAGTTCTTCGGCGAAACCGAACGCAATCTGCGCAATTCGCTGAAGCAGGCAGAGATGATGGCGCCGTGCGTCCTGTGGATGGATGAGATCGAGAAGGGCCTGGCAACCGGCCAATCGGACAACGCGACCTCAAAGCGCGTGCTCGGCACGTTGCTGACCTGGATGGCGGAGAACGATCAGCCGGTGTTCCTGGTCGCCACCTCCAACGACATCTCGGAACTGCCTCCGGAGTTGCTGCGCAAAGGTCGACTCGACGAGATCTTCTTCGTGGATCTGCCGGACACGGCAACGCGCCGCAAGATCTTCGCGATACATCTGAAGAAACGTGATCTCACGATTGAGGACTTCGATCTCGACGGGCTGGCCGAACTCGCCGTCGGCTTTACCGGCGCCGAGATAGAGCAAGCCATCGTCTCCGCGCGCTACCTGGCGGCGTCCCGCGACGAGACCCTGACCAGCGACGACATACGCGCCGCGGTCAACTGCACCTATCCCATATCGGTGCTGCGTGCCGATTCGGTCCAAGCCTTGCGCGACTGGGCGAAGACTCGCACCGTTCCGGCTTGACGGCACGACCGCCCCCCACAAAAAAGTCACGCCTCCCTGTAGACCACGAAACCTCGATGCTGCAGCACGAATGCGGCAAATCGTCGGTCGCCGGGTGAGCCCCCCGTCAACAGATAAGACGTTCCGGCGTGCAGCCCCGCGCCCAACGCTCGCGGATCCATACCCGAGGTGAGTTCGAGCCGCTTGCCGTCGAAGTCCACCGGCGGCGGCTTCAGGGAGGCGACCAGTAATTCGGCAAACAGGTGCACCGGCAACTGCAACAACGCGCAGGGTGTGAGGGCAATGACGTCGGCATTCCGCGGTGCCCCTCGCAGCAGCGCATCCTCGCCGAAGAAACCGCCGCTGCGCACCACATGCCGGGCCTGGCCCGCCTGAACGACCTGTACCGCACCGTCACATACCACGTAGAAGGTGTCCCCCAGGTCGCCACGCCGTATCACCACATCGCCGGCCGCCACGTTCAACACCGTCAGGCCGCGAAACAACCGCTGCAACTCGACGGCGGACAGGCTGGCCAGCAATGGCCCGCCGAGGAATCGGCCCAGCCAGGGCTCGAAATCCTGGTCCGCCGGGCTGCAAACTTGCGGGCTTGCCAGGGGTAGAGGGTTCTTCAAGGCCTCCTCGGGATCGCCAATGCGCAGTAACTGCACACGCCCGCAGGTCACCAGTTGGGGGAATTGTGCATCCAGGATTGGCTCACGCGCGGCCGCTGCCCGGTGGGTCACGGATTGCACGCGGCGGCGGCGATCGGTGCGACGCACCGATCCGCGCAGCAGATAGAGACAGACGTCCGGCGGCAGGCGCGGAGGTCGAACCAACCGGCCCGCCGGAAGCCGTAGCAGCTTTGTGGTGGTTGCCAGCATCGTCAGGTGTTCGTCGCTTGCATGACGGTAGCGGGGCAACCGGCGCAGCGTTTCCATCAAGTCCATGCCGTGAGCGTCGCAGACTGTAGCGGAGGGTCGCCAGCCGCCTACGCCCCAACGCGCCGTGAGCGTTAAGCCAACTCCCGGGCGACCGCCCGGTAGCCAATATCGCCTCGACAGTAAACGCCGTGCCAATCGAGCTTCTCGACCGTCCGATAAGCAACGCGCTGCGCGCTCGACACGTCATCGCCGAGACCCACGACGCACAACACGCGACCACCATTGGTGACCACATCGTCGCCGTCCAGGCGCGAGCCCGCGTGAAACACCTTCACGTCATCGCCCTCGACCGCGTCCAATCCGGAGATGACATCACCCTTGGCATAGTCCAGCGGATAACCGCCAGCCGCGAGGACGACGCCCAACGCGGCCCGCGGATCCCAATCCAGCGCTACCTCGTCCAGGCAACCGGCCAGCGCTGCCTGACACAGTGCGACCAGGTCCGAGCGCAACCGCATCAGCACGGGTTGCGCCTCCGGATCGCCGAACCGGCAGTTGAACTCGATGACCCGCGGCGACCCATCCGGCATGATCATCAGGCCCGCATACAGAAACCCCTGATAGGGATGACCTTCCGCCGCGATGCCGGCGATCGTCGGCTCAATCACCTCGCGCATGATCCGCGCGTGAATCTCGGGCGTGACCACGGGCGCCGGTGAGTACGCGCCCATTCCTCCGGTGTTCGGTCCCAGATCGCCATCGTCCCGGGCCTTGTGATCTTGAGAACTGGCAAACGGCAGCGCGCGCACGCCGTCGCACAGACAAATGAAACTCGCTTCCTCACCGTCGAGAAACTCTTCTATGACGACCTTGCGGCCGGCGTCCCCGAACGCCGCGCCGGACAGCATGCCGCGCACAGCAGCCTTGGCTTCATCGACGGTCCGGGCCACCACCACGGCTTTCCCGGCCGCGAGGCCGTCCCCTTTGACGACAATCGGCGCGCCTTGCAGGTCGATGTATTCCAGAGCCGGGTCGAGATCGGTGAACGTCTGATAGGCCGCGGTGGGAATGCCGTGTCGCGCCAGGAAGTCCTTCGTGAACGATTTGGAACCTTCGAGCTGTGCCGCGCCCGCGCTGGGCCCGAACAGCGACAGCCCTTGCGCATCAAAGTAGTCCCGAATGCCATCGACCAGCGGATTCTCCGGCCCGGCAATCGTCAGGTCGACGCCTTCGCTGCGCGCAAACGCGGTCAGCCCGGCAAAATCACCCACCCCAATATCGACGTTGGACATGTTGGGTTCACGAGCGGTGCCCGCATTGCCCGGTGCGACGAATACATGATCCACGCCTGCGCTGAGCGCCGCCTTCCAGGCCAGGGCGTGTTCCCGACCGCCGCTGCCCACCACCAGAATCTTCACTCGTCGACCCCCTTTTTCGAATGTGTCAGTGGATCAGTGTCTGAAGTGCCGGATGCCCGTGAACACCATCGCCATATCATGATCATCAGCGGCGGCGATGACTTCCTCGTCACGCACCGACCCACCCGGCTGGATGACGGCCCTGATGCCCGCCTCAGCGGCCGCGTCTATTCCGTCGCGAAACGGAAAGAAGGCATCCGACGCCATGACCGCTCCGGCGACCTCCAGACCCTGCTCGGCGGCTTTGAGGCCCGCGATTTTCGCGCTGATCACGCGGCTCATCTGTCCAGCTCCAACGCCGATAGTGCGCCGTTCACGCGCGTAGACAATCGCGTTGGATTTGACGAACCAGGCCACCTTCCACGCAAACATCAGATCCGCCAGTTCGGCGGCGCTGGGCGTGCGCCGCGTGACCATCCGTAGATCTTCCGCGGCAACATGGTCCACATCCAGTTCCTCGACCAGCAGCCCCCCGACAACCCGTTTGAAATCCAGACGCCGCGCTGGTGTCGGTAGTAACTCACCGCAATCGAGCAGCCGGAGATTCTTGCGCCCTCGCGCCACGCTGATGGCAGGCTCGGTAACGCCGGGGGCGATGACTACCTCTGCAAACTGCCCATCGATGATCCGCTGGAGCGTTGCTGCGTCCAGCGCACGGTTGAACGCAATGATGCCGCCATACGCCGACGTCGGGTCAGTTGCGAAGGCGGCGGCATAGGCGGCGCCAATGGATTCAGCTTCGGCAACACCACACGGATTCGCGTGTTTGACGATCACGCACGCCGGCTCGGCAAACACCTTGACGCACTCGAGCGCCGCATCGGTGTCGGCGACGTTGTTGTACGACAGCGCTTTGCCTTGCACCTGCGCCGCACCCGCCGCGCTGCCCGATGAGGGGGCATTCGACTCTACGTACAACGCCGCATCCTGGTGGGGATTTTCGCCGTAACGCATCCGCTGGGCGCGCGTATACGCGAACACGATGCGCTCCGGAAACAGTTCGTCGCGACCCAGGTAACCGGCAACGGCAGCATCGTACGCTGCCGTGTGACGGAACGCCTTCACCGCATACGTCCGGCGCATGGCCAGCGAGGAGCCTCCACTGGCGAGCGCTGCGATGACTTCGGCGTAGTCCCCGGGATCGACGACCACGAGCACATCCCGGTGATTCTTCGCCGCGGATCGAACCATGGCCGGACCACCGATATCGATGTTTTCGATGGCCAGTTCCTCGGTGCAATCTTCACCCGCCACCGTGGCTTCAAAGGGATAGAGGTTGACCACCGCCAGATCGATCGCGCCGACTCCGTGCTCCGCCTTGACAGCATCGTCCTGACCGCGGCGACCGAGAAGGCCGCCATGAATCTTGGGGTGCAGGGTCTTGACCCGCCCATCCATCATCTCCGGAAAGCCGGTGTAGTCAGCCACTTCCAGGACCGGGATGTTCGCATCGCTCAAGGCCCGGAAGGTGCCGCCCGTGGACAACAGCTCGACGCCGGCCGCCACCAATGCCGCGCCAAGTGTCTCGATTCCGGTTTTGTCGGAAACGCTCAGCAACGCCCGGGTAACGGCGCGTACCTCGGAAGTCATCAGATCAGAGTTCCAGCAGCCCGTGTTGCTTGAGCTTTTTGTGCAGCGTGCCGCGACTGAGCCCCAGCAATTCCGCCGCCCGGGTCTTGTTGTCGGCCACATGACCCATGACCGCCTGCAGCAATGGCCGCTCCACTTCGGTCATGACAAGATTGTACAGCCCGCCCGCGCGTGCGCCATCGAGAGTCTCGAAATAATCTTGCAGCGCCTCGGAAATGCTGCGCTGCAGCGGCGTGACTCGCACAGCCGTAGGCGTTGGTATCGTTATCATGCCGCTTCGTCTTCCCCGATTGCTGCCTCACTTTCTGTCAACAGACGTGCAATGAAGTCCCTCTGCGCAACGGCAGTCTCCAGTCGGGTAAACGCTTGGATACGTACTCGACTCAGCCCAAGTCTCTCCATGTAGCTCTTCACGTGCTTGCGCGCGATCCCCAGCGCACGCCGTTCCCCATAGAATTCATGCAGCCGCTTCAGGTGCCGCGCGGCGATGCCCACTACCTCGACGGGTCGCCGCGCAACCGGCGCCCGACCCATCGCCAATCCCGTTGCGATGTCTCCCGGCAGCCAGGGCGCGCCGAGCGCAGCCCGACCAATCAGCAATCCGTCCGCGCCGGTGCAGCACAGCACCGCCAGGGCACGCGCATAGCTGTCGATGTCCCCGTTCGCAAACACCGGAACCGATACCGCGCGTTTGATCTCGGCGATCGTCTGGTATTCGACGCTGCCCACGAAACGACAGCTGCGCGTCCTGCCATGCACCGCCAACGACGCAACACCCGCCGCTTCCGCGAGGCGTGCGATGCGCACGCCGTTGCGTTGCTGTGGTGTCGATCCTGTGCGCATCTTCAGCGTCACCGGCAAGGATGTCGCGCGCACTGCAGCGTCCAGAATTCGGCCTACCAGCGCCTCATCCGCGAGCAATGCAGATCCGGCAAGCCGGCGACAGACTTTCTTGGCCGGGCAACCCATGTTGATATCGACGATCTCTGCCCCGCTCTGCTCGGCACGCCGAACCGCTGCGCCGATCATCTGCGCGTCGCTACCGGCCACCTGGATGATGCGTGGCCCGGCACCGTGATGCATCGCCCGTCGTTCCCGGGAACGTGCGGTGTCCCACAGCTCGGGTCTGGCGCTGGTCATCTCGGCAACGACGGCGCCAGCGCCCAATTCCCAGGCAAGCTCGCGAAACGGCAGGTCGGTTACGCCGGCCATGGGCGCAAGCACGACCGAGTTACGCAGCTTGTGAGGACCGATACGGAGCAAGGGTTGCACGACGACGCCGGAAAAGGCCTGACATGATACCGCCGCCGCCGGCCGCTGAAAATTCAAATCGTGGTTGGACGCTAAATTTCGTCCGCGTTCAGTGAAACAACATGACGTAGTTGACTGCGTCCGAACCGGGATCCTTGATGGACAACGAGATGTGTACCGGCGTATTGGAGCCGATCATCTTCGCGCCGGCGGCTTCCCCCGCGAGGTACTCAGCCGGCTGGAACCGGCGCCCCGCCACGGTGCGCCCGTCCATCGACGAGAACCGCAGCTCAATGACCGGATAGGGTTGCTCGAAGGGGGCCCCATTGATCACCAGCGCATCGATGATCAGCGCATCCTCGACATCAGGGTGCTGGCGCACGACCAGGTTCTTCGAGTAAATCGCATCAACCGCCCGCAGTGGTTTCAGGTCGCAGAAGAAAAGCCGACAGCTGAATTCGTAGATCGGTCGAATAGAGGGATCTGTCGACCACTCGTCCCGTTGCGACCAGAACACCTGCACCACCAGCGCCAGGGTAGCAACGACAGTTGCGACAGGGATCCAATATCGTTTGCGGGGCGGCGCGGCGGGCTCCAGATCGGCCGGTTCGATATCAACGTTCAACGGCCCCAGTGCACCTACCGGATCCAGCACCGCCGGTGCCGGTTTGGGTACCTCCGGGCCCTCGGCCGCAGCCTCCCGATTCCAGCCGAATGGGTGCGGCGATTCGCCCTCATCCAGAACAATTTCCTCCACATTCTCGGGATCGATCGCAGGCTCCGGATCCGGTTCTGCATCCGGCCCTGCATCCGGCTCGGGGTCCAGCTCCGCCAGTTCGGCTTCACCAGGGGCTTCGCCGTCATCAGGTTCGGCAACGTGAAACTCCAAGGGCACATCGAGATCGACTGCCGGAGCGACGGGTTCGGCAGCGGGTGGCTGTGGAGAATTCGTGTCATCGGGTGGGACGGCATCGTCAGGTTCGGCCGCGTCATCGGGGTTCAACGGGACATCCACCTTCCCCGCTGAACCGATGAACTCAATGTCATCAACCGACAGATCTTCGAATTCCCCGATGTTGTCGGGCAGTTCCGGCGGCGCCACGAGTTCGATCGACTCCAGGCCCGCGAACCTTTCGGCCTCCACTGATTCGTCGGAAGCATCGGAGTCGTCGATCAGGGGATAAGTTGCAACTTCATCGGTTCCTTTCGCCGCCGTGTCTGGCGCCCCGACATCCAACTCGATTGGCTCCAATGTGAGATCGTCGGTCACATCGAGCACCTGCTCGGTCTCGTCTTCCACCACCGGTGGGCTCTCCCGGGGCACACCGAAGACATCCGCGGAGTCGCCGGCCAGTTCGCTCAGCAGCGCGTCCAACGCTTCGTTGGCGTCCCCTCCAAGCTCGGCCTCATCATCTTCAAGCACGAAGTGCTCCGCCCCAAGGAACACTTCGAGACACGACCCGCAACGCACCTTGCCAGCCGCAATCTCGAGCTGGCTCTCGGTCACACGGAATCGAGTGCCGCAATTGGGGCACTCGGTAACCAGCGGTTCGATGGAATCCTCACCCACTTCGTCTCGTCCCTTCGACGCAGATCCAACCTTCACGACGATTCGCAGGCGCGAACTTCAGCTCCGGGTAGGCGGCCAGCACGGTGTCCAGCTTTGCTTCCAGAATCCCGGACAATATCACCACCCCCTCGGTCTTCCGCAGGGCGTTAAGGCGTCCCGCCAGATCCACCAACGGGTTGGCCAGTATGTTCGCGACCACGAGGTCATAACAACCCACTGCCGGTAGCGTGTCGGTCACCGACAACCGATCGCCCAGCACGTCATTGTAGGCAGCGTTGGCCCGGGTCGCGAGTAGTGCCTGCGGATCGTAATCAACCGCGAGAACAGATCCAGCACCCAACAACAGTGGCGAGAGATCCGCAGCAACCGGAAACAGCGCCTCCAGTCGAGCGCTGTCCCAGACAGGTGTTTCCGCCGGTCCCGGTTCCAGCACCGGCTCAACCGAGCAACCGGGTCGGACGGTCACAGCCAACGCACCCACGCCGGCAAGCTGGTCGGACAGACCATCGACCTGCGCCGCCACGGTATCGATGGACACGCAGACCCACGGCATGACTAAACCAATTGAAAGAGCGTCTGCCCGGTTTCAATGGGTTGTCCGTCATCGAAGAAAATCTGAACGACGCGGCCGGCTTGCTCAGCCTCGATCTGGTTCATCATCTTCATGCTTTCGATGATGCACAACACATCACCCATCGCGACATTCTGGCCCACCGTAACGAACGGGCGTTCGCCCGGCGCTGGTGCTCTATAGAAGGTGCCGGCCAGAGGCGCTGTCACGGCGAACCCGCCGTTCTCCTGCGGGCCTTCCGGCGAGCCTTGCGGCGGACCAGAGGCTGCTCCTCGGGTTATCTCGGATTCAGTGCCGGTGGGTTGCACAACCACCGCTTCCGCAGCGGCAACGGGCGCCACCTGAGCGGGCCGAGCAATTCGGATGACCTCGTCGCCATCGCGCACCTCCAGCTCCGAGATGCCCGATTCCTCTACCAGTTCGATCAACTTCTTTATCTTTCTGAGGTCCATGGCGCCCTACTCCGAACCAACTGATTCAATGGCTGACGCCAGCGCGTATTCGTAACCCCGCGCGCCCAGCCCCGTGATCACCCCTCGCGCCACGTCGGAGAGAAACGATTGCTGGCGGAAACTCTCCCGAGCGTGAACGTTCGACAGGTGTATTTCGATGAAAGGAATCTCCACGCCCAGCAGGGCGTCGCGCAGCGCAATGCTGGTATGCGTGAAAGCCCCTGGATTGAAGACAACGAAATCGACGCTTTCCTGCTTTGCGAGATGCAACCGATCGATGAGTTCGTGTTCGGCGTTGCTCTGGAAACAACTCAGCTGGCAGTTCGCCGCACTCGCCTGCGCCGTCAGGCGGGCCTCGATGTCCGCGAGCGTATCCGTGCCGTATACATCGGGTTCACGGCTTCCCAACAGATTGAGGTTGGGTCCGTTGAGGACTAGAACGTGTGTCATGTCGGGATCTGGCTTCGATTTACGAGTGATTGTGCCCGAATTTGTCAAATTTCGCTAGTTACCTGCTAATTCGCCGAACTTAGGCCCTTTTTCGACGAATTTAACTGCAATCTCCCACTGGGCCAGACGCTCGAGATGGGTCGCCATGGCCCGTCTGTCCAGTTCGCCCATCACCCGAAAATCGGTTATCTCGCGCCCATCTTTCGAAAAGAAGATCATGCTTGGCGGGCCGAACAACCCATACTCCGCAAGCAGCGCCTTGTCGAATTCGTCATTGGCGGTGACATCCGCGCGCAGCAACCGCAGCGTGCTCAGGCGTTCGCGAACCCCATCGGCCGGGAACACGCTGCGTTCCATCACCTTGCATGAGATGCACCAATCCGCATACAGATCCAGCATGGCAATTTCACCCGCCGCGCTGGCGGCCTGAAGTTCCGCCTGCAGCCCGTCGAGCCCTTTTACCGGACGCCACTCGAGTGATTCGGCCTGCTGCCCGGCGACACCCATTCCATGCAAGGGTCGCAGCGGGTCTTCTGCACCGCTGGCCGCGCCGATCAACAGCAACACGCCGTAAATGAATCCGAAGGCGCCGGTCGCCTTCCACAACTGACCCCATCCCTGGCGCGCCGAAAAGTCCAAGGCCCCGAGGTAGACCCCGGAGCCCATGGCGAGCGCAGCCCACAGCATCAGGGTCGCCGGGCCCGGCAGCACCCGCTCCAGCAGCCACACGGCGACGGCCAGCAACAGCACCCCGAACACGGCCTTGACGGTGTCCATCCAGACGCCGGCTCTGGGCAGCAGATGACCGCCGCTGGACCCGATGATCAACAACGGCAATCCCATGCCGAGACCCAGTGCCAGCAGCGCACTGCCGCCGAGCACGGCGTCCCCTGTCGAACTGATGTAGATCAAGGCCCCGGCAAGCGGCGCGGACACGCACGGTGAGACAACGAGACTCGAAATCGCACCCATCAGCACGACACTGGCGTACTTCCCGCCTTGTCGATTCGCACTGAAAGCGTTCAACCGATTCTGCAGGCCCTGGGGCATCTGCAGCTCATAGAATCCAAACATCGACAATGACAGCACGACGAACACAATCGCAAAACCAACCAGGACCGGCGGTGATTGCAGCGCTGCCTGGAGGTTCATGCTCGCACCGAACATCCCGACCAGCATCCCCAAGGCGGCATAGGTGATCGCCATTCCCAACACATAGCTCAACGACAACGTGAACGCGCGCGTCCGCGTGAGCGAATCCGATTCACCAACGATAATGCTGGACAGGATCGGTACCATGGGCAACACACACGGGGTGAACGCGAGACCCAAGCCACCGATGAAGAACAGCAGCAAGGCACCAAACAACGTCCCCTGGCTCAACATATCGGCCAGACCCTGTTCCTGGGTCAGCGCCGCCACGGAACGCGCGGAGTAGCCGGACGAAGGCCCGGAAGAATTCGCAACGCCTCCGGTCGGCCCGGAAACCCCGGCAAAACTGATCCATTTGGTCTCCGGGGGATAACACAACCCCCGGTCCGCGCACCCCTGGTAGGAAATGCCCACCTCGAACGACTCGGCCGGGTCAGCCGTGGCGCTGAACGGGACGCGCACCCGCGCGTCGTGGTAGTACACCTCCACCTCGCCGAAGTAGTCGTCGACCTTGACCTTGCCCGGCCCGATCTCGAATTCTGACAACGCCACGGTGTTGGCAGGACGGGTATCGAATCCGAACTGGTGCCGATACAGATAGTAGCCATCTGCGATGGTCCAACTGGCCAGCAGGCTTCCGTCTTCAGCGATCGTGGCGTCCAGAACGAACGCCTCGTCAACCTTCAGGAATGCCGGTTCGTCATCAAGCAGATTGGAGAATTCGCCACCAACAAGTTCGGCTGCGTGAACGGCAGGCAGCCCCAGGGCGAAGAGCAGCAACCACAGCACCCGTGTTCTCATGACTCGAAAATCCTGTTCATCGGATATGTGACCCCGACACGCCCGCCCGGTTCCGCCCGGCTCCCGGACACTAGCTCAATTGTACCGCGCTTCGCGATCACTATATGGTGACCGCAAACGTCCCACCGTGACCCAGTTCCTCCCGAAATGCAGCGTGTCGGCCTGAAAACATCGTTGATCCAGCCCCCCTCTATGCACCTCCCCTCTATGCACCTCCCCTCCAGGCGCCTCCCCTCCTCGCGAGCCGCGGCGCTCCTCGGCGCCGCACTGATTCTGATCGTCGGGTGCACAACCACCGAACCCGACGACGTGTTGCCCAGCGTACCTCCCGCGCCGGAGCCCGCGCCAGACGACGACGCCGTTGCCCTGCTGGACGCCGTGGCCCTGTTGATGGAAGCTGCCGCGGACGCCTTCGAGCACGGTCGGCTGATTACGCCCCCCGGCGACAATACCCACGACATCCTGCTGGCCGTGCTGGCGTTGGATCCGGACAATCTCCAGGCGACCGAAGGCCTCGAGCGCATCGTCGAACGGTATCTGGAGTTCGCCAGCCAGGCAGCTGAGCGGGGCCATTTTGCCCGCGCGCGCTCCATGCTCGATCGAGCGCGGATGGTGCAGCGAGACCATCCGGAGATTCAATCGCTGGAGCAACGGGTGACCCTGTTGGCTGAAGCCAAGCGGGTTCGCATCCCACTCGACCGTCGCGCCGTTGCGGCCCGGGCCGCCAGCGCGAGCGCCCGGCTACGCAATATCGGCGCTCGTGCGAAAATGCCGAACACCCGCGTCACCATTGTCGCCCGCAGCGACGCAGAAGGCCGCTGGATGTATCAACAGATGCGCGAAGCGCCCGGCGAACGGCGCATTCGCGCCGAGCTGACCATCGGCTCGCCGCCAAGCGTCGAACTGATCGAGCTACCATGCCACGACGCAACCTGTTGAGGCTCGCCATCGCCCTCGCGGCGCCGTTGCTGATCGGCTGCGGGCCTACGCCCGCGCTGGAGGTGACCGATGCCTGGCTGCGCGCGCCGTTGCCCGGGAAGACCGTCGCGGCCGGCTACTTCACCCTGCACAACCACGGTGATCGGGCAGTGACGCTGGTTGCCCTATCCAGCCCCGTTGCCGCGCGCGTAGAGCTGCACACCCATTACCTCGAGGGGGATATGATGCGCATGCGCAAGCTCGATCGCCTCGAAGTCGCCAGTCGTCAGCGCATCGTGCTCGCGCCCGGCGGCCGGCATCTCATGCTGTTCGATGTGGGCTTGCTGACTGACACCGCGCAGGTGACACTCGAGTTTGCCGACGGCACCGTCCTGGATGCACAGCTCGACGTACGAAACCTGGCGCCGTAAGAAAACCTGACGCCGTAAGGAGATGGACCGCATATGAACTGGAAGTTCTGGAAATCCTGGTCACTCCCCGACAATCTGCAGCCGGGCGAGCGGCTCGCCGGTACCGGCAAGCTGGCAGGCCAGATCACCCTCGCCAGCATTGTGGTCTACCTGCTGGTTGTCGCCGGCCTCGGTTGGTGGTGGGACAGCGAACCGGATTCGTTCTCAGTTCGCGAGCTTGCGAAGCAACGCGCAGCACAAAACGACGTGGCGGTGGTGACCGGTTACGCCACGACCACCACGCTGATCCGGCTCGTCGAGCTGCTGATGGACAAGCGTGGCGGCTATCTGCGGAACGACCTGTTTCCGCCCGGCGTATGGATGGACAACATACCGTCCTGGGAATACGGCGTGATTTTCCAGATCCGTGACATGAGTCGGGCCATGCGCATCGACTTCAGTCGATCCCAGACCCAGTCGACGGAAGACAAAGACCTGTCCGAGGCGGAGGGGAAACTGTTCTTTTCCTCGTCCAGCTGGATCTTTCCCCAGACTGAGGACCAATACCGCGAAGGGATCCGCTTCATCGAGTCATACCTCATCCGGCTCGGCGATGCCGACCGGACGAACGCCCAGTTCTATGCCCGCGCGGACAACATCCGCGCCTGGCTGGTGGGCGTCGAAACGCGTCTGGGATCTCTGTCGCAGCGGTTGTCGGCGGCGGTAGGCAAGCGCCAGCTGAACGTCGATCTGGCCGGCGACAGCGCCGCCACCCAAGCCACCGCGGCCCCCCGGGAAACCGAGGTGAAAACGCCTTGGCTGGAGATAGACGACGTCTTCTTCGAAGCCCGCGGCCAGGCGTTCGCGCTGGTTCATCTGCTTCGGGCAATGGACGAAGACTTCGCCGACGTGCTCGACGATAAGAACGCGCGCGTTTCGCTGCAGCAGATCATCCGCGAGCTGGAACCAACCCAGGATCCCATCTGGAGCCCCATGATCCTCAACGGTAACGGGTTCGGGTTCTATGCCAACCACTCGCTGGTGATGGCTTCTTACATCGCTCGGGCGAATGCGGCCATCGCCGATCTCCGCGCCCTGTTAGCCCAGGGGTAGCTAAATGGCGATCAATGGCACCGATCGGGCCATACGCATAGGCTAGTATCCGAGACTTCGGAACAGGATTGCCGAGCTATGCCCGCATATCTGGTCTTCGCCAGTCTCGTGGCGGCCGCGCTGCTGGCCGGCGGATGTGTCACGGTCCGCCCGAATCTGGAAGAACCCGAGGCTCGATTCGCCGACGCCTGGCAGAACGCCGGCAGCCTCGGCATCGAAACCGGTACCAGCGACAACGCCGCGTGGTGGAAAACATTCAATGATTCCGTGCTCGACACCCTGATCGTCGAAGCACATGCGAGCAACCTGGATCTCCAGATTGCCGGGCTGCGCGTATACGAAGTACGCGCCATCCTGGGATCGAAGACAGCCGACGGAAATCTGGGCCGCGCGATCGCCGCCTATGATGATTCTCTGGTGTCGCTGACCGGTCACGTCGCAACCAGCTACGTTTCGCTGCGAACCCTTCAGGAGCAGTTGGCATTCGTGGAATCCAACGTCGCCCTGCAGAAACTCAGTCTTGGACTGGTCCAGGAGCGCGTTCCCATCAGCGCTCGCACGGAACTCGACATCCAGCAGGCCCAGGCGCTGCTGAATCGCACCCGGGCGAGCATCCCCAAGCTCGAACACGACATCCGGCAGACGATGAACGCGCTGAGCGTCCTGCTGGCACGTCCCCCGGGAGAGCTGAACGCAATTCTCGGCGGCGTCGGCGCCATTCCCACGGGTCCTGACCGGATCGAAACCGGTCTGCCCGCGGATCTGTTGCGACACCGTTCGGACGTCCGTGAAGCAGCCTTGGCCGCAACCACGCAAAGCGCGCCGGTCATCGTGACGCGCCGCAAAAAGAGCCTGCGCGTCGAGGATGCGCGCCTTCAGCAACGCATTGCCAGCTACCAACTCACCGTGTTGAGAGCCGCACAGGAAGTAGAGGACGCGCTGACGGGCTACCTTAAAGCCCGCGCAGACGTTGCGTTCAGGGAAGCCAGCGCCACCGCTTCGCAACGAGCCGCCGATCTTGCTCTGGACCAGTACCGAAATGGCGCCGCCAGCTATGCGGTCGTGCTGGACACCCAGCGTCTGCTAAGCCGTGATCAGGACCAACTCACCCAGGCGCGCGGCCGAGTAGCTCAAAACCTGATCGCAGCTTATCGGGCCATGGGGGCGGGTTGGCAACTTCGGGTCGACCAACCCTTCGTCGGCGAGGACGTGAAATCCCAGATGCGCGCCCGTACCGATTGGGGCGGACTACTGGATCCGTAGCCGTTAGAATCGGTACTTGGCGGCAAACTGAACCTGGGTGGCGTCGCCATCGTTGCCATCCTGGTTTTCCCGTTTGCCCCAGAGGAATTCGCCACCGAGGTCGATACGCGGAGTGGGCGACCAGAACACGTTCGTCGACAACCGCACGGTGCTCTGGTAGTCGTCAGGATCCGTCGCACCGGAGTAATCGACGTCCACGTATCCCAACGTGAAATTCGAACGCAGGGATTCGCCCCACCAATGCTGGGCGGAAACGTAGCCGGCCAGCACGTCAATCAACTCGAGCTCTCCCGTTACCGGATCGAACCGACCATCGAAGCTACCGACACTCTTCAGGTCGTTCACGTAGCGACCGATGCCGTTCCCGCCGTTGAACTGGAATAGGACGCTGTCGCGTTCATCAAACATCGGGAAATCGAACTTTCCGCTCAACGTCAGGCCCCACGCGGTGTCCTTCTCGGTATTTCCCGGATCGCCCTCCCACTGGCCCCGAATCTGGCGGACCATGGCACCGACCTTGAAGTGCAGCGCATCGCGCCACTGAAATCGAGCGCTCGCGATGAGGTCCGGAATCCGGCTCACGCCGGAGCCATTCTCAATCTGCGGATCCGGATCCTCCAGCGAGATCTGAAATTCGAACTCGCGGCCGATGCGGGGCATCACGCGTACCTGTGCCTGGCGCACGTTGATTCTGCCGTTCAAACCTTCGAAGTCGACTTCCTCTGGTGTCGCCTGGGCATCGACAAAGGCAGACCATGTTTTGCCCGCCAGAAACCTGTTCCACTGCCCGAACGCGTGGCGCAGGCGAAAAGTGTCGCCGTCACCTTCGAAGTCCCCTTCGATGAAGGCCCGCAGCAGGCCCACCTTCGTGGGTTCGCGAAGATCGAAATTTAAACGCGACTGGGATGCGGTAAGGCTCGACTCCGCCTCCACGCCCGGGTCGACGTCGTCCACAGGGATAGATCCCACAATGAAGCGATCGGTAATGGCCAGCGGATCGAAACTGTTGACCACACTGGCCTTGACGTAGCCGCCGATCCGCAACGCTGCATCGGTTCCGGGTAATCGCCACGCGCCGACGAAATCGGTCAGCGCCAGGCGGGTGGGATCATCAGCCTGTGCCTCGGCCACCTCTTTTTTGGTTTCCTGTTTCTCCGCGGCCTGCGTTTCTGCCTCCTGCAATGCAGTTTGTGGCTGTTCATCCTCGCTGGGCGCCGTCATCGCGATGGGCGCTTCCGGCGTTTCGCTGACGGTCGGTTCCCGTTCCACGACCGGCGGCGCCGCGCGGAGCGCATCCAGTTCGCGCTGCAACACGCCTACGGTACGGGTCTGGTCCTCGATCAGTTTGCGCTGTGCGGCCAGTTCGACCTGTTGTGCCTTGAGCAACGCGACGACTTCGCTCAGATCCATGGCCGGTGGCGCGGCATCAGCAGCCTTGGTCGCCGCCGCAGTTTCCGCAGTGGTTTGGGCGTCGAGTTCCGCCGCGTGCTGGGCGATGGGTTCCTCGGGGGACTCCTCGATTTCGGGTGCGACCGGCGCTGCCTCGGAAACGTCCGGTCGGGACGGCTCTGCATGTCGAGCCATGGGCTCAAGGGCGGGCTCCTCGACGGGCGCTTCGGATTCCGGCTCGACCGGCTGCGTATCGGAATCTCCCGCCTTCGACTGGGCTGCATGTTCGGCCATGGGCTCCAGCGCAGCCACCTGCCCGCTCCAGGCCATGGCCACACTCCAACCCAGTATGACCACCAGGCCCACTATCCCTCGGCACACCCTATGCATGATATTTCTCCATTCGACGGTCGCCACCGTCGTTCAAATTCACTAAGTCTTTCGCCCCGCCTCACGGGCCAGCGCGATACCTTGCCAGCGAAGCCTCCAGCTCCGCCCAGGCCTCCTGCGCGTCACCCCAGCCACGCGCCTTCACCCACTTGCCCTCTTCGAGATCTTTGTAGTGCGCAAAGAAGTGCTCGATCGTCGCGAGCATCGGTTCGGACACATCGCCAATATCACGCACGTCCCGATATAGCGGCGTCAGGTGATCGGCGGGGACGCCCAGGCACTTCGCATCATCACCAGCCTCGTCTTCCATGCGCAACATGCCAACCAGCCGGCAGGGGATCACGACCCCGGACAGCAGAGGGCCGGGTGTTATCACGATCACATCCAGCGGATCTCCATCCGCCGCCAGAGTTTCCGGCACATAGCCGTAGTTGCACGGGTAGAACATGGACGTAGACAGGAATCGGTCGACGAACACTGCACCCGTGGCCTTGTCGACCTCGTATTTCACCGGCCCGGTGTTCGCAGGGATCTCGATGATCACGTTGACGACGCTCGGGACATCCGGTCCCGCCCCGACACCATCCAGATTCATCAGGCCAATTCCCCCAAAGACACCAATTTGGCACACGGTTCGCAATCGACGACCGCTCCGGTATGATACCGCGACTTTTTTGCCCGTACCTCGCACGGCTGGCTGCCCACGGGCTTTTTCGATTACAAACCAGACCTTAACCAAGTACCAACTACCTGGGCCGGGGATACCTGAACGATGGAACTTACCTATATACCGCCACTTTTCGGCGTAATCGGCCTGGTCGCCGCATTCGTGATCTACATGATGGTCATGCGCTATCCGGCCGGCGAAGCCGCCGTCACAAAAATTGCCGATCAGATCCACATCGGCGCCATGGTCTTCATGCGCCGCGAGTACACCATGCTGGCATTGTTCGCCGGCGTGCTGGTGATACTGCTGTTCTTCTCCGAGCTTGGCCCCGACACCGCCATTGCATTTCTGATTGGCGCGCTGTCATCTGCCGGCGCCGGCTGGATCGGAATGTACGCCGCCACGCAGGCCAACGTCCGCACCACCACCGCGGCGCACACGGTCGGCGCACCGGCCGCGCTGTCGGTCGCCTTTTTCGGCGGTTCCGTTATGGGGCTCGCCGTGGCCTCGCTCGGCCTGCTGGGATTGGGGCTGGCGTACTACTTCTACGGCGGCGACCCGCACACCGCGCACCATATTCATGGCTTCGGCATGGGCGCCTCGACCGTGGCGCTGTTCTCCCGGGTCGGCGGCGGCATCTACACCAAAAGCGCGGATGTCGGAGCAGACCTGGTCGGCAAGCTCGAAGCGGGTATCCCCGAGGACGATCCCCGCAACCCAGGGGTGATCGCCGATAACGTGGGCGATAACGTGGGCGACGTGGCAGGCATGGGTTCGGACATCTTCGAGTCCTACTGCGGGGCCATGATCGCCACCATTGCCATCGCCTCGACGCTGGCGTTGGCTGGCGTTACCAGCCTGACCTTCGGCCTGTCTGAAGCCGATGGCCGCGCCGCACTGATGTTCCTGCCGCTGGCAATGGCATCGACCGGGCTGATCTGCTCGCTGATCGGCATCGCCATCGTGCGCTCCCGCTCCAGCAGCGAACCGGCCCTGGCCCTGCGTATCGGCATGATGGTTACGCCGTTGATGTTCATCGCTGCAGCCTGGTTCGTGATCGAGGAGATCGGCATCAACTCAGGCGTCTGGTGGTCTGTAGTGCCGACTGCGAGTCCCGTGATCATCACCGTGGCGGCCCCGGTCTTACCGGCCTCGGCAATGCGCACCACGGGTCTGGACGACGTGT
>PVMK01119805.1_pt1 | contig 28210 bp, 23 predicted proteins | sample 1853481 | NCBI WGS metagenome assembly PVMK01 (sample SAMN08533507, study PRJNA380276) | Marine sediment metagenome, whole genome shotgun sequencing project. | reverse complement strand
GTTCTGCTACCTCTTCAGGCTCGGCCACCGCTTCCACCTGGGCCGGTTCAGCAGGGGCCTTATAGGCGGCGACGGCCGCTTCCACCCGCCTATTTTCTTCAGAGCGCTGCCTAAAGGCGGCAATGATGGCCACAATACCACCCAGAACGCCCAAAATGCCCAATGTCGTGGGCAAGGCGATGGTTAGTATGGCCTTGTTGTTCAACAAGATGATGCCTAAAATAATGCTGACAACGCCCAATAGGCCGACGCCCAATCCTTCACCCCTAAAGGCCTGAACGACATTGACGATACCGATGAAAATACCGCCAAGTCCCAGAAGGATGATAGCCGTGTTTCCTACGATGAGGGCGCTAAACAGGGGATTGTTGATGACTAGGAGGCCGGCCGCGATGCCAAGTATTCCTAGAAACAGCTTCCAGCCCCAGGCTGCGCTATCGACGAATATCCTTATGATCGAAAAGATACCCGTAATGATCCAATAAATACCCAACAATTGGACCGATATCACCGAGGTCATAGCTGGTTTGACAAAAAATAAGAGTCCCATAATCACCAGGGTGAACCCTTCAATTAATACCAGCCACCAGGGGATGGTTCCCTGGCTACTGTCCTCTGCTCTTGCACTCATAACTAAATAACCTCCTAAATTGCTAGATAACAAATTGAACGACTAATACTGTTACATCGAATCTAGAAAACGATTGATCTTATATGATTAGAAGGGTTTTCCCGTGCGCCACAATAGCCCGGCCACGACAATGTGGTCTGGAACGACGATCAAAAAAGCACCATTGATCTAACAAATTGAAATTGTGAAGTCGCCTTGCGCCAGGAATTATTCGTTGAGAACACCCTGCTATGCTCCATAGTGTAAGTTAGCCCGTCCGTAGAGGCAATATTGTCAACTCGCCATTGTTGACAATCCCTATTTCCTATCTTTTATTAACCCTGAATAGGCCGAATGGTAACGCATTGTTACCCGGTCACCTTGTTTATTGTCCAGGCACCCATTGCCAGAGGCTACCCCGCGGCGCTAGAATGGATAATATCTATTAGGAAATGATTAAATAGTGTGTTTAGCATCTCCAGTCAGTGGTTCATTTCCGAAAACCTCAGGGTAATTATATGTTGGCTTACCTCTGGATTTCGGAAATGAACTTGCTTGAAAGAGTTAGGAAAAACACCAGTTAGATGTTGGAGTTTATGATGATCAAAGTATTTACTGTTAGCCAGATGGTGGTCGCGGAAAAAGCCTCGGACGCGGCCGGAAATAGCTACGAAGAAATGATGGAGAAGGCCGGCGCGGCCGTCGCCCAAGCGATCATTGATCGTTATCCGGTCAAAGAGCGTAAGGTGACGATCTTGGTTGGCCCCGGCAATAATGGTGGAGATGGGCTCGTGGCCGGCCGTTACCTGGCCGAAGCTGGCGCCGATATCGCCTTCTACCTATTTAAATCGCGCGATCCGGCCGAAGACATTAACCTGGCCAAAGTGCAAGACTTGTCTTTACCAGTCCTTCTCGCAGAGTATGACCAGCGCTATCGTGTGCTGCGCAATCGCCTGATGATTACGGATATTCTGCTGGATGCTTTGTTAGGCACCGGTGTGTCACGTCCAATGGGTGGGGAACTGGCCAAATTGATGCGCCAAATTCGTTCAGTATTAGGCGATAAAGCACGAATAGAATCAAGAGGTAAACAGCCCAGCTTAGTAAGCATCAGCGAGGTAACTGGCCCGGCCGCTGAGAGATTGCCCACCGTTGTCGCCGTCGATTGTCCAAGTGGGTTGAATTGTGACGATGGCGCCTTAGACACCCTGGCTATTCCGGCAAATTTAACCGTTACCTTTGCCGGACCAAAACGGGGACATTTCATATTCCCGGGAGCGGCCGCTTGCGGCGAGTTGGTTGTCGTTGACATTGACATCGGTGCCAAACTACCAGAGGTCGCTGGGGTAAATACGCAGTTAGCCACGGCAGATTTGGCCCGTCAAACGCTTCCCAGGCGGACGAGCGACGGCCACAAAGGAACCTTTGGCTGGGTCTTAATTGCCGCCGGTTCACATCGTTATTGGGGGGCTGCTGCTTTGGCCGGAAAGGCCGCCTATCGTGCCGGCGCCGGTTTAGTGGCCATCGCCGCACCGTCGACTATTCGTTCCGCTCTGGCTTCCCAATTGCCCGAGGCGACCTATCCGCTTATTATCGAGGAAGAAGTGCTCGGGGTCCAAGCGGCCCAGGTTCTGCTTGCTGAAATGAAACCCTTTAAGGCGTTGCTGGTTGGACCAGGCCTTTATGAAGCGACTGATTTTCTGGAAACCATTTTGACCCCTGGCAATGTTTCAAGCCTGCCACCACTTGTTATTGATGCTGATGGCCTGAATATTTTGGCTAAGTGGGCTGATTGGCCGGATCGTCTGCCGGCGAACACGATACTGACACCTCATCCAGGAGAGATGGCCCGCCTGATGAATGTTCCCCTGACCGAAGTGCAAGGAAGGGAGCGGGTGGAATTGGCAAGGGAAAAAGCGGTCCTGTGGAAATGTGTTGTACTTTTTAAGGGTGCCTATACCGTAATCGCTGCGCCTGATGGCAACTGTACGATATTGCCCTTTGCCGATCCCGTATTGGCCACGGCCGGTAGCGGCGACGTCCTGGCCGGAATTATCGTTGCTCTCCTGGGCCAAGGGCTGGTTCCTTATGAGGCGACAGTATTAGGTGGTTATCTACATGCGGCCGCCGGTCAATCGGCCGGAATCGATGCCGGTCTGCTTGCCGGTGAAATCGCTGATGCGGTCCCCCTGGTACGCCAACAGCTCTTGAACTGATCTGTTTTGTAAGTGCCTGGCACTTTTTTTGTCGCACAAATCTTTTCATCTCAATCAAGGCACATTCTTGCCTATGAAGTGCGAGGCACATGATCGTCCGGCATCAGAACGATCCTATGTTGGCCCCACTCGTAGAGAAGCAAACAGGGTTTGACGGGTATTCCAATAAACAATTTGCTTCTCTTTAAGTGTTTCGCCACGAATGCGTTACTCGTCAAATGAAGTTTGGCGAAACACTAGGCTTGCCATTCATAAGGGGCTGGCTATAATTCGGCCCAATTCGTTGTTGGAGGTCGTTATGGACAAGAGAATTCAGGTGGGTGTGTTAGGCGCCACTGGCACTGTCGGCCAAAGGTTCGTTCAGTTGCTGGCGGATCATCCCTGGTTTGAGGTTGCGGCGGTTACTGGCTCCGAGCGAACGGTCGGAAAGCCCTATGGTCAAGGAGTGAATTGGGTAATTCCTGGTGATCCACCAGCGGAAATCGCCGATCTGGTGGTTCGGAAAACCAAAACCGATCTCGATGTGCCGGTCGTTTTCTCTGCGTTGCCAACCAAGTTGGCTCGCGAATGGGAGCCTGTCTTTGCGGCCGCCGGTTATGCCGTTGTGACCAATGCCTCGGCCTACCGCATGACGGAAGATGTCCCTCTACTGATTCCCGAAATAAACCCAGGGCATACTGAACTCATAAACAAGCAAAAGTCGTCCCGGAATTGGGATGGCTTCATTGTGGCCAGTCCGAATTGTTCGACGACGAGTGCCATACTGCCTATGAAGGTTTTTCAAGATGCTTTTGGCCTGGAAGCGGCGATCATTACCACCATGCAGGCTATTTCAGGAGCCGGTTACCCGGGTGTTTCATCTTTGACAATTCTCGATAATGTCGTCCCTTACATTGGGGGAGAGGATGAGAAACTGGAAGCCGAACCCAAAAAACTTTTAGGCTCGGTACAAGCGGGTAGGGTGCATCTTGCAGACATCAATCTCAGCGCTCAAACTAATCGGGTCCCTGTTGTCGATGGTCATTTGGCCAGCGTCTCCGTGAAGTTGAACAAAAAGGCCAGCGCGGCCGAAGGAATTGAAGCTCTGGAAACCTGGAAACCCCCAGCAATTACACGAGAATTACCAAGCAGTATCGCACGCACGCTCATTTACCGCCACGAAGTCGACCGGCCGCAGCCGCGCCTGGATCGCGATGCCGAAAATGGTTTGGCCTGGACTGTGGGCAAAGTCAGAGCCTGTGGCGTCCTCGATTTGCGCTATCTGTCCATCACTCACAACACATTGCGGGGCGCTGCCAGTGGCTCGATCCTCAACGCCGAATTATTGGTGGTTCAGGGTTGTATACAATAACATTGGCCTAGCTACGGGGCGACCCTCACCGCGTCGTCATACCAGAAGGGAATGATCTGAAACCAGGTGTTGCCAATCTGTAAGGGCAACGGCTCTCCTGAATCGTCTTTGAAAGTTAGCAGATCGTAGCGGCCGATGCGTTCCCAGGTGCCGTCAAAGCGCTGCCCGTCACGAAAGATGATTGCCTGTCCGGAGCCAAATATTTGAGGTTGAACCGAAAAAGCGGTGCAAACGCCATTGATGATTTGTTCACAAATATCGGGATCCTCAATGTGATTGGCCAAGATGACGGCTACATTCGCGAATTTCACTTGCTCGTCCGTATTCGCATCCAAATGCTCCTTCCCATCTACCCAGCGAAGATAGCGGCCGCTCTCCAGGTCATATCGCCAGTTAATTAGTGTCCAGTCATAATCGATAGTAACGTCGCTGGCGGGTGTACCACCAGGAGGAGGCTCGCTGGTGAAAGCCATCTGAGTATTGAAAGTTGGCAACTGGTTAAGACCTTTCTCTTCTAGTACTTCCCAAAATATTTCCGGCTTGCCATACAGTGTGTGCTCCAGAGGTTTATCAGCCCCTGTACGATAGTATCCTGGTGAAGTGGCCAGCAGGATGCGAGGTCTAAAGTCCGAGCTCAGTAGCAGTTGGCGGACGCCAGCGCTGGAACCTGAGTATATCAACGCTGAATCATACATGGCGGGTAGTTCCAGATCGATCAACCGGGCGCTACGAATTGGCCCCACGGCAGGCGGCGTTTGGCCATAGATGATCATTGTAAAACGTGTGATTTTGGCTTCGGTTATATGTTCGAAGATTAGGTCGGCCTGGTTTAAGCCTGATTGGGGTCGGACCCATTTGGCCGGCGCATTTGAAATCTTTACGGCTATTGGCCGTCTTTGTAACTGATCCGGATCATCCACTTCTTCGCCCGTTAGACGGTTACGATTCTCTCCGAAATCATCTGGCGAAAATAAGTTGACTGGCAAAGGCGTAGGAGTAGGCGTTGGCGTCGCTGTGGATGAAGGGGCAATGGTCACGGTGGCCGCAGGTGCGGGACTATCTGTTGATAGAATAACGGCCGTGGGTAAGGATTCTGTTGGCTGAGTCTGCACATCCGGCAACTGATTCTGCTGGGACGATGTTGGCGCCGAAGGAATCGGGTCCGGCTCACCACAGGCCACTAACAAGGTGACTGAAGTTAGAATCAGGAAGACCAGCTTCCAGACAACTTTTCCCATTAATTCGCCCTATATTCAAAACGTTGGCCACATAAATCCGCCCTGAATGATCGAAGATCGATTGCCAAAAAGTAGTTTGAGCAGAACCTTGATGGCCAGTTAGCAGGCGATAATTTTCTACAATGTGGGCAACGCGCGCAAATTCATGCGCCAACGGGGTAATAGGCGAACCAAATTTTCGTGATGGGAGATATTTTTCGGATTCGAGTCGCAGGCTATTTATCATCCAACACGGCGATACCTGGCAACTCTTTCCCTTCAAGAAATTCCAGACTTGCTCCACCACCGGTGCTAACATGACTCATTTGCTGTGTCAGACCTGCTTTCGCAACCGCGGCCGCTGAATCTCCCCCACCAATAATGACAGTGGTGCCCTGACCGGCCAGGCCCGCCAGTATTGTAGCCAGTGCATTTGTCCCGGAAGCAAATCGATCGACTTCGAAGACGCCCATTGGGCCATTCCAAACCACCAGCCTGGCGCCCTGAAGCGAGCTATTAAAGTGTTGGATCGTTACAAAACCGATGTCCAAAGCCATCTTATCTGCAGGGATCTCGGCAACAATCGTGTTATTACAGAGACTATCCTCGCTAAGATTTTCAGCGACCACAACGTCCACCGGAAGAACCAGATTTTCACCGGCCGATGCTAATAAGCGTTTCGCTTCCGGTAGAGCATCCTCCTCAATCAGCGATTTGCCAACCTCCCGTCCCTGGGCCTTTAGAAATGTATTGGCCATTCCCCCACCGATTAAGATTTTATCAGCTTTATCCAGGAGCTTTTCAATCAGCTTTATTTTGTCAGAAATTTTGGCGCCACCCAAGATAGCGATATAGGGATGAGCAGGATTCTCCACAGCCTCACTCAGAGCAGCAAGCTCCTTCTCCATCAGGAAGCCGGCAACTGCGGCCCCCCCTTTTTCGCGAATCGCTTTGGCCACGCCTTCCGTGCTGGCATGGGCTCGATGTGCTGAGCCAAAGGCGTCATCAACATAAACGTCTGCTAAAGCAGCCAATTGGCGGGACAGTTCAGGATCGTTCTTTTTCTCTCCAGGATGGAATCTGGTGTTTTCGAGCAACATGACCTGGCCTGGTTGGAGGGTCATCACCGCCTCAGAAACTGAATCGCCAACCACCTGATCCATTTTCATTACATCCTGATCCAGAATCTCGCTCAGGCGCACCGCCACGGGGTCCATTGTCAATTGTTTGTCCTCGGACGACTTGGGGCGACCTAGGTGCGAGCACAGAATTAGCGCCGCCCCTTGATCGAGCAGGTAGTTTATTGTCGGGAGCGCGGCTTCTATTCGAGTGTTATCAGTTACGGAAATCTCATCCGCTGGATCATTGCTGCTCAACGGGACATTAAAGTCGACCCTGACGAGCACTTTCTTATCCTTTAAGTCAATATCTTTGACAGTCTTCTTATTCATTAGAAATCCTTCTCTGTTCCAGGCTAGGCAATCGATTACGATATCGGGTAATCCAACAAATATTTGGCCGCCGGACAGCAAAATCAAACCTTGTTGCTCAATTCATTATACAGGATATTTCTGTTGGATCGTCATTATTCTATTTAAGGATTTTACCTGGAGACTTTATGACCTGCGAGTGAAAGATGTCAGTCTTTTAAGCGTCGATGTTCACCTCGCTACCACAATGCCATTTGCTTCGCGCTGAAAACACACTGGAGGAGAAGATTCGGAGATGACCAGCCAATCTGTGACTAGAGTTCAGATACGTCTGGAGAATGAAAACAAGGCAAGAAGTTTTCCAATTACCCTATCTTTGGCTCAAGGAATGCAGAGGACTTGGGTGGTCTTTATACTGTAGTTGGCGTCAAGATTATTTACCGCCGCAATGGATTGAGGGGAGGAGCCATATATGACTGCTATGCTGGTAACAGTTTGCTGGTCTCGAACAATATGGGCTGGCATACCCGGGCAGTAAGCCGGATTGGCAATTGGTAATGAAAGCGCATTACCAACTATCATGTCCGAGCTGGCGATACCGTGAAGAGCCATAAGGTCAATAGATGTGTTCTGCTTCTGAGTAATTCTATATAGACTATCCCCCTGTTGGACGACATATGTGGTAAATATGACATCAGAAACGGCCGGTGTCGCGGTTGGAGCTGGTAAATTGGTAGCCACTGGTGTCAGGGCCGCCTCTGTCGCTGCGGCCGCCGCTGCAGTCGCTAGAGCAGGATCAAACGCTTCTGGCGCTACCGTTGACCGCGCTTCACTGGCCAAGACGACTACCTTGTTAGGATCAGGATAAAGAGAGATGGGTGTTCCGGCTACAGTAATTAAGATGGCCACATCGCCTTCTTCTACCTGGGCGTCGGAGCGACCCACGACAACAGCAATGGCCACGAAAGTTGCGGCAGCACATAATATCGCACTTACCATCAAAATAAATACCATACTCATGCTTTGTCGCTGTGACTGATCCATTACCCTCACCCTTTTGTTTATGTTACACTTGCCATAACTTTATGGCAAGTTGTCTCTGGTAGGTTTTGGCGATTAGGTGCGGCAGCAAACGCCTAGACCAGGAGGGCAATTAGTGGAGAAACAGATGTCTGTTCAAAGAAATCGTCAGGATTTAGAAAAGATTGAACGGGCGATTGTAGCTCCCTACGGTTTGGTTAGTGTCAGTTCGCGTGGACGATTATATTCTGAGAAGGAGTCAGCATCTCGAACTGCCTTTCAACGTGACCGGGATCGAATCATTCATACCACGGCCTTTCGGCGCCTGGATTACAAGACGCAAGTGTTCGTATTTTATGAAGGCGATCATTACCGGAATCGGTTAACTCACACTCTTGAAGTAGCCCAGTTAGGTCGTTCTATCGCCCGAGCACTTGGAGGAAATGAAGATCTGACCGAGGCGATTTGTTTAGCTCATGATTTAGGCCATCCACCTTTTGGTCACGCCGGAGAATATGCCTTAAATGAATTGCTAAAAGATAGCGGGGGTTTTAATCACAATACGCAAAGTTACCGAGTTGTGACGCAGTTGGAGACGCGTGATCAGGACTACAAGGGTTTAAATCTTACCTACGAAACGCGAGAAGGGATCATTAAACATGAGACTGAGTATGATCGTAGCGAGGCAAAAGAATTTGAACCTCATAAACGAGCATCATTGGAAGCCCAAATAGCTAATTTTGCCGATGAGATAGCTTACAATGCTCACGATCTTGAAGACGGTCTACGGGCCGGTTTGTTCCATCCTTCCGACTTGGAAAACTTGGATATCTGGCAGTCAATGAAGGATCAGATTGGCTGGAACGGCAGGCCGTTCGACGCCCTGGTTCGGAGAGAGATCATTCGGGAGCTCATCGGTCTCATGGTGAGTGACGTAGTAAAAACAACTGCAGACAATCTGGAACAGCAACAAATCAGCTCTGCAGAAGAATTGCAGCTGCTTCCTGAAAATGTCGCAAGTTACTCGTCCATGGTAAGCCAGCAGCTACGAGCCTTAAAGGATTTCTTATATGAACGAATGTATCGACATTATAGACTTATGCGCATGCAGACTAAAGCAGAGCGGTACATTCTGGAGATATTTGAGGCTTATGTAAAAGAGCCATTAATGTTGCCATCCAAGACCCAAATAAATCTTGAACAGTTACCTATCGAGCGGGTCGTAACCGACTATATTGCCGGGATGACAGATCGATATGCGCTTGAAGAATGGGAGAAACTCTTCGCCCCTTTTCGCCGCTCATAGCTCTTCCCCAACAAACATCGACGAAAAAAAACAAGGGCATGATTTTCACCATGCCCTTGCCATATAAGCTATAAAATGGGTCAGAAAAATACGCCGCTAGAATTCAAGCATGTCGTCAACACGCCCTTCAATATCTGGTTCGGCGAAATCTCCTTCCTTGGCCCAAGCTGAGAGTTCTACTGTAAAGCGCTCGAAATAACTTTGTGGAGGCAGAGCGCCACTACCATATTCAAGGTCAACGATTTCAGCGTTGACGATGAGTGATGCCGTCTCAAGAACAATGGTCTCGTTGGGACGGGCCAAAACTGGCTCACCCTTTGGCGCGAGCTTAGCTTTAATTGCTTCGTCGAAAAATGCGTGATCGCTCATCACTACTTTTGTAACCGTTCGGATGTCATTTTTGTCGAATAACCAAACCTCAAAAGCGGTTACATTTTTCGGCGATTCAGTTCCTACAGTCTCGGATAGTCCAACGCCGCACTCGCCCAGGAAATCACCATCAGAGTTCTCGATACTGAACGATTCATCATAGGTGTCATGACCTTGGGCAAATGTTGTCTGGAAACGGGCGATGGGCGTGATTTGCTGATCTACAGAAGCTGCCTCGACCATTGGCGAAGCGCCCGGAACCTGATCTGGACCTGATTGAACGTTGACGGGCGGAGAAGCTCTCCGCTGCCAAACCAATAATATGGCTATAACCACGGCCGCAAGCACAAGCAATAAGCCGCAGATCAGAGCAAAGTTCCAGAAACCACTGCGTCCACCATCTGCATCGTCTTCAGGTGTTACAGTCGCTAGCCCCGTGCAACCAGTCCCATTGAGCACTGATGCCAGCGCATTATACCTGGCTTGTTGGGGCTGATCGGATGAATTAACAGCCAGTTGGCAGATAGTCTGATCAGCATCAGGCCAATCTTTAAACGCCGTTTGGGCTCGTTCGACATTGTTGTCGAACGCGTATAGATCAGCCATCGCCGTTATATAAAATGTCTGGTATTCATCAGCAAGATCTTTCGGGAAGGCGCCAGTATATTCAACCGGCCAGATTCCCCAGCCAAATATGAACAGACCGATGGCCCAACCGACAAAAAATGCAATGACTCCGATGAGGATGTAACGACCAGATTTGCTATCCATATGCCACCTACCTTTTACCCTCCTGATGGGTTGTTATATCTATAGCGTTTCCCAGGCATAAGCATCTTAATCAGGCAACACACAATCAGGGTTGCCTTCCTTCGAAAATCAACCCCACTGAAACGCATCGCGTTTTTTAGGTGACATCCCCTCTGCGCCGCATATCTTACCATAAGTCATAAAGGCATACAAGACGATCTTATGTTTAATACTTGCCCGACGAAGTCAATAGGAAATGTTACCGAAATTTGAAGTATCGCCTAACAAATCATGTTACCATGGCCTGCTTTTCGCGCAATTTTCCCTGTGGTATACTTCTCGAGAGTACTACAGCACCTAACGGAGGACCCCAGGTGGATGATTATCGCGGTCGCTATGATGTAGCGCTTAAACGAGGGCACTCGTACAGTTGGGATCAGCGCTGGCAAGAGGCCATCAACGAATTTGAAATAGCGATTGATAACGTTGCCGAAGAACCGGCGCCTTATGCTGGACTGGGCATGGCTTATTTTGAGCTTGGGGAGTTCACGAAAGCACTCGAGAGTTACAAATTAGCCGCTCGAAATTCCCGTGGCGACATGATTTATCTGAAACATGTCGCCGACGTACAGGAACGGTTAGGACAATTAACCGAAGCCGGCCAGACATATATGGCTTTGGGCGAGATCCAGTTACGTCGCAGAAAACTTGACGAGGCAGTTGGCAACTGGCTTCGAGCGGTAAGTTTGGAACCAAATTTACTCGGAGGTCACCAAAGACTGGCAGCAGTTTACCGCCGCCAAGGATTGACTGGCAGTGCTATCCGGGAGTACCTGGCCATGGCTCGCATCTATCACATGCGTGGCGACGACGAGCGGGCCATGAAGACATGTAACCTTGCCTTAGAGCTAGATCCCAGCAACAAAGACGTTCTTACCGCAGTTAATCTAATCCGTGAAGGTGAAGAAAACATACTTGGGGATCAAGAAGAAATTCCACTGGTGGATTCTGTCGCCGAGACAGAAGCTGGTCCTGGTGATGCTGTACAGCGTATGACATCAGTCCTGGAAGCCGAACGAAAAAATTGGCAGTTAGATGAGGCAGGCGATAGTGATGGGTTGTTAAACAGCAATATGCAGAATGCACAGCAACAGCTTGCTCAAGACATCTTTGTCGATGAAGAGGAAGAATTAACACCACCCGATCAAGCAGCAGGTCTCTCTAAGTTAGAACGCGATGCCCTGATTAGCCAGGCGTTGGATTTTCAGACGCGAGATATGGTAAATGAGGCAATAGATTGTTTCGAAAGAGCAATTACTGGCGGGGTTAATAATTTAGCGGCTCATTATTGTTTGGGCCTGCTCTATCTGCGAGCAAAGCGGCCGAAACTGGCTCTTCAGGAACTGTCAATTAGCCTCGAGGACCAAAGTTATCGGGCAGCCGGGCATTATGCGATTGCTGAGGTTTATGAGTTGCGATCAGATAAAGTTAGAGCAACTGAGAATTTCGTAACTGCCTTGAAGTTCGTTGATTTAAGTACTGTTGGGTCAGAGCAAGCACTCCGCGTCAGCGAAATGTATGACCGTCTGGTACAGTCAATGAGCTATGAAGCTGAGCCCGAAGAAGTCTCTGCATTTGTTGCTGGTCTGAAGGAGTTGTTGGGAGACAGCAGTTGGCAAGACAAAGTAGCCCAAGCGCGCCATAGATTAAATAGGCTTACTTCAGATGCTCATATCTTAATTCTAGGCGATATACTCGCGGCCGGTTCTTTGCAGGTGCTAGAATCACTACACCTTAGCCAAACATATTCGCTGGAAAAGAAATATGATAGTGCAGTTGAAGAGGCCTACCGAGCCATTCAACTTTCACCATATTATCTTGCCGGGCATATTCAGCTGGCTGAGCTAATGGCCAGACAAGAGCGTAACCAAATCGCGGTAACGAAGTTTCTAACTATAGGTGATACCTACCAGGTACGTGGTGATATCAATGGAGCGATCGAAAACTATGAACGCGCCGTTGAGCTTTCACCTTTGGAATTATCAAACAGATCGAGACTGATTAGCATATTAGTACAACAAGGATTCACGGATAAGGCGTTGGAGCATTATATGATTCTTGGCGGGGCATATTCCAATCTCGCAGAGATGCAAAAAGCACGCGAAGCGTACTTGGAAGCGTTCCAACTAATTCCCAATGCGTCACCGGACAAGAATTGGCGGTCGTTGCTCCTACAGAAAATAGCCGACATCGATATGCAGCGATTGGACTGGAAACGAGCGCTTGCAGCTTACAAAGAGATCAGCGACATCAATCCGGAAGATGAATCTGTATCCTTAACGCTTATTGACCTTTATTATAAAGTAGGTCAACCAGAAGAGGCGTTGGCTCAGTTGGATAATTTGCTGATCCGACTGGTTCGGAATGGACAGGTTAAGAAGGTCATCTTAATTCTGGAAGAAATGGTTGAACAAAGACCGTTGGATACTGGATTAGTGGACCGGCTAAGCAGACTCTATGTCCATCAAGGACGTAGCCAAGAGGCTATTGCTATACTAGATAGAGTGGGTGAAGCCCAGTTGGATGCTGGTCAAACAAGTAATGCCGCTGTGACGATTAATCATATCCTGCAATTGGATCCACCTAATGCAGCAAGCTATAGGTTATTGCTTCAGAGATTGCAAAAGAGTGCAATCAAGTAAAGTGGCCGATTGGCGAATATGCATCATCTGATGCTTTCTATAGTCGAAGCCATTTCCCACATGATGCAAAGGAGCCACCTAGACCGCGAAGGTTTTTGATCTATCACCCACTGTTCGTTCACCGAAGATATTAAACGGGATTAGTTTTGGAACAGATAACATATTTTCTGGGTCGGTTCAGTGAAAGCCCAATAAATCACCTAATAGATATATTGCTGGTAACATTGGCGATCTATGGTGTTTTTCAGCTAATACGGGGTACGCGGGCTGTCCAGCTATTGTGGGGTGTAATAATATTGGTGATTGTGCTTGGTTTAATATCGGTCACAGTCATTAATCTAACGGCATCGCGCTGGATAATCACCGCTATTTTTCCGGCATTATTGATCGCAGTTCCCATTATATTTCAACCCGAATTGCGGCGTGCCTTGGCGCAACTTGGACGTGCTGGGCGTTATTTTCGGATTTTTCGCCGTGATTCTGAATCTGAAGTGATCGATACTGTGAGTGATGCCTGCCGCCAGCTGGCCCGACGTCGCGAGGGTGCGCTTATCGTCCTCGAACAAGATACAGGCTTACAAGAGTATATCGATACCGGAATTCCCTTGAACGCATTACCTTCACCCGAGTTGCTGGTAACCATTTTTAATAAACATACAGAATTACACGACGGTGCGGTGATCATCCGCGAAGAACAAATTGCTGCGGCCGCCTGTGTTCTTCCCTTATCCACTCGTAGTCTATCAGATCGCCAAATGGGGCTTCGCCATCGGGCCGCCCTGGGCATCAGCGAGGTAAGCGATGCCATTATCGTTGTCGTTTCAGAGGAAACAGGACAGATTTCAATCGCCCATAATGGTCGCATACTTCGCGGTCAAGATCCATCCCGTCTAGATGCAATTTTGAACGCTTTTATGCAAGATCAGTCGGCAGTAATTGATGGCCAGTTAGAAGGCCGACCGAGTTAACAACTGACGCCCGTTAATAACTATGCGACTAATTCGATCAATATTTTCCAACCTGACCACCTTACTGGTGGCATTTCTTTTGGCAGTGATAATATGGGCCACTGCAGTAAGAGCTGGTGACCCTCTTATAAGCCGCACCCTGGAAGTGCCGGTAGAAGTAGCGGGCTTGCCAGTTGATGCTGATTTGGTTACCCGGCCACCTGAGTCGGTTTTGATTACTATCCAAGGCCCTAATTCTGCCCTTGAAACGATCGTACCAGGTGACTTTGCGGCCATTATTGATGTCAGCGATGTGGTCTATGGCGAGGCGACCGTACCGATCGAAATAATTGGTGGTCAGGAACAGATTGAGATAGTCTCTCGATTTCCAGAGTCGGCGACGATACGGCTAGAGCAGATAGTTACCCGAGAGATTCCGATCACTCTTCAGATAAGGGGCGAAGTTGCCCGTGGCCACAGAATCGATGATGCCCGTGTCGAGCCAGATAGCGTCCTGATTACTGGCCCAGCTCCTCGAGTTGATCAACTGGTCGAAGGTCGCGTGGTCGTCTTTGCAGATGAAGCCCGGGAAAATATTTCTGAATTGCGCCGCCCAAACTATTACGACATTGATGGAAATATCGCCAGCGTCGTTGGGCTGGACATCGAACCAAATGAGATTGAGGTCATCATTCCTGTGGAAGAGTTGGCCGGCTTCACTGAAAAACCGATTACGGTAAATTGGGTTGGAGAGCCAGCACCCGGTTTTCGTCTATTGGATGTCAAGGTAGAGCCAAGTAGTGTTCAGGTAACAGGGGCGCCAGCAACACTTGATGGATTGCGAGTTCAAACTGAGGTCATTGATATTTCTGGGCTTGACGAAACTATTGCACAACAAGTAGGGCTTGATTTACCAGACGGAGTTAGGTTGGTAGATATTCAACCAATTGTCGTGACGCTTGAAATTGAGCCTATCCTTTCAAGCGGCGTCGAGCAACGGCCGGTCGAAGTCCGAGCGTTGGGAGATGGTTTGGTAGCAACGCTGGATCCGGAAGAAGTTCGTGTCTTCCTCTTCGGACCATTGCCAATTCTGGATTCACTAGCTGATGATGATGTGCGGGTTACAGTTGACTTGCTCAACCTGATCACCGGTACCCATGTACTCGAACCTTTTGTATCTTTGTCGACGGACGAGGTGGAAGTACGTTCAACCCAACCGGCCCTCATTACCGTCGTTATTTCCGGCGTTGTAACAGCCACTGAAGAACTAGAACCAGCTTCGACGCTGTTGGGACTAGATCTGATATCACAATTATTAGAAACCACAGCTGTCCAGGATAGTGAAGCTATAACCGGGGAGATGGATACGTTAGTTGCTTTGCTGCCAGAGGGTGGACATGCTTATTATCGCAGGAAGTCTCATTCGTGAACCCAAGAATTCTGGTAGCGCTCGTCGGCCGACCTAACGTCGGCAAATCAACCTTGTTCAATCGCATTCTCGGTCGCCGATTGGCAGTCGTTTCGGACATACCGGGCACGACCCGAGATCGTCTTTATGCCGAAGCTGAGTGGTCCGGAGCCTCGTTTCTTTTGGTCGATACGGGGGGGCTGGAAGTAACCGAAGGCCGCAATACAAGTCCTTTATCCGAAGACTCAGAGCGTTTTCTGCCTTTAATACGGCAGCAAGCAGAAGTCGCCATCCAGGATGCTGAGGTAATTGTTCAAGTGGTGGATGGTCAAGCTGGTCTCACGGCTGCAGATCGCGAAGTGGCTGACATCCTGCGTCGAACCCAAAAACCTGTCATTGTTGCGGCCAACAAATTGGAGTCCGGTCGATTGAAAGATCAAGCATTTGAGTTTTATGAATTGGCCTTAGGCGAAGTCTATGCTGTATCGGCCCTTCATGGAACTGGATCTGGCGATCTGCTAGATGCAATCGTTGAGGCCATCCCTCCCATTGATGAAGAGTTAGAAGACGAGTCCATCAAGGTAGCTATCCTTGGTCGCCCCAATACCGGAAAATCAACTCTTTTAAACAAAATGTTAGGCGAAGATAGGGCAATCGTCAGCCCGATTGCAGGCACAACCCGCGACGCAATCGATACGAAACTAACATGGGATGATCAGGAGTTTACCCTGATCGACACAGCCGGTATCCGGCGCAGGGGAAAAATCGATCCCGGAGTTGAAAAATATAGTGTTTTGCGAGCAATAAAGGCCTTAAAGCGGGCGGATGTTGCTCTATTGCTCATCGATTCGATTGAGGGTATCACCGCTCAAGACGCTCATATTGCCGGAATGCTGGTCGATGAAATGGTGAGTGTCATCGTATTGATTAATAAATGGGACGCAGTGGAAAAGGATACACATACGATTAACCAATATACAAGCGATATTCGCCAAACATTAAATTTCCTGCCGTTTGTCCCATTCATCTTTATCTCGGCCAAATCCGGCCAACGCGTTAACAAGGTACTGCCTGCGGTCCTTGAGGTTTATGAGGCTCGCTTTTTACGGATTCCAACATCCCCCTTGAATCGTTTGATGCGCGAAGCTGTTTCACGCCATCCCCCACCTCAGAAAGGCGGTGTTCGAGTAAAGTTTATGTACACCACTCAAGCATCAGTCAATCCGCCTTCTATTGTGTTCTTCGTTAACCGGCCTGATTGGGTCCACTTCAGTTATCAACGCTATTTGGAAAATCGGATCCGTGAACTTTACCCCTTTCCTGGGACGCCGATCAACCTGATATTCCGCAAGCGAAGTGAGGACCGTTTCAGTGACAACTTATAATCGGTTCCCGAGGTCACGAACTGTTTTTGAGGGATTGGGGTTGCTTCATTGTTCGTGTTAACCAGTGATAAAGCTAAAAGTACCGCGGCAACCTGGGTATCTTGCGATTCTGCCTTAGTATCAGGCTTTTGGACTAATTCAGTTAAGTAGATTGCCTAAGGCTTGTCCCAATGTTCCCTGCCAAAATCCCCAGCTATGACCTTCTGGTTGTTCCACAAGTATGATTTCATAGCCAGCCTCTTCGAGGGTTGCTGCCATATGTCTGTTAGCCTCAAGGTAGTTAGTCTGAAGGCCGTTGTTTCCAACAGACGTTTCATATGTACCCACGATTAAATAGTATTGAGATGGAACCGTTGTTATGCTATCAGCTTCCAGGCGACCGATTTTTCTTATGAAGGCGTTATCTTCAGCAGAAAACGTACCGGATTGGCTTGCAGCCGATCCAAAGACATCGGGACGAGATACCGTAGCATGAATCGCTGCTCGAGCGCCATCAGCTAACCCAATAATTCCGGTCGATTCTGGCCCTAAGCTTGTATCCAGATTGTTTTGAACAAATGGTATGAGTTCATCGGCCAGGAACTTCACATAGGCGTCATTTTGCCCGTAATCTTGAGCGGCATTTATGGCTGGGACAAAAACGGCCACCATCGGTGATACTATCCGCTGAGCGATTAGTTGGTCAAGAATCGCGGGAGTGTTTATAAGGTTTAAGTATTCACTGCCATTATTGAAAACAATAACCGGCAATTTCTCCCCAACCAACTGTCCGGCCGGCTTGTAGACAAAAATAGTGCGTATCTGATTTAAAGATTGGCTATCTAGCGTATAGGTGTCGATCATTCCTTTAGGCACGGTGGACGAAGTTAGCAACTCATCAGGTACGACGTACCCAGGCATTGATAATACCGAATTGGGACTTGTTTTACTGGCCATGGAATCCGGATTGAGGGGATCTAGCTGCCTGTTTTCACTATCGATCATGTATTGATATTCCAAACGAGCATTCGTCTCATATTCAGCAAGCACGTACCACAGATCAGTGCCTTCAATACGAGTAAGCGCTAGAGCTTCGTCCAGATTCCAATTGTTCATGTCTCCTACAATCTGTGCTGTTTGGGCGGCACCTCGCCAAAGGAATACGGCACGATTGCCAGAGGTTAACGGGGCTTCGATTATCTGGGCGATGTACCGATTGACGATCTCTTGACGTTCGCTAGGCTTCAAGTTCTCGATCTCTTGCATAAATAAGTCAAAGCCGGCGACCGTATCAGGAGCTGGAGTGGGAGAAGGTGAGGGAGCGCTTGTTGGGGTTGGGGGCACAGCTGTACTTGTGGGCACTACCAATGGATTATCACCACTGCAGGCTACAAATAGAAAGCCGATGATAACAATCAGGCTTAGCAATAAGATCCTAAACAAGGCGCGGTTCAGCTTTCGAAAAAGTTTTTCAAATGGCACTTTGCTTTCAGGAGAATGGTTGCCGGACGGTAACGTATGCAAAGATAAATTTGTAACTATGCTCCACTTTATTTGTACCATGTAATTTCTCTAACCATAACGATTATCTCATAGAACGGTAATATAAAGTCTAACCTGTTTTCTCATGGATTTGTATGCCTTAATCAATATGTAAGCTTTTGCTTGAATTCTATTCGCGAAGCCAAACAGCCTGGGCTAAAATGGTCGGTAACATGAAAATATTTTTAAATTCCATCGGTTGCCGTTTAAATCAGAGCGAAATTGAGAGCATTGCTTGGCAACTCATGGCCAATGGACATGAGATTGTCGACGATCCGGCCCTGGCTGATAAAGTGATCATTAATACCTGCGCTGTTACCCGGCAAGCAGCCAAAGACGCACGTAAGATGACCCGACGAATACATCGAGAGAATACTGATGCGGAAATCGTGTTGACTGGATGTTATGCAACAGTCGCGCCAAGGGAAGCGGCCGAATTGACTGGTGGTGGGCTTATTGTCACAAATCAAGACAAAGATCAAATAGTGGCGATGATTGATCCTAAAGCCCAAATCAACCTGCCAGTGCATGACCGGGAACCGATCTTGCGCGAGTTTCTAGCTTCTAGTAAGGGCAATACGAGAGCCTTCGTCAAAGTCCAGGATGGTTGTGACAATCGCTGCACCTTTTGCGTCACAACGATAGCCAGGGGATCGGGGCAAAGTCGCCGAATAGGAGATGTAATCAAGGAGATTCAGTCGCTAGCTGCTGCTGGTTACAAGGAAGTCGTGCTAACCGGTGTTCATCTGGGCAGTTTCGGCCGCGATATCGATCGAAATACGACGCTGGCTGATCTTACGGCGGCAATTCTGCGCCATACTGATATAGCCCGCCTGCGGCTGTCTTCACTAGAGCCCTGGGATATTCCCGAGGGCTTCTTTGAGTTGTGGAAAAATCCTAGACTTTTACCGCATTTACATATTCCTCTGCAATCAGGTAGCGATCATATCTTACGGCGAATGGCTCGCCGTACTACACGAGATAGTTTTAGCGACCTGGTAGCCCAGGCCAGGGCTAATATTCAGGATCTGTCTATAAGCACCGATCTCATTGTCGGCTTTCCAGGTGAATCGGAAGCAGAATTTCAAGAGAGCTTAGATTATGTATCCGAGATCGGATTTTCCCGACTGCACGTATTTCCTTATAGTCGCCGTCCGGGTACGGCCGCTGCAAAAATGCAAGGACAAGTGCTTCCTCAAGACAAAAAAGATCGTTCCCGACGGCTCATTGATTTAGGACGACAATTGAGTTTGTCTTATCACCAACACTATGAGAATAGAACAGCTGCTGTGCTTTGGGAGACAACAACAGGGACCGATATTCATGAAAAGCACTGGTTGGGTTATACGACCAACTACATCCGGGTAAAAGTTCAAGATTCGCTTGATTTATTCAACCAAATAACTTCAACTCGTCTGACAGGGCCGCGACCGGATGGCATGACAGGATCAATAATTTCTCCCGGCAACGTAAACTAGAGTGGTTTATGCTGCTTGTTCTACTATTTGCCCCATCAATCCAACATCATAACCAGGCATTGCCGCAACAGCTGAGCGAAATTTGGCATCATGCAGCAGGTCGAATAACGGACCCAAGAGATCACTCTTGTAATGTACATGTGGTATTACCAAATCGTATCGCTCTTGGGTCAGTGGTATAAAGTCTAGGTCTAAGGCCCGAGCAGCAGCCCGTATCCCGAGGCCCATGTCAGCGGTACCAGAAGCGATGGTAGCGGCGACGGAAAGATGGGTATATTCTTCGCGCTCATATCCCCGGACCCTTTCAGGATCGATAGACAAATTCTCCAGCTCATAATCGAGCAATACCCGAGTTCCGGCGCCTCTTTGCCGATTTACAATATTAATATCAGGTCTGACAACATCTGCCCAAGTAGTCACCTCTTTCGGATTGCCAGGTGTAACCAGCCATCCTTGCTCGCGCTCGACCAGTGTCATAAGAACAATGTTCTCATCGGGTATGTAACGTCGAACATAACTCAAATTGTACTGTCCGCTAGCGGGATCGAGTAAATGCGAGCCAGCAAAATGAGCCTCTTGCCTTCGAAGGGCAATCAGGCCACCTAGGCTGCCCACATTAGCCGAGGTTAGTCGCAAATCCCCGGTCTTTTGGGCCAAGAACTGGGCCAATAAATCAAGGGTCAAGTCATGACTACCGATAGCTACAATTGTATGGTCGATCTCGGCCGGCGTCCTATAAAGATGTACAGCAACCTGGGATCCGGCATCAACCCCTTCGCTGAAACGGGGAATGCGAACAATACCGTCAGCTCGTACAAGAGAAGTAATAACACCCGCGCCCCGACTTATCGGTGTGGCCATGATTTGTTCACCTACGCGTCCTACAGCCACGCGAACAAAGTCGTCGTCCCCAGTATGAGAAAAGATTTTTCGAGTTATTTTGGCTTCTAGTTTTTGAGGTTGATGCGCAGATTGTCCCTGCCAATGAGCGAGCAAAGGTTCTACAAAGATCTCTCCCGTCAAAGCCGCGCTGACCGGATAGCCGGGTACACCAATGATAGGGATCGAATGGTCGGCCGAGGCTCTGATCATTCCCAAAATGACGGGATGACCCGGCCGTACCGCCACTCCATGCACCAGCAGTTTTCCCATAGATTGCACAACATGGGCCGCGTAATCTTCGCTGCCTGCGGACGATCCGGCGTTAAGTAAAATCAAATCATGATCTTGAACAGCTTGCTGAACTGCTTCACGAATAAATTCGACATTGTCGGGAACGATGGGCCATCTGGTCGCCAAACCTCCCCACTCTTCGACCTGAGCTGCCAGCACGATGCTGTTATATTCAATAATCTGGCCAGATTTTAGGCTATTTCGGGCGACGACATCAAGGCTAATTAGCTCCGATCCAGTAGGGATAACTGCGACTCGGGGACGACGGTAAACTTGTACGGTTGCATGACCGGCCCCGGCCAGCGCACCCAAATCAACTGGCCTAAGGCGGTGATTAGCGGGCAAAACTAATTCCGTCGCTACCATATCTTCGCCCAACGGTCGCACATGGTGCCATGGTGGCACAGATGCTCGAATCTCTATTGCTTCCTGCCGATCGGTGTTAATGACCGCTTGGGTATGTTCTATCATCACTATGGCGTTGGCCCATGATGGAAGCGGATGCCCTGTATTAACCGGCTTAGCCGGTCTTTCGACGGCTGGCTCCGAATCCCCATCCAAAATCGTCAAAATAATTGGACTCGTTTCCGTAGCGCCCACCGTATCACTTGCGCGAATGGCAAATCCGTCCATCGCACTCGCATGGTAATGGGGAGAGGAAATTTTGGCCCAGATAGCTGCGGAAGTTATCCGCCCATTAGCCTCGGAAACGGCAATCGTTTCAGATGGCGCCTGATCCCAAAGATCCGCTTCCTTTAATGCGGTTTTGAGCGCATCCCAGGCGTCTGCTAGGGGTATGTCCTCTAGGTAGATTTTCCGTTCCATAATATTTTGTGAAATTGAAAACGTTTGCCCAGATTTTACCACATAGCTTAGTGCAGCATCCTATTGGGTTCGAAAAATCGATCACCCTTGGCCGCGATGCTACTATGCCAAACAATAATTGATTCGGTGTTTGCCTGAGCGACTTTCCGTCTGGTCAAGCCAGATCGGATTAGCTTACGGACTGCTGACTTCCCAACCAGCAACGCGCGTATCCACTTTCCCTAATGCTCGCCATTCAGGGGCCAGAGGGGTCAGACCGAGGCGGCGCACTAATTGCCGGGCTGCCAATCCAATCACGGCCGTAAAAGTTGGATAAGCTAGTTCCAATTCTGCTAGCTGGCGAATATCTATATTTGCAGCCATACCGGCGGCTGCGATCTGGACTACTTCCACAGCCTGTTCTCCAACGACATGGGCACCAAGAAGGAGTCCTGAATCGGCCGAAACGATTAACTTACAAAATCCTTCGATTCGGCCGTCAATTACCGCTCGGTCGAGATCAGCATAAGAAACAATCGCGGAGGCATACTGACCGAATTCTTTTGCTTGAACTTCAGTTAAACCAACACTGGCATACTCGGGATCTGTGAAGCCTCCATGGGGCACGACATCATGACGAAACGAGCGATTAGTCCCCAGGATAGCATTCTCTGCGGCGATCCTAGCCTCATGGCTGGCACTTTGAACCAGCATCATGCGACCAGTTATATCCCCTGCAGCAAATATATTTGGCGCGGTCGTCTGGAGTGTGTCGTCAACAAGGATATATCCACGGCCCGCCTCAACACCGGCTGCTTCAAGATTTAGCCCATCAACATTTCCTACCCAGCCAACCGCCATAATGATTAGTTCTGCGTCGATATGCTTGGAACTATTATCTTGGTCATAGTGCAGTCGTAATTTATCCCGAGTGTGCTCGATCTTATCGACTCCTGCAATTGGTGCGAAGATGTTAATACCACGTCTTGTGAAAGATTCAGTCATTAGTTGACTAACGGCCGGTTCTTCTACACCTAGAATGATTGGCGCAACATCCAAAATGGAAACCTTTGTGCCAAAGGCTGCTAATATGGATGCAAGCTGGCAGCCGGTTGCGGCGCCACCGATGATGGCGGCCGACTCCGGCAAGGTTCCTAGCTTCCAGATATCACTATGAGTCAGTGCGAACTCCGCGCCAGGGAAAGTTAGACGCCTGGCATGTCCCCCCGCGCACAAGATGAATTTATCCGCTTTCAAGGACTGCCCATCAGCCAAAGCCAGTGAATGATCATCTACAAAATGCGCCGCTCCGGCTCCCTCCCAAACGGTAACTCCAGCTTGCTGTAGATTTGCCAACAGTTGTTTCTTTTCGTGTACGCGATAAACGGTTTCCTGGGCGCGGGCGATCAGGTCGGCTAAATTTACAGTTGGTTGTTCACCGGATAAGCCGTAATTCTGGTATTGATTGGCGTCCCGAACCAATCTGGCTGCTTTTGCCAATACCCTGGTAGGCACACAGCCATCATTGGTGCATATACCGCCCATTCGATCGCGCTCTACCAACCCGACCGAGGCACCCAATTCTCGGGCTCTAAGCGCCCCTGTTACCCCGGCTGGCCCTCCTCCGATGACAATCACATCTAACATTGTTTCCTTCCTTTGGAATAGACCATGATGATTTGTAAAGATCTGGGTAACGATCCAGTTCTCAGGTGGTCATAATTAGAGAAACCATACTATCTGCTGACCTGAAACTGTATTTGTGAACATTGCCTACCTTGATTTGGCGTGAAACGGTTTAGAAAGTTGTTTTCGAGTCAATAATTCCCGGAAGCTACAAGCCAGATAACGACGGCTGTAAGCCCACCGACGAATGAGGCCAGCAGGTTCACTAGATCATTGTTGAGCCAAAACCATCCTCTAAGCGGCCGAGTATCGTGCCTGCCCTTGTGTAATTTCCGTTCTGTTTCTTTTTGACAGACGTCGCAATAATATATTTGCTGGACAGAACCCCCTAGGAGGCTGTCAAATAGAGAGCCCGCCAGCCCGCTAACAGCTCCGACGATTGCGGCCGCGATAAGGCTGAATTGTGGGGACAAGATTCCGGCTATCAGTCCGATCAGCAGTCCCCCGGCAAAAGATACTGTGGTTCCTAGGGGTGTTATCCCTCCAGAGGTGCCAACCTCTACAATGTGTCCATTGGTTATGAGTCGTGGCGCCTTTTTTGCCAGTGTTCCCAATTCAGTTGCCCAGGTGTCGGCCGTTACCGTGGCCATCACACCAATAAACATTGGAAACCAAACGGGTGATGGATAAACAGCGCTGAGCACTGCAATTAAACTGCCGAGACCACCGTTAGCCAGCGCCTGGCCAAAATCCCTGCGATGACCTTTATCAAATTTTTCCGCGGTCTCTTTCTTTTCAGACTCCTTGAAATGAGACAGAGCACTAGAGCTAATGAAAAAGACCCCCAATAGCGCCCCCCAAATCCAACCACCGAGTCCAATGGTCAACGTTCCCACAATGAATGCCCCGATGACCCCAGAGGGCGATAACGATCCACGCCAATAGGCTAGTGCAGAGATCAGCGCACTGGCGACAAAGGCGACCAAGAGATCGATCAACATCATGGTATAAATACATTCCTAATTATTAGTTAAGCGGAACTTTCTTTGTTACAGGGCGTCAAGTTTACCATATGGGCAAATTGCCAGGCGAAAAGCAATGGAATCTCAACGATGGTACAATTGCCGATTTGTAACCATCTATAAGGAGCTTTTGAATGGTGGAAAATCTGAACCCGTTTGCTATCGCTCAAGCGCAACTAGATGAGGCTGCGGAAGTTTTGCAGCTGGATATGGCCATGCACCAGTTTTTGCGCGAACCGTTGCGCGAATTTCATTTTAGCATTCCAGTGCGTATGGATGATGGTCAAACTGAGACTTTTCGTGGCTTTCGTGTCCATTACAATGATGCTCGAGGGCCTGGAAAAGGCGGCATCCGTTTTCATCCGGATGAGACAATAGATACGGTACGCGCTTTGGCTGCTTGGATGACCTGGAAGACAGCTGTGGCTGATTTGCCCTTAGGCGGGGCCAAGGGCGGTGTCATTTGTGATCCACGGCGACTATCTCAAAGTGAATTAGAACGGCTCAGTAGAGGGTATATGCGAAACGTGGCTCGTTTCGTCGGATTAACGAAAGATGTGCCTGCCCCTGACGTTCACACAAATCCTCAAATAATGGCTTGGATGATGGATGAATATGAAATTCTGTCCGGCCAACATGCCCCCGGCGTCATAACTGGCAAACCACAGCAACTAGGCGGCTCAGCGGGTCGAACAGAGGCCACTGCTATGGGCGGTATCTTTACCATTCGAGAGGCTGCAAATCTTCTGGTATGACCCTTGAAGGGCTTCCTGTGCTATCCAAGGTTATGGCAATGTCGGTTCTCATGCCCATCGCCTCGCCCATGAAAGTTAGGCCTCCGCGTCGTGGCCGTGAGCGATGAATATGGGGGAATTTATAATTCGCAGGGCCTTGACCTGAAAGTCGTCAGAGATCATTTTCGACAAAGTGGGCAACTTAACGAATGTCCCGATACTGAGGCTATTTCAAATCAGGAACTGCTGGAGCTGGATGTAGAGGTGCTAATCCCGGCCGCCATCGAGAACCAAATAACGAGCAGTAACGCTGACCAGGTACGGCCCGAATCGTAGCCGAGTTGGCCAATGGCCCTACAACACCCAACGCCGACCGCATACTTTTTGAAAATGGTGTTTATGTGATACCTGATTTTCTTTGCAATGCCGGTGGGGTGACGGTTTCTTACTTTGAGATGGTGCAGAACGCCTATCAATATCGTTGGGAGGAAAGCATGATCAACCATCGTTTGGATTATAAGATGACCACCGCCTACAAGGCGGTTAGCGATATGGCCCAAACGAAAAAAATCAATAATCGAGTAGCCGCCTACTTGGTTGCCGTCTCAAAAGTAGCCGAGGCTGTCAGGTCCCGCGGTTGGATCTAAAACGAACATTTGTTCTTGACTGATTGCTAAAAAATGATACTATCTACAGGCTAAGCTTTTCTTGACGTTGGCTTATTTGATAGGAGCTTCCCACCATGTACCAAAAAATAATAATTGTAGGCAATCTTGGTCGCGATCCTGAGATGCGGTATATGCCAGATGGCAAAGCCGTAACAAACCTTAACGTGGCAACGAGCCGTCGCTGGACCCAACAATCTAGTGGTGAACAGCGCGAGGCGACTGTTTGGTTAGGGCATCAGTATGGGGGCGCCAGGCTGAGACGGTAAATGAATACCTGAGCAAGGGTCGTCAAGTGTTGGTTGAAGGACGCCTCAGGCCAGATCCGGAGACGGGTGGACCAAAACTTTGGACAGCACAAGATGGGTCAGTCAGGGCTTCTTTTGAGATTACAGCTGATACTGTACGATTCATCGGTGGGCGTGAACAAAGCGGCTTAAGTGGCGAAGGGTCATTTGAGCCGGCCGCTGCCCAAGAAGAAGACGAAATCCCATTCTAGCTGACTTTCACCAGACGACATACGAATAAGGTATATCATTCGCTGGAATAATTCCCAGAATCTGGTTAATTTGTCATAACATATCGATAAACTTCGATATGTTATGAGAAAAAAACCGGCCGGATTACATCGTGGCTGATTCTTCTGGAGACACCTTTTCTGGGGCGAATACTTCCATCAAGATGCCGCAACAAACGACGATGGCATCTTGATTTAGGCTATAAAAAATCCGCTTTCCCTCGCGGCGGGTATCAACCAATTTTGCTTCTCGCAATATTCCCAAATGGTGCGAAACCGTTGGTTGACTTACTCCTGTCTGGCTAACGATGTCGCTCACACAGATCCATTCACAGCATAATAAGCGCATTATCTGTTGCCTGGTATCGTCGGCCATTGCCTTGGCGAAGGTTATTGAATCCATTTCCTAACTCTAAACAACAAATTGACAAACGTCAATATGAATTTAGATTATAAATTCTTGACAAGGGTTGTCAAGAAAATAAGTCCTTTCTTAATATTGCCTGCCCCTGTGAACAAATAAGAGACGTGGCAAAGCAAAGGTAATCGTGATGTTAAGGAGTTTGACTTAACTCTTGCCCGTCGGTAGAATTCGAAGCCAGCCTCGAGTAGTGGCCGAGGCTGCGACGGACAAAAACGTCCATCTCCTCTGGTTAAGGCAGAGCAAAAAGGTACAACTGGATGCGGATTGTTGTGGATGCCATGGGAAGCGATAATTATCCCGAGCCAGATGTAACGGGCGCTGTGATGGCAGCCAGGGATCTTGGCGACGAAATCATCTTAGTTGGCAATGAAAGCCAAATACAATCTGAGCTTGCTAATCAAGATATCTCGGATCTGCTCATTGATGTGATTCACGCCAGCCAGGTCATCGAAATGACTGATAAACCCGGTGAAGCATCTCGGGAGAAGATGGATTCTTCGATGCACGTTGGGTTAAAATTGGTCAAGGAAGGGCAAGCTGATGCCTTTGTGAGTGCTGGCAATACTGGCGGTATTTTGGCAGTGGCCACATTGCATACGTTACGTCGCATCAAAGGTATCAAGCGACCAGCACTAGGCGTTGTCTTCCCGATCAAGGAACGGCCTTTATTAATAGACCACGGGGCCAACGCCGACTGCAAACCAGAATATTTGTTGCAATTCGGTCTGATGGGAAGCTTATATATTGAGCGCGTGCACGACATTGAAGCGCCGCGTGTTGCTCTCCTCTCAAATGGAGAGGAAGAAGGTAAAGGAAATCAGCTCATCCAAGAGACAATTCCATTATTGCTTGAAAGCGGGTTAAACTACATTGGTAATATAGAGCCGAAAGAGTTTATGCGTGGTCATGCCGATGTTGCTGTGACTGATGGCTTTACTGGTAACTTGGTGATGAAAGCGACAGAAGCCACTGCCAGTTATATGTCAGACTTGATCCGCGATGAAATGATGGGTGGTCTTCGGACCATTTTAGGCGGATTATTAGCGCGCCCAGCATTTGCACGGGTTCGAGGGCGCCTTGATCCCAGCGAAGTAGGTGGCGCGCCTTTGCTGGGCGTGAATGGTGTCGTAATCATCGCTCACGGTCGTTCCAATGCCTATGCTATTAAGCAGGCTGTTGGACAGGCCCATCAAGCTGTAGAACAGGACATTGTAGGTGCGATTCGCGCCGGATTAAATTCCTAATATTAGATCGACAGACAACATTCAGCATCCCTTATACACGATCTGCCGTCTGTCAACGGAGAATTGAATGAATCAATACACTGACCGTCGCGGACGTCCACGAATTGTCGTTACTGGAATGGGAGCAATCACACCGGTTGGCAATACAGTAAAGGAAAGTTGGCAAAGCACTTTGACCGGCCGCTCTGGAATTGGACCGGTTACACAATTTGATGCTTCTGAATTGCTCTGCCGAATCGCTGGCGAAGTAAAAAATTTCGATGCGAGAGAATTTGTCGAATATAAAGAAGC
>PVMK01123472.1_pt1 | contig 28218 bp, 25 predicted proteins | sample 1853481 | NCBI WGS metagenome assembly PVMK01 (sample SAMN08533507, study PRJNA380276) | Marine sediment metagenome, whole genome shotgun sequencing project. | reverse complement strand
TTACGAAGAGATCGTCACCGACGATCTGAATCCGATCACCAAGGCGGTCTGTGAGTAGCTTCCAGCCGTCCCAGTCATTTTCCGCCATGCCGTCTTCGATGGAGATGATCGGGTAACGTTCCACCAGGTCAACATAGAATTCCACCATATCGGCCGCGCTCTTCTCTTTTTGTGTTTCGTTCTCGAGGATGTATTGACCGTCTTTGTAGAGTTCGCTGGCGGCAACGTCAAGAGCAAGCAGAACGTCTTCACCGGGATTGTAACCGGCAGCCTTGATGGCTTCCATGATAACTTCGAGAGCTTCTTCGTTGCTCTTCAGGTCCGGGGCGAAGCCGCCTTCGTCACCGACAGCAGTGTTGTATCCCTTGTCCTTGAGAACTTTTTTCAGGGCATGAAAAATTTCTGCTCCCATGCGCAGGGCTTCCTTGAAGGAGTCTGCACCGGTAGGCATAATCATGAATTCCTGGATATCGACATTGTTGTCGGCATGCTCACCGCCGTTGATAATGTTCATCATCGGCACTGGTAGCTCTTTGGCGTTAGTGCCGCCCAGATATTGATAGAGTGGCAGACCGGAATCTTCGGCAGCGGCCTTGGCAACTGCCAGGGAAACACCGAGCAGGGCATTGGCGCCGAGATTGCTCTTGAAATCGGTGCCGTCCATCTCCATGAGTTTACGGTCGATTTCAGTCTGGTCAGTGGCTTCCCAGCCAAGCAGAGCTTCCGAGATCACTTCGTTGACGTGGGCGACAGCTTTCAGGACACCTTTGCCCAAGTAGCGGTCTTTGTCGCCGTCACGCAGTTCCAGGGCTTCCCGCTCGCCGGTTGAGGCGCCACTTGGTACCGCAGCACGGCCCATGATGCCGTTTTCCAGGTACACTTCGACTTCAACTGTTGGATTACCACGCGAATCGAGAATCTCACGGGCATAAATGTCGACGATTTCACTCATGGTTTTTGTCCCCTTATGCTAACGAATGGTTGGTTGGTTTTATCTAGCAGCCTGTCGGACAATCAATGAGCTGGCTGCAAATTCGACTGTTTGGCCCATATCTCAGCTCCTTTTCGACCAATAGCTACGGCTATTACTCTCAAATGAGCCAAAATCTGGTCTCAAACATCCAAATTTTCGCTTCAGCCCGGATAGTCCGACGGGCTGCTAGCGATTACAAGGTCTTTTTTATAGCACATCAAGATAAAATTTAAACAATTTTTTGCCGACGATATAACCACTCGAAATGCGATATAATTGATTTGCGTAACCCATGGTGGTATTTTGTAAAACTTAAGAAAGAAAACCTACAGAGGTTCACTTAAATCTTGAACGATTCTATACAACGGCGAAGCTTTGAGCCGGCTGATCCTAAACTGGCCCACGCTCTTTTCGGACAACAGAACCGGCATCTTAAACAGATCGAGCGTCTCACCGGGGTGCACGCCAGCTCTAAAGGGACGACAGCCCTGCTGAAGGGATCCAGTGAAAATCTGAAGGCATCGGTGCGCTTGCTGGAAGAACTGACTGGTTTGCTGCAGGCCGGTTTCCCTCTTCGTTCTCCTGATATCGAGTATGCTGACCGTATTCTGCGTATGGATAGTTCGGCAAAACTCACGGATATTTTCCTCGACACTGTGACCGTTTCGTCACGCAATAAGGCCATCGCTCCGAAATCCCTTGCCCAGAAAGCATACCTTGACGCCATGCGCAGTAACGATGTCGTTTTTGGTGTTGGTCCAGCCGGAACCGGCAAGACTTACCTGGCGATGGCGATGGCAGTTGCTCAACTGAAGAAGAAAGAGATCAGCCGCATTGTTCTGGTTCGCCCGGCGGTGGAAGCAGGTGAAAAACTCGGTTTTTTGCCAGGTGATATTGCCGAAAAGGTCAATCCTTATCTGCGGCCGCTTTATGATGCCCTTTATGACCTGATGGACTTTGACCGGGGGCAGGCGCTGATTGATCATGGTGTGATCGAGGTGGCTCCTTTAGCGTTTATGCGTGGCAGAACCCTCAACGATGCTTTTGTAATTCTCGACGAGGCCCAGAATACGACCACAGAACAGATGAAAATGTTTCTGACCCGGCTCGGCTTCGGGACCCGTGCAGTCATTACCGGTGATGTGACTCAGGTCGACCTGCCCACAGGAAAGATCTCCGGGCTGGTTCAGGCGAGGGATGTCCTGAGTCATGTAGAGGGGATCAGCTTTATCCGCTTTACTGATATGGACGTGGTCAGACACCCAATTGTCCAAGCCATTGTCAGGGCCTACGATGCTCATAAACCCTGCTAGCAGATAGTCTGACTCTCAGGGCTGAAACGAAATTTGGATATTTGATGACAAAAAGTGAACGTAAATCTGAAAAGGCCTTAGCTCAACAAGCAGCAGCTCATCTGGCCAAGCAAGAGCAGCAAGGTAATGATGAAAGCTTTCATAGGACCTTGCTGCTGATTCTCCTTGTCGTACTGCTGACATTTATCATCGTTCCGAAAGGTGTTTTGACGCCGACCGAGTTTTCCCCCGGCGATATTGTCCCGCGTGACATCAAGGCCTCACGCGATATCCTGATCCCTGATGATGAGTTGTCCGAGCAGAAACGTCATGATGCCGCGAAGGCTGTCGCCAATCTTTATGATTATGACCCGGCAACCGGAGCAGTGGTTTCTGAACAGGCGGACCAGATCCTCGCGTCTCTCCGTGTTGGCATCGACCTGGAAATGACTGAAGATGAGCAGATCTCTGAGCTGGAATCGAGCTTTGGCGTCAAGACTAACAAAGAAAACTTTTGCGGCACTAAAGGCGCTTTCAGAGCATGACGAGATCAAGTCGCGTGTGACGCTTATCATGACCACACTCTACCGGCAAAAGATTGTCGGTAATCTCAAACTGTTTGAGGCTGACCGCCCGAAAGGGGTGATCTTTCGTAGCCTCGATACACAAGCGGAGACCATCGACAGCGGCCATACAACGGTTATTGGTCTGGGACAGCTGCAGGATTCTTTGAATAAAGCGGTTAAAGAAAGCGATCTTCCTGGCAATCAACAAGAAGCTTTACGAGAGTTGATTGTGCCGTTGTTACGGCCGAATATATCGTTTAATCAGAAGGAAACCGAAGCGCGCAGGCAGACTGCCAGAGAAGAGGTCAAGCCAGTCCTCATTCAGGTCAAAAAAGGTGAAATGATTACCCGTGAGGGGGAGCGTATCACCCTTGACCAGATCAAGCGGCTTGAAGCTTTGCATGATGATAGCAGTACGGTCTCTTTGTGGCGCAACGCCATGGGAATGCTGATCAGCTGTTTTCTTCTGGTCTATTTCTCTCACATTTTCGCCCTGCGTAATATTCGTAAATACCGTCCGCACAACCGCGACCTGATCTTTCTGGCAACGATTTTTGTTGTCCACATTCTGATCCTCAAAATTTCCATATTTATCTCGGCGGCTCTGGGTAGCGCGTTCCCTTATGTTGAGCAGAATGCATATTATTATGTCTTTCCATTTGCCGTTGGTACCATGCTGGTACGCATTGTTCTGAATTCCGAAATATCTCTGGTTTTTGCCATCATTACGGCCATTGTCACAGGTGCCTTGTTCGGTAACAGCTTTGCCATTATGGTTTTTGCTTTCTTAACCAGTCTTTCCGGTGCTCATTGGGTTCGCCATGTTACTGAGCGTTCTTCCCTGTTTCGTGCCGGCCTGCGGCTTGGTATGTTTAACTCTGTGCTGCTCTTTGCTCTTCATCTTATGACCAGCAGACCCTTCGATTTGCAGTTGATTTACAAACTTGGATTTGGTTTTGCTGGTGGGTTGGTAGCGGCTGTTGTCGTGACTGGTGTTGTTCCTTTGGTAGAGTCAATTTTTCGTTATACGACCAATATCAAGTTGCTTGAGCTTGCCAACATGAACAATCCGGTACTGCGTGACCTGATGGTCCAGGCTCCTGGAACCTACCATCACTCAATTATCGTTGGTAATCTGGCCGAAGCGGCAGCAGAAAATATAGGCGTCAATCCCCTGATGGTCAGGGTAGCCGCCTATTACCACGATATTGGTAAAATCAGAAAGCCGCTTTATTTTATAGAAAATATTGGCGGGCAAGAGAACCGCCACGATAAACTTGCTCCCTCTATGAGTGCCTTGATTCTGATGGCGCATGTCAAAGATGGGACGGAAATGGCCCGTGAAAACCGGCTTGGCCAGGCGCTTATTGACATTATTCGTCAACATCACGGAACTGGCTTGATGAAGTTCTTCTATGATCGGGCGAAGAGCAAGGCCGACCCGGAGGTGGAACAGATTGATGAGCGGGATTACCGCTACCCCGGTCCCAAACCGCAGACTCGTGAAGCGGCTCTGATCATGCTGGCTGATGCCATTGAAGCTGCCAGTCGAACCTTGACAGATCCCACTCCGGCCCGCATCCAGGGGATGGTGCAGAAAATTATCAACAATATCTTTATTGACGGCCAGCTTGATGAATGTGAGCTGACCCTCAAGGATATCCATAATATTGCAAAAAGTTTCAACATCGTTCTGAGTGGTATTTTTCACTATCGAGTCGATTATCCAGAACCGGTCAGTAAGGAGCGTGTTACTGAAAAAGGGTCCAGGAGTATAGATGAAGATCGAAATCGAAAATCGTCAGAAAAAACAGAAGATCAGGAAAATCCCCCTGAGAAAGGTAGCACGGAAGATCTTAAGCGCCTCGGCATGTCCTGATGCCCAGCTCTCAATTCTGATTGTTGATGACGCTCAGATTCAAGAAGTCAATCGTGATTATCTGGGTAAAGATCGTCCAACCAATGTCATCTCTTTCGCTATGCAGGAAGGTGAAGGGGGCGGTGTTCAGCCCGGTCTGCTTGGCGATGTGGTTATCTCTGCCGAGACCGCCGCGCGCGATGCCGATGAGGCGCAAACTACATTTGAGAGCGAACTATATTTCCTGCTTTTGCATGGTATCCTTCACTTGCTTGGCTATGACCACGAACGTGGTACGCAAGCAGAGGCAAAACGCATGGAGGCTAGAGAGCAAGAAGTGTTTTCACTGATTCGTGAGGAGTTCCTGACCGAATGACCGGTGAGCCGACCAGGCCCAATGAATCGACTAAGTCCAGTAAGTCGACCAGGCCCAGCGAGTCAACTGGGGCCAGCGAGCCCAGTGAGTTTACCCGGCCCAAGGGGTTTATCGGTAGCCTGAATTGTGCGATCGAGGGCATCCTCTGGGCGGTTAAAACTCAACGCCACATGCTCTTCCATCTGCTTGCGGCCATCCTGGTTCTGGTCGGAACTCTGGTCTTGCGTCTCACCCTGCACGAATTTGCTCTGCTGGCTCTGGCTATCACTCTGGTATTGTTTGCCGAACTTGTGAATACTGCAATCGAAGTGACCGTTGATCTTGTGTCTCCAGATTTTCATCCCCTCGCACAGCGTGCCAAAGATGTTGCTGCAGGAGCGGTCCTTCTCGCCAGTGTAGGGGCCATGGTGCTCGGCTACCTGGCACTGTCGAGATTCTTTTTTGTTTCCGAAGTCAGTGTTACTCACGATTTTATGAGGACAACCGGCAACGTGGCGATTATCTCGGTTGTCATTGTTATCCTTCTGGTCGTTCTGGCCAAGGCCCGGATTGGTCGCGGTACGCCACTGCACGGCGGCATGCCAAGCGGGCACGCTGGCATCGCGTTTTCGATAGCAACCTCGGTGGCCTTTGCCGAAGTTGGCTTGCTGGTTATTCTGCTGGCCTGGCTTCTCGCTGGTCTGGTGGCACAAAGCCGGGTTCTACTTGGCGTACATAATTTTACCGAAATTGTTGCCGGAAGCTTTCTTGGCATTTTGACAACTCTGGTCATGCACCTGGCATTTCATTAAGCAACAACCGGGCATTTTACTAACAAAATGAAGGGAGTCACTTCTGGTGGAAGATAGTAATAACCCCCCGCGCAACTCATGGCTGACGGCTTTGGGCCGTATCGTTAGGGGACAGTCTCGCGCCTTGACTGAAAAAGAGCTGCAGGAAGCGATCAATAGCTCAGAAGAGGAGGGCATCCTCAATGAGGCTGAGGGCGATATGTTGCAGTCGATCTTCGAATTCGGCGATACCCTTGTCCGTGAAGTCATGGTGCCACGTACCGACATGGTTTGTTCTCCTGCTGATGCGACTCTCAGCGACTTTCTTGAGTTGATCATAAGCTCCGGGCATTCCCGGGTTCCCCTGTACGAGGGCTCGACGGACCATATTGTTGGTGTGGTTTATGCGAAGGACCTGTTACGCAACTGGGGGGCAAACGATGATACCCTGACCCTTACCGAAGTGATGCGCACACCATATTTCATCCCGGAGACCAAGAGAATTGAAGACCTGCTTGTGGATTTTCGTACCAAGAGAGTCCACATGGCAATTGCTGTCGATGAGTATGGTGGGACATCTGGTCTGATCACGATTGAAGATTTGCTTGAAGAGATTGTCGGTGACATTCAGGATGAATATGATCTCGAAGTCCCCTGGCTCCAACCTCAGGAGGACGGTACGCTCCTGGTGGATGCCCGAGCTAATGTCGAGGAGTTGGAAGAATATTACGATATTGAAATCTCGCGGGAAAAATTTGATACGATTGGCGGATATCTCTTTCACCTGTTGGGAAGTGTGCCGAAACCCGGAGAAAAAATTACTGACAACGGCCTCGTTATGATGGTTGAAGAGTCTGATGAACGTAAGATAATTATTGTTCGCATCTGGCGAGATAAAGAAGCTGTCATCTCCTGATATGCGCCGTTTCCTTCCCGACAAAGTAACCTGTGCCAGTGCCTTTTCAGGTCTTCTTCTGGCATGTTCCTTTCCACTCCCAGACTATACTGCTCTTGCCTGGTTTGGTCTTGTCCCACTGATTATGGTCATGCAGAACCGTCCTTTCAAGAGCGGATTTGTCGCTGGGCTGGTCTTTTTTGCTACGACCTTGTACTGGCTTAATATTGTCATGACCACCTATGGCCATTTGCCGTTGGTTGTCTCGTTTCTGCTCTACCTGCTGCTTGCCGGGTACCTGGCTCTGTTCTGGGGAACAGCGACCTGGGCTGCGTGTCGTCTCAAAGAGCTCAGGAACTATTCCTATGCGTTGACATTTCCGGTCCTCTGGGTCGCGCTGGAGTTCCTGCGTGAATTTTTGTTGACTGGCTTCCCCTGGGCGACGCTTGGTTATTCCCAACAGGCCTGGTTGCCAGTGATTCAGTCTGCCGATCTTTTCGGTGTATACGGCCTGAGTTATCTTCTGCTCTTATGCAATGTTGTCCTTGGCCTGAGTATTTTGGCGCTGTGGCGAAATTCAGCGCAAACCATCCCCGGCAAAGCCTGTCTTGCGGCAGTCTTATTGTTGCTGCTCAATTACGGTTATGGTCATTGGTGTCTGCAACAGGATCTTGATGGTCGTGCTGAGACCCTGCAGACAGCGCTAATTCAGGGCAATATCCCGCAAGAGCTCAAATGGCGGCCAGACAACCAATTGCGTACGGTAAAAACTTATCGTGACCTTTCGCTACGAGCCAAACAATCTAAAGAAAAGGGGCTGATCATCTGGCCTGAAGCAGCCATGCCATTTTATTTCCAGGATGGTGGCCCGTTGGCTGAATCCGTTGCAGAGTTGCCTTTAGAAACAGGATATTCTCTTCTTTTTGGCAGCCCTGCATATAGTCGAGACACAGGTGGAATACGTTACCTGAACAGTGCTTTTCTGCTCTCACCAACAGCGCAAATTCTAGGTCGTAGTGATAAAGTTCATCTCGTTCCTTTCGGTGAATATGTACCTCTCAGTGGTTTCCTGCCTTTCATTAATAAGCTGGTTGCCGGTATTGGCGACTATTCCCCCGGAGAGATCAACCCTCTGCCGATTCAGGGGCATCAACTGGGGGTGTTGGTCTGCTATGAAGTTATTTTTCCGGAACTTGCTCGCGAGTATGTTCGCCAGGGCAGCGACCTGCTTGTCAATATTACCAACGATGCCTGGTTCGGTAAGTCGTCGGCACCCTGGCAACATCTGGCAATGGCGCGTTTTCGGGCGATTGAAAATCGTGTCTGGCTGGTCCGTGCGGCCAATACGGGAATCTCAGCGTTTGTTTCACCGTCAGGAAGAATTGTCCAGCAAAGTGATCTTTTCGAGACGGCTTTACTGACAGGAGAGGTTGGCTTAGGTGCCAGGCCAGGGCTTTATTCGCACATGGGTGATGTCGTTCCTGGGGGCTTCCTGATTATCAGTTTACTCTGGCTGATTCAGACACGTCGCCGTTTCTTGTGATTTCCATAGAGCTTGTTCCGCGACATTTCGATAACCCTTTTATCCTGTCTAGGAGGCTGTCGGACAATCAATAGACAGGCTGCTAGATTAGGGCTCACCATCATTTGCAGGAAAATCCTGTAATCCATTAAGTTTTCTTGTTCCTTTTGCTCGCTACGGTTATAATTCGCAGTTCGATTTTCTAATTTGGGAGTTCATAATGTTTCGTGAAGAGAAAGAGTTGCTGAAAAACCTCCAGGAAAAGCTTGCTGAGCTGAGGAGGTATCTTTGACGTTGATAGCAAACGTGAACGGGTATCAGAATTAGATGCCGAAGTTGCCAGGCCGGAATTTTGGAATAACAATGAGAAAGCTCAGGAAGTCCTGAAAGAAAAAACTTTGCTGCAGAAGCTGGTTGAAGACTGGGACTCTGTTGATAACGCTTTGGAAGACATCCAGATTCTGATTGAACTTGGCGAGGATTGTGAAGACGAGGAGGCATTAGCGGAAGTTCGTGATATGTTGCCTGGTCTGGAAAAAAAGGTCGGGCAGATGGAATTCGCCCGCATGCTCTCCGGCGAACATGATGTCAATAACGCCATTGTCAGCATTAATGCTGGAGCTGGTGGCACAGAAGCCCAGGATTGGGCCGAGATCCTCCTGCGCATGTACTTGCGTTGGTGTGAACGTAAGGGCTTTAAGGCCGAAATCACCGATTACCAGCCGGGTGATGAAGCTGGCACCAAAGGGGTGACTTTTACGGTTTCTGGTGATTATGCGTATGGGTATCTAAAGGCTGAAAAGGGCATCCACCGATTGGTACGAATCTCACCTTTCGACTCCAATGCCCGTCGCCATACGTCATTTTGCTCCGTCTTTGTCTTCCCTGAACTTGATGATGATGTTGATATTGAAATTCTGGATAAGGATCTGAAAGTCGATACTTACCGGGCCAGCGGCGCAGGCGGTCAGCATGTCAATAAAACCGATTCAGCGATCCGGATAACTCATATTCCTAGCGGCGTCGTGGTCAGTTGCCAGAACCAGCGTTCCCAACACAAGAACCGCGCTATTGCTATGAAACAGTTGCAAGCGCGGCTCTATGAATTGGAGATGGAGAAGAAAGAGAGCGAAGCTGAAGCTCTCGGTGGTGAGAAGAAGGGCATCGCCTGGGGGAGTCAGATTCGTTCTTATGTCCTGCATCCGTACCGCATGGTCAAAGACCATCGCACCGATTATGAGGTCGGCAACGCCGATGCCGTACTTGACGGTGATCTAGACGGTTTTATTGAAGCCTATTTGATGCAATAGGGCGGGAGACTGATAGCTGATAGCGAACCACAGGGACTGTCCCCGGGGTTAAGGGGACTGCCCCAAAGTTTATAAGATAAACTCCAGTCACAAGTGACTTATTACTGAATAAAAAGAGAACAAGGAACAAAGGTTATGTCTGAAGAGAATAGTAACGAAATTGTCGACCAACGTCGCATCAAACTGAATGATCTGCGTTCGCAGGGAATCAATCCATTTGCTAATGGTTTTATAATCAGTGCTACGGCAAATGATATCTCGCTCACTCACGCTGACCATGACAAGGAAGCTCTGGAGTCGATTGAGACAGTCTATCATGTTGCCGGCCGGATTATGGCAAAGCGCGATTTCGGTAAAGCCGCGTTTGTACAGATCCAGGATCGAACCGGTCGTCTGCAAATTTATATTGCTAAAAATGTCGTAGGCGATGAGAGTTTCGATCGGTTTCGTAAATTTGACCTTGGTGACATCGTTGGCCTGTCCGGGCGTCCGTTTCGAACCAAAACGGATGAACTCTCTTTGCGTGCCGACTCGATACAACTCTTGACCAAGTCACTGCTGCCGCTGCCGGAAAAATGGCATGGCCTGACGGATGTGGAAACTCGTTATCGTCAACGCTACCTTGATCTGATGGTCAATCCAGATGTTCGTGCCGTCTTCCGTAAACGTAGCCAGATCGTTTCACTGATCCGTGAATATATGGTGGAGCGTGATTATCTTGAAGTTGAAACACCGATGATGCAGCCGGTTGCTGGTGGGGCGACTGCCAAGCCGTTTACCACCCATCATAATACTTTGAAGATGGATCTTTTTCTGCGCATCGCTCCGGAACTCTACCTCAAGCGCCTGGTCGTCGGTGGTTTTGAGCGAGTCTTTGAGATCAACCGCAACTTTCGCAACGAAGGTATCTCGATCCAACACAACCCTGAATTCACCATGATGGAATTCTACCAGGCGTATGCCACTTACGAAGACCTGATGGAGCTCACTGAAGAGTTGATCTGTCATGTAGCAGAAGAGGTGGTTGGTAGCCTGAAGTTTAAGTATGGTGAACGCGATGTTGATCTGAGCCGCCCCTGGCAGCGCCTGACAGTACGTGACTCTGTACTCAAATATGGTGATATCAGTGAGGCAGACATTGACGATCATGCCAAACTACTGGCGTACGCTGGCACACTTGGGCTGGAATTCGACAAGAAGATCGGCTATGGCAAGTTACTGATGGAAGTTTTTGATGCCGTGGTAGAGCCTGAACTGTGGCAGCCAACGTTTATCACCCAATATCCGACAGAAGTCTCGCCACTGTCGCGTAAGAATGATCAGGATCCGAGCATTGTCGATCGTTTCGAACTATTTGTTGTTGGCCGTGAGTTGGCCAACGCTTTTTCTGAGTTGAACGATCCGGATGATCAGCGCGAGCGTTTCGTCAAACAGTTGGCCGAGAAAGAAGCCGGTGATGAAGAGGCCCACGCCATGGATGAAGACTATATCCGGGCTCTGGAGTATGGCTTGCCGCCGACCGCAGGAGAGGGTATCGGCATTGATCGCCTGGTGATGCTGCGACTAACTCCCAATCGATTCGCGACGTTATTCTCTTTCCGCAACTGCGTCCGGAATCAAAATGATAGAAACGAGGGATATGTCTTTCGTCCCACATTTTGAGTCCCGCTCTGCTTGGTCATTATGAACTACGAACTCTTTGTCAGCCTGCGCTACCTTCGGGCCAAGCGTAAACAGACGTTTATCTCGGTGATTTCGTTTATCTCAATCGCCGGGATCACGCTTGGAGTTGCCGCACTGATTGTTGTCCTTGCCGTCATGACCGGTTTTCATGATGGAGTCAGACAGCAGATCCTGGGCAATGTCCCTCACGTTATGGTGCAGAAGCATGGTGGAGATCTCACCGACCCCGATGCCGTTGTTGCAACAGCTTTGGCTGCCTCTCCGCACGTCTTGAATGCCTCGCCATTTGTCAGTAAGGAAGCGATGCTGCTTTCGCAGAGAAATGTTGCTGCTGTTAACGTTAAGGGCGTCGCGCGCGAGAATAAGATTTTCCGACAGAGTTTTTTGACCGAGGCTGGGGGAGACGTTGTAGAGATACTCTACGATCAACAAGCGACGCCGCCCGGAATTCTGATTGGCCTGGATACGGCGACGACCCTTGGGGTTGCTGTCGGTGACACAATTAATGTTATTCCACCGATGTTTACGATTACACCTTTCGGTATGATCCCGAAGATGAAGCCTTTCAAGATTGTCGGCATTTTCAAGCAGCGCGGTGGCTTTGTTGACTCCTACTTTGCCTATATTGATCTTAAACAGGCACAACAGTTCTTCGACCTGGGTGAAGGTGTCAGTGGCGTCGAGATTGAGGTTGACAGCTTTGACCAGGCTGCTCCCGTTGCCAGCAGCTTGCGTCAGGAATACAGCTTTCCCCACGCTGTTCGCTCGTGGGAGGATATGTTCGGATCGTTTCTCTCCGCTCTTAAGCTGGAAAAGCTAGGGCTCTTTATTGTCCTGGGAATTATCGTTCTGGTTGCCGCTTTTAATATTGCGACGACACTGATCATGGTTGTTATGGAAAAACATCGCGACATCGCTATCTTGCGTTCCATGGGTGCGACCTCGCGCAGCATTATGCAGATTTTTGTATTTGAAGGGTTGATTATCGGGACTCTTGGCACCCTGTTTGGAACCGGCCTCGGTTTAGTCCTGGCCAAGAACGCCGATCCCCTGATCAAAGGGTTGGAAAACCTGTTAAGTGTCAAGATCTTTGATCAGAGTGTTTACGGCATGGACCACTTTCCTTCGGTGGTCAACTCCGGCGATGTGATCGCTGTGGTTGTTGTTGCCATGTCTATCTCTTTGCTGGCCACGGTCTATCCTGCGTGGCGAGCGTCCAAAATGGATCCCGCGGAAGCTTTACGTTATGAATAGGCAGATATCATGATTGCGGTACGTAATTTATCAAAAAGCTTTATTACCGATCGCGGTAAAGTCGAGGTATTAAAGGAAGTCGATCTTGATATTCGTGCTGGCGAACGGATTGCCGTAGTGGGCGCTTCGGGGGCTGGTAAGACAACCTTAATGCATCTGCTCGGCGGTCTGGATAGACCGACCAGTGGCTCTGTGCACTTTGCTGAAAAAAACATTTTTCACTATTCAGCGCAGGAGTTGGATGCTTTTCGCAACCGCTCAATCGGCTTCGTATTCCAGTTTCATCAACTCCTTCCTGAGTTCACTGCGCTGGAAAATGTCATGATGCCCGCCCTGATTGGACGTTCTTCTGCAAAAGAAGCCGGGAAGAAGGCCAGCGAGATCCTGACTGCAGTTGGTTTGCAGCACCGTCTCGATCACAAACCAGGTCAACTCTCTGGTGGTGAGCAGCAGCGTGTTGCTATTGCCCGTTCGCTGGTCATGTCGCCAAAACTGCTTTTGGCAGATGAGCCGACTGGTAACCTGGACAGTGCGACTTCCGATGGGATCCTGGCCCTGCTTGATCATTTGCACGCTGAACGGGATCTGACCATTGTTGTCGTGACCCATAGTGAGAAAGTTGCCGGGCGCATGGATCGCATTGTACGTATGACTGACGGTTATTTGGAGAGTTAAAGCTGTCGCATGATTTTACAGTCAAATAACCAACAATCAGTCTGTTAAGAGTTCCATAACCCAGCTATTGAACCGTGGTGTTCTCAGTGGTTACCCGATCTAATTTATAGTTTACCTTCTGCTAACAATCCCCTATACTGTCTCGGTTTATAATCGGCTCGGTTTAAAATTGTCAGATTGACCTGGAGTGGTACGAATATGTTCAAGAAGTTGCTTTCATTGCTGATTTGTTTGTCGGTGGCATTTCCCACATGGGCTGCTCAGGAGTTCCTTCTCAATGATATTGTGATTGAAGGTACTCAACGCGTAAAGGCTGCTGATATCCTCAACGTGATGAAAATCAAGCCTGGACAGAGTGTGACTCCTGCCAATATCGATGCCGCTATGGCCGATATATACCGTATGGAACGTTTCTCTGACATTGTTTCTGAAATAACCGTGGACTCCGGTGTAACGGTTTTGACCTTTATCGTCGAAGAGCGTCCTCTGGTGCGTAACATTCGTTTTGAGGGGAACGATGAGCTGACCACCGAAAAATTACGTGAAGTCATTACTATTCGTGTCCCGGATATCTATGACCCTTTTGAAGTGGCCAAGAGCGTTGAAATGGTCAAGGCGGAATACGTCAAGGAAGGGTATTACGCCGCAGAGATTACCTCAGACAGTCATATCAATGAGAACAATGAATCTTTAGTGACTTTCCGTATCAAGGAAGGGGATATTGTCCGGATTAAAGATATCCGTTTTGAGGGGAACACTGTTTTTGATATTGGCGATCTTAAGGGTGCCATGGAGACCCAGGAGAAATGGATGTTCTCCTGGATAACCGGTCGTGGTAACTACAATGAGCCTATGCTGATGCAGGATCTTGATAGAATTGCCGACATGTACTTTAACGAGGGCTATGTCCGGGTAAAGGTGCGTGAACCAGTCATTTCTCTGGTCAATGATGGCAAGTATATGCTTCTGCTGATTAATATTGATGAGGGGCCTCAGTTCACGATTGGTAGTGTCGATGCCCAGGGCGATCTGATTCAAGAGAAAGAGGAACTCCTTGATCTGCTGAATATCGCCCCCGGTGAGGCCTTCTCCCGTGCGAAGCTGCGCAGGGGGGTTGGTGTTGTGACCGATGTCTATGCTGACCAGGGCTATGCCTACGCCAACGTATCGCCTTTGACCCGTGCTGATGATGAGGCCCGTACAATTGCCCTGATGCTCGATATTGAGCAGGGACCGCAAGTTTCTGTAGAACGGATCAATATTACCGGAAACACTAAAACGCGTGACAAGGTTGTGCGTCGTGAAATGAAACTGGTGGAAGGCGACCTCTTCAATGCGACCAACCTGAAGAGAAGCAAGGCTCGTATTAATAACCTGGGCTTCTTTGAAGCTGTGGATATTAGTACCAGCGCGGGCTCCGATGAGAGCCTCATGAATGTTGATGTCAATGTCAAGGAACGTTCCACTGGAACATCAGCATTGGTGCAGGTTATTCTTCGGTCGATGGTGTGGTCGGCCAAGGATCAGTAACCCAGGAGAACTTTCTCGGCAGAGCCTGGAAATTGAATCTTGCCGCATCCCTGGGTAGCAGCAGTACGACTTACCAGTTGGGGCTTACTGACCCCTATTTTCTTGACACACGCTGGACAGTTGGTGGCGAACTCTATCAGACAGAGCGTGAATGGTCGGATTTCAGCCGTAGGTCACGAGGATTTGCGATAAAAGGGGGACACCCCATCGGTGAGTACTCAAGGCTCCTTGCAACCTATCGCTTAGAGAATAAGGAGATCTACGACGTCAGCGTTTTGGCTTCCTCCACGATCAAAGACCAGGAAGGCACAGCAACCAGTAGTTCCATAACCACCACCTATTCGTACAACACAGTGAATAATCGGCAGAATCCGTCCTCCGGAACAGACCTGAGTGTTGCCTGGGAGTTCGCTGGCCTTGGTGGGTCAGAAAAATACAGCAAATATGTTGTTGATGCACGGCACTTCTGGCCATGGAAGTGGGGAACGGTTTTTAGTGTTCATGGTAATCTTGGTTATGTTCACTCTCTGAACAGCGATGATGTCCCTATTGACGAAAACTTTTTTCTCGGCGGGATTTATTCGATCCGTGGTTTTGAAAGCCGCGAAGTTGGACCGCGAGATGAATTTGGCGATTTTGTTGGTGGTGACACCTCGGCGTACGTTAATTTCGAATATATCTTTCCTCTCTTTGAAGAACTTCAGATCAAGGGCGTAACTTTCTTTGATGTAGGTAATACCTGGAGCGATGAAGATGCCTGGGGAAAGGATGATGAGGCTTTTGCCTCATGGCGATACAGTGCCGGTGGTGGAATCCGTTGGTTAAGTCCTATGGGTCCGATGCGATTCGAGTACGGGCGCAATCTTGACGCCAGGGATTATGAGAACAACGGCAAGTTTGATTTCATGATTGGTCGTTTTTTCTAGCAGTCAGTTCGTTGATTGTCCGACAGGCAGCTAGCAGAGTTGGTTAGTATAATATCTGAGCAAGTAGAAAATCTAAGCATATTTTCAAGGAGATTATGTATGAAACGGTTTGTCATTTTAGTGCTGGTTTGTGTTGGTCTGGTCGCTTCTCCAGTAATGGCAGAGACCCAGAAGATTGGTTTTGTTGACCTGCAAAAAGCATTAAATCTGTCCATTGCAGGCAAGGAAGCTAAGGAAAAGATCAAAACTAAGGTGCAGGGCTATGATGCAGAAGTGCAAGGGCGTCAGGAAGAATTGAAAAAGCTCAAAGAAGATCTGGAAAAACAGGCAATGCTGCTCTCGGAAGATGCCCGTAATGCCAAGGAGCGTGATTACCAGCAAAAGGTTAAAGATTACCAGCGCTTCACCAAGGATATTCAGGAAAACCTGCAACAGACTGATGCGGATTTAACTCGCAAAATTCTTGAAAGCCTGCTCAAAGTCGTACAGGAAGTTGGCAAGAAAGAGGGTTATTCAATGATTCTCGAAAAAACCGAGAGTTCCATCGTCTATGCGGATGAAAGTATTGATATCTCAGATATGGTCATCAAGGCTTTTGACGCAAAAGGGAAATAATCAATATGCATGCTGAGAGGAGGGAAAAAACCTCTCTGGCTGTTTTGGCAGATCTGGTAGGGGGGTGCGTTTCTGGCGACTCCTCTACTGTTGTTTCGGGGGTTGCCCCTCTTGATCTTGCCGGGCCAGAGCATATTTCATTTCTGGCGAATCCCAAATACCAGGCCAAATTGGCTGATTGCCAGGCTGCGGCGATTATTGTTCACCCGTCGCTGCAAGGAAGTGTGCAGATTCCTTTGCTTCTGGCAGACAACCCTTATCTGGCCTTTGCTAAAATTCTGACATTTTTCGAGGTGCCGCTATTTGTCGGGCAGGGTGTCCAGCAGGGAGCCCATGTCCACCCTGATGCCAGCGTCGGCGAGAATGTCACGATTGAACCTGGGTGCGTTGTTTGTGCTGGTGCTACTATTGGCAAGGGAACCCATCTGCATCCGAATGTCGTTATCGGTGCAGACGTTGTGATTGGTGATGAATGTTTGTTATATGCAAACGTCACCGTGCGCGAGAAATCTGTGCTCGGCAATCGAGTAATAATCCAGCCCGGAGCTGTTATTGGTTCTGATGGCTACGGTTTCGCCCCGGATGGCCAGGGCTACTATAAAATCCCTCAGGTCGGACACGTTGTTATCGAAGACGATGTCGAGATTGGGGCATGCAGCTGTATTGATCGCGGTACTCTGGGCGTCACCCGGGTCGCACGCGGCGCAAAAATTGATAATCTGGTACAGGTTGCACACAATGTGCAGGTTGGTGAGGATACCCTTCTGGTCGCCCAGGTCGGTATAGCCGGAAGCACTGTTATCGGCAAACATTGCATCCTTGGTGGTCAGTCCGCTACTGCTGGGCATATCAAAATAGGTGATAACGTCACTCTGGCCGCGCGGGGAGGTATTGCCAATAATGTAGACGGCAACCAGACGCTTGCCGGTGCCCCATCCATGCCCCATCGTGACTGGCTTAAGGCCACCATGACGTTTACGCACTTGCCGGAGATGCGACGAGAGTTGAAACAGCTTAAAAAACAAGTGGATGAATTGAAGGGCCAGCTATCGAAGGGCCAATTATCGAAGGATGAAGACTGATTATGGTACTGAATACTTTAGACATCATGAAGCTATTGCCGCATCGTTATCCTTTTCTGCTTGTGGACAGGATTGACGAGTTTGAAGCAGGTAAACGGATCGTTGGCACAAAGAACGTTACGATTAACGAACCCTTTTTTCAGGGGCACTTCCCTGGGCACCCAATCATGCCGGGAGTCCTTATCCTGGAAGCCATGGCACAAGTTGGTGGTCTTTATGCGTTTCTTGCCAAAGAGGTTGATGAGAACCAAGTGACATATTTCCTGGGAATTGATAAAGCAAAATTTCGCAAACCGGTCCTGCCTGGTAATGTTCTGCAACTGGAGCTTGAATTGCTTAAAGTGAGACGGGGCATCTTCTGTTTCAAGGGCCGAGCCATGGTCGATGGTAAATTGGTTGCTGAAGCTGAACTGAAAGCAACGTTCGTGGACGAATAGGTGACGATTATGATTCATCCCACAGCGATTATTCAACCTGGTGCCAAGCTTGCTGATAACGTTAGTATTGGACCATATACTGTGGTCGGCGAGCATGTTGTTATCGGCTCAGGAACTACTATTGCCAGCCATGTTGTGATTGAGGGTTGGACAGAAATTGGTTGTGATAACCAGATTTATCAGTTCTCTTCCATCGGTGCTGCTCCACAGGATCTTAAGTACGCTGGCCAGGAGACTTATCTGAAGATTGGTGATCGTAACCGGTTTAGAGAATTTACCACATTAAATCGCGGCACCGCAGAAGGTGGTGGCTTGACCAGTATTGGTAATGACAATCTTTTTATGGCCTACTCGCATGTGGCACACGACTGTATTGTCCATGACCACGTAGTTCTGGCAAATGGTGCCACTCTTGCCGGTCATGTTGAAATCGAGTCTGCGGCGATCCTTGGTGGTCTGACGGCGATTCATCAGTTTTGCCGTGTAGGTTGTCACTCGATGACCAGCGGCGGTTCTATGGTCTCTCAGGATATCCCCCCATATACCGTTGCCCAGGGGGATCGCGCGAAAACTGTAGGGTTGAACCTGATAGGTCTCAAGCGACGTGGGTTTTCAGAAGATACAATCCGTGGCATTAAAAAGGCCTACCGCCTGGTTTTCCGTGCTGGTTTGCGTCTGGAAGAGGCGTTGGACAAGATTGATGTAGAACTTGAAATGTCTCCAGAATTGGACCATTTTGTCAGTTTTATAAAAAACAGCCAACGTGGCATAGCCAGGTAGATAAGTACGTCTTGTTTGACAAACAAGTTCTCAGGCGAGGGGCAGACAGCCTGACTCGCCTGAATTGTTTCTGCCTACATCAGGCCAAATATTTTTTCTTGTCTCAGGAATAAGTGTGAATAAGTCTGCTAAACGCATCATGATCGTGACCGGAGAAGCCTCAGGTGATCTGCATGGTGCCAACTTGATCAAGGCTGTTAATGAGTTGTCTGCCGACACGAAGTTCTTTGGTGTCGGTGGTCAGAAGATGGCTGCCGCAGGTTGCAATATCCTGATTCCCTGTGAAGAACTTGCGGTGATGGGTGTCGTTGAGGTCATTGGTCAATTACCGGTAATCTGGAGCTCTTTTCAGCGTCTTAAAAGGGAGCTGTTTGGCAGCCATAAACCGGATGCTCTGGTGCTGATTGATTTCCCTGACTTCAACTTACGGCTTGCACATCAAGCTCAAAAAGCCGGGGTGCCGGTTCTCTACTATATCAGCCCTAAGGTCTGGGCCTGGCGCCAGGGCAGAGTGAAGAAAATCGCCCAAAGAGTTGACTCCTTGGCCGTAATCTTCCCTTTTGAGCCTGTGCTTTATGACGGCCTGGATATTCGGGTCAAGTATGTAGGCCATCCCTTATTGGATGAATTTGCTGCCCTTGGCGATGGTGTCGATCTTCACCAGAGGCTACAGATTCCAACCACGAAAAAAATCGTTGGTTTGTTCCCGGGTAGTAGAAGAAGTGAATTGCGCTACATGTTGGAAACACTTGTGGCGTCGGCGCAGCTTATCCACGATGAAGAATCGAATGTTCACTTCCTGGTACCGATTGCAAACTCTTTGAAAAAAGACGAGGTCAAAGCGCAGTTCGGACTAGAGTTACCAGTGACATTTATTGAGGCTGGTGATGCGACAATTTATGATGTCGCCAGAATTTGCAGTACGATACTGACCGTTTCAGGTACAGTCACTTTACAGGTTGCCCTTGTGGGAACACCAATGGCTATTCTTTACAAAATGTCTCCAGTTACATATGCGATTGGCAAACGTCTGGTGAAGGTGGCTCATGCTGGCCTGCCAAATATTGTTGCCAATAAACGGGTTGTTCCTGAATTCATTCAGAACGAGGCGACCCCGCAGGCACTGGCATCTGAAGCTTTGCATGTCCTGAACGACGCCAGTTATGCCGACACGATGAAGGCAGCGCTGCAGACGGTGCAAAAACAACTTGGCGATCCGGGTTGCTCAGCCAGAGTCGCAGAGATGTTGTTCGATTTACTAGCAGAGAAGAAAGCGATTTAAAGAGAAAACTTATATGACGAATAAACAGCTTTACATAAGACTACTTAAATACTCTCGCCCTTACAAATGGCGTATTGTGCTCTCCCTGATTTTCTCTCTGGTTGTAGCTGGTTCAGATATTGCCTATATCAACCTGATTGAACCTTTGGTTGACAAGATTATTGCCGCCGGTAACAGAGAGCTGGCCTATCTTGTCCCTGTTATTATTATTGGTCTGGCTATTTCCAAAGGAACCGGTCGCTTCTTTCAGGAATATTATATTAAAACAGCCGGTCAACTGGTGGTTCAGGACCTTCGTAACGATCTCTTCAGCCAATCCATGCATCTGTCGATGGGGTTTCATGTCAATCAGCCCCCCGGACTTATTACTTCTAAAGTTCTCAACGATGTCGGTGTCTTGCAAAGATCCGCAGCAGATGCTCTGGTGGATGGTTTGCGCGAGAGCTTCACACTGGTTGGCTTGATTTGCCTGGCTTTCTATAAAGACTGGAGATTGGCCTCGGTTGCCTTTACGGTGCTGCCGCTTTGTGTCATCCCGGCCACTCAGCTTGGCAGGAGAATCAGAAACGCAACCAAAAGTGGCCTTAAAAGTATGGGGTTTCTGACCGGTACACTGCAGGAGGCTTTCAGCGGGATAAAGGTCATCAAGGCCTTTGGACGCGAAGAGACTCAGCTGCAAAAGTTTAAAGTTGAGAATAAGCAGTACTATCGATACTTGCGTAAAACGATTAAATATAACTCCCTGACTGCACCGGCGGTGGAGATTCTGGCGGCCTTGGGTGGCGGTGGCGTGGTCTGGTACGGTGTCCACCGGGTTATCTCAGGCGACATGACCCAGGGGCAGCTCTTCTCGATTGTTGCAGCCATTATGATGTTGTTTACTCCGGTAAAACGACTCACAAGAGTCAGTAATATTATCCAGAAATCAATGGGTGCTGCTGAAGGTGTATTCTCGCTTCTGGATGAGCCACGAGATATTGTCGACAAAGCAGATGCGGTTGAAATGCCACATGTGAGGGGGGATATCGCTTTTGAGAATGTCACTTTCAGCTACGGTGATGAACCTGTTCTCAACGATTTCAGCTTTCACGCCAGGCCCGGTGAAGTGATTGCTCTGGTTGGTCCAAGTGGTGCCGGAAAGTCGACAGCGGTTGGTTTAATGGCTCGTTTCTACGATCCGCAACAAGGCTCTATCAAGATTGACGGTCAAGATATTCGTGATGTCACACTGAACAGCCTTAAGAAAAACCTCGCTTTTGTCGATCAGGAAACTTTTCTTTTCAGCGGCACGATCCGCGATAATATCCGTTACGGGATGTTGGATGCTGATGATCAGTCTGTTGCTGATGCAGCCCAGCAGGCCTATGCCACTGAGTTTATCGACAAACTTCCAGAAGGTTACGAGACCACTATAGGTGATCGCGGTGTTCGTCTGTCGGGTGGCCAAAGGCAACGTCTTTGCGTTGCACGGGCGCTTCTTAAAGATGCCCCCATCCTGATTCTTGATGAAGCGACCAGCGCGTTGGATACGGAGAGTGAAGCCATGGTTCAGAAAGCTCTGGCGAATCTCATGGAAAATCGTACTACACTGGTGATTGCGCACAGGCTGTCAACAATTATGCATGCTGACAGAATCATCGTATTGGACCAGGGCAGAGCTGTTGAGGTTGGTAGCCACCAGGAGTTGATCACTCAAAATGGCCTCTATCGAAAACTCTTCGATATGCAGTTTAATGGTGTCTGATGTCGTCAGTCGCAGACAAAATCCTTTTGAATATCGCTCCTCGGCTGGCAGCCGGCATTGTTGCATGGATTGATCGAAGGCTTAAGCCTGAAATTATCGGCGAAGACGCGCTGAAAAGCCTCTGGTCTGCAGGGCGGCATGTGATTCTTGCCACATGGCATGATCAACTTCTGATGATGCCCATGTGCTATTCTGGACCTGGCGCCAAAACGCTGATAAGCCACTCAAAAGATGGTGAGCTGATTGCCAGGGTTGTGGAAAACCTTGGCGTTGGAGCGGTGCGTGGCTCTTCTAACCGGGGCGGAAAGGCTGCTTTCCGGGAGTTGCTTAGACTGTCCAAAGAGCCTATTGACCTGGGAATTACACCAGATGGGCCCACGGGGCCACGCCATCAGCTCAAAGATGGTGTTGTGCAGTTGTCCAAAATATCGGGAAGGCCTATTGTGCCGTTGGCGTTTGCCTGTAGTCGCGGGCATCGTTTTCAGTCATGGGATCGTTTCCTGCTGCCGTACCCATGGGGTAAGGCTGTTTACCGCTACGGCGAGCCTCTTTATTACGACGATAATGAAACCATTAATGACTTCCACTCCAGAGTGCAAACGGCTTTGGACGAAAATACCCGGCGTGCCGGAGAATATTTGAATCAACATGATTTATCTGCTGTATGACCTTTTACTGTACGCATCAGCTCTCTTTCTGGTGCCGTATTACCTTTTTCGTGGCTTCCGCTATGGCAAAACCCGGCGTGGGATTCGGGAGCGTCTCGGTAGTTACGAGCAAAACTTTCGCCAATTATCTCATGGCCGTCAAGTTATCTGGGTGCATGCCGTCTCTGTTGGTGAAACCCGTGCGGCAATTCCACTGCTTAAATCATTAAGAGAGCGTCACCCCGATGCATTTCTGATCCTGTCCAATGTGACAGAAACCGGCCGGGAAATAGCCGCAGGTGTATCTGAAATTGATCATTACATATTTTTCCCTTTCGATTTGAGTTGGGTTGTGCGCAAGGCTCTCAACATCATCCAGCCAAACATTATTATTCTTGTTGAAACTGAAATATGGCCAAACTTCGTCCTCGAAGCCAAACGTCAGAATATCCCGCTGGTGCTGGTCAATGGTCGAATCTCAGATCGCTCCTTCCCACGTTATCGCATGGCTGGTAAGTTGCTTGAACCGATTCTTGATAGTATCTCAGTTTACTGCATGCAGTCAGAACAAGATTCAAGACGTATCCGTCATCTCGGGGCACCCGAAGGACGTGTGCTGGTCACTGGCAATGTCAAATTTGATATGCAGCCACCGCAGATAGACGCAACTGATCTTGATGCTTTGAAATATGAATTCAGACTTCCTGTGGATGGTCGCATCTGGGTCGCTGGTAGCACTCACGATGGTGAAGAAGCCCAGCTTGTCGAGGTTTACCGGAAATTGAGTAAAGTTTGTCCCGAGCTGTTTCTTGTTCTGGTCCCTCGACATCCTGAGCGCTGTTTGCAAGTTCAAGATGAACTTTTCAAGCAAGGGGTTTCTGCGACATTGCGTAGCACTGTGGCAACAATGAATAGCGCTCTTCAGCCGGGAGAGGTTCTGATTGTTGATACTCTTGGTGAAATGTTGAGGCTTTATGCCACGGCCGACCTGGTCTTTGTCGGGGGCAGTCTGGTCAATATTGGTGGTCATAATGTTCTTGAGGCTTGTCTACTCAAAAAACCGGTTTTGTACGGCAGCCATATGCAGAATTTCAAGGCAATTGCTCGTCTGGTTCGCGCTGCACACGCTGGGCTTCAGGTCAAAGATGCTGATGATCTCTATCGGCAAATGCGGCTTCTGCTGGAAAACCCGGATGAAGCGCGTCGAATTGGCGACAATGGTCACTACCTGCTGGAGTCAAACCGGGGTGCGACGCAAAGAACCATTGAGGAGATCGAGAAACGGATATCCCCATAATGAGTGAACGGCGGACAGAATATTCGCGTATGGTTGCAGATGGGCCACAATCCATACGTGCTAATATCATCTTCTTGGGGCTTAGGCCCTTCAGCTTTTTGTACGGCCTGGTTATGCGTGTGCGCAGCAGGCTCTACCTCGTTGGGTTGAAAAGCTCTTACCGGGCTTCCGTACCGGTTATCTCTGTTGGCAACCTGACCACTGGCGGAACCGGCAAGACTCCCATGGTTGATTTTCTGGCTAAGGATGTACGGGCTCGTGGTTTAAAGTGTGCAATTGTCAGTCGTGGCTATGGCGGGAAATATTCACAAGCGGTTGGCAGGGTGACTGATACTGAAGGTAAGTTATGCATGACGCCACAAGAATGTGGTGATGAACCCTATCTGCTGGCGATTCGAAACCAGGATGTGCCGGTTTATGTCGCCAGGAAAAGGATCCTCGGTGTGCAGGCGGCTGAGCAGGATGGTGCTCAAATTGTCTTGCTTGACGACGGGTTCCAGCACCAGGCGGTGCAAAGAGATCTGGATATTGTCCTGTTGGATGCGAAAAAGCCCTTTGGCAATGGGCGTCTGTTGCCTGCAGGAATGTTGCGCGAACCATTGTCCGCATTACAACGGGCAGATCTGATTATCATGACACGATCTGATGCGACACAAGGTGGTTCCATCCATGCAACGTGCCCGGTTATGCATAGTCGTCACCAATTGGACAAAATCATCATGACTCTTGATGGCGAGCAACTCTCTACTAAAGATTATGTTGGCAAAAGCTGCCTCGCTTTTGCCGGTATCGCCAAGCCAGAGGGATTCTTTGTCGCTTTACGTGAGTTTGGCTTTTCCCGGATAGAAGAGATCCCTCTGTCTGATCATCAGGAATATAATCAGGGGATCTTGAACCGTCTGATTAAATCGTGTGATAATCACGATTTAATCATTACAACAGAGAAAGATGCGGTCAAATTATCATCGGTGACTTTCCCGAAGCCTTGTTGTCAGGTAGGTGTTAAATTAGTTTTTGATGATATAACCCCTCTTACCAAGATGCTTGATGAAATAGTGGAACGTTGCAGGTGATTCTGTCCCAACAAACTCTCATCTCTCCCCAGAGGCGCATGTGAAAGTGCTTATAGTCAAAGTCAGTGCGCTTGGAGATGTTGTACACGCTCTCCCGGTGTTGGCTTATTTGCATGCTTCAATTCCAGATGTCACTGTAGACTGGCTGGTCGAGGGTAGTTGTGCCCCGTTGCTTGAAGGCCATCCGCTGCTTCATAAGGTCATCCGACTGGATACCAAGGGGTGGCGAAAGGCTGGAGTGAAGAGTGCAGTCCTCGGCTCATGGCGAGTGATTCGACAACTCCGCCGGCAACACTATGATGTTACTCTCGACCTGCAGGGGAATAGTAAAAGCGGGTTGTTTACCCTCTTCAGCGGAGCTCCGAAACGATATGGCTTCGACCGCAGTCAAACCAGGGAGTGGCCGAACCTGCTCGCCACCAACTACAGAGTGAAGATCCCTCTTGAGAACCATCACGTTTCGAGCCGTTACCTGCAGATTGTCCGTGCTGCTTTGCCGAGCGAGACAAACGTGCCCTTGTGCGGACCCTTGCCAACAGAAGAGAAAGCCGCAAAAGTTATCTCTTCGTTGCTTGCTGAGTTTGGTTTGTCACACGGTGAGTTCCTGGTGGCGCATTATGGAACAACCTGGCAGACAAAATTATGGCCTCTTGACCATTGGCTTGAACTGGTCAAAACGCTGGTCATCGACAACGCCCGTCAGGTTGTGTTGACCTGGGGAAACGAGGCTGAAAAGTGTGCCGCAGAACGTATTTCTGAAGCATGTCAAGGAATCTCTGAAGCGGGGCAGGGCAAGGTGATCATTTGGCCGCGTGGAAACTTGCAGGAGTTGATCGCTCTGCTCGCTGCAGCGCGTCTGGTGATCGGCGCTGACACAGGACCGGTGCATATCGCGGCGGCAGTGGGTACTCAGACAGTGTCGATTTATAGGGTCACGGACAGCAGACGCAACGGTCCTCCAGGTGAAGGGCACATACGATTACAGGCCGCCATGAAATGCTCGCCTTGCTTACGCAAGTCCTGTGAACTTGATCAGGAATGTGGTCAAAGTATCAGTGTTGCAGAGGTCCTCTGTGCGGTTAATTCCTTACTCAATGGTAAGAGGGTGGCAGCAGTTTAATGGATTTTGTTTTTTGCCTATATGTCTATTTCCCCTTCGGTGGTTTGCAGCGTGATTTCCTCAAGATCGCAAGCACCGCCATGGAGAGGGGCCATACTGTTCGTGTCCTGACCATGGATTGGCAGGGAGAAAAACCTGCAGGTATGGATGTCCAGTTGATGCCACATTCGGCCGTCTCTAATCATCGGCTCTGCCAGAAGTTCACTCGGACAGTCACAGCCATCTTGTCTGAGATCTCCTGTGATGCTGTGGTCGGGTTTAATAAAATGCCCGGTCTTGATGTTTATTATGCCGCAGATTCCTGTTACCAGGCCAGAATGAGAGCCACCAGGTCTTCGGCCTACCGGTTGATGGGTCGTTATAGGACATACGCTGGCTTTGAAAAGGCTGTTTTTTCTCCCCAGTCGAAAACTGAGATCCTCTTATTGTCCCTTCAGGAGAAACAAAAGTTCATCGATTGTTACGGGACGCCAGAGGAAAGGTTTCACCTTTTGCCTCCGGGGATCTCAAAAGACCGTTTTCGTCCCACCAATGCAAACTCCATACGGGACGATCTCAGAACTGAATTTGGGCTTTCTGAAGATCATATCATGCTGCTCATGGTCGGCTCCGCGTTTCAGACCAAAGGGGTGGATCGAGCAATCAGGGCAGTGGCTAATTTGCCAGAGGCTCTGCGTTGCCGGGTCAGATTGTTTGTTTTAGGCAGAAGTAAAATTGATGCTTTCTCGAGCCTCGCAAAAAAAATGAACCTTGCCGATCAGGTCAATTTTCTTGGTGGCCGGGATGACGTGCCGCGATTTTTGCTTGCTGCAGACCTTTTACTGCATCCGGCGCGTACAGAAAATACCGGGACCGCACTGGTTGAAGCCATGGCTGCGGGCCTCCCTGTCGTGGTGACAGAAAATTGTGGCTACGCTTTTCATGTCAGAGAGGCTGGAGCAGGGAAAGTGGTGCCGATGCCTTTTCAGCAAGAGACCTTGGATAAGACTCTGCAAGAGGTTCTGTCCGGATCTGAGTTGCGCACATTAGGTGAGAATGGCGTTAAATATGCTGAACGAATTGATATGACCGGGCTCCATGATAAGGCTGTTGATGTCATCGAAGCCGTTGCCAGCAGGAGGAAACAGCTTTGATCACTCTCTGCCCGGCACTTCAAGAAAAATTCTCCGGTGAAGACGCTTTTGAACAAATCTTCGCAATGGACGGCAAGATCTATCGCAACTTCAAGGGACGCAAAACCTTGCGTTTTGAGCATGCAGGAAAGGGTTATTTCCTGAAAATCCACCCGGGGGTTGGTTGGCCGGAGATTCTGAAGTCCCTGCTGAATTTCAAAATGCCGGTACTGGGTGCGAAAGACGAGTACGAGGCGATACTGGCAATGGAGAAGATCGGTGTCCAGACGATGACTATCGCTGGTTACGGGTTGCGTGGCAACAACCCGGCGAAGTTGCAATCGTTTATTATTACGGAAGAAATTGAAAATTCTATCAGTCTGGAAGAGCTTGTCCTCGATAGCACACAACCGGCTCCGACGGTGCAACAGAAACGTGCAATCATCAAGAAGGTTGCCGAGATTGCCCGTGCCATGCACCAGCATGGAGTGAATCACCGGGATTTTTACATCTGCCATTTTCTGTTGCCAACGATTTGGTTGGAACAAGAGAATCCTGGTATCGAGCCACCCTTATATGTCATCGATCTTCATCGCACTCAGCTCCGTGAAAGTCTCCCGACTCGTTGGCTGTTAAAGGACCTGGTCGGCCTTCATTTTTCGAGCATGGACGCCGGAGTGACGATGAAAGTCCGTTGGCGCTTTATCTGTTGCTATGAAAACAAGGCCGTCAGGAGATTGTTCCGATGCTTTGCCGGGCTTCTGGTCGAAAATTGACAGGAAAGCGGTTAAACTTTATCAAAAATTTCAGAGGTTGTATGTGTAAACTCAGGAGCCAACTATGATCACCCCTAGTGAGAGGAAGATATGATGGTTGACGAAATAAAACGCCAGCTGAATGAGCATATTGATGCTGTCAACATGGTGACAGAGCAACTCACAGAACCGATTGCTGAATGTGCCCGAATGCTGGTTGATGCTCTAAAGGGCGGTCATAAACTTTTGATCATGGGAAACGGCGGCTCGGCGGCTGATGCGCAGCATTTTGCTGCGGAGATGGTCGGGCGTTTTCTCATGGAAAGGAGAGCCCTTCCTGCTATTGCACTGACGACTGATACATCGATCCTGACAGCTGTTGGCAATGATTATGGCTTTGATAATGTGTTTAATCGTCAGGTTGAGGCGCTTGCGAACCCCGGAGATGTTTTGATCGGTATCTCCACCAGCGGAAACTCTCTCAACATCAAACGGGCTCTTGAAACCGGCAAAAATATCGGTGTCATAACTGTTGGGTTGCTCGGTCGAGATGGGGGCGAAATAGGTCCGATAGTTGACTTTAACCTGATTATCCCAAGTTCTGAAACGCCCAGAATTCAGGAGGCCCATCTGGTTATTATTCA
>PVMK01130603.1_pt1 | contig 28225 bp, 27 predicted proteins | sample 1853481 | NCBI WGS metagenome assembly PVMK01 (sample SAMN08533507, study PRJNA380276) | Marine sediment metagenome, whole genome shotgun sequencing project. | reverse complement strand
CAGGATGTCCGCGAGATTGACCGGAATCTGCTGTGTGGTTTTGCCTCGATTTAGTGGACCGTTTCGTAAAGACCGCTTGTCCGCTTCTCGAAAGCCGCCGGGCTGATATTACCAAGATAACCGTGGCGGCGTTTTCGATTGTAAAAGCACTCGATGTAATCGAATACATCGGCCCGGGCTTCGTCTCGAGTTCGGTAGCGGGCTCGATTGACTCGCTCTCGTTTCAGTAGCCCAAAGAAGCTCTCGACAACCGCATTGTCGTAGCAGTTGCCGCGGGCACTCATGCTGCATTCGATACCGTGCTTCTCAAGCTCATCGCGGAAATCATCGCTCGTATACTGGCTGCCACGGTCGGAATGATGCATCAGGACATGCTCAGGGCGACGCGAACCTATTGCCATCGAGAGCGCATCGATGACCAGATGACGATTGATCCAGCGGCTCATCGACCAACCGACGATGCGCCGGGAGTAAAGATCCATCACCACCGCCAGATACAGCCAACCCTGGTGTGTCGAGATATAGGTGATGTCCGACGCCCAACGTTGATTCGGCGCCTCGGCCGCGAAGTCTTGCTGGAGCAGATTCTCCGCCACCGGGTGGCTCGGATCACGCTCGGTCGTGACCTTAAAGCGCCGTTTGGGACAGCCTCTAAGACCCGCTAAACGCATCAATCGGGCCACTTTGTGCCGGCCACAACAGTAGCCTTCGTCCTTGAGTTCGTCTCGCATCTTAGGGCTGCCGTAGACGCCCTGGCTGTCAGCATGCAGGCGCCGGATGACGCGGGTGAGCTCCCGGTCCGTCTTCGCCCTTTGACTCTCAGGGCGAACGCGCCAAACGTAGTACCCACTGCTTGAGACCTTGAGCAACCGGCACATCATCCTCACCGGGTTCAGTATCGTGTTTCAGATCTTCGGCTTCGAAGGGATCCTGCAGGAGAACGGCGTCGATCTGGACCTCAAGGCGCTGCTGCTTTTGTCCGCCGTCATCGGCTTCGGCGGCTCATTCATCCGCCGCGCAGATTTTCCTGTCGATCCTCGCCTCCATGATCGTGATGTGGTTCTCACGGCGCCGAGAATTCCGCGCCGACGCTGGCGGCTCCGAGCTCGCGGGCAGGGACAAGATGATCGCGGCCCTGCGCCGCTTGCAGCAGGCCAGCGGAGAGCAGGAATCACTACCGGATCAACTTGCGGCCTTCGGCATCGCCGGAGGAGTCGGCCATGGCCTCAAGCGACTGTTCCTGAGCCATCCGCCCCTGGCGGAGCGCATCGCGGCGTTGGAAGCGGGGCGCTGAGTTCGGATGCGCCTGTAGCCTGTAGGTTGGGCTGAGCGCAGCGAAGCCCAACATGCCGGGCGCTGTTGGGCTTCGCTGCGCTCAGTCCAACCTACAAGGCAGCGACTTCCACACGCGTGTCGTTGTAGCACGCGCCGTCGCTGATGTCGGCTTTGTGGTTGGGGACCAGGGCATTGGTGGTCTGGCCTGTGGCGCTGGTTCTGAGCCACACGCCCTTCGGTGAAAACACCACGCCCGGGCGGGTGGCGTCCGTTACTTTCAAAATCAGCTGCACCTCTCCCAGATGGTTCCAAACCCTGACCGTGGCGCCGTCCGCCAGGCCGCGCGAGTCGGCGTCGCCCGGGTGCATCTCCAGCTCAGGCGTCCCGTCGCTATCGGACAGTCCACCGAAGGTGGCGTTGATGCGCTTGTCCGAAGAAGGCGTGATGAGCGTCAATGGATGGCTGGATGGGACCGGAGAATAGCCTGGCAATCCTTGCCCGTGGGCCTCCTCCAGGAACGCGGAGTAGAGTTCCACCTTGCCGCTGGCTGTGGCCGGGAAAACGTTCTTGAACAGAATCGCGTCGCCGCCGTCGAATTCCATGGCCAGCGCCCGGTCCGTGGGCAGTTGGCTCGGCCGTACACCCGCCAGTCTCGCGTCGCTACCGTCGATGGCCGCGTCCATGAGTTCGGCATCGGTATCCCGGAACATGGGCTCGTCGAAACCGAAGCGCGCCGCCAGGCGCCGGAATATTTCCGTATTCGGCAAAGATTCGCCCACCGGGGGGATCACCGCTTCCGCCCGTTGCAGCCACTGCTGCCCGTACGCGGGATAGATGTCGGCGTATTCGAAATGCGTGCAGGCGGGCAACACGATATCGGCATAGGCCATGCTGTCGGTCATGGCGACGTCGCAACCCACGGTGAAGAGATCTTCCCTGGAAAGCGCTTCCATGACGCGATTCTGATCGGGAAGCACAGCAACGGGATTGTGGTTATAAATGAACAAGGCCTTGATGGGCGGCGCGGCGTGCTCATCGAGGATCATGTCCGGCAAATCCAGGATGTTGATGGTGCGGGTGCCCGCGGGGACCAGATCCGGGCGCTGCAACCGTTGGCTGGTTTTCGGAAACGCCGCACCGGCTTTGGCGATCAGCCCGTCGCCGAGGATGCCGAACTTACCGGTCAACGCCGGCAGGGCGAGGATGGCGCGAATACCGGAACCGCCGTTGCGGTTGCGCTCCAGACCGTTGCCGATGGAGATGGCCGCCGGTGACAGCTGGTGATAGAGCGCCGCAAAGGCATGGATATCGGCCTCGGGCACACCACAGATGACCGCCGCCTTTGCCGGCGTCATCTGGCGCACCTTCTCCATGTAAACATCGAAGCCACTCACCCATTGCTCTATGAACGCGTGATCGAAAGCGCCCATGCCCTCCAATGCATTGGTCACTGCGAAAGCGAGCACCACGTCGGTGCCGGGTTTGATGGCCAGGTGCAGGTGCGCCTGCTCGGCAACCCGGATGCGTTTCGGATCGATGACCACCAGCTTGGCGCCGTTCTCCCGGGCAGCCTTGATGATCCGTTGTAGATGCAGATTGGAAACCGTGACGTTGTTGCCCCAGACGACCACCAGCTTGGCGTGTCGCGCCTGTTCCGGAGGCATGCCCGGCACGTCGCCGTACATGCTCGAGTACGCCAGGGAGCGGATGCCGCCGCAAAGCGGCATGCGATCCAACAGGCTCGCGCCCAGCCTGTGGAAGAAACGCAGATCCATGGAGCCGTCCGCGAGCATGCCGTGGGGCCCGGCGTAGTTGAACGGCACGATGGCCTGAGGGCCGTGAGCCGCGATGACCGCCGAGCATCTCTCGAAGATGACGTCCAACGCATCATCCCAGGACAGCGCCTGGAAACGCCCTTCCCCCTTGTCGCCTATGCGGCGAAGCGGCCGGGTCAAACGATTGGCGCCGTGCACGAAGTCCGGATAGGCCTTTGACACTTTGGCGCACAGCACCCCGGCGGTGTAGGGATTGGCTTTCGAGCCGCGCACCGCGACCACGCGATCGTCATCGACGGTGACGGACAGGCTGCAGGTATCCGGACAGTCCAGTGGACAGACGCTCGACAGATTCACCGGCTTATCTTCCTCGCGCCATGGGCGGGTGGCGCATGGGCGTTGCTGGGTTCAAAGAGCGCCCAGTGTAATTCAGGTTGGCCTGTAGTGTAGGTCCATTTTTCGAGAGTCGATGGATCCAAAATGCTTGCTGCTCGCATCGTCCCCGGCCAGCAGTAATACCCCTGGCAAAGCGCGCCCGAGCCTCACCGCTCCGCCTGCGACGCCAGCGCCGCCACCACCTTCTCCGGCGTAATGGGGAGATCGGTGATACGCACGCCCGATGGCGTCTGCCACAGCGTTGGCAATGGCCGGCGCCACCGGTGTCAGCGCAGGCTCGCCGATGCCCTTGGCGCCGAACGGGCCGACACCGCTTCGCGACTCGAGAATGATCGACTGCACCCTGGGCATGTCCATGGCCGTGGGGATCAGATACTCGCTGAAGGACGGCGTCACCAGCTTGCCCTCTTTATATATCAGCTCCTCGCTGAGGGCGTAGCCGTGACCCTGGGAGGTGCCGCCTTCGATCTGACCCTCCACGGCATCCGGGTTAATGGCCTGCCCCACGTCGTGGGCACCGACGCTTTTCAGTACGGTAATTTCCCCGGTCTCCGTATCCACGGCCACCTCCACGGCTTGCGCGCCGTAAGCATAGTCCGGATGCACGCGGCCCTGGCCGGTGTCCGGGTCGATGCCGTCGCTGAAAGGCGCGCGGAATATGACCAGCTCCGATCGATGGATCCCATCCGAAGCGCAGGCGGCCACCAGATCCTTCAAGGTCATCCGGGTGCCCGGCAGTTCACGCACGAATACCTCGGAGTTTGCCGCGTCCACTTGCTGAGTCTTCACGCCGAACTCCCGGGCAGCGCGTTCCAGAAGCCGATTGCGCACGGCTTCCGCTGCCAGCCGCACGGCATTTCCCGTCATGTAAAGCGCCCGTGTGGCGGTGGTGGTGCCGGCAAGCGGCGTGGTCGCCGAGTCGCTGTTGTAGACAGTGACATCGGTGAGGTCGACACCGAGCAGCTCGGCGGCGATTTGCGCAAGCGCCGACACTTGTCCGGCACCGATGTCGGTGACACCCGAACGCACCACCACCGTGCCGTCCATCTCCACACCCACCCAGGCTTCGGAGGTATCGTGCAGCCAGGTGATACGGCCATAACTCTGCTGATAGGCGGCAACGCCGCGGCCGATCTTCAGCGGGCCCCCGATGGGGCGGACGTTCACCCAATGCCTGCCACGCCTGGGTCATGCATTCGTCGGACCACACGGCGCTCTCGATGGGAACGCCGGTGGCGATGTCGTCGCCGGTGCGCAGAAAGTTCCGTCGGCGCAGCTCCATCGGGTCGAGTTTGAGCGCCTTGGCCGCCTCGTCCATCTGCTGCTCATGGGCGACGCAGGCCTGTGCCGCGCCGAAACCGCGGAAGGCGCTGGTGAACATATTATTGGTGGCCACCGCCCGGGCATCCACGTGCAGGTTGTCCACGCGATAGGGCCCGGGAGAGGCGACCGTCGCGTACAGCAGCACGTAGGGACTCAAGTACACGTAGGCACCGGCGTCCGCGGTCATGTCCACGCGCAGGGCGGTTATCTTGCCGTCCTGCGTGAATCCGGTCCGGTGGGTGATGGTGAACGGATGCCGCTTGCCGTGACCGAAAAAAGAATCTTCCCGTGTGTAGCACAAACGCACCGGACGGCCGGTGGCCCTGGCCAGCAACGCCAGATAGATCTCCACGGTCACGTCTTCCTTGCCGCCGAATCCGCCACCCACCATGGAGCCGAGAATGCGCACCTTGTTATGGGGCACGCCGATAGCCTCGGCGATGAAAGCGGAAGTGCTCGATCACCTGCGTCGAGACGCGGATGTTGATGACTTCGTTCTCGTCCACCCAGGCGAGTCCCACCTCGGGCTCGAGAAAGGCGTGCTCGATGAACTGCGTGCGGTAGGTGTTCTCGATGATGGTGTGGGCGGCGGCGAATCCCGCCTCCACATCGCCCTTGCGCACCTTGTAGGTGGAAACGATGTTGTCCGTCCCCTGCACCAGGGGAGCGCCGGGCGCCAGGGCGTCTTCGACACTGTAAACGCCGGGGAACGGCTCCAGATCGAAGGCGATCAACTCCAGTGCTTTCTCGGCGATGGCCGGGGTGTCCGCGGCAACCAGAGCCAACGGCTCGCCGTGATAGCGCACCCGTTCGCGCACCAGGATTTGCTGATCGGTATCCAGGCGCTTGCGCCCCGTCTGACCGGGAATGTCCGTGGGCGCCAAGCGGTCGGGGAGCTCCGCGTGGGTCAGCACGCAGGCGACGCCGGGCAGGGCGCGGGCGCGGGACACATCGATGCGTGTCAGAAGCGCACTCGCCTCCGGGCTTCGCAGCACCTTTACGTGCAACATGCCCGGCATCACGTAGTCGCCGGCGTAACGGGTCTTACCATGGGATTTTCCCGGCGCATCGATGCGCGCCAGGGGTCGGCCAACCTGGCGGAATTCCACGTTGGCGCCGCCTCTTGCCTGGCTGTCACTCATGAGGACTCACCTCCCTCGCGCATGATCCGTGCCGCTTCGCCGACGGCATCGAAGACCTTGGTGTAACCGGTGCAGCGGCACAGATTCCCGCTCAAGCCGGCACGCATGTCGTCCTCGCTGGGGTCCCGCGTGTCGTTGTCCAGCATCGACTGGGCGGCGATGATGAGGCCCGGCGTGCAGTAACCGCATTGGGTGGCACCGCGATCGATGAATGCCTTCTGCAGGGGATGCGGGGCATCGACGCTACCGAGGCCCGAGACGGTGGTAACCGCCGCCCCCTCCACCGTCCATGTCAGAGTCAGGCAGCTGTCCACGGCCTGCCCGTCCACGAGCACCGCGCATGCGCCGCAGTCACCCTTTTCGCAGCCGCTCTTGACCTCGAAATGGGCGAGTCCGCGCAACGTTTCCAGCAAAGTTTCGTTGGGCAGTGCGCCCACCTCACGCTCACGGCCGTTGATGGTCATGCGTATGATTTTTGCACCGTTCATGCTTGCGAACCTCCGCCGGTGAGCCGTTCCCAGGCCTGGGTCAGAAGACGCCGGGTGAGAACGTGCACACAATGACTTCGATAGCCGCCGGACGCGCGCACATCGTCCAGAGGGCTCACCTCTTCGACTACCGTACGCGACGCCGCATCGATACTCTCAGGACTCAGGGCCATGCCTTCGAGCATCTTCTCGGCGGCCGTGGCGCGTTTCACGGTGGCTGCCACGGACCCAAGTGCAATGCGCACACCGTGGCATTTACCGGCTTGCTCGTCCATGGCTACGGCAACTCCCACCACAGTGATGGCATCGCCCTTGCGGCGCGCGAGCTTGTAGAACAGATCGACCGCCGTTGCCGACGGTACCGGCCAGCTCACCTGGGTCAGCAGCTCATCGGATCGGCGCTCCATTTGCTTGTAGCCGTGATAGAAATCCGCCAGCGGCAACGTGCGGCTGCCAGAGCGACTGGTCAGCGTCACATGGGCATCCAGCACCAGCAGCGGCGGCACCAGATCGGCGGCCGGTGAGCCACTGCAGATGTTGCCGGCCACGGTGGCGGTGTTGCGCACCATCTGGCCTGCGAACAGGCGTGCGGACTCCACCAGCGACGGCGCGACCGCACCGAGCTCGGCGTGCCGCAGCATGTCACTGACCGTCGTCCGTCCTCCCATGCGCACCCGGTCACCGGTGATCTCTATGCCGCGCATTCCTGGAAGCTTGCCGATGCTCACCAGGGCCGATGGCGCCACGGTGCGGGCACGCAGATCGACGATCATGTTGGTGCCGCCGGCCAGAGGTAAGATCCCGCCCTGGCCGTCGCTTTCGCCAAGAAGTGCCAGTGCGCCTTCCAGGTCCTCCGGCACGTGGAGATCGAATTCTGCATACATGGCGCTATCCTCGAATACTCATTAAACGTCCCAACCGCCGTCCACGGCAATCTCCTGCCCGGTCATATTGCGGCTGTCGTCGCTGGCCAGAAACAGCACGGCATCGGCAATATCCTGTGGCTCCGTGACCCGCTTCAAGATCATGTCGTCCACGTACTCCTGATACACCTGCTCCACGGGCCAACCACGCACCCGTGCCTTCTCCTGGCACAGTTTGTCCATGCGCGGCGTGTGGACGATGCCGGGACACACGACGTTGACGTTGATGCCGTACTCACCGGCGTCGATGGCCGCGGTGCGGGTGAGCCCCCGCACGCCCCACTTGGAGGAACTGTACGCGGCCCGGAAACGGTAACCGCGCAACCCGGAGGTGCCGCCGATGTTGACAATCTTGCCGCGCTTCCGGGGCACCATGGCCTGGAGCACGTATTTCATCGGCAGGAAAGTGCCGCGGATATTGGATTCCAACACGTAAGAAAAATCCTCCGCTTCGATCTCCCACACCGGCATCTCGATGGGACCGGTGACACCCGCCACATTGACCAGGATGTCGATGCGATCGTCGAAGAATGCTTTTGCCTTCTCCACCATGGCTTTCACCTGGCCATCATCGGTGACATCGGTGGATACGATTTCGGCGCGCCGCCCCAGGGCGCGCACCTGCTCGGCCACCTCCTCCAGCGCTGCGGTGTCGCGGGCGGTGAGCAACACATTGGCGCCTTCCCGGGCGAGGGTCAGCGTGATCGCCGCTCCCATGCCCTGGCCGCGCCGGTGACGATGGCGTTTTTGTTTTCGAGTTTCATGAAGATCTCCTCTCAGGGACAGATTTGAAATCTGTCCCGTCAGAATTCAAATCTGTCCCTGTTCAATTGTGTCCCTGTTCAATTACCTCTTGCTTACCGGCGTGCCATAACCCCCACCACCGCAACTCTCCACGATGACGCGATCACCCTTGCTCAACGCGACGTTGGCTTTCCCCGGCAGTCGGTAAGATTCACCGTTCACCGGAACCACGGTGACCCGAAACAGCGCACCCGGCTCGCCGCCCTGCAATCCGTAAGGCGGCACCACGGCGCGTTCGAACATGCTGGTCAACGACATGCGCTCTGCCAGTATTCGATACTCCCGGTGCAGCCCGTCGCCGCCCCGGTGCGCGCCCGCACCGCCGGAACCCCGGCGCAGGCGTTGGCATTCGACCCGCACCGGATACTCCGCCTCGATGACCTCGGCGGGCGTGTTCATGACATTGGACATGTGCACGCGGATCACCGGCGCACCGTCGCGATGGCAGCGAGCGCCCTCGCCTCCGCCGTGGGTTTCGTAAAGCGTGCTCCAGGCGCCGTCGTCGCGCTGACCGGCAAACAACAGCAGGCCGGACGTTGTGGGCCCGCCTGCGCTCAGAAGCTCCGGCACCGCCGGCTCCAGGGCCCGGAAGATCGCATCCGCCACGCGTTGGGAAGTTTCGTGGTTGCCGCCGACCACCGGTCGGTCGGGGCCGGGCTCCAGCACCGAGCCCGGGCGGGTAATGACTTCCAGTGGCCGGTAACACCCGCCATTGGCCTGAATGTCGGCGCCCACCAGGGCCTTCACGGCGTAGAACACCGAGGCGGCAGCGATGAACGGTGTCGTATTGATGGGGCCCCGGGTCGCATCGCCGCTTTGGGAGAAATCGAACAGAGCACGATCGCCATCGAGGACGATGCGCACACGTATGGGCACAGGTTCTCCACCCGCCGCGTCGTCGTCGAGCCAGTCCTCACCGTGATAGGTTCCTGCCGGCAGATTTCTCAAAGCCGCACGCATCTGCGCTTCGGCATGATCGTGCAGACTGTCCATGGCCCGCGCGATCTGTTCACCACCGTGTCGCGCGCACAGCGCTTGCAGACGCTTGTCCGCCGCCCGGGAAGCGGCTACCTGCGCCAGGATGTCCCCCTCCCGTTCCGACGCACCGCGCACGTTGGCGAGCACCAGATCCAGCTTCTCCCTGTCGGGGCCCGCTTCGGAGAACAAACGCACCGGCGGCAGACGCAAGCCTTCCTGCCAGGCGTCGGTGGCTGCCGGCACATAGCTTCCGGGGACCGCGCCGCCGATGTCTGCCCAGTGGGCCAGGCTCACGGCGAAGGCGCGCAGCACACCGTCCGCGAATACCGGGCGCACGGCCTTCACGTCGGGAAGATGATTACCGCCGATTTCCGGCAGGTTGAGGAACCACACGTCGCCGGCACGCAGGCGCTCGGCCGGAACACGCTTCAGAAACTCCTTCACGGTGAAGCTCATGACCCCCATGTGCATGGGAATGTCCCGTCCCTGGGCCACCAGCTCACCTCGTGCATCGGTAACAGCCGACGAGAGATCACCCGCCTCGCGCAGCAGAGGCGAACGCGCCGAGCGCATCACCACCAGGGACATCTCCTCGGCGATGGCGGAGAAGGCGTGACGCAGGACTTCCAGGGTGAACGGATCCATCGAGGCCGGGGGCTTGTTCATGGCGCTTCACCCACGTCGATGTGCAGATGGCCGCAGCCGTCGACCTTCAAGGTCGCGCCGGGGGGCAACACCACCGTCGACCAGGCGTCCTCGATGATGGCGGGCCCGTTCACGATGCTTCCTTCGTGCAGTCCATCGCGACTGAGGCGCCGCGTCTCCCGAGGTCCGCCGGCGTCGAACCAGCACAGGCTGGTCGACGCCGGAACGTCATCGGCCGGCTCGTTATGCTCGCTCGTCAACTCAGGTCGCAGGCGCGGTGGCGCCGTCAACGTGACCCGCAGTGTTACCAGTTCCCAGGGCTCGTCGGTGGCGAAACCGTAAAGCGCTTCGTGACGGTGGCGGAATTGCTCGCCCAATCGCTGCAGGTCGGTCAGGGCCGGCTCGGTCACTTCCACCGCGTAGCTCTGGCCGCTGTAACGAATGGCGGCGAACTCATCCACCGTGCAGCCATCGCGATCGGAGTCGGCGAAGTGCGCGCTCAATTCATCGCGGAGTTCCGCGCGAATGGCCTTCAACCGATCAACTTGCCAATCCGCGTTCGTCATGCGCACGGTGCGCTGCTGTGTGTAGCGCATTTCCGCACTGACGCATCCCAGCGCCGAAAATGCGCTGGAGAATCGCGGCACTACCACATGTTCGATATCGAATGACCGCGCCAGCTCCACCGCGTGCATGGGGCCTGCACCGCCAAAGGCCATGAGCGTGCATTCGCGTCCATCGACGCCCTTCTCCACGGTAACCCTTCGCAACGCCCGTGCCATGGCGGCATCGGCAACGCGGATGATGCCGAGCGCCAATTGCGGCACATCCGTGGCCAGCGCCGCCGCCAGGGGTGACAAAGCGCGCTCCGCCGCGCCTGCGTCCAGACGCAGATCGCCCACCGGGCGTTCGGCATCCAGATAACCGAGCATCAGGTTGGCGTCGCTCACGGTGGGCAGCTCACCTCCAAGGCCATAGCAAGCCGGACCCGGTACGGCGCCGGCGCTCTGGGGACCAACCCGCAGGGCGCCGTTGTCGAGACGCGCGATGGAGCCGCCGCCGGCACCGATGGACTCCACCGCCACCATGGGTGTGCGCAGGGGACGATGGCCGAGGCTGCGGTCGCTGCGGATCTCGGCGCGCCCGTCGACGATCAGACACACATCGGTGGTGGTGCCGCCCATGTCGAAGCTGATGACGTTGGCAATGCCGAGCTGGCCCGCCACCCAGCCAGCGGCGCTGACACCCGCCGCCGGCCCCGAGAATGCGAGACCCAATGGTTGCCGGCGCAGGGCCTCGGGCGACGACATGCCGCCGGCCGAATGCAGCAGATGCAGGCGGCTTGATGCCGGTCGCGATTCCTCGAGGCGATCGAGATAGCCATTGGCCAGAGGCATGACGCCGGCGCTCAAGGCGGTGGTGCTGGTGCGTTCGAACTCGCGCGCCTCGGGGACTGATGCGGTGGGAAAGTGCGAGATAGGGGCACAAGCTCGCGCAAGCGCTCTGCCAATTGCTGCTCGTGGGCACCGTTGGCGTAGGCGTGCAACAACGATACGGCCACCGCCGACACGCCGGACTCTTCTACCCGACGCACGACCTCGTCGATGGCCTCCTTTGTCAGCGGCACCAGCACGTCTCCGCGCACATCCAGACGTTCCCTGACCTCGAAACGCAAGTGCTCAGGCACCTGAGGACGCGCCTTGGGTTCCAGATCCAATCGATAAAGATGCCGCCGGTTCTGACGACCGATGACAAGCGTGTCGGCAAACCCTTCGGTTGCGATCAGCGCCACCTCCGCCAGGCGATCCTCGACGATGGCGTTGGTAATCATCGTGGTACCGTGCATGAGATCGTCCACCCGCTCCCAGGGGATCCCCACCGCCGCAAGGGCCGCCAACAGTCCCGCGATGGGGTCGTCCGGGTGGCTGCGCACCTTGGCTTGCACAATTTCTCCCGTCGACGGCTGAAGGGCGATGACATCGGTGAAGGTGCCGCCGATGTCGATACCCACCTGCCAGCCCCTGTTCTCGGCGCGACTCACAGGGCTATTCATTGGACAAGCGCGCGGAAAGTGACTGCGCCGCGGCCCGCAGATCGCCGGCAAGCTGTGCTTCCCCGAAGCGTGCCAAGCGCGCCGACAAACCCACCACAGCGACGCTGTAGAGAACACCTGCGCCTTGCACGCGCACCGGCACGGCATAGCTCAACACGCCGGGATCGAGCTCGTTGGCACAGATGGCGTAACCCTTGCGCCGCACGTCCGCCAGATCACGCTGCACATCCACCGCGTCCACCCGGGTGTCGTCGGTATAGCGGGTGCGCGGGCGTTGCAGGGCACGGGCGACGAGCAGACGGGTCCTGAAAAGCGAATATGGCCTTGGCGGATGCAGCGGCGTGAATCGGCATATCCCTGCCCGGGTGCACGTGGGACTGGCCCTTCACGACTGGGCACGGCGGTGGCCAGAGACTCGACCCCATGGCCCACCAACCCGGCGAGAAAAGCGGTCTCGCCGAGCTTCTCCACCAGACCATCGAGAATCGGCTTGGCCACGGCATCCAGCGACGCCGGCGACGCGCCCAGATGCAGCAATCGCACCAGGCGCGGGCCGAGCACGTAGATCTTGCGGCTCTCCGGGTTGGCGAGATAACCCACATCCAGCAACGCGCCCAGCAGACGGTGCACCGTACCCCGGGGCAAGCCGGTGGCCTGCATGGTCTCGGTCAGGGACAGGCCGCCGGGCTGCCCGGCGACGGCGTCGAGCACGGCCGCGTAGCGGGAGAGGATGCCTTTGGCGCTGCTCATGGATCCGATATGTTCCATTAGACGGAACTTTTTTCCATTTGATAAAAACTATGCGCCCGCTGGAAGACCCCTGTCAAGGGGCCTTTGACGAATGGAATGTCCCTCGCAAGGTGGATAAGCTCCGACGTATGCCGAAGAACGCCGTCTCCCACAAGCTCACGGCGATTCTCTATGCCGACGTTGCCGGCTACAGCCGCTTGACCGGCGACGACGAGCTGGGCACCCACCACCGGGTCATGAGCGCGCTGGACGCTGCCGCCGAGATCATCAAAAACGGCCGTGGCAAGGTACTGCGTTACGCCGGCGACGCCATTCTCGCCGAGTTCTCCAGCGTCGTGGCAGCCACCAATGCCTCCGTCGCCATACAGAATGAGCTGCAATCGCGTAACCAGGATACTCCCGAACAACAGAAAATCCGTATCCGCATTGGTATCAATCTCGGCGAAGTCCTGGAGGACCGGGGCGAAATCTTCGGCGAAGGCGTGAATCTCGCGGCGCGCCTGGAAGCGGCGGCGCTGCCGGGCGGAATCTGTATATCTGCCGCGGTCCACGAACAGATCGCCGGCAAAGTGGAAATCGAGTTCGCAGACGGTGGTTTCGAAGAATTCAAGAATATTGCCAAAGCCGTTCACATCTATCATTGGCCCCCGGGTTCGGCGACTACCGGTCGAGTTCCATCGACGATGGCAGACCCGAGCGCAGCAGAACTGGCCCTCCCCGATAAACCATCCATCGCGGTCCTGCCCTTCGACAACATGAGCACGGATCCGGAACAGGCCTTTTTTGCCGATGGCATCAGCGAGGACATCATTACCGAGTTGTCCAGGTTCCGCTCACTGTTCGTGATCGCGCGGAATTCTTCTTTCGCCTTCAAGGGTCAGTCCATAGACGTCAAGGAAGTCGGCAGAAAGCTCGGTGTACGCTACGTGGTCGAGGGCAGTGTCCGGCGTAGTGGAAACCGGGTACGCGTGACCGCGCAGCTGATCGATGCCGTCGACGACAAGCATTTGTGGGCCGAGCGCTACGACCGCGAGCTGGAAGATATTTTCACTGTTCAGGACGAAGTCACTCATGCGATCGTTTCCACCATCGAGCCACATCTTGCCAGCACCGAGCGGCAGCGCGCGCGACGTAAGCCCACCGAGAGTCTCGGTGCCTGGGAGTGCTACCAACGCGGCCTGTGGCATCTGTATCAGTATCAGCGCGATGACCTGTCGGAAGGGTTGAAACTTCTCGAGCGCGCCATCGCGCTCGATCCCACCTTTTCGTCTGCCCACGCCGGTCTTGCCCTGTCGCTTTACTACTTTGTCATCCTGGGATTTGCTACCGATCGCGATGCAGAATTGAAGCGCGCCCTCGGCGCGGGTAAAACCGCTGTAAAATTGGATGAAAATGATCCCTTCGCCCACGTGGCCCTCGGACGGGTCCACACCCTCCACCGAGAACACGACACGGCGATCGATCAGTGCGACATTGCAATCTCTCTTACTCCCAGCTATGCGAACGCCCATTTCGGGCGCGCCCACAGCCTCTGGATGTCAGGCCGCGCACGGGAAGCGATTGCCGCCCATGACGAGGCAATGCGCTTGAGCCCCCGCGACCCGGTACTGTGGGCGTTCATGGCAAGCAAAGCCATTGCTCTCATCATGCTTGGCCGCTACGAGGAAGGCCTCGACTGGGCGCTGAGGGCGCAGCGGCAACCCAACACGGCCCTCTGGGCATTCCTGCCCGAAGCCAGCGCACTGGCGCTGCTCGACCGAAGCGACGAAGCACAGGCCGCGCTCGAACGCGCGCGACAGCTGCAACGCGATGTATCTGTACGTTTTGTCGACCAGACGCTACCGATTACCGACACGGACTACCGCGCGCTCTTTGTCGGCGGCCTGATCAAAGCGGGAATGCCCGAATGAATTCAAGCAGGAAATCCGGAGCACCTTGACCCGACGTACCAGCGAACGAGCACGCCCACCGTCAGGTTGAATCGTAACTGACCGGCGTTGCATGCCAACCGTGCTCGTGCTTGCGCCAATACAACTCCCGGATGCGCATGGTAACCGGTCCGGGACGGCCGTTGCCGAAAACGCGCTCATCCACCCGTGAGATCGGCATGACGCCGCCGGCGGTGGATGAGATGAACACTTCGTCGGAATCGCGCAGCTCATCCGGTGTAATTCGCTCGAGCGCGAATGGAATTTCCAACTCCTCGCACAGCTCGCGCACCGACGACCGGGTGATGCCTTCCAGAACCGTGCCGCCCGGTGTCGCCACACTGCCTTCGTGGACACGAAAGACGTTGAAACCCGGTCCCTCCGAGAGATAGCCGTCGTTGTCCACCAGAATGGCTGATTCGGCGCCCTGGTCGAAGGCTTGAAACAGCGCCCGTGTTAAATCACCCCAGTGAAAGTTCTTCACGGTGGGATCGACACTGGCGGGGGAAATGCGCGGCACTTGCGAAATGATTAAATGGGCACCTTCCTCCTGGCGCTCTGGCGAGAAGATCCAGACGAAGGGAATCGCGAAAGCGAAGAATTGATTGCGGCACAGGCGCGGATCCCTGGATCCGCGAGCGGGAACGCCGCGGGTGCAGATCATTTCCACGTAAGCCTCACGCAACCCGCTTCGGCGTACACAACTCATGAGAATTTCGCGGATCTCGTCGCGCCCGTATCCCGGGTTCAGACGCAGTCGCTCGCAGGAGCGCTGAAAGCGATCCAAATGGTCATCGAGACGAAAAAAACTGCCCTTCCATACATGGACCACGTCGTAGGTCACGTCGGAACGCGTAAAGCCCCAATCCAACAGCGGGAGACGCGCTTCGCCGATGGGCACGTAATCGCCCTCGATAAAGGCCGCACCGTCACTGAGTGGTTGGACTGCCGCGCCTTCGTGCCTGGTCATCAGCGTGCCTGTTCCGCTGCCCCTGAGCGTCCATGATAGCGAATGTTGGGTGACAAAAGCTCGGCGCAATTGTTAATGGAATGCCCGCGAGGACCAGGCTACTCTTGGGACGCCGGAATTCGGCAATTGGCTGAAGGCGAACGGACGAGGATGGAACCCATGAAGGAATTAACCCCTGTCGGCAAGCATGTCTACGGCCACCTGTTGGCAGCCGCGTCGTTGCTCCTGGCCGCATGCGGCGGCAGCACCGCGCTCATCAGGGACTGCTGCTACCAAGGCGACGCGGTGCTGATCCATCTCGATGGCGTGCAGTTCGTCGCCCCCGACGGCAGCATCTCCTCATTCGACGAAATTTACCCCGACTTCACGCCCCAGGACAGTTTTGCCACCAAGTCCTTTCCCGTTCAGAAAGGTCGATTACGCGCTGATCACCTACGACGCTCTGGCGGTTATCCTGCCCCTGTACGACGCCAACAAGAACAGAGTTGCTGGAAGAACCGGAGATCGCCGTCCTCTATCTTCGCGAAGGCGCCCTGGGCATGGGCCACAAGGTGGACCACCTGGCCGTGGACGGAAAACGCGTGGATGCCATCATGACCTCGCGCTCGGATGTGGGCGGCCTCATGCGCTATCTGGACGCGCGCATGGAGTCATTGACGCCCGAAGTGCAGGCGCAGTTCCGGGATATGGAGCGCGTCGGCCTGGACATCATCCAGCGCGGCAGCGAGGGGGCCGATCGGCAGAAGAAAGTCGTTCCATAATCAGTCGGTTACGCCTGTCGTGCCAGGCCAAGGGTTGGCGGGTGAGGCGCTTCTTGCCGGGCTGCGCACAGGGGTAGCGTATTTCCCGGTACAGCACACTCAGGAGAGGGCAGCATGGTACGGGAAATTTTCTACACCGCCGTGAAATACAATCGAGGACGAAATACCCAGCACGCATCCGGTGTGGCGACACAGCCGGAGTGGCCGGGCCCTCAAGCGGGAACTCGCGGACCAGGGCTTTCACATCAAGAGCTGGTACCCCCTGGACGAGCCAACGTTGATGTCCGCCTAGCCAACCCGGTCCGCCCCGTGAGAGCGTTCGGGACTAGAAACGATCCACCCGGTAGGGATCGAGGTCGATGTTGGACCTGCGCCCGGCCACCAGATCCGCAATCAGCCGGCCGGTCCTCGGCGCGCAGGTAAGGCCCACGTGCTGATGACCGAAGGCGTAGTAGACGCCGGCGTGACGCCGTGACGGTCCGATGACCGGAAGACTGTCCGGCAACGACGGCCGTTGACCCATCCACTCGCTGTAGTCGTCGACGTTCACCTGGGGATACAGCTCGCGCGCCCGTCTTCGCAACATCTGGGCGCGTCGATAATCCGGCGGCGCATCCAATCCGGCAAACTCCGAGGTTCCGGCAATTCGAAGCCCCTGGTCCATGGGTGTGGCGAGAAGTTTCCCGCTGGCCAAGCCGACCACGGCTCGCGGCTCGATGCCGGGGTCGTGCAGCATGACATGGTAGCCGCGCTCCGCTTCCAGGGGCACCGCTTCGCCGCATCGTGCGGCGAGCTTTCCCGACCAGGCGCCCGCGGCAATGACGACCTTTTCGGCGACCATGTCGCCGTCGTCCGTGACAAGCCGGACACCGCCCTCGTCCCGCGGTCGGATGTCGATGACGTCCCGCCGCAACAACGTCGCACCCTGGCGTTGTGCATAGTCCGCGAGACCCTTCACCAACCGCGATGGATCGGTGGTGTACCCGCAATCATCGATAACCACCGCGCAAGCCAGATCCGCCGACAGGGCGGGCTCCAGCTCGCGCAGCTCCCTGCCCCGGACGATTCGAGGGGTGACGCCGTAGGGCCGCCGCCAGTCCCAGTTTTCCATCCCCCTGGAAAGACTGGCCTCATCGGAGTAGGCGTAAACGAACGGCGCGGCGCGCAGCAAGTCGTCGAGGCCGGCGCCGCTGGCCAGATCACGATGCTGCTCGAGGCTGTCGTGCACCAGAAAGCTCAAAGCACGCGCCGAGGACTGCATGCGGTCCATGCGTCCCGCGCGCAGGAACTTCACCAGCCAGGGAAACAGCGTAAGCCAGTAGCTCATACGAATCGTGAGCGGGCCAGCCGGGTCCAGCAACATACCGGGCACCGACCAGACGAGCCCCGGAAGGGACACGGGCAGGCAAGCATAGCTCGACAAGGCACCCGCATTGCCGAAGGAACAGGCCTCACCGGGCGCCAATCGATCGACGATGGTGACGCGGTGCCCGTCGCGCAGCAGATGCACGGCGCAGGCGACGCCGATGACGCCCGCGCCCAGCACCGTGATGGAATGCGTGTCGTCGCGCATGGGCGGCCGGTCAGGAATCGGGATTTATGGCAGCGATGTAGGGCAGCGTGCGATCTTGCTCGTCATAGTCCAAGCCGTAACCGACCACCCACCGATCCGGGATCTCGAAACCCAGATAGTCGACCTTCGCATCCGGCCCGGCACGGCCCAGCTTGCGGACCAGCGCGCAGGTCTTTACCGATCTGGGCTTGCGCGCCGCCAACAGCTGGCCGAGAAATTCCAGCGTGCGACCGGTGTCGACGATGTCTTCCACCAGCAACACGTGCTTACCCTCGATGTTTTCGCGCAGGTCCATGACCAGCCGCACGGCACTGCTCGCCTGGTCGCCGTTGTCGTAGCTGGACACCGCCATGAACTCGATACTGCGGGGGATGGTCAGGCGCCGGGATAGATCGGCGAGAAATATGAACGCGCCCTTGAGCACGCCGACGAGAATCAGCTCCCCCTTTCCGGAGTAATCACCGGAGATCTGATCGGCCAGCTCCTGCACGCGGCGCTTGATCTCTGACTCGCTCAACAGGACTTCGAGATGGTCTTCCACCTTCACGAACTACTCGGGCAGCTTGCCCTGCACGCCCTGCACGTACCAATCCATCTTCTGCAGATCGGCGTCGCTGATGGTTGTCCCTGACGCAATCCGAACCTTGCCGTCCTGGTCCTTGACCGGCCCCTGAAAGGGATGGAAGCTGCCGTTTCTGATGGCCTCTTCATTTTTCGCCACAAGAGCAACCACATCACCCGGCACCACGGGATTGATGGGCGCCAGGCTGACCATGCCCGCCTGGATACCGCCCCAGACATCGCCGGACTTCCAGTTACCGTCGATTACCTGTTGGGTCATCCGGGTGTAGAAGTCGCCCCAATGATGTGTCACGGCGGTGAGGTGCGCCCGCGGGCCGTACTTCGACATATCCGAATGGTAGCCCACCGCGTAAACACCCTTTTCATCCGCCGCCTGCACAACCGCGGTGGAATCCGTATGGTGGGTGAGCACGTCGGCGCCTTGCGTCACGAGCACGCCGGCGGCCTCCCGCTCGCGGCCCGGGTCGTACCAGGAATTGGTCCAGATCACTTTCGTCGTGGCCCCGGGATTGACGCTCTGCATCCCCAGGGTGAAGGCGTTGATGCCCATGAGCACCTCGGGGATGGGAAAAGCGGCCACATAGCCCGCGATGCCCGACTTGCTCATCCCGCCGGCCACGATGCCGGCGAGATAACGGCCTTCGTAGAAGCGCACGTTGTAAGTGCCGACATTCTTACCGCGCTTGTAGCCGGTGGCGTGTTCGAACTTGGTTCCGGGGAAACGCTTGGCGACCTTGATGGTCGGATTCATGTAGCCGAAGGAAGTCGTAAATACGAGCCCGTAGCCATCGGCGGCGAACTGGCGGATGACGCGCTCGGCCTCGGCACCCTCCGGCACGGTCTCGACGAACTTCGTGTCGACCTGGTCGGCCAACGCCGCCGCCATCTGCCGGCGGCCGGTCTCATGCTGGAAGGTCCAGCCGGCATCGCCGATGGGGCTCACGTAGATGAAGCCCACCTTGAAGGGTTCGGAGGCCGATGCCAGCCCACCGGCCATGGTCAATGCCGTGGCAAGGGCGGCGAACAGCGGAAATTTTGATCCAGTCACGGCGGATTCTCCGATTGCTCAGGCAGCCGGATGATACGACATTCCCAGGGAGGCCGGCGCGTTCAATCGAATCGTTCGGGGATCCCGGGAGATCAGCACCAGCACCACGATGGTGGCGAGATAGGGCAGCATCGACAGGAGCTGAGAAGGCAGATCGACGCCGACTGCTTGCGCGTGGAACTGAATAATGGTGATAAAGCCGAACAAATAGGCACCCAGCATCACCCGCGCCGGCCGCCAGGTGGCAAATACCACCAGCGCCAGCGCGATCCAGCCACGCCCCGCGCTCATGCCTTCCACCCACAGCGGGGTGTACACCAGCGCCAGATAGGCGCCGCCCAGGCCCGCCATGGCCCCGCCGAACAACACGGCCAGATAGCGGATCCGGATCACCGGGCAACCGATGGCATGGGCCGACTCCGGGGCTTCGCCGACTCCGCGAAGCATGAGACCAGCTCGGGTACGGTACAGAAACCAGCTGACAGCGGCGAGCATCACAAAAGACAGATACATCAACGGATCCAGGGAGAACAGCAACGGCCCCACCACCGGCAGCTCGCTCAGCCACGGAATGTGAAGCGGTTGCATGCCGGTAAGCGCGACGCTGGTGTAATCGAGGCCGATAGCCGCGCTCACGCCCAACCCGAAGATAGTCAGGGCGAGTCCGGCGGCCACCTGGTTCGCCTGCAAACTCAACACCAGCACGGCGAACAATCCGGCTATGGCCGCGCCGGCAAGCCCCGCCGCCAGCACCCCCAGCCAGAGGCTGCCGCTTTCGGCGGCGACCACGAAGCCGCACACCGCGCCCACCACCATCATGCCCTCGACGCCGAGATTGAGCACGCCGGATTTTTCCGCCACCAGTTCCCCCAGGGCCGCAAACACCAACGGCGTCCCGGCCCCCAGGGTAGCCAGCACAATGGCGATGACGGTTTCCATTTAAGAGGCGGCCTCGCCGGTTGCGGACGGCGCGCCCACCGCCAGACGTACACGGAAATTGATCAACACATCGGTTGCCAACAGAAAGAACAACAGCACGCCTTGAAAGATCCCGGTCACCGCCGGCGGCAGGCCAAGCTCCATCTGGGCCGACTCGCCACCCAGATACAACAACGACATCAGCAGACTGGCCAACAGGATGCCGAATGGATGCAGACGCCCTACGAAGGCAACGATGATGGCCGCGTAGCCGTAACCCGGCGATACGGACGGCAGCAGCTGGCCGATGGGTCCGGCCACTTCGCAAAGCCCGGCGATTCCGGCCGCCGCCCCGCCGGCCAACAGGCCGATCCACACCATGCGCTTGCGATGGAACCCGGCATACAACGCCGCCCCATCGGCGAGTCCGGCGACGCGCATCTGAAAGCCGATAAAACTCTTGCGCACGAGTATCCAGCCGAGCACCACGGCGGCCAGCGCTATAAGCAGCCCCAGATGCAGCCTGGTATCGTCGAGAATCACCGGCAGGATGGCGGCGTCCGGGAACAGGCGCGACTCGGGAAAGTTGAACCCTTCCGGATCGCGCCACGGGCCGTGCACGAGATAACCGAGAAACAACACCGCCACATAGTTCAGCATCAGGCTCACGAGGATTTCGTTGGTATTGAAGCGCGTGCGCAGGAACGCCGGAACAGCTGCCCAGGCCATCCCCCCGAGTGAGCCTGCGAGAATGATGGCGGGCAGCAGCCAGGCACTTTCGGAATCGTAAAAATAAAGCGCCAAGCCGCCACCGCAGACTGCGCCGAAGGTGAGCTGTCCCTCGGCACCGATGTTCCAGATGTTGGCGCGAAAGCCTATGGCGAGCCCCGTGGCGATGAGCATCAGCGGCGCGGCTTTCACTCCAAGCTCCCCCAAACCGTAGAGATCGTCGACAGGCGCGATGAAGAAGGCGTGGAAAGCGTCCAGTGGATCGAGACCGATAGCTGCCGAGAACACGAGCCCACACAAGGCCGTCAGAGCTGCCGCAATGATGGGAGACAGATAGCGCATGGCGCGCGAAGCCTGCGGTCGTGCTTCGAGCTCAAGCACTGACTGTCCTCGCGCCCGCGCGAGAATGCGAACCGCCCATCAACAGACCGACCTCTTCAATATCGGTGTCCGCGGTGGCTTTTCCAGCCGACAGTCGACCCCCGGCGATCACGGCGATACGATCGGATATCTCGAACAATTCTTCGAGATCCTCGGAGATCAACAATATGGCTGCCCCATCGTCGCGTAGATCGAGGAACGCCTGGCGAATGGCCGCGGCCGCGCCGACGTCGATACCCCAGGTGGGCTGCGCCGCGATCAGCACCCTGGGTGCTTGCAGAATTTCCCGGCTGACGATGAACTTCTGAAGATTGCCGCCGGACAAACTCCTGGCCTCGGCGTCGACGCCACCACAACGAACGTCGAACTCCCGCACACAACGCTCGGCGAAGGCCCGCACTCTGGATGAAAGCACCAAGCCGTAACGCACCATATGATCGCGATGGGCGGTGAGCAGGCAATTGTCGCTCAGCGACATGGACGGCACGGCGCCCCGCCCCAACCTATCCTCCGGCACGAAGGTCAAGCGCAGATCACGCCGCTGGGCGGCATTCAGATGACCGGCAGGCCTGCCATCGATTTGAATTTGTGCGCATCCGTGACGCTCCAGCGGCCGTTCACCGCTCAGGGCAGCGAGCAGCTCCTGTTGGCCGTTACCGGATATGCCGGCGATTCCGATGATTTCACCGCTGTGCACACGAAGATTGATGTCATGGAGGTCTGTCCCGAATGGATCGTCGGCGCGCCGGGAAAGGCCGTCGATGATCAATCGCGCCTCCCCCCCGGCGACCGCCGGAGAATGCTCGCATACGGGCAGCTCGCCGCCCACCATCAGCCTGGCGAGCCCTGCGGCAGTTTCCCGTGTCGGATCGGCTGTGCCGACCACGCACCCGTTGCGCATTACTGTCGCCTTGTGACACAGGGTACGTAGCTCCTCGAGCTTGTGACTGATGTAGAGCACGCTGCAACCGTCTTCCGACAAATGCCGCAGGGTCTCGAACAAACCGTCCACCGCCGCGGGGGTGAGCACCGACGTCGGCTCATCCATGATCAGGAGTTCGGGTTCCTGGAGAAGACAACGAACGATCTCGACGCGCTGGCGCTCGCCAACCGACAGGGAGTGCACCAGCCGCCCGGGATTCAACGCCAGGCCGTAGCGCTCGCTCACCGCCTCGATGCGGCTCGCCAGGGCCCGCAAGTCAAACGGCCCGTCAACCGACAGGGCGATGTTCTCCGCTACCGTCAGGGTCTCGAACAGAGAAAAATGCTGGAACACCATGCCGATGCCCAAGCGGCGCGCCTCGGCCGGGCTGGAAATGGCGACCGGATTGCCGTTCCAGAAGATCTCCCCGCTGTCGGCTTTCGCAACACCATAGATTATCTTCATCAAGGTGCTCTTGCCGGCACCGTTCTCGCCCAGCACGGCATGTATTTCGCCGGGTAAGACGCACAGACTGACGCGCTGGTTCGCCACCACCGAAGGGTAGGACTTGGTGATGTTCCTGAGTTCCAGGCGGGGGGTGTTCGTCATACGTGCTCAGCGCCCGGGATGGTCGCGCAAACGATCTATTGAATCTTGTCGATGATAGACGCGACGCCGGGTTTTTCGTTAAGAATTTCTTCACGGCTCAGGCCGTTCAGCTCATGAGGGAACACCAGCCACCTATCGGTCTCGTGGACGAAGTAGTCAGGCACGCGACGAGTGCGATTATTATCGGGCTTGAAGTACGCAGTCGCGATACGGATTTCTCTAGGCATATTTCGACGCGCCCGTTCCCGCAGGTTCTCGATCACAGCCTCGATGCTCAAGCCGGTATCGTACACGTCATCGACGATGAGAAGTCCTTCGTCTGCATTGACATTATCGATGACGTATTGCAGCCCGTGAACGCGAATTTGTGAATCTCGCTGCTCGATGCCCTTGTAAAACGAGGTCCGGATGGAAATGTGATCCGTGTGAATGCCGAAGAAATCGAGCAATTCCTGCACGGTGATACCCACCGGTGCGCCGCCGCGCCAGATGCCGACGATGAAGTGAGGCCGGAAACCGCTCTCCAGGATCTGCTTGCCGAGACGAAAGGAATCGTCCAGAAGCTGTTCGGCACTGATGTACTGCTTGTTGGCCGCAGTTTCAGCATTGCTGCCCATCGCTAAAGGGACGGTCCCGGGTCGTTCATGCCGGTGGAGAGCAGCTCAGTGGTAATGAAATCGAAGGCTTCGTCCACCGAATCGGTTCTCCGAAAAAGATCGAGATCCTCTTTATCGATTGTGCCGAATTGCGCCATGGCATCCAAATCCATCACCTTGCTCCAGAACTCGCTGCCAAAGAGCACGATGGGCGGACGTTTCTTCATCTTCAATGTTTGAATGAGCGTCATCAGCTCGAAAAATTCATCCAAGGTGCCGAATCCGCCGGGCATCACCACGACGGCCTTGGCCATGTAGCTGAACCAGAATTTACGCATGAAGAAATAATGGAACTCGAAGGAAAGATCCCGCGTAACGTACCGGTTGTTGAACTCCTCGAAAGGCATGGAGATCGTGAGACCGATATTGAGCGCATCGGCCTCCGATGCACCCCGGTTGGCCGCCTCCATAATCCCTGGTCCTCCGCCCGTGCACACCAGGAATCGACGCTCGCGACTGTCCAGATTCTTCGACCACTCGCTCAACCGGCGGGCAAGCTCGCGGGCGTCCTCGTAGTAGCGCGCCATGCGCAGCCTCATCTCGGCTCCAGGGACATCGCCACCGTTGGCCTGCGCCGACTCGAGTGCGGCGCGGGCTTCCTCTTCGGGTATCAGCCGCGCCGAGCCGAAGAACACGATGGTGTCGTGAACGTGCTGCTCCTCGAAACGCGCCCGGGGTTCCAGATACTCGGCCAGGATACGCAGGGGCCGGGCATCCCGGCTATTCAAAAATTCGTCGTTCTCGTATGCCTTTACAGGCCCCGTGGTTTCTGTTTCGCCATCCATTCTTTTGGTTCGTCCTCACACTGTGATCCACCGACAGCTCGGTGCCTGTATAGATGATAGCGAATCTTCAAGCGTCAACACCTCATTGCGGTCAACCGCGCCCGCAATCTCGCCTCGCGCCGCCGATGCTGGTCATCGTGGGGAGCACAGGCCAGCAACCGGGACGTGAGCTGCAGGGCTCGCTCGTAGTCGCGCTTCTCATGCTCGTAGTACTTGGCAAGACCCTCGATGGCATCGGATACGCAGGCCTCTGCCAGCTGCTCCCATAGCTCCACGGCCAGATCCCACCGGCGCCGGCGCCGCGCCAACCACGCGAGTTCCAGCAGACCGTCCGTTTCCAGATACCCGCGGTGGCGTTGCAGGTATTCGAAGGCCTCCCGATCACCGTTCGCGCGGTCTGGAGTAAGGCGAAGGTGTCGCGCCCAGGCCAGCACGTTGGCGCCGGTGGCAATGGGATCGTCGTGGCTTCGTTGCAGCGCGCCCGGCAACACCGCCAGGGAAAGCAGATCCAGGCGGTTGTGAGAGCACACAGCCCGAAGCCCGTCGTCGCGTCCATGGCGCACCCATTCGAACCAGGCAAGGGGCGCCTCACTACCCGGTAGATCCCCTATCCGCCGAACACCGAGCAGACGCCGCTCCGTCGTCTGCAAACGGCAATCGGGCCATCGGTGTTTGAAGGTGCGGCGTGTGACATGCAGCAAGTCCACGTGATGGAGTGCCACAAAAGGATCGCTCAATCCCGACAAGCGATAGCGCGCCGCCAGCAGCGGGCTATCGAAGCTGCGCCCGTTGAACGTAACCAGCGTATCGGCACCCCGCAAGTATTCCCGCGCCTCCTCCAGCATGCCGCCTTCCCCCTGAAAGCCGGTGAGAAACAGCTGAACGATCTCCAGCACGCCATCCGAGAAACGCGCCATACCAAGAAGAAACACGAGTGTTCCCGTGCCACCCGCGAGTCCCGTGGTTTCCGTATCCATGAGAATACAGTCCCGCGGCGTCGCCACGCGCCCACCGGTACAAAGGGAAAGACCCCGATGCAGGGCCGAATCCGACAGCGGAAACGCGCCGTGAAGAGAATCGACGGGAAGCCGCTCGCGGCGCAGGATGACGCCATCGCGAACCACGCGGCCGCCGAGCTGGGCGGCCAGCGTCTCGTCGCTGATGCGTTCTCGGCGCGGGCTCCGGCGCCGTCGCCCGGCACCCAGCCGCTGCAGTCGATGGCGTAGCTCATGGACGTAGTCCGTGGAATCGTCACCATCGTCACGCCCCGGGAGCACGCCCGACTGGCATCGCAGAATGCCCAGCCTCGAACGCAGATCACTCATGGCCGAGCGTCGACTTCGTCTGCCAGCAACAACAACACGGCGTGCGCGAGATCTTTGGCAGAACCCTCCTGTTGCTCCTCGGAACTCAATATGGGACCAACGCATGCCGGGCAACCTTTGGCGCACGCGCAAGCGGCAACCAGGCGCGTTGCGCCGGCGACTACCCGGGCACGCAGATCGTACAACGGGGCCGACAAACCGATGCCGCCGGGATAGTTGTCGTAGAGAAACACCGTGGGCCGAAACTGTACGCCGGCGACGTCCCAGTCCATGTCCTCGCCGGTAGAGGAGCGGGTTTCTCCCCTGCCCGCGGTTCCCAGAGCGGTGAACCAGGTGGCGTCGTTGGCGCCCACGGCACGCCCCAGATCGCCGGGCTCGGACATGCTGAGCATGGCGGCCACGAAATGCATGGCATGAGCAGCACCGAGAAAACCCTCCAGAGCCTGATGGCGGGACGCGAACTGTCGATCAATCACCTCGGGGCGAAGAGTCCACCACACGGCAGTGGTATGCATTTCCTGGTCGGGAAGGTTGACATTACCGAAGCCGACGTTCTCGTGGCTGTAATAGCGGATTTTCTTGTAGCCGGCCACGCGGCGCACCAGATGTACCTCACCGTGGGCGCTGGCCGCGGCTCGCAGTTTGTCGTCGTCGAAGATCTCGAGCACCTTGAGACGCGTGTAGTCAATCGCCTCGGTGTAGTAATCGGCGTTGGTTTCGCGCACGTACGCTTTGCGCCCTTCCCAGTCCAACCTCTCCACCTGCCACGGACGCGCCTGCAACATGTAGATTGCACCCTCGTACAGGGTCAGGGGTGCTCCAGAGTAGTCCACCTCAGCGATGACACGTTTTCCGCCATTGGTAATATCGACGACCACGAAGTTTCCCTCGGCCACGGTGCGCAATCCCACCGCGTTCGCCGGGTAGCTGTCGGCCATCCAATGCCAGCGTCCACCCTCATGATGCAACAGCTGCTCGTCTTCCAGATAGGCGAGTAATTCGCCGACATCTGCATTCCCGAACTTCTCACCATCATTGAACGGCAACTCGAAAGCGGCGCAACGCACATGGTCCAGAAGTATCAGCAATTGATCCGGATCGATGCGCGCGTGCTCGGGCGAAGCACCGAGGAAGAAATCCGGGTGCCGCACCATGAATTGATCCAGCGGCTGGCTGGTGGCCACCAGCACGCCCAGGGATGGCCGCTCACGCCGCCCCGCCCTGCCCAGGCGTTGCCAGGTTCCGGCAATAGTGCCCGGATATCCGTTCAGCACGCACACATCCAGAGCACCGATGTCGACGCCGAGCTCCAGGGCCGAAGTGGCGATCACACAATCGACGTTTCCGGCACGCAGCTTCTTTTCCGTGTCCCGGCGTTGCGTGGGCAAGTAGCCGCCGCGATACGCCTTTACCCGCGGCGGCCGGCGTGGGTCGTTGTCGAACGTGTCTTTCAAATACTTGGTGAGCACCTCCACCATGGTTCGGGTCTGGGCAAACAAAATGCATTTCAATCCGGCTTTGACGGCAAGGCGTGCGATGCGTGTGCTCTGGGAGCGCGCCGAGGCGCGTATTCCGAGATCGGGATTCACTACCGGCGGATTCCACAACAACAGGGTCTTTTCACCCCGTGGCGCACCGCTCTCCTCGATGCACTCCACGTCATCCTCGATCAGACGCGTGGCCAGCTCGCCGGGATTCGCGATGGTGGCGGAACATAGAACGAAAGTCGGTTGGACACCATAGAATCGACACACGCGCCGCAGCCGGCGCAGGACGTTGGCCATGTGGGAACCGAACACCCCGCGGTAGGTATGCATCTCGTCGATGACGACGTAGCGCAGGGATTCGAAAAATTGCGCCCATTTCGTATGGTGGGGAAGAATGCCCTGATGCAGCATGTCGGGATTGCTGACGACGATGTCGCCACGGGTGCGCACCGCTTTGCGCGCATCACCGGGCGTGTCGCCGTCGAAAGTAAAGGCGCGCACACCGAGGTCGGCGGCGCGGTTGAGTTCGATAATCTCCGCCACCTGGTCCTGGGAAAGAGCCTTGGTGGGGAATAAATAAAGCGCCTTGGCTTTTTCTTCCAGAACCGACTGCAGCACCGGCAAGTTGTAACACAGGGTCTTACCCGAAGCGGTGGGCGTTACGACCACCGTATGCCGGCCGGCGCGCAACCGATCCCAGGCCTCGCGCTGGTGAGAGTAGAGCCGTGCGATGCCGCGCCCCGCCAGCGCCGCCACCAGGCGCGGGTCCAGATCCGCCGGCATGCGGGCGTAGCGGGCGGGCCGCGGGGGCTCGCGCAAATGGCCGCTGATACGCGCCCCGTAGCGGGCTTCCAATTGTGCGATCAGCGCCGCCACGCCCGAGGGGCGAACCCGCTCCGGGCACCCATCCACTGCCTCGCCCGCGGGCGCCAACGCCTGTTCCATTTGCCATCTCCCCGGTCGTTATCTATGCTGAGTCTAGAGAACGGATAGAGAACA
>PVMK01115379.1_pt1 | contig 28236 bp, 44 predicted proteins | sample 1853481 | NCBI WGS metagenome assembly PVMK01 (sample SAMN08533507, study PRJNA380276) | Marine sediment metagenome, whole genome shotgun sequencing project. | reverse complement strand
CTTTTTCCTTTAGATTTCTCTTGTTCTAGGTACACTTCTACTGGTTGTACCTGCCAGTTGATGTTTTTTTCCTGTATTGCAACAGCTTCTGCTTCTCTAAATGCAGTATCATTCATGAAATGGTAGAAACTAATTGTTTGCTGTGAGTTTGTATTCTCTATGATTAGTCTGGCTTGCTCAGCAGATAACGGTTCTATGTCTTCAGCTTCAAATGAGCTCACAGCTTCTGGTAAATCCAGTGACATCTTGATATCTTCATCATGTAGTCTGATCCCACCAACTTGGTGTATGTATTTTCGAATTCCTGAAAAATATGATTTCAAAGAATTACTGTGTAGTGCTCCAATTGCTCGTTCATTTCGAAAGTCTTTACCAAATCGATATGTTACATTTGGATGTTCTTTGAGTGCCCATGAACGCCATCCATCCAAAAATGTCAAAACTTTACTAATTGATTGAGTTTCAGTTACATACTCTTTAAGATCTGCAAGAATCTCAATTGTATCTTTGTCATACACGTCCTTGCAGTAAAATTTGAAATGTCTAATGTGAGTTTGTGTAGTGGTAAGTGCTCTTTCTGAATTTGTTTTAGCATACACTTTGTCGAAAAATTGTTCTTCAGTTAGTGTATCTGGTATGTAATCTAGTGCCATATTGTTCTGAAAATATTATGCTTAAACTTGTATTAATAGTTCAATGGTTTATTCATTAAAGACATAACGTCTTTCGCCTCTAGACTCTTCATCTGTTTTTACATCTACTAGAACAAATTCTTTCTTTGAATGAAGCATGGAATCCTCTGGAGTTATTTTATTCTCATGTAAACTCTCATACTCATCTAGTGTTAGTCTTCGTCTATCCCCTAACTCTGCTTCTAAGTTCATATTCTTTACTACTTCTTCAAATCCTGGTTGGATAACTCCACTAAACACCATTGCACTACTTCCACTACCATATGATCCAAATCCAACCCGCTTTCCAAGTAAATCGATTCCTTTTTGATATTCAAATTCTAAACTACTTCTGAATCCCAAGTATAGTGATGCAGTATACAAATTACCAATCATAGTAGATGCAATAAGTGAACTTGAAAGTTTTGCTTCATACACTTCTTGATATTCTCGAGTTTTGGTGAATAGTTTTGTAAATTCATGGTCTTTTGTCATAAATTCCTGGTCCCCTAATACTGATTCAATTGTTCCACGTGGATCCTTTGGAATTGGCTCTTCCATTCCAATTTCTTGTAAAATTCCCTTCCATCTTGGAAGTTGACGCCATTCATGTCTAACTAAATATGCCAATGCCTTCTTTCCCATGTTACTGTATGGCAAGTGCATGTTGATGTAGTCCATGTGGTCTAATATTGTGTCACCTGGCTCCATCTTGATTAGTCCTGTTTTGATAACTTTTTTCTTGTATGCTTCTAATGCTTTTCTTACTTGAATCATGTATAGCATGTTGGAGTATTGACCATGAACAATTGGGGTCTCTTTTCCAAATGGTCGATAAAAGTCATATTCGTCTTTAATTGATGTAGCTGTAACTTTAGGATCAAATTCTAATAATCTTGGCTCGTCATTTAGGAGCATTACCACAGAACCTGCTCCTTGGGTCATCTCACCACTAGAACCCATATCATATTTTGCAATGTCTGAGACTACAACTAGTGCAGCCTTTCCATCTGCTTCATCAGCTCTAATCCAGTTTGCATTGTCATAAAGAGCATAAGAGCCACTAACGCAAGCAAATTTGGTTTCAATACCACCACAGTGCTCAAATGCACCTTGACCGTAAACTTGCTCAAGCATTCCAATAACATAAGAATTCATTGCCTTTGATTCATCAAATGCAGATTCAGTTGATACGTATAGTCTACCAATATCTTCTGGCGATAGTTTATTTTTTTGCATTATTGTTAAACATGCATTTGCTGCAAGACATGCTGGGTCTTGATTAGCATCAACAATTGCCATTTGAGACACTCCAAGACCTTTTTGTAATTTTACAGGGTCTAATCCTCTAGCCTTTGCAAAATCAGCTGCATCAATGTATAATCTTGGAATGTATATTGCAATGTCGTCTATTCCAGCTGCCATAAGCCTGCCTCCGATGATTGATTAATAAGGTTATTGTGTTAATTATGACAAACTAGGAAGGGAATTTTAGTAATTTTCAAAATCCATTACTAGCAAATTGATCGCAGTTTCTATTTTTTTAATTCTATTTCAAATGTTTTTTGAAATACTTCGTATGGTTGTGCTCCAAACAATTTTGTGACTTTACCATCCGGACCAATTACAAAAAATGCAGGAGTTCCAGTTATTCCAAGATCTTTTGCATCATTGTTACTTGCAAGAATTGTTTGTGAATGTGGTGCATTAATCATACATTCAGACCATTCATCAATGTTCAAGTTAATTTCTTTGGCAAATTTTAAAAGATTTTCAGATGATGCCCATCCATTATTTTCACCTGTCCAGTTTGAATATAGGATATCGTGATATTCCCAGAATAGCCCTTGATCATCTGCACAATGTGCACCGTGTGATGCAGTAATAGAGTCTGGACCGATAATATTGTAATCTTTGAAAATCATTTTCACCTTTCCTGTCTCTACATAGTTTTTGAGAATGTCATCCTCAGTTGAGTGAAAGAAAACATTACAGAAATGACATTGATAGTCTCCAAATTCCACTAGGGTTATGGGAGCGTTAGAATTTCCCAGTATTGGAGAACCATTTTCTAAAAATGTCTCCATTGTAATTTTTGGTGGGCCTGATACTTGAGCGGTAGGAGTTGGCTGTATTGTTAATTCAGTTTCATTTGAAATTCCTTGAAACCCTAAAAATACTACAATTATCACAACTGATGCAATTACTGCACCTATTGCAAGAGAAGGACCATGTATCAATGAATGGTAAAATTTTCAGACCCATTTAGTCTTTTGTGATTTTATGGACCTGAGGATTTTCCATCATCAGGAATTTGACCTAAACTAAACACCTGTAAAATTTTCGATGACTTTGAGTTTTCATTTTCTGCATTAATTGTTATGGTTAGTGTTTATCTTTGTGAATTTTTAGGAATTAAAAATTCTGTTGTAAAAAACCCTTTATCATTAGTTACCCCATTAACGGAATAGAATTCTTTATTCTCCGCATCTAAAACCATTACTTTGATACCTGTATTTGAAATAAATCCATAATTTTGATTAAAATCATTTAACTTGGTTTATTGTTTGTCATAAATTTTAACATCCATTTGTACAAATTGTTTTGAATAAACTCTTTGAGTATGTTGAACTAAAATTGAAAGATCATCTTTTTTTTACTTGTACCTCACCTTGAATAGTTTTTTCTTCAAATGATAGTTTGATGAACTCTCCACTAATGAAAATTATTCCGTGTGTATTGATCTTATCATTACTTACTTTAGAATATGTGATGTATGGGAATCCTTCAATTGTTTGTCCTGAAACACTAACTATATTTGCATTAAAAAATTCTCTAATGTTAATTTCGTTACTAATGTAGAATTGATTTTCAACAGTAACTAATACATCTGATTGTAAAAATCCAATATTGTAATAGGATCTACTTGTGCTGTTGTAAAATTTACTCCTAAATCTAGACTTGAAATTAAAAATATTGTAAAAATTATGTAAATATTCATGCTATATGGCAAGATTAACTACTCATTATTTTATAAACGATTTATTTTACGTTAAACTGGAAATATTATGGTGGGTTCTAAAAATGATATTTTGATTGTAGAGGATAGTCCTGCAATAGGATTGCTTTTGAAGAGTTATTTGGAAAAATTAGGTTATGCCGATATTCATACTTGTACTACTGGCGGTACTGCAATCACCACATTTAAGGATCTTATTTCCCAAAAAAAATCCCCTATCGTATTACTTGATTTTATGTTAACAGATATGGCTACGCGTTCTATTTTAACTCAAATGCTTGAAATAAAACCCGATATTAGAGTTATTTTAGAAACTGCTACAGAAAGAGATGATGAAGGAATTAAAGAACTAATTCGTTTAGGAGTTTATCAATATATTGAAAAACCAATAAGATTTGAAAGTCTAAAAGAAATTATTGAAACAATTCAAAAAGAACAATTATTTTTTGTACAAGAATCTGAACAAGAAAAAATGTTAAAACAAGCTGAAAAAACAAATGGAGGCAAAAACCATTGATCACATCAATTTCATTTTAAAATCTACAAATCAAATCAGTCTAAATAAAATTACAGCTATACTTGGATGTACTCATGAATTCATTGGCACGTATTTAGAAAAATTAGAACAAGATAGAAAAATAACTAAAATTGGTGAGAAAAAAGAAATTGCATGTAATCAATGCGATTCAGTTAAAACATCTCAAGTATTTTTTTGTCCAAATTGCAAGAGTTCAAACTTCAAGTTAGGCAAATTAATTGAACATTATGATTGTGGAAATATTACTGAAGAAAATACTTATGAAAATGATAAATGTCCTAATTGTAAAAAGGAAATAAAGGCACTAGGGGTTGACTATAGAGTAATGAAAAATCATTACATTTGTAATAACTGTAAAGAGTTCTTTCCTGAAATTTCAATTGAATATCTTTGTTTAAAATGTGAAAATAAGTTTGAATTAGAAGGTGCTAGATGGAAAACAAGCATAAACTACAAAGTAACTAGTATGTGATAATTCCGTTTTTAATCAAATATTGAATTCCTTGTACAAATGCTTCATCATCTATTGAGCCATCTGCCCACCAACCCGCATTATTTTTAATCCAAGATGGAATGTTTTGTTCATCAGAGATTGCTTGAGGATCTTCTGAGACTAGAATAATTTTTTCCTGAACTAAATATTGAATTCCTTGTACAAATGCTTCATCATCTATTGAACCATCTGCCCACCAACCTGCATTATTTTTTACCCATTTTGGAACAATACTTTGAGAATCTAAATTTATTTTTCCAATTGGTGCAATTTTAATTCCTTTTTGTTGAATTTTTTCAATAAGTTTTTCTAATTCAGAAATTTGATAATCATTTACATGATTAGTATAAGTTCCATTAATTACTGTGGAAAATTCTTGTGGATGTGACACTATAACTGCGAATCCATATTTTTCTAATCCTTCGAGTGTATCTGAAAATGTTTCTTCATGAGATATTCCTACAAAAATACTGTTTCCAGGATCAAATATTCCCGTAGTGCCAATTTCTGGAAATCTATACAACTCTTCACCCTTTAATGGAAAAGGTGGCGAATCACCATGTAGTAAACTTGCACTAATATGTGTAAACCCATTATTGACTAGAACTTGTTTTGTATCTTCATTGAATCTATTTTGAGGGGGGACAAAAATCTTTGGTGTAACTCCAAGTTTATCTTCAATGCTTTGAACTGATTGTTTTAATCTATCATCTTGTTCTTCTTTTGAAAATTCTGTAAATGGAATATTTCCAATTCCATAACTTGCTATTTCAAAATTATTTTTATGATTCTCATTAACAAAATTAAATATTTTAATGTCATCTCCAAATGAATCTGCAATAATTCCAACTGTTAATGGAATTTTTTTCTCTACAAATACATTCATGAATTTAATTTGAACATCATTTAACCAAAAATCTTGTACATCATCAAATCTAAATGCAACACAATTACAAGACTCTACTGGAATTATTTTATCTTCTTGACTTGATTCCTTATTTTGTATTTTGAAAATATTGAACTGGTTCAGATTACCAATTATCTCTATACTTGACTCTGGCCATAATCCATCTTGATTTGGAGTGACATTTACTGCGTATATCCCCGATTTTAGGTTCGAAAACAGAGCCTGGCCTCTAAAATTAACATCTTTTGTGATTGATTCTTTACTAAACACATTTGTCAAAGTCACGCTTAATTTTTCATCAGATGATGAAATCTTTGTAGTGTGGTTTTTGTACAGTGTAATGGAGATTGAATCCTCAACCATGTCTGGAATGTTTATGATTATTTTTTCATCTTTAGCAAAACCTGGTTGTAATTTTATTGGATAGTATGATTTTAAAAATAATTCCCCCAGATAAACATCTACAATGTAATGATCATCTGGTATTATTGTTGATTGTATCCAATATCGTAAAGTTTCTCCCTGATTATTTGTAATTCCTTGTCTCCATTCCGTATTATCATTTGATTTTATTACTACTCTTGACCCTTCAATTGGAGTTTTACCATCTTTGTAATAGATCTCAAATTTTATTCCTCCTGATAATGGAATGTTGATTGTTATCTCTTCTGAATCATTGTTTATTTGTAAATATGTAACATCCGCATACATGCCATTAGCATAAACTTCAATTTTGTATCTATGATTTTCAGGAACAGTTATGACATCCGGATTCCCTTCTAATTGCTTTTCCAAGAATATATTTTTATTAAAATCTTGATACACTAATAATTTCATTCCATTGAAGTCTACTCTGTCACCATTCGTATATTTAATTTCAACTTGTATTGTTTGTGTTTCCTCTGCATACACATTATCAAACGAAATCATCAAAACAAATGTTGCTAGTACAAATAATGTAAATAATTTTAATTTCATACCCCTATCCTTTTTGCACTGGTCCAAGTAGCTTTTTTATTTCGCAATTGTTCTATAATTGCTTTTAGTAGCAATGCATCTACAATTTGTTTAAATCCAAATACCAGAAATCCTGCATACCACAACATCTTTTGATCTTCCCCATCAATTCTCAAAGCTAACGCTGTCATCAAATAATGAACTGTTGTAAAGATTAGTAAAACTTGCAAAACATACCATCCATCCCCCATAATTACGCCTAAAATTGCATTTGCTGTAGCTGTAAATCCAATAATTGGTGTAATCACCATTCCAAGGAACAGGTATGGGAGGGATAATTTCTGTAAATATCCATATCTTGGATTAGTTAAACCATCTGAGTGTCTTTTGAGCACCTGCATATTTCCACGATACCATCTTTTTCTTTGTGCTATGAAATCTCGTATCGTATTTGGAGCTTCAGTGTATGCAGTAGCTTTTGAACTTCCTTGTGTGATTAGTCCTGCTTTCAATTATTTTATGGTCTGATCAAATTCCTCTACAATTGTATCTTTCCCATATGCCCCAGCTTCTAATAGATATGATTTCTTGAATGCTCCTAATGCCCCGGGAACAATTGTAATTGATCCAAATACATCAAATGCTCGTCTAACAATTTGAATTCCTGTAATGTATTCTAGTGCTTGACATTTTGTAATCCAATTTGTTACATTTCTTACTTTGATGTTTCCTGCTACTGCTGCAACATGTTCATTTACCTCAAAACCCTTTACAATTTCTTTTAGTGAATGTCTACCAATTATGGTATCTGCATCAACTATTACTATGATTTCACCTGTTGTGTACTGTATTCCATAGTTTAGTGCAGTAGCTTTTCCACCGTTTTCTTTATGGAGAATCTTGATTTGGTCTTTGTATCTTGTTGCAATACGTAATGTGTTATCTTTACTTCCGTCATCTACAAAAATAATTTCTTTTTTTGGGTATTTTGTTTCTAAAAGTGCCTCTATTGTATTTGCAATAACTTTTTCTTCATTATATGCAGGAATTATTACTGAAACTTTGGGATATGATTTTACATCTGGTTGAATATCTTCTTTGTACTTACTTAGTGCAGCCATCGGTACAAATAGCATTGTTGACCAAAATGAAATTGTCATTGCCCATAGTAGAATGATTCTTGTGGGTGATTCTAGTAAGGAATAACCTTCGTATGCAATCATTGCACCAATTATAAATGGAGATCCTAGTAAGAACATCAAGAATACTGATGGGCCTTTAGTACCTGGTTTGTTTCTAGAATATAGTTTTCCTGTAGCACCAAGCATGTGATACACTGTTAGCCCTCCACCTAACCCCATTGCTATCATGCTGATTGGTCCTAAAATGAAATATACAGAACCAATTAAAAATACAAAAATTAAACCCACTAGAATAAACATTACTGGATCTTTTTTTGGCTTAATTTTTTTATAATCAATACTTTTTGTTTTTCTTTCACTATGTTTTGAATTTGCTTTGTAACATGATTCGTGATACCAAAAATTTCTATGTCTTAATGATTTTTCATCTAATTTAATTTTTTTATCACATGTGGTACATTTTATTAAATCCGGATTTAGAAAAACTGACATGTCTTTTTTTGGAATTTCATGATATGGTTTTTTTATTGCACTAGTAACTTCTGAAATTTTAATTTCTAAAACCCTTTCAAGATATATTTTATCTGAATGAATTAATTTTATGTTCTCTTTGATTCTTTCTAGAATGTAGTGATTTCGTCCATCATCACCTTTTGATTCTTTTATGAGTTCTACCAGTTTAGTTATCAGAAAATTTTTATCCAATTTTTGTTACTGTTAATGTCATTTTTGTCATTATATGTGAATTCGTTATCAAATTTCTCTTTAAAGTCTATTTTTTTGGATATAATTCTGATTTGATCGTAAACTAATCATAAATTTTAAACATTGTTGAACTTCAAAAATAATATCATGGATAAAAAATGCGTTGATTGTGATAAGATTGCAGTTAGGGAATATGAGGGTAAATTTCGTTGTGAGGCGCATCATTTAGAGGCTAAACGAATAGCTAACGCTAAATTTGAAAAAAATGAGACTCTAAAAAAATATGCCATAATTATTGGTGGAATAATTGGAATATCTGTAGGATCTATAGTGATCTATCAGTTTGTATCTAATTTGTAACAACAAAAAATCTTTAGATTGAATTTACTGTATGTAAACATGTCTTCTGTTATATCGAAAGCGTTAAACAAACAATAAAATTAATTTTTAATGTATTATGAATAAAAAAGATGGTATAGTTTTAGCTGGAATTTTCATAGTTGGAGGCTTGGTAATAACTGGAATTATTCTACTATCAAACGGATTTTTAGGTAATCCTTTCTTGTAAATTTAATTTTTAGATGATTGTCTGATGAAAAAATAAACTGAGCATATCCACAACTCAATCTAAATAAATGGGTCTGACATGTACACAAACATGAAGAGAGTATTTGTTAATGGGTATGGCTCCATTGGCAGCAGAATTACTTCTTTTCTTAAAGATGATCCAGAAATTACAGTAATTGGAGTTGGAAAATATTCACCTGATGAAAAAGTAAACGTAGCAATTTCTAGAGGTTTGAATGTCTATGTTCCAGAAAGAAAATTAAATGATTTTTCAAATTATAAAATTGCAGGATCAATTGAATCTGCACTAGATGAATGTGATTTAGTATTTGATGCAGCACCGGGAGGACATGGTTACAAAAATAAAAAATCACTTTATGAACCAAAAAATATTCCTGCTATCTATCAGGGGTGGAGAGTCAACTACTGGTAATGAATCTGTTTCTGATTTATTGTTTAATTCTAGAGCAAATTACGATAAAGCAATAGGAAAAAGACACGTTATGCAAGGTAGTTGCAATGTTACTGGAATGGGGAAAAATTTTAGAACCATTGAGAGACAAATTTGGAGATAAATTGACTCGATTTGATGTTACATTAATTAGACGATGGGCAGATATTGAACAAACTGAAAAAACTCTTTTAGATACCATAGAGATGACTGAATCCCCCTCATCATGGTGATGATGTTAAAATGTATTTTGGAAAAGATGCACCACTATATGTTAGAGCAATTAAAGTTCCAACAAGACAAATGCATTTACACATTATGGATATTAGATTCAAAGACACAGCTCCCAAACCATCAGAAATTCATGAAATTTTTACAAATGAATTTGGTGTTGCGACATTATGGACTGCAAAAGGAACTAAAGATGTTCGAGACTATGCTCAAAATATGGGCTTTAATTTTACGGACACAAACATGATACACATTCATGCTAACATGACTACTTCTATAGGGGACACTGTCCAAATAATGTACTCTGATGATCAAACTGGAATAGTTATACCTGAAAATCATATGTTAATGCAAGCAATGTTGTTTGAAAAATCATATAATGATGCATTTACTCATACTGAATCAATCTTCCACATGAATGAGAAAAAGCAAAAACTAGAAGAACATTTTGCTAAAAAAGATTAATTTCTTATTCTTTCAATTCTAATTTTTTGAGGTATATTTTTTGAAACCTTTTCTACAATTATCCTAAGTTCATCCACTTCTATTTTGTCTCCTTCTTGTGGAATGTCCTGTAATCTTTCATGAAGTAACCCATTCAATGATGCATAATCATCACCTTCAGGAACTTTTGTTTTGAAAATTTCATTGATAACATCAATTTCAATATCGCCATTTGTAATTATTGTATCTTGATCAATTCTTTCATATCCTGTGGGTCTAGTAAGATCTGTTTCATCTTCTATTTCACCTACTATCTCCTCAAGCAAGTCTTCCAATGTAACTAATCCTTCAACTCCACCGTGTTCATCAATTACAATTGCCATGTGTGTTTTTCTCCCTTTCATTTCTTTTAGTAAAGAACTGACCATTTTCTCTTGTGATGCAAAAACAGGTTTTCTTGCAATTTCTTCAAGTGTAACCCATTTTGTTGTCTTTTTCAAATTCTTTGAGCACATCTCTAACATGAATAAATCCTACAATATCATCTGCAGTATCTTTGAATATTGGGATTCTTGAATATCCTTTTTGATTAATTTGTGGCAGTGCTTCAACAAGCAACATTTTAGAGTTTAGTGAAAACATCTTTGTTCTTGGAGTCATTACTGAACGAATTACTGTGTCATCAAATTTTAAAGCACCATGAACTAATTCCATCTCATCTTTTTCAATAGCTTTTTCTTCCAATCCTTGGTCAATCACTCCTCGAATATCATCTTCAGTAATTGGTGGAGGGGTATGACTACTTCCAGTTATTTTTACTACACCTCTTGTAATGATTTCAAAGAATTTGACTACTGGATAAAAGGCATAACTAAATGCCAATAATACTGGAGCATATCGTAGTGCAATTCTAGTAGAATTTGCATTACAATATGTTTTTGGAGTGATCTCACCAAACACTAGAATCAAAAATGTCATGACTCCTACTGCTATCCCTAACCCATCATTACCAAATAATCTGATTGCAGTACTTGTTGCAAGAGCTGATGCACCTACATTTACAAGATTGTTACCAAGATTAACACTTGACATCATCCAACTTGGATTCATTTTTAATTTGTGTAGTGCTTTAGATCCTTTCTTACCTTCATTGTACAATTGAACAACTTTTGATTTTCTTATTCCTACTAGTGCAACTTCCAATCCCACTGAAAAATCCTGATAATCCAATTAGAACAGCTAATGCTGCAGCTTCAACCCATAAATCTACCATGTTCTCCTCCAAAAAATTTTCTCAGAATAATTACATCTATTTCTCATTTAGTTTTTTAACACCATCTTTAGGATAATATCAATTCAAAAAACTTGGATTTAACTCTTAAGACGTTAAAACTAAATTAATTGAGCCCTAAAATGACAAGTTAATTTTTTGGAGGTATTGCAAATGTATTTTCAGAATTTCTGTGATAATCTACAGGAATCATTGCATCTTTTTGACGACCTGTAAGGATTCCAACTACTACATCATCTTTTTTAATAATTTCCTCAGAAACAAGTTTTTTAATTCCAACTACTGTTGCACCTGATGCCATTTCACAATCAAACCCATTTAATCCAACAACTGCCATCCCATCAAGCATTTCAGAATCAGAAACAGTAGTAACCACACCGTTGGTAAATTCTAATGCACGTAAGCCCTTCATTATGTTTGCAGGTCTTCCAATTTGAATCGCAGTAGCTTTAGTATTTGGTCTAAGATTTTTTGCATCTAAATCCGCATAATATCTGTTAATTAATTCTGCATTTGGTTTTCCTTTATTCCATCGTAACTCCTCTCCTTCAAATTTACCGTTATACAAATCAGATAATGTACTTGCACCTTCTGCATTAATTACTGCAATTCTTGGAATTTTTTTAATCCAACCCCAATCGTATAATTCCATTAATGCCTTTCCACAACTAGATGTATTTCCTAATGCCCCTCCCGGATATACAATCCAATCTGGTGCTTCCCATTTTAAATATTCTAATGCTCTAAATGGAATTGTTTTTTGTCCCTCTATTCTAAATGGATTAATTGAATTAACAGTGTATCCTCCAAATTTTTTTGCATCATCTAATGATTGTTTTAATGCATCATCAAAATTTCCGTCTACTTCAATTATTTGTGCACCGAATTGATATGCTTGACTTAGTTTACCTGGTGCAATTTGTCCTGCTGGAATATACACATCACAATCAATTCCCTCATTTGCTGCAAACATTCCAGCAGCTGCTGATGTATTTCCTGTGGATGCACAAACAATTTTTTTAGCATTAACTAATTTAGCATGAGTTACAGCTGTTGCCATACCATTATCTTTGAATGATCCACTTGGATTATATCCCCTCAGGCTGTAACCAAAAATTCTTACTTGAAATCCCAACAAATTTAGCTGCTTTTGACATGTGATATGGTTTTGATTGTCGTCCTTCAGCTCCATCTAGAGATACTAAATATTTTGAACATTCTTCAACATTGAATGTATCAATTTGACAAAAATTTAGTAATTCACGAAATTTCCAAACCCCACTTTCATTAAAAATCACATCCCCATCCATTCTACCTCTATTCGCAAAAACTTCTTTGAGATCTTCTGATGGTTTTTTACTATACTTGACATCTAACATGTGGCCTTTCTCACAGTTCACATTAGTACTGCTAATTGGATATTCTAAACCACACTGTGGATCAATACATTTGAGAAAAGCATCACTCTGCATTGTCATTACAGCCATATGGTGATAATTTAAAGCAAATGTGTAATTTTCACATAACTCTAGCTATTTTTCCTAAACTATAGATTGGATTAATCTAAAAAATAGTGATGGTCACATATAGTGAATATTTACAAAGCATACTCATCAAGATCCTTGATTCACATTCATCTCTAAAACAAATCAAAGACACTCCTGGTGATCTAGATATTATCAAAAAAGAACATTTGAGAATTAATGGATTCATCAAAGTTATTTCAAATAAAATTGATGGGGATAAAATTCCTGCATCTGATTTTAAAATCTTAAAATCTAAATTTCAACATTATTTAGATAGTTATTATTTTGAAAAAGAAATTGAAACTATGGCACCGCTTTACTCCAATGATCTCAACAGAGTGAAAAACATGAGATTAAAAATATTGGAAGCATTGGAAGATAAAGATATGATGGATGATGTTAAGGAATTAATTGAAAAAATATGACTGCTGAAAAAAAATGTTTGTTATGTGGATGTAAAGATCATAGATTGTTTGGATGTTTTAGACACACATCAAAGAAATGTAGTTGTTACAAAAGATGATCTAAAATTATTCTTTTCGTTTAGGGCCAGATCTTTCATGGAAATTTAAACAACATTTGCATTCTTTCTCAATGCATTCTGATTCACTATGATGACCACAAATACCGCATTCACAGCTTTTTGACATGGTATTGTTGGAATTATTCAGAATATAACATATACTACAATTTTTTCTGAGTTTCAGGTCAAATGGGATTATTTTTTAGATTTTGATTTTTTTGTTGCTTTTGGTTTTGCTTGTAATTCTTTTTCAATTTGGTCTGCCTTTGTATCAACTGCTTTGATGATTTCCTGAATCAGTCCCATCAAGATCACTGTCTTCTGCCGGAGGTTCTACAGTACTGGCAATTTCATTAATTGTGCTTGAAATTTCTGCGCTAACATCATCAAAACTCTCAGGATCCTCATATGCTGCATTATAGAGATCTTTGAGGTTATTTACATGACCAATCACTTGTTCTGTAATCACAATTTTGTAATCAGTTCCGTTTACATCAAATTCCTTTGCACTCATACTCATTTTCAAATTCTTTTGTTTATAATGTTTTCAGGTATTAAATCATGAAGAAAGATCTATTAACTACTCTTTAAGAAAATCACCTTTAATGTTATGAATGGTGTATGATGTTTTATGATATTCTTAACACATCTTGAATTTTTTGTGTATCTGTAAACTGTCTGAATTGTTTTATTTTATTTTCTTTTATGAGGAATACATGTGAAAAAGAAACATTTAGTTTTTTATCGTGTTTTGTAACCCCTAGATATTTACCATTGACCATTATGTGATCTTCCAAGTCTAAAATTTGATCAGGAATGGCATGAAACTCTTTAAAATTTGCTAACATGTTTGGAAAATAATTTTCAAATACCTCTTTTTTTCCTGTATACGTTCCACCATTTGGCATTCCTTCAGATGTGATCCATTCTATGTTATCATCACATAATTTTAGATATGTATTTTCATCTTTATTTTTGAAAGCAATATAGAATTGTTTTATTAATTCTTCATTGGACATTTAGTTTTTTGATTTTTATTTATTATATTAAATTATTCCAAAATATGACCAATTTCTTTAACTAAAAGTGGGATGTATGTAACATATGGAAATTCAAAATGATGATGAGTGTAAACAACTAATCGAAAAATTAGATCATGGGATGCCGCCTCAAATGATTGGCGAAATTATTTCTTATCTTGAAAAAACAAAGAATACTGAATTTACTATAACATTGGTCAAATATTTGAATAACCAGAATATCCAGGCTCGAAATTCACTTTGGGCTCTTGGTAGTCAAATTGCAATGGTCGGTGAAGATGTTGGAAAAATTAAACAACATTTAGGAATTAACTAAATTTTATTTGTTTCAAAGGCTGATGCCTATATCTTGTTGTGTTACTAAAATACTGATATAATCTAATGAATGTGCATCACTGATTAGTCTAGTGTGTTTATCCCTTATCACATATCCATTCTTGATATCTTCTGCAGGAACCCACCTATTTGTTGAAGAGTAATGTCTTTTTTCTTGTATTTCTCGCTCTATTGCCTCAATATCAAATTCACCTTCTTCAACTTGCTGTGTTGTTAGATGTTTTATTGTCACTAGAATTTTTGTTACTTTCACACGATCACCAAATCTCCATTTTTGTGGCTGGTTTTCATCCGATACTTCAATTATTTTGATTTTCATCTGCTTTGTTCCCATAGCATCGTGACTAATCAAGAGTCTATCATCTGTAAACTCTTCAAAACTAATTCTAGAATCAACTTCTGCATCCGAAATTGTTTCTAACAGAGATTCTGTGTTTATCTCAGATGGTTCATTGTTATTATCTTCAGACAACAAACACACTTGCATTCTATCCTTAAAAAATGATTTGAAAATTCAATGAATTGGATATTCTACCTTTGTTTTGTTTTAAAGGGCATTTTACATTCTTTGAGAAAAATTTCTGTTCTTTCACCATTAATTTTTGCAAAAATCTTTCCTTCATACGTGCATACACAATCTGTAATTTCTAGAGATTCATCCCAAATTTTAAAAAATTCTCTTAATTCTCGACTTTCATAGATTCCCAATCCTATCCTTTTTTTTGAGAGGAATTTGAATGCCAAAAGTACATTTCTTTTTTCATACACATTAAATGTCTCAATCCAATTCAAACATCGTTCAATTTGGTCTGCTGGAACTGGAAGAGATGTACTTGTTCCAGATTTTGCCTCAATAGTAAATATCGTACTTTCTTTGTTGTTTATTGCTAATACGTCAGGGTAATGCAATGCTTGGGAGATCCTAGTCTAAATGCTTTCCAGTTTTCAGTATTTTTGAATCTCTTTACTATGGTATCTTCCCAGTGATACCCTCTTTGACGACGCATTTTTGCAGCTTTTTGATTATTTTTGTTAATTGGCTTGCTAAATTTTTCTTTAGTTACTGTTAATGTGGATAATTTCACTCTCAATGACATATTGATTCTTCTATTAGGTATAGCGAATTGGTAATTACACAATAACTAACCATAAACGTTGACGGATTCGTTTCTTATTACTGATAACTTGTGATTTTATTCATAACATGAACTAATGTAGAAAATATTTGTTTGAGTGAATATAGATACAATCTTCAGAACAAAAACTAGACTCATTAGCAATAAACTCATTTTTACAATATCTACATTTAGGCAATATTTCTCATAACTAATGATAATAATTAAGTATGATGATCATTTATTCATAATGTCTTTAATGGTAGTTATTGGTATTCAAAGACATATGTTAGTTTAAGATCTATTGATTGGTCTACAGTATATTTTTAATCTGTAAATAATTAAGATTAATCATTGTCTGAAATAATTATTGAAAAATTATTAGAGCAACGGGATTTTTATCTAAATACTCTAAACATCTTGACTTTCAATTAATTGATGACCCCTCTGAAAAAGAAATTGAAGATATCGAAAAATTAAAAACCACAACAATTGATCAAATAAAAAAAGTAGAACAAGAAATATCTTTTATTTCATCAAAAAAATAATTTTAAATTACAATGAGTTTATCAAACCCAATTATTTCACAGAATTAATGTTTGATACAATTATCAAAAATTTAGTCCGAATTAAACAGGATTTTGCTAAAAATTATACGGGAAATGCTCATATTCAGGAAGTAATCCCATCATCTACATCAGAACAATTCCCAATTGATGAATTACATTTAGAATTACTTCATAATTTTGCTCAAAAAAATCTAATTTACTTTAACTCATTTGATGAAAAAATTAACGGTATCACATGTACCGTTTATGAAGGTGATATCAATCAATATTGGTTAAACAGCATAAAACACGGTTCTAGCTGTCAGCCATTTTATCCAACATGGGTAATGTCTGCATATGTCATGGCATCCGTTGCGAATCACTTGGGCTACAAAGAATTAGTAGATATTGGTTCAGGGGATGGGCGAATTGCATTTTGTGGAAAAATTTTAGGTTTAACTGCACATAGTATTGAAATTGATGATGTGTTAGTAGAACTACAAAAAAATATTGCAAAAAACACCAATCAAAATTTTAATCCACATTGTGCTGATGCATTAGAGTTTAATTATTCTGAATTAGAATTAACATCCCCTATATTTTTTATCGGTGGATTACCTCAAATGGGGGGGAGATATTTTAGCGGCAAGTGTTATTGATAAAATTAATTGTATTGAAAATTTAAGAAAAAATACAGGAATAGTATTTGCGGGAACTAATTCTAAGAAAGAACTATCTCAGAATTTAACTAATGGTGGGTGGAGTTCGTTAATTGAGAAACACAACTTATCTGTAATTGATACTGTGTCTTTACCTACTGTTTGGACATTTGATCAAACTGTTGAAACACCTTACATCTACACAAAATTCAATTAATGTAGAAAAAATAATTCCCGTTATTAATTCCACATTTTGTAATTTTCACTGACTGATCAATTAATGGTGTTTGCGTCATTTTACATATTATTCTAATTGTATTTTCAAATTCCACCACACAAAAATATTCTTCATTTTGTTTTGAAAATTCAATGATTTTACCCACAAAATCACCCTTTTTTAGAGATATTGTGCCAAAACAATGGTTACAAAATTCAGTAGGTGGCCAAACAATTTTTTTACAAATATTACATTCAGGAATACAAAACACACCGTTAGTCAATTCTGTTTCAAAATTCATTGTTCTAAAACCAATACTGTAGATGATGTAGCTGCTGCTGACATGTTATGTATCAATCCAATTTTTGCATTATCTACTTGCCTTTTTCCTGCAATTGATTGGAGTTGCTGTGTAATTTCTATAGTTTGAGCAATACCTGTTGCTCCAAGTGGATGCCCTGAACCAATTAAACCCCCTCTTGGATTAACTTTAAAATTATTTGTATCATACAATTCCTTTATCATACTAGTGCCATTTCCAATATTTACAAATCCTAGTGATTCTAATGCCATTGGTTCACAAACAGAAAATGCATCATGTACTTCCACTACATCAATATCTGAAATGTTATGTTTTGCCATTTGTAATGCACTATTGCCTGCAAGTTTAGTTGACTCCATTGAATTAAGGGATTTATTTTTTGTGAATCCTGCAGATGTTGTTTTTTGACCAATCCCTGTAATCCAAACGGGGGAATCCGTTAATTTCTTTGTCATTTTTTCAGATGCAAGAATAATAGATGCACTGCCAGTACAAGGTCTTGAACAATCCAATAGTTTAAGATCATCTGTAAGTTTTTTTGAATTCATCACATCTTCAATGGTGTATGTTTTGTTTGAAATTGCATTTGGGTTATTTTTAGCTTGTTTATGATTCTTTACTGAAACAAGTGCTAGTTGTTCATCTGAAATGGAGTGTTCTCTTTTGTATGATTTTGTAAAAATTGATGCCCAAAAAATTGGATGTTTGAATTCTCCTCTAGAATTATCCCAATCCAATATTTGTCCTGGACTATCATATCGTTCAGCACCACTGATTAGAACAACATCTGCAAGACCTGATACAATGTATGAATATGCTGAAACTATTGAATTCGTGCCTGAATTACACAAACTTTCTATAGAATGCGCAATTTTAGGCTGAATTCCAGCCATTTCAGATAAAATTGGTGATAAGTATTTTGAATTGTTATTTGTCGATACCAGTACTGCATCAATATCATTTCTATCAATTTTTGGATTATTATCAAAAAGATTTTTTGTGGATTCAAGTAAAGACGATTCTATTTTTTGATCATTTTTTGTAAATGGTGTTATTCCATATGCTACAATTCCAACTTTTACCATATCACTCATCCAGAAATGTTTTTTCAAATAGTTTGAAGGACTCTGTTGTGTCTCCTACTGGATTAAATTGTATTATTGGTAAATCAATTCCTGTCTCCCTAAAATTTTGTAGTTGTTTTTTACATTCTTCTGAATTTCCCGATATGCACAATGATTTTATCATAGAATCTGTAACAAATTCGTGATTTGATTTGAACCCTGTTTTTTTGAATTCATTAAATATATTATCAGTTTCATTTTTGAATCCATTTTTTGCTAAAAATTCTCTATACACTTTACCAACTGACACATAAAATGCAACTGTTTTTTTAGCACGATCGATTGCATTTTCTGAATCTTCTGAAACACAAGTAATTATTTGACATGTGATGTCTATTTTTTTCTTTGTTTGCATTTTAGATATAGTTTCTTTCATTTCATTTAATGGCCTTAGATAGAAAATTACACCCTCACCAATATCCCATGCAAGATCAACCATTTTTTGATTCACTGCTGCCAGATAAATTGGAATTGTTTCTCTTTTTGGTTTATTAATAATGAAAACCCTTTCAGTTCGAAAATTTTGCCAGTATAGTTTACTTGTTTTCCAGATAACACTAGTCTGATAATTTCAACATATTCTTTCATTCGTTGTACTGGATTTTCAAATTTGTAACCATGAAAATCATTAATTATTGGTAAACTACTTGTCCCAAGACCTAGAATTAACCTTCCATCAGATAATGTGTCTACAGTTGTAGCGCCCATTGCAATAACTGATGGACTTCTAGAATAGATGTTAATTATTGATGAGCCTATTTTTTGAGCCGAAGTTTTAGCAGAAACTGCACTTAACATTGAAAAATTCTCCATTCCCCAGGTTTCTGGAACCCAAATTGAATCAACACTGGTCTTAGATAGAATTTCTGAGCACTCTAGAACTTGATTTACTGAAAGAAGTGAACCTAAACTAAATGCAGTACGCATGAAAAGGATATGACAATTGTATATTCTAGTGTATCTGTTTTAGTAATAGGTTAATTTTGATTGAGGCTGGATATTATCAGATAAAATTCACATAGCAATCATTGAACGAACAGATTTTTACTGAAACTCCATCTCAAAAGACAACCTTTTGGAATGATGCTACCCAATACACACTATCTAGTCATGATGAATCATTTGTTGAGGAAGTAGCATACATGATGGTAACATTGCACAGAACTGGTGCATAAAATTTTATTTTATTATTTTTTCTACTTCTAAGGCACAATCTTCCATATCTTTGAAAGAGTCTATTGAATACCATTTTACGTTTTTAAATTTGACTATGTTGAGTTTGCCTTTTTTTGCATAATCTGGAAATAGTGTTTTTTCAATATCCCCTTTATTTGGTAATTCTTTTAGTACATCTTTTTGAAGATGATAAATTCCAGCATTCATCCATGTATCTTGAATCTCCTGTTTCTCTCGAAAGTTTATTATTTTGTCATTATCAGTTTCTAAAATTCCAAATTTTGTTCTTAATTCAATTGCAGCTATTGCGTTTGGTTTTTTTGAAAGTTTTTTTAAATCAATATTTGTAATTGTGTCCCCATTAATTACAAAAAAGGATTTATCTTTGATCATTTTTCCTGCTTTTTTAATTGCACCACCTGTACCTAATGGGGATTTTTCAACTGAAAATTTTACTTTAACTCCAATATTCTTCATATTTAGATAGTTTTCAATCATCTCTGTTTTGTAACCACTGCAAATAATCACTTCAGAAACTCCAAATTTTTTTAAATATTTTATTTGCCATTCAATGATTGGAATATTCTTTATTGGAACTAGGGGTTTGGGAACATAATCTGTAACAGGTTTTAGTCTTTTACCTCTGCCCCCAGCTAAAATTATTGCTTTCAACTATCTAAGTCTTCTTTTTAGAGTATAAAATAGTTAAAATTTTAATTTGTAATTATGTCATAAATTCAAAATTAAAGTATTTTTTTAATTTGGTAACATGTAATTTTTAACCAATTAATTTTATTAAATGAGTCCACGAGTTTGATCAATCATCACAAATTCATGCCTAAATTTCACAGTTTAAGATATCCTTTATTTGGAATTCTCCCGGAAAACCGTCTTTCAATCAAGATTATTTCATTTGACTTCCTACCTATGATGAGTGCATTATTAGTCTGATCAAGAGTTTCTTTGATTTCCTTATAGCAAACTGTTAGTGATTTTTTTAATTTTTCATTAGTACTAGATTCTTTGACTAGCAATATTGCTGATGCAAGTTCCATCAAATTTGAAAATGCATCTAATAATTTTTCATAATCAATTTTACCCCTGGATCCTAATTTGTACGAATTAAGATCTTTAGAAATATCTTCAAACACTCTTGTACTTTCTAATTTTTTTAATGCTTTTTTTATTTGAGATTCATTACTAAACATAATATTATTTACAAACCCCACATAATCTTCAGGATTTGGGTAGGATAATTTATCATAATATTCATCCGTATTTGTAATTCTAATTTTTTTGATAAACCCTAAAATTTCTAATTTTTTTAATGAATTGTTAATATCTTTTCTTTTGTATCTTTTTCTTTTTTCATCCAAACATGTTTTCCATATGTCATCTGCATAGTTTCCAGCATCTGCCATGCTATCCAATAATGTTGATATGGAAATTTCTTTCACGGCATTGTGTTTGATCTTAACTATTTTATCTTTAGTATCTTTATTTTTTTGTTTTACTTAGTTTTACCTCATTTGAGGCTACCACTTGTTCCATTTTTTTTGTAAATTCATTATATATTTTCTCTAAATCTTTTAGAGGTATTTCAATTCCTAAAAGTTTCATTGTTTTATTCCAAGATTCTATATATTTTTCATCATCAAGACCCTTGCCCAGAGTTTCAGCTATAGAGTTCACTCCCTCAGTTTTACCTAGTGAATAAATTGCAATTTCTCTATTAGTTAACATAATCTCATTCCTTTTCTGTCAAATAGTAATGTAATTCAGTATAGCATTCTACACAGTATTCTTCAAAATCAGTGTGATCACAATCATAGACCTTTTTTACATCATTATTGCATTTTGTACAAGTAGGCAATGTTAATCATTTAGGATTTTTTAATTTTCAGTATACCTAACCAATCTGTATTACCCCTGCAACAACTATTGGCATTGTTTCAGAAACTACATTTCTTCCAGATTCTGCTGCTGCAGCCATATCTGCATTTCCAATCACAACTGCCCCTCCAGTGATAATCAAAATTCCTGCAATGATTATTAAAATTCCAAGACCTTTTGATGGTTCTTTTCTTGAAATTGCAAATGCAATAATTGGTAATATCATTGCTGGAAGACCTAATCCCATCCCCTTGTTTTATGATCAAATGGAATGAATCCTTCCCCAGTATCAGAAGTATATCCTACGATAATATCGGCACCATAAAGTACAAGCAAACCCACTGCAATACCTGTAATTATTAGAGAAACTGTAAGAGCCATACCCAATCACATTCACGATAATTAATAAATCTAATCAGATAGACCTGACAACAGTTTTTTCTTTGAGCGTCTCTAATTTTTGTAACAATTGATCAATGGATTCCCCTTTTGTTCCAACTAGATTGAAATGACCTAGTTTTCGCAATGGCTTTGATATTTTTTTGCCATACATTTTTAAAAATAAATTGTCTTTTGAAATATCTAGTGGATGGTACTCGCCCCTCAAATCCAGATGTTCCCAAAATATTGTACATGACAGTATTGTGAATTAATTTAGTACTGCCTAGATCTAGGCCTAAAATTGCTCTAAGATGTTGTTCAAATTGGGATGTTTCACTTGATTGTAAAGTATGGTGGCCTGAATTGTGCACTCTTGGTGCGATTTCATTAATCATTATCTCATCATCTTGGGTAACAAACATCTCTATACCAAATATCCCTGCACCTTTAAGAACAGTCATTGTTTTTTCAGCAATCATCTTCTGCATTTTTTGTAACTATGTCACTTAACTCTGGCAGGAGCAATGGTTTCACGTAAAATATTATTCTCATGAATATTTTCTACTAATGGATATGTTTTGATTTGACCTTTAGTATTTCGTGATGCGATTACAGACACTTCCATTTTAAATGGAACAAATTTTTCTAACAGTAATTTTTGACCTTTAAAATATTCAAACGCTTTTTGAATTTCATCTTCAGAATTGATTCTATAATTACCTCTACCATCATATGCATCTCGTCTAGCTTTAAGTAATGCAGGATATCCAAATTTTTTCAAACCATTTTTTATATCTTCAATGGTGTCTATTTTGATAAATTCAGAAATTGGGATGTCATGTTCTAACAAAAAAGATTTTTGTAAAAATTTGTCTTGAATGATTTTTAATGTTTCCGGAGAAGGGTTAATTTCTGCATTTTTTTCAACCGATTTCAGAATATCGCTATCACCTGATTCTATTTCATATGTGATAATATCTGACTTGTTAGCCAAGTCAATAATTGCTTCTTTATTTTTAAAATCTGCAACAATTTGCTCAGCTCCAACTTGAGATGCAGGACAATTTTCAGTGGGATCTAAAACTATGATTTTGGATATGTATTTTGGCATCTTCTGTGCAGCCTCTGTAATCATCATTCCGAGTTGACCTCCTCCAATTATTCCAAGGATCTTTGTCATCAAACCAATCAATATTCAGGGATTAAAAATATCTAATGTCAATTTATACGATTTTTTGAATTAGTTGTGGTCAATTTATGGATTAAGGTTTTTGAAATCTACACATTTTTGATCATATTCTCCCAAGTATTGTTTATCACTAATCTGTAAATCTTTGACGTATAACTCACATGTTTCAGGATCTATCAATTTACTGTTATTCGAATCATTATTCATTACTTGTAAAATGAGAATTCCAACTAGCACTATAATCAAAATAATTGGTAATTTCTTTGATGCAAGATCCACAAAAAACCCTTGATAATTTTGAACTTAAGGGTATTGTTACTTGAATAATTCCAATTCTTGTAGAATTTTACTCATTGAATGTTTCCAATCTCGCATTGCAGTGATATCGTGTGGTCTATTTTTCTCCAATTCTTTTTTAAGATTCAGCAATTCCTGATGTCTTTTATCATCAACTTTTACCATTCATTAATTCTGGATTATGTGTAAACTTAAGCGTATTGGGTTTTGTTTATCATAATCACAAAAATTATTTTTTTAATATGATGTTAAAAATAGTTATAGATAATACTCTCTAGTTTTTTCTAATAATTATGACATATTCAAAAAAGCCTCTAGTTGGAATTATCATGGGCTCAAGTTCAGATACCAGAATTATGAAAGGTGCTGCAGAAATTTTAGATGAATTTAAAATTAAACATGAGGATCAAATTGTTTCTGCACATAGGACCCCATCCAGATTAGCTGAATATGCAAAACATGCTGAAAAAATGGGATTTAGTATTATTATTGCAGGTGCTGGAGGCGCTGCACATTTACCTGGAATGATTGCATCACATACAATAATTCCAGTAATTGGTGTTCCAATTCTCGTGTATAATGATAAACATCCAAAAAAATCAGACGCGCCAAAATTCTCAGCATTTGGAGGTTTGGATTCACTACTATCAATTACAGAAATGCCTTCAGGTTCACCCGTTGTGTCTGTTGGAGTAAACAAAGCTAGCAATGCTGGAATTTATGCAATGAAAATTCTTGCAAATGAATTTCCAGATTTAAAAAAGAAGTTAAAAAAATTCAAATCTGATCAACACAATTCAGTTATGAAAGAGTCTGAACAATTAAAAAAAGAAGGCCTATCAAATTTTGCTAAAAAAAAATTCAAGTAAGTAATGTGAATTGAATATTCTTACTTCTTAATTTTTCAATTAGTAAATCTGCTTGTTCTTTTCCCTGAGTTTCAAGACTAAGTTTTACAATAACTGAACCTGCATTGACATTAGAACTGAGTCTATCGTGGATCACTTCTACGATATTTGCATTAGCCAAGGCTATTTCATCTACAATTTCTTTAAAAATACCTGGCCTGTCTGGAAGTACCATTGATATTTCAAGTAATCTACCCATAGCTGCTAGACCTTTGTCTACAATTTGACCTAAAAGATACATGTCCACATTACCACCAGCTAGAACTGCAACTACTTTTTTTCCTGGTGCTGGTTTTTTTGAAATCAAATATGCTAAACTTACTGCTCCTGCAGGCTCTACTACAAATTTCATTCTCTCCATTAACAAAAACATTGCTTTAGTAATTTCAGCATCATCTACTAACACAACCTCATCAATGAGTTCATTAATTATTGTAAATGTTAATTGTCCAGGAATTTTTACTGAGATACCATCTGCAATTGTCCTTGCACCTCCACTAGAAGTCAAAGAACCTTGTTTGATTGATTCATACATTGATGGAAATGATCTTGATTGAACACCAACAACTTTGATGTTTGGGTTTTTTTCTTTGATTGCAATTAAAATTCCAGCAGCTAATCCGCCTCCACCTATTGGAAGATAAATTTCATCAACATCTGGCAAGTCTTCTAATATTTCTAATCCAATAACTCCTTGTGCAGCTATAATTTGGGGATCATCAAATGCATGTATCATGGTGGCCCCTGTTTCTTTGGCAATTTCTTTTGCTTTGAGTGATGATTCATCATAGTTTACACCTTTCAAGATAACATTGGCATTATACCCCCTAGTGGCAGCTACTTTTGCAGGTGATGCATTTTTTGGCATAACAATTGTACAGGGTATTTTTTCTAATGATGCTGCATAAGCCACACCTTGAGCATGATTACCTGCAGATGCTGCAACTACACCGTGTTTTTTTTCTTCATCAGATAATAATTTGATTTTGTAGTAAGCACCTCTAATTTTAAACGAACCAGTTTTTTGTCTAAATTCAGCTTTGAGATAAATTTCAGAACCTGTAAGGTCACTAAATGTAGGAGAATGAATTAACGGTGTTTTTTTTATTTCTTCACCTCGCATTGAATTAGCTTTTAGTATTTCATCGTATGTGGGGTTCATGAGAAATGTGCTACTAAAACGACGTATTTGACTTCTTCTATAACAAAATCATATTTTTAGTCAAATTTATGCCTGAATTATAAGGAATGCCTAAATAGTTCGAGAATCTCGTTGAAATTATATCGGGGAATCGGAAACTCCCCTTTGAGATTAATTTCTCATCTTCCGGTTCCTTGGTTTTATGATTTGATTATATTTTCTAATTCATTTAATCTACTTTGAATATTTTCTTTAACTGATTCAGATATTTTTCTTGGATCAAATAATCCTTCTTTATTTTTATTTTTTATAAATTCTAAATCTATAGTAAACAAACATCCTTCCTCACCTGAAATTAATCTAGGATCATCAATTAGTACTGATGATGTTTGATAAGTCTCAACTAAGAGAGAGTCAAGTTCATCAAACAATTTTTTCTTTTTTTCAGATAACTCTTGAAAATTAACTCCCTCGCTTTTTTGAATTTCGGAAAAAACTTTTTCTCGAAGTTCATCATTTTCATAAAATATCTCAAATAATTTTTGATGATCAAAATCTTTGTAACCCATTTCTTTTAGTTTATCTAGAACAAATTGATCATTGTTATCTGAAATTTGTTGTTGTTTGTCTTTTGTTAAATCCACCACTTCAGATAATTCTTTTTGAGAATCTATCACTCTTTGGTCTGGTTTGTAGTATAGTAATACATGGAATTGTAATGATATGTGTCCTGAAATCAAGTAATTTCCCTCCATTATCTCAAACTTTGTAAAAATTCTTCGGACATCCTCATTATTTGTAATTGTGACATCTTGAAGAGACCAATCTTTTAGAGTATTATTGATTTTTTGAAAATAATCTGTAACTTGTTTTGGATCAAATGTTTTTTGTTCTGTTACTGTGGCATCACCCATCATGACTTTGACATTAATCATTTTTGTCAGATCTGTCATTTTTGAAAGGTATAATTTTTGAATCAGTTCATTTTTTTGATTTAGTTTTTGAATGAATTCATTGGGTGATCTTGTACCTAAACGCACGAGGAGTAGCCACTTTTTACTCTCCTTAAACCTTCATCAATATCTAAATAGATAAAATTGTAATTCTAGGTGTGTCTGATTCTAAAATTTATTGTATTCATTGCAGTGTGGTAATAATAGAGTATTTTCATGAGGGATATAGGGGGAATAGGGGGAAATGCCCTAAATGTGAAGTGGATTTCCCTCTAGAATGAACGATGTAATATGACAGAAAATGAAAAATCAGATCAAAGCAATAGTGTGATAGACATGCTTCTTAGCAAAAGTCCAGGACAAGTGGTTGATTCAGAAACCATGATTTTGGAAACTCAAAAACGAGTATGGGGGGCTCTGAAAAAAGGCTATGAGTATTCAGGAATAGTTAATGAATCAGATAAATTTCTAAGAAAAAATGTATTTTCAAAATTAGACATGGTTGTGCTTTATGTTGATTTAGTTGGTTCAACTACTATGACATTAGAATTACCTGCAGAAAAAATTGCAATAATTGTAAGTTCGTTTTCACAAGAAATGGCAGCAGTGATTAGACAACATCATGGATATGTTCTAAAATTTGTAGGTGATGCTGTAATTGGATATTTTGTTACAGGTGAAAGTGGATTACTTGCAGCAGATAATGCTGTTAATTGTGCAAAATCAATGATATCAGTAATACAAAAAGGAATTAATCCAATTTTAAATCAATATGATTATCCTGATCTAATCGTAAAAATTGGAGTAGATTTTGGACAAAATATTGTAGTGCGATATGGGTCTGATGTAGAACAATCCCATGTGGATTTAATGGGACCTGCGATGAACATTGCTGCAAAAATCCAAAATATGGCAAAGCCTAATCAGATTTTAATTGGAAACGATGTATTTGAAAAAATACATCCCGTCACACAACAAGAATTTGATGAGATTATTTGGGAGAAGAATGAATGGAGATATCGCTCTAGATTAACTGGAGAAATTTACAAGGTATACAAACACAAAGGATGATTGCATTTACAGTAGAATAATTAATTTACACTGTAAATTTTTCTGGACATTCAACATGTTCATAGTGGTGTTCAGTGAATTTTTCTTGAACGACATAGATGACAATTTTATGAAGATCTCCTTCTAGGATATTTTTTTTACATCTGAGACATGTCTTTTTTGATCCTGTCATGCGTATTTGCGATCAAAAAGGGGAGTCTATAAGGATCTGCGATCAGCTCAATTTAAGCAAAAATGACTGAGATTTTACTAAACAGTATATCAAGTGCCTAAAGCAAGGCAGAAATATAGCAAATATGGACTAATTTTGTGGATAATTTAGCAATAAAACATATGCAAGACTTGTATGGATTAAATCCAAACATTCCTCACATGGCATTTCAATTTCCAAGATTACCTCC
>PVMK01156453.1_pt1 | contig 28246 bp, 27 predicted proteins | sample 1853481 | NCBI WGS metagenome assembly PVMK01 (sample SAMN08533507, study PRJNA380276) | Marine sediment metagenome, whole genome shotgun sequencing project. | reverse complement strand
AAAGAAGAGAAACCGGTAGAAGCTAAGACAACTGCTAAAAAACCCGTTGTTAAAAAAGAGACCGTTGCAAAAAAAGTAGCGACTCCTAAAAAAGTAGCAGCTCCTAAAAAAACAGAGGCAAAAAAAGCAGCCCCTAAGAAGGCAGCAGCTCCTAAAAAAGAAAGTCCAAAAAAATAATTAAAAATTTTAAATCATGGCTCATAAAAAAGGTGTAGGTAGTTCTAAGAACGGTAGAGAATCAGAATCGAAACGATTAGGAGTTAAAATTTTTGGTGGACAAGGCGCTATTGCAGGAAATATAATAGTTCGTCAAAGAGGCACACAACATCATCCTGGTGAAAATGTATATATGGGTAAAGACCATACTTTACATGCACAAGTACATGGTATTGTTAAGTTTACCAAGAAAAGAAATAATAGATCGTATGTTTCAATTGTACCAATGGAAGCATAAGTTCATAGATCATTTAAACAAATTGGTCTATGATGTAAATTATAGATATAAAAACCCTTAAAAAAAATTTAAGGGTTTTTCTTTTGAATAAAACCCAAATAAACTCTTTTTCCCAACAGTTAAAAAAGACAAAAAAGAGAACCCTTTATTAGTTCAAAAAATTACATAAAATACGACGGTTAAGTTCTAGTGTTAAAAGGAATAAAATTCGTAAGTAATTCCTTTTAAAGCTAAATCTTTTGAGTATATTTGCGCGTTTATTCAAATAAAGATTAATAAAATTAGATAAGTAATGCAAAACAAAGGACTTATAAGGTTATTTGCAGTCACACTTAGTTTGATATGTTTATATCAACTTTCATTTACGTGGTTCGCAAAAAATGTAGAGAAAGATGCCGTTATTTATGCAGAATCAAAGGCTGTGGATGGCGATTTAAATGAATTGGCAAAATTACAAAGAGCATATTTGGATTCTGTGGCTAATGCACCGGTTGTAAATTTAGGTTTCACCGAGTTTACTTATAGTGACATTCAGGAAAAAGAAATAAATCTTGGATTAGATTTAAAAGGAGGTATTAATGCTACCTTAGAGGTGTCTGTTAAAGATATTTTGGTAGGCCTCTCCAACAAATCAAAAAATCCTGTTTTTAATAAATCATTAGTGGCGGCCAGTAAAGCGCAAAAAAATAGCGACAGAGATTATTTGGATCTATTTTTTGAGGAGTTTGAAAAGGCTGGCAAAGGAACAGTTAAATTAAGTGATCCTAGCATTTTTGGTAATAAATCTTTAAAGGATAAAATTAACTTCAAAATGACCGATGAGGAAGTTAAGCCTATCTTGAAAGAAGAGGTAAAAGGTTCCATAAGTACGGCTTTTGAAGTATTAAGAAGCAGGATCGACCGCTTCGGTGTTACACAACCAAACATACAACGTATTGGAGAGTCGGGGAGAATTTCAATAGAATTGCCAGGAGCTAAAGATATTGATCGTGTAAAAAAACTCCTGCAAAGTACGGCTGAATTACAATTTTGGGAAGTATATACAAATCAGGAAACTGCACAATTTTTCATATCGGCTGATGCCCTTTTAGCAGAACTCTTAGAACCGGAGGTAAAAGAAGCTGAACAAGATTCTACAGTTATAACAGACAATGAAATTGATGAGCTTTTGGGGGAAGTAAAAGACTCGGTTGATATCTCCATATCTAATCCTCTAAGAAGTATCCTATCCATTCAATTTCCTCGATCACAAAATGATATTAGCTCAATTATTGCTTCTGCGAACGTTAAGGATACGGCTAAAGTAAATGAATATTTGTCCATGTCGGCTGTTAGAAATTTGTTGACGACGGAAATGAAATATGCCAAATTTGCATGGGACGCCAAACCAATTGATAATCAAGAGCTTATTAATGTTTACGGTGGTGAGGTAATTTACCTCTATGCCTTAAAATCAAACAGAGATGATGTTGCTCCCATTGAGGGAGATGTTATTTCGGATGCGGCACAAGTTTTTGACCAGTTAGGTGCAAATCCTGAAGTGAGCATGACCATGAATAGCAAAGGAACTAAATTATGGGCTAAGATGACAACAGCCAATGTAGGAAAGTTCGTTGCGGTTGTTTTAGACGATTATGTTTATTCAGCACCAAGGGTAAATGATGCAATAACAACCGGAAGAACATCTATTTCCGGTGGAAGCATGACTTTAACAGAGGCACAGGATTTAGCGAATGCCTTAAAATCTGGTAAATTGCCAGCAGCCGCACGGATCATAGAAGCTGATGTTGTTGGAGCTTCCTTAGGTCAGGAAGCTATTAATAGTGGAACCATATCGTTTATCCTCGCTTTGATATTGGTATTGATCTGGATGATCTTTTATTATGGTAAGGCGGGTATTTTTTCTGATACAGCGCTTGCATTAAACATCCTGTTTATTTTTGGTGTTCTGGCTTCATTTGGAGCGGTACTAACACTTCCTGGAATAGCCGGTATCGTATTGACCATTGGTATGGCGGTTGATGCAAACGTTCTTATCTTTGAGAGAATTAAAGAAGAACTGGTAAAAGGAAAAGGACAGAAAGAAGCTATTAATGATGGTTTTGGGGGGTGCTCTATCTTCCATCTTAGATGCAAACGTTACCACACTATTAACAGGTATTATTCTATATATATTTGGTACCGGCCCGGTTAAAGGATTTGCTACTACTTTGATAATAGGTATTATCACTTCTTTGTTCTCTGCAATATTTATTACCAGATTATTAATTGATTGGTATGTAAGTAAAAAAAGGAAATACACTAACTTTTAATACTAAAATTACAAGAGGTTGGTTTCAAAATATCAATATCTATTTCTTAAAAAAGCGCAAAATTGCTTATCTGATATCAGGTATTGTTCTTTTAGGAGGAATTGGTTCATTAATGACCAATGGCTTGAATTATGGTGTCGATTTTAAAGGTGGCAGAACCTATACTGTAAGATTTGATAATGCCGTTAGTGCTCAGGAAGTAGCCAGAGATCTAAAGGATGTTTTTGGTAGTTTACCGGAAGTTAAAACCTACGGAACTTCGAATCAATTAAAAATTACAACTAAATATAAAATTGATGACAATGAACTATCCGTAGATGACGAAGTTCAACATTTGTTATTCGATGGTGTGAAGGGACATTTACCGGACGGCACTACTTACGAACAGTTTAAAATTGGAGGAGAAGAAAGCAATGATAAAATTGGAGTTATGAAATATATGCAGGTTGGACCTACAATTGCAGACGATATTAAACAAGCTGCATTTTGGGCGATCATTGCATCATTGGTTGTAGTGTTTTTATATATTTTAATCCGATTTAGAAAATGGCAATATAGTTTTGGTGCAGTTATCGCGGTATTCCATGATGTGCTTATTGTACTATCCATTTTCTCAATATTCTATAAAATATTGCCGTTTGATATGGAAATAGGGCAATCTTTTATCGCAGCAATTCTAACGGTAGTTGGTTACTCTTTGAATGATACAGTGGTTATTTTTGACAGAATAAGAGAGTTTGCAAACAAACATACCACCTGGCCATTTAACCGTATTGTAAATTCGGCCTTAAGCAGTACACTTGGAAGAACGATTAATACATCGCTTACAACCCTGATCGTACTTTTAGCCATTTTCCTTTTTGGTGGTGATTCTATTAAAGGATTTATGTTTGCCTTAATAATTGGAGTTATCGTTGGTACTTACTCCTCTTTATTTGTGGCATCACCGATCATGTATGATACAACAATGAAATTTGATAAAAAAGCGAAAAAATAATTCTTGCGTTAAACGAAATTAATCAGTTAATACAAAAACCTTTTAGGATTAATTTCTTAAAAGGTTTTTACTTTTTACGTACTTTTGTATTTTCCATTTCTATATGGTTATAGAGTTAAAAATATGAGTGTTATTAAATTACATAACAAGGATTTTGAACCTTACATCACCAAAGACAAAATTGCAAAATATGTTCAGTATTTGGCTGGTCTGGTTGCAAAAGATCTGGGAGAGGAGGAAACTCCAATTTTTATTGGAATATTAAATGGTTCCTTTATGTTTGCCGCTGATTTTGTTAGAGAATATCCATATGACTGCCACATTACATTTGTGAAATTGGCTTCATATAATGGCATCAATTCAAGCGGAAAAATTAAACATCTCGTTGGGCTTAGTGAAGATCTGGAAGGGAAAACTGTAATAATTCTTGAGGATATTATTGATACGGGAAATACACTTGAAGAGATTTACAAAATTTTTAAAGATAAGAAAGTGAAAAAACTAAAAATTGCCACTCTTTTCTTTAAACCTGACGTTTTTAAAAAGTCTTTACCTATTGATTATATAGGAAAGTCAATTGATGATAAATTTATCGTTGGTTATGGTTTAGATTATGATGGGTTGGGAAGAAATTTATCGGATATTTATCAGTTAAAGGAAAATTAATTCATCTTTATATCATAAAATAAGAATAATGAAAAACATAGTTTTATTTGGACCTCCCGGATCTGGGAAGGGAACACAAGCTGAGGTTTTAAAGGATAAATACAATTTAGTTCATATCTCGACCGGAGATGTTTTTAGATACAATATTAAAAATGAAACATCATTAGGAAAACTTGCCAAATCTTATATGGATGATGGAAATCTAGTGCCGGATGAGGTAACCATTGATATGTTAAAGGCCGAAGTAGATAAGAATCTAGAAGCTGATGGGTTTATTTTTGACGGATTTCCCCGTACAGTATCTCAGGCCAAAGCTCTGGATACCTTCTTAAAGGAAAAAGACGAAACGATCAATGGCATGGTTGCTCTGGAAGTAACTGAAGACCTTCTTGTTGAGAGACTCTTAAATAGAGGGTTGACGAGTGGAAGGCCAGATGATCAGGATGTTAGTAAAATTCGAAACCGCTTTAACGAATACCAAACTAAAACTGCCATCCTCCAGGATTATTATGATGCACAGAACAAATATTTTGGTGTTGATGGAGTGGGCTCTATTGAAGATATCACCGTAAGAATTAGTCAAGTTATTGATAAATTGTAACTATTTCGAGAAGTTTGTCGCAATAATAACAGTGACCCTATACCAAATACCTGTTACTAAAATCTAAGAATAATGACAGAAGGTAATTTTGTTGATTATATAAAAATTCATGCTGCCTCGGGAAAAGGAGGTAAAGGATCCGTACATCTTCATCGAGAAAAATATATTTCCAAAGGAGGACCCGATGGCGGCGACGGTGGCCGTGGTGGACATGTAATTCTGCAAGGAGATAAAAATATTTGGACACTTTATCATCTCAAATTCAAAAGACATTTTAAAGCACAACATGGTGGAGCCGGATCAAAAAATAGAAGTACCGGTAAAGATGGTGAGGATATATATATTGATGTTCCGTTGGGAACGATTATCAGGGATGGTGAAACTCAAGAAATTCTTTTTGAGGTAACCGATGATAAACAGGAGATAATTCTTACCGAAGGTGGTAAAGGAGGAAGAGGAAACTGGCATTTTAAAACGTCAACCAATCAAACCCCCAGATATGCACAGCCCGGGATAGATGGTGTTGAAGGGTGGTATCAAATGGAACTTAAGTTATTGGCTGATGTTGGTTTAGTAGGGTTTCCAAATGCTGGAAAATCAACATTACTTTCAGTTCTTACCGCCGCCAAACCAAAAATAGCAGATTACGCATTCACTACTTTAAAACCAAATTTAGGCATTGTTGAATATCGCGATTTCAAGAGTTTTGTAATTGCTGATATTCCGGGAATAATAGAAGGAGCTGCAGAAGGTAAGGGGTTAGGTCATCGTTTTTTGCGACATATTGAACGTAATTCTATCTTACTTTTTTTAATCCCTGCGGATAGTGATGATATTCAGAAGGAGTATGCGATTCTGCTAAACGAATTAAAACAACATAATCCGGAACTATTGGATAAAGATCGTCTACTTGCAATATCTAAGTCCGATATGCTTGATGATGAATTAATAATTGAAATTCAAAAAGAACTCCCAAAGGATATTTCCAGTATGTTTATTTCATCTATTGCTCAAACTGGTTTGAGCGAACTAAAGGATAAACTTTGGCAATTATTGAACAATTAGCTGGCCCTATGCTAAATTTTGAGTAAGATTTCAGAAGGAAATGTTAATTACCTTTGTCACATGCCTCATATAAAACTTAATAATTGCAATTATTACTATGAAACACATGGTTCTGGTAAGGAAACCATTGTTTTATCTCATGGCTTACTGTGGAGTGGCAAAATGTTCCATAAGCAAATAAATCATTTTAAGAATAAATATACAGTGATAACCTATGACCACCGCGGACAAGGGAAAAGCGAGGTGACAGTGAGCGGATATGATATGGATCAACTTTATGAGGATGTGGTTGCACTTTTGGATTATTTGAAACTTAAAAATGTTCACTTCGGTGGACTGTCGATGGGTGGTTTTGTTGCTATGCGCTTAGCGGCCAGAAGACCGGACTTGGTAAAGTCATTGATCTTAATGGAGACGACTGCAGAGTCAGAACCCAGTAAATTTAAATATACAATATTGAAAAATATTGTCAATGTTTTTGGAGTGAAAGCCGTTCTGCAACCAGTAATGAAAATTATGTTTGGTGCTAAATTTTTAAATGATCCGGAAAGAAAAGAGGAACGAAAAGAATGGGAAAATGAGCTTTTAAAGAATAATAAAAGTATTACACGATCAGTTTCGGCAGTGGTCGATAGAGATGCAATTTCCAGCGAATTAAAGAACATTTTCTGCCCTGCCCTAATTTTAGTTGGCACCCAAGACGTTGCTACTACACCAGAAAAGGCGGAATATATACATTCTAAAATAAAAAAATCTACGCTAACCTATATTGACGGAGGTGGACACACTTCTTGTATAGAAGAACCTGAGAAATATAATATGGAGATCGAACATTTTTTAGATCAATTCACTAATACCAAGGTTTAGAATTATATTTCAAACGATAAATGGCAATTCATTTGTTTTATTCTACCGTCAAAAAACCTTCCAGTAAACTTTCAATATTAAAGAATAAATAAATAACTATTATCAAAATAATCAATAATATGATCGCCCTTTTTCTATTGGGCTTTTTACGTTTTATAAATTTCGTTCCTGTCATATTACTTTGTTTTTCTTACAAATTACTATAATTTCCTCTATAGTATTTCTATCAAATTTACCTTCATTTAAAAACCAGAACACCCACTACATACAATCTCAAAATTATTAAGCAAGCAATTATCAAATCCAATAATTACAAAATTTTCAAATTAATTTGCGTGCTCTTTTAAGTATTTGAGCTACACTCCAATACTAGGACCGCTTCACTCCTCTTTTAAGTATTTGAGCTACACTCCAATACTAGGACCGCTTCACTCCTCTTAGCATTTCTCTCTTGCCAGGTGGCCCGGGTAGTTTTTCAACAGAAAATCCTACATCTTGCATCGCTCTGCGTACACTTCCCTTGGCAGAATAAGTAACTAAAATACCCTCCTTCCTGAGCGAATCATACATTTTTTTAAAAATAAGCTCCGTCCATAATTCCGGTTGAACACGAGCAGCAAAGGCATCGAAATAAATCAAATTAAATTTATTTTTATCATCTATTTCATTAAAGTATTGCTTTCTCTTGGTCAGTGAAAAAAAATTACTCAGCTTTTGTTTCTCATTCCAAGGATTTTCATGCATCATCTTAAAAATTAGTTCTTCTCCGGCACAATTTAATCGATCGACATAGTTTAACTTCTCAATAACCTCTTTTTCCAAGGGAAATCCTTCTACTCCAATATAGTTAATCTGCAACTTTCTTTTCTTGGCTTCCAAAAAAGTTATAAAACAATTTAATCCCGAACCCAGACCAATTTCTAAAATAGATATTTTCGAATCATTTTCAAATAAATTCAGCCCGCTTTTAATAAAAACATGATAGGCTTCCTGAATGGCTCCATGCTTAGAATGATAGGTTTCCTTCCACTCCGTCAAATAGATACTGGAGGAACCATCATTTGTAATTATTATTTTTCGTTCCATAAACTATGCTTTAAATCAAAGATACAAAATGTTAATCCTTTTATAAATTCATCTATTTATGATTAAATATTAAGCATTATTAATTATTTTTGTGTTAAATTATAGAACCAATGAGTATAGCCATAAGCCCTATGATAAAAATAGAGAAAACAAAAAATTCCAAAATTAACACGGTTGATTTCAGTAATTTGCCTTTTGGCCAAACTTATACTGACCATATGTTTGTATGTGATTATGTAAATGGAGAATGGCGACAACCTCAAATTATACCTTACCAAAATATAAGCCTGGATCCCTCTGCCAAAATTTTTCATTATGGTCAATCTGTATTTGAAGGAATGAAAGCATACAAGGATGATGCAGGCAAAATCTGGCTCTTTCGTCCGTTAGAAAACCAAAAAAGAATTAATATCTCGGCAAAAAGATTGGCTATTCCGGAACTTCCTGAAGAATATTTTATGGAAGGGTTGAAAGAACTCTTACGATTGGATAGTGATTGGATACCTACATCAGAAGGAAGTTCCTTGTACATTCGCCCTTTTGTATTTGCTTCTGGGAATGGATTTCACGCATCGCCTGCAGATGACTATAAATTTATTATAGCGTGCTCACCTTCAGGTGCTTACTTTTCGGGTAAGCTAAAGGTTCTAATTGAAGAAAATTATTCCCGTGCGGCTAATGGCGGTGTTGGATATGCAAAAGCCGGTGGTAATTATGCCGGACAGTTTTACCCAACACAACTTGCTGTCGATAAAGGATACCAACAAGTTATTTGGACAGATGATAATACCCATGAATATATAGAAGAAGCCGGTGCAATGAATATTTTTATTCGCATTGACGACACCCTTTTAACTGCTCCTACAAGTGACAGAATCCTGGACGGGATCACACGAAAAAGCGTTATTGCAATAGCAAAGGATGAAGGAATAAAAGTAGAGGTGAGAAAAATAACTGTAAATGAAGTTGTTGAAGCTGCTAAAAACGGAACATTAAAAGAAATGTTTGGAGCCGGAACGGCCGCTGTAATTTCACCTATTGATGAATTTGGGTATCGAGGCAATGATTTTAAATTACCGGTAATTGAAAATAATTATGCATCCCGTCTAAAAAAACGTATTACCGATATTCAATACAATCGGGCAGAAGACAAATTTGACTGGCGTTATCTTGTTGAATAAAGTGAAGGGATGACTAAGTCATCCCTTCACTTTATTCATCCAGGATCGATATAATATTCGGTTTAAAGTAGTCAGGACCCTTCATTACTTTCCCGTCTTCACGATAAATAGGTTTTCCATCAGCACCTAGTTTGCTCATATTACTTCGCTGAATTTCATTAAAGACCTCTTCAATTTTATACTGCATTCCATGTTCTAAAATAGTTCCACATAAAATATACAGCATATCTCCTAAGGCATCTGCCACTTCCACCAAATCATTGTTTTGAGCGGCATCAAGATATTCATCATTCTCCTCGGCCATAAGGTTGTGACGTAATTTTAATTTCTGAGGAGATAAATTAGCTATCGGAACCTCCTTCACTCCCAGACCAAATGCGTTGTGAAAATCTTTTACTGCTTTAAGTTTGTTCTTCATAATTCTTTTTTACATAAATTTCATTAATATTCGAGGTGGAACAATTTTCAACCACATCGCCACAAACCACCACCGTCTGGTAATATAGGCTCTTCTTTTTTTACTTTTTATAGCACTGTAAATTTGATTAACCGCTTTATCCAGAGGTGCCATCCAGAATGTATTTCCTATAATAATATCTGTATCCACATAACCCGGTAAAATATTGGTAATATCAATTTTAGCTTTTTTAGTCCGCTTTGATTTCATCCAAAGCGACTCCAAATAACTGGATTGAAAGGCCTTAGAAGCATGATATGCCGGCACATGACGATTTCCTCTAAGTGAGGCGATCGAGGTTACACTTACTAAATGTCCAAAACCTTGTGCTTTAAAATAGTTATAAGCCAATTGGTAAACCCTTGTCGCCCCTACTACATTTGTCTGAAGGGTTGGAAGATCCTTGTCCCACTCTAAACCATAATTCTCCTGGGCAATCCCCGAATTATGTATTATTAGAACAACCTGATCAAAAATATTCGGTAATTCTTCAAATAGTTCTTTGGAAGCAGCTGTATTTGTAATATCATGCTGTTTAATAATATAACTATCAGGACTTTCCTCCTTAATACTTTTTAGTCGTTCTTCCCGTCTTCCGGTGATCATTACCTGGTATCCATCATCAACCAATAATTTAGCCAATGATCTTCCAATACCAGATGTTGCTCCAAAAATAATAGCTTTTTTACCCATTTTAATCTACATTTGCAAGCTATAAATATAGTTAAAATGTTTAGCAAGGGACAACTTATTTTTGGGGCAATTTTTGCAATTATTTTTATTGGAATTATGATATGGAGTTATATAAAAGACATAAAACTTCATAAGTATTATTACAAAAATGTCTGGATCGTTGCTCTGGGAATTATAATTACAATAGCTATTTTTGCCACACTGACATTTTCCCTGCACAAGTAGATCTGACTAACTGATCTTATAATTCAAATTTTCCGTTTGCGTTTTTTCTGCTTTGCTTGATGATGTAAAAACATTTCTAATTAATTCCCTCGTCAATTTTATTCTTTTTGCATAGGAATCATAGGATTCATTTTTCCAATCAAAATCTTTATGCCAAAATTCCTTTGGTGAGATATAACAGTATGTATAAGAATACAACAAACTATTTGGATTTTTTCTAATGACTAATTCTTCAGTAGATGCCGGGGCCAATAAAGTAATCTTCCGGGATTTACATTCCGTTTCTATGCTTTGAATAATACTGTTATAAACCGGAATGATTTTATCCATTTGAAAGTTTTGATAGGAAGTAAACCCTAATCTGGTAATTGGCCTCAATTGTAATGTATTGATGCTATATTCATCAAAAACTGCAAAAAATTCGGTCAATTCATTAAAATTATCTTCGTTGAAAGTATAATTTATTCTTAGTGATAAATGATTATATGTGTTTTTTAGCTCTGTAATCCATTGAAGTACCTGAAGAAACTTTTTATAATCTCCCTTTTGCATAAAATCTTCATACGACTCTTGATGCACCCCATGGAGAGAGAGAATAATCTCATTCATCCCATGCTCAGCATAGGTTTTAATTTTTTCTTTAGTTAGTAAATTTCCATTAGTGGTCAAGGAAATATGTGGTACTTGAAAATCTTTGGCTATTTTAAATACTTCGGTCAAGTTTTTATATAAAGTTGGTTCCGTTCCACATCCTATCTGAAACTTCAGTGCTCTCCTTAAAACTGCCTTAGCCAATAACGGCAGATCATCAGGGTTAAAAGTGCCTTTTAATTTTTGGACATAGTCATCGTCTGTAAAATAGCACATCCTGCATCGTAAATTGCAAGCATTAACAGGATCAAAATGTACTGCTAAATAACGCTTGTCCAATTTGTGCAATAAAAATAATCCAAGAAATTTTATGCGATGATTCTTTAAATATCTGTTTAATTTTAAGAGCGTATAAATTTTCATGCGTTTGCGATTAAACGCTTTCCAATTCCTTCTCCACCTTCACAATTTTATACAGTTTATCACTTGGTCTGATTCTAAAATCAAGGGGAATAGTTATAGAGTCTCCTTTTTCAGCTTTTTCTCCCGCAACATCATTTACAAACATCTCCTTGATCTCCAGCTCCTTCGCCCCCGTCGTTGGACCGGTTATTAAAATTGTATCTCCTAATTTGACATTAAAAGCTTCGAGTTTGAATTCGCCAATATTTGCTTTTGGAAAAAAGTGCATTCCCTTACCAATATATACCTTCTTTTGAGTAGCATGAGACCCTGATCCTTTACTCCATTCCCCTAATTTTTGTCCGAGATAATATCCGTTCCAAAAACCGCGATTATAAACTTTTTCCAGTTCCAGCATCCACCCTATTACTTTTTCTTTATCATAGGTCCCATCGTGAAGACTATCGATCGCATCGCGATATGATTTTATTACTTTAGCCACATATTCGGGAGCCCTACCTCTTCCTTCGATCTTTAAAACCTTAATACCTGCATCCGCCACCTGATCCAAAAAATCTATAGTACATAGATCTTTGGGCGACATGATGTACTCATTATCAAGCTCCATTTCAAAACCAGTTTCCTGATCGATGACTGTATATTTTTTTCTGCAATTTTGTTTACATGCGCCTCTGTTTGCTGATGAATTATATGAATGTAAACTCATATAACACTTACCGGATACTGCCATACACAAAGCACCATGACCAAATATCTCTATTTCGACCAACCTCCCTGCTGGCCCTTTTATCTGTTCCCTATCAATTTGTTCTGTTATTTTTTTAACCTGTCGCAAACTCAATTCTCTACTTAAGACAATAGTATCGGCGAACATGGCATAAAATTTTAAGGTCTCGAAGTTGGTGACGTTGATCTGGGTAGAGATATGTACCTCCATACCAACTTCTCTTGCCGAAGCTATAACCGCCTGATCCATAGCAATAACAGCAGTGATATCAGCTTCCTTGGCCTTTTTGATCAATGTCTTTACAAGGGTCAAATCATGATCGTAAATAATTGTATTGAGTGTGAGATAGGTTCGAACATTCTTCTCCTCACACCGCTTTGATATCTCCGACAGATCATCCAATGTAAAATTAATAGATGCTCTTGCACGCATATTTAACTGCTCTACACCGAAATAAATCGAATCTGCACCATTATCCAAAGCCGCTTGCAAGGATTCAAAATTACCCGCCGGGGCCATTAATTCAATCGTATTTCCTCTCTTATTCAACATAGTTCTTATTTTTTAATCTCATCATTTTTAAGGAGCTGCAAAAATACAAAAAAAATTGGAATCCAATTATTTACTGTTCTTGTGTATTGGTATATAAATACTAGCCGATTTAAGTTAGATTTTTTCGGCTATCACAACAATTTGAAATATTTTAAACAAAACAACATAAAATATAACAAGACTATTCATTGCTATAAATTATTTTTAGATATTTGTCATCTCAAATTATAATATAAATATATTAAAAAATGAAATTAGCAGTAGTAGGTGCCACCGGCATGGTAGGAAATGTAATGTTAGAGGTATTGGCAGAAAGAAATTTTCCATTAACTGAATTATTAGTCGTGGCTTCAGAAAGGTCTGTTGGTAAAACTATTAACTATAGAGGAAAGGATTATTCGGTGATTGGATTACAGGATGCAGTAGATCAAAAACCGGACATCGCATTATTTTCGGCGGGGGGTAGAACTTCCCTGGACTGGGCTCCAAAATTTGCTGAAGTTGGTACTACCGTTGTTGATAATTCCTCAGCGTGGAGAATGGATGCCTCCAAAAAATTAGTTGTTCCGGAAATAAATGCTGATGAACTAACCAAAGAAGACAAAATCATTGCAAATCCGAATTGTTCTACTATTCAGTTGGTTGTTGCATTGGCTCCTTTACATGAAAAATACAAAATAAAAAGATTAGTAATTTCGACTTATCAATCGATCTCAGGAACCGGTGTAAAAGCGGTTCAACAGCTGGAAAATGAATACCAAGGTATAAAAGGAGAAATGGCTTATCCATATCCCATACATAGAAATGCATTGCCCCATTGCGATGTTTTCGAAGAAAACGGGTATACTAAAGAAGAAATGAAGTTAGTAAATGAGACCAAAAAAATATTGAACGATGATACGATATCTATAACAGCGACTGCTGTTCGTATTCCCGTTTCCGGGGGACATTCTGAAAGTATCAATGTTGAATTCGAAAATGATTTTGATGTTTCAGAAATAAGAAAAATATTGCATGATGCCGATGGTGTTACCGTGCAGGATAATTTAGATACCAACACCTACCCAATGCCCATTTATGCCAATGGAAAAGACGATGTCTTTGTAGGCAGGATACGAAGAGATGAATCCCAACCCAAAACTTTAAATATATGGGTGGTATCGGATAATTTACGCAAAGGTGCAGCCACAAATACTATTCAAATTGCTGAATATCTTATAGATAAAAAAATATTATAAAATTGGTTAATTATAAAAAGGGGCCATTTCAAATGAAATGGCCCCTTTTTTTGTCTAATTCTAATTCAATATCTAAAATTATTTTTCAACCTTTAAAACATCCTTCATCACTTCTTCTAATTGATGTTTTGGCAAGGCACCTTGAGACATTTGAGGTTGATTATCACTTGGCACAAAAAGCATAGAAGGAATACTTCTAATGCCAAATGCAGCGGCAAGTTCTTGTTCAGCTTCTGTATCTACTTTATAAATATCAACTTTTCCTTTATATTCATCAGAAAGTTCCTCTAAAATCGGAGCAACCATTTTACATGGCCCACACCAATCTGCATAGAAGTCAATAATACATGGCTTATCTCCTTCGAACTTCCACTCTTTATTTTCTTCGTAATTAAATACCTTTTTTAAAAACGTTTCTTTTGTTAATAACTCTGTCATCTTTATATAATTAAATTTTTCTTAATTGTTTTACAAGTAATTGGCAATTTATATGCCAGTCTAAATAATGGACAAAGTGACACATATTTTGCCTATTAGTCGGTAACTAAAGTTACGTTTTGTATAATTTTACTAACTTGTACGTCAAAATTATATATAAACTAAAATATTTATTATGAATTCAAAAGTGACAATGGTCCTTCGTATTATTCTGGGGCTAATTTTAATTATTTTCGGTGCGAACAAATTTGCAGGTTTTATGCCAATGCCTGAACTCCCGGAAGCGGCCGGAAATTTTATGACCGCTCTCTTTGTTGTTGGGTATATGTTCCCATTAATAGGAGCTATAGAGCTCATAGTTGGTCTCTTGCTTGTATTTAATAAATGGGTGCCTTTTGTTTTATTACTATTGGCTCCGATTTCAGTGAACATTATTTTATTTCATTTAGCATTAGCTCCGGCTGGAATAGGTGCAGGTGCTGTGGTTGCATTGCTGAATGTGGCACTTATTTATGCCTATTGGGATAAATACAAACCTCTTTTTGAATAAACTTAAAAAAAATCCAGCAATAAGTTGCTGGATTTTTTTATTAGATACTAATTTTTGCTTTTTTCATGTTTAAATGAAACTCTTGATATAGTTCTAATAGATTCATTATTGCCGCTATTAGATCTTTCGTTTCTAATAAGATTCCAAAATACAAAGTTGTATTCTTAGCACTTGATTCCTCAGTACGAATACGATTTATCTGTTTTTCAATAGAGTTAGAAACATGATTAAACAAATGTTGCTTTTTAGAAAGAATTTGAATTAACTTTTCAAAGTTTCTGGTATTAAAAGTCCCTTCAATCTCATGGAGCATTTTCTCTAATTCGTCATCTATAGCTTTCAGGTCGTCAATTTGACCTGTCTTCAAATTCTTATGATTGTTGTGAACGTGTTTATAACTGGACTTTGAAATATAACTAATTGATTGCGATATATCCTGTAAATATCCTAATACTAAAATATAGAACCTGCTTGCTTCAACCGAAGTATCATCCAATGATTTAATAAAATAAAACGCTTCATCTTTTAAATTATCCACTTCAACGTTCAACTTACCAACATGTTTATCTGTTTTTTTTAATTTATTCAAGTCATGCGTTGACAAATCCTTTACAACATTGGTATACAATTTATTTACACGACGAATTACCTCGGAAATATGGTCTGATGTTTCTTCGATAACTCCATTTATTGTAATTAATTCAGCTCTTTTTATATAACGTTTCGTGGATTTTTCCTTTTCTTCAGTTCTGTGTTTTATAAAATTTCGAATTATTAAGAAGAATACCAAGGTCAATATTAATCCTACAGCCGTAATCCCACCAAGATGAATTAAGTAAGCAAAAACTCCAGCTGAAATAAATGCAATTATTGCTGTGAAAAACCAACCGCCTACAACGCTTAAAACGCCGGCAACTCTATACACTGCACTTTCTCTATCCCATGCTCTATCGGCCAGTGAGGTACCCATGGCAACCATAAATGTTACATACGTAGTTGATAACGGTAATTTATAGGATGTTGCTATTGAAATTAAAATCCCTGCAACCATCAAATTAGTTGTGGCTCGTATTGCATCAAATGCCGGTACTTCAAAGGTTCTTTTTTGTGGCAATGCAATAGTTGGTTTTTCAAACTTTTTTTCCACCCATTCACTTGCTGATTTAGGTAAAACATAATTCACCGCATTTGAAATTCCAACCGATGACCTTACAATTAATCTTGATAAGGCATTTGGTTGAAAACGCTCGTGACCTTCATCCTGACGTGCCAAATTTACTTCAGTTGCAGCAACTTTTCGTGCTTTTGATGAAAACCAAAGAGTGAGTACCATAATCATGCCTGCAATAAATAAAAATAATGTTGGTGTGGAAACCTTACCAGCTAAAACTTCCATACTAAATTCGGTAGCAGCTACTCCTGAAACACTCCATGCTTCATAGGAATTCCAGGCTGCCATCGGAACACCTATAAAATTAACCAGATCATTTCCTGCAAAAGCAAGTGCCAAAGCAAATGTGCCAACTGAAATAATTATTTTGTATAAGTTAAATTTAAATACTTGTGTTAATAAATAAGCCAATGAGGTCAATAATGTAAAAGCAATCATTATTATTTTCAACTCGTTACCTTCTATAAACCCTTTTAAATCACCATAATAATCTGTTCCTTTTAATCCTTTCATAAAAATAAAGTAGGTGATTGCAGTTAAGGCTATTCCTCCAAAAATTACTCCGTAGATCTTAGGCTTTTGCTCGAAATTAAATGTCATAAACAATCTCGAAATATATTGCACGATTGCACCAATGGAAAAAGCAAAAACAACCGATAACAATATACCCAAGATAATTATCATTGCCTTTTCAGAATTTATATATTGCGATAAATTAGATATTGTTTCCGTATCAGAAGATGCTATTTTTATCAATGCCATGGCAACGGCGGCGCCCAACAATTCAAAAACAATAGAAACTGTAGTAGAAGTAGGCATTCCTAAAGTATTAAAAAAATCGAGAAGCAGTATATCAGTTACCATTACCGCCATAAAAATTATCATGATCTCATTAAAGTAAAATTCCCCGGGATTAAATATGCCCTTACGAGCAACCTCCATCATACCACTTGAAAAAACTGCTCCGATCGCAATACCTAAACTAGCAACGATCATGATGGTTTTCATGGAAACAACTTTCGATCCTATGGCTGAATTCAAAAAGTTAACAGCATCATTACTAACACCCACAACTAAATCGATTATAGCTAAAGCCACAAGGGCAATTAACATAAGAATGTAAATATTGTCCATATTTTATGATATTTATATCTTTCTATTTTGCAACAAAACTATAACACGTTGAAGGTTTTTATGTTAACTTAGTGTTACCTTTTTAGGAAAATATATAATACTTACTTAACATGTAATTTACATGAAACGATAATTTTGCAATTATTCTTAATTCTAAAATAACAAAATAATGATGTTAAGATTACTCTTGGCTGTTGCCCTGTTAAATTTTTTTGTAACAAACATCTCTTCACAAGAAAGTGAACCTAATCCTTTTACGATTAAATGGGACAATGGGTTTAAAGTAGAAAGTTCCGATAAAAAATTCAAACTTAAGTTTGGTGGCAGGATACAGTTAGATCACGCTTATTTTAATCAAAACGATGAACTGGATGCGTCGTATGGACCGTTGGAAAGCACAACTGGTACAGAGTTTAGGAGGTTGCGTTTTTTTATCTCAGGAACTATTTATCAAAGCGTTGAGTTTAAACTCAATGTGGATTTTGCAGGAGGAGAATCTCGATTAAAAGATGCTTATATAGGTGTTAAAAATATTCCGGGAGTAGGAAGAATTAGGGTTGGGCATATGAAAGAACCTTTACGGTTTGATGCGTTAACCAGTAGTAAATACATCACATTTATGGAACGTGCCATACCAGCCGATTTTGCAAACGAGAGAAATAATGGTATTTTATTAATGAATGATTTTTTCAATCAAAAATTATCTTATCAAACCGGAGTTTTTAGAAATGCCGATTCCTTTGGCAACGATAAAGGGGCGGATCATGACATCGCATGGACTTCAAGAATTACAACCCTGGTCATTAACAATGTAGAGAAAGAGCGATTGCTCCATTTTGGAGCTACTTATAGCTATAGAAAACCAGATAGAGAGGAATATCATATCTCCGTTAGGCCAAAATCACATTTGAGCAGAAAATATATTTCCACAGGCGAAATCCCGGAAGTTGAAACATCTCAAATCCTCAATTTTGAAGCTGCCTATTCGAATGGCCCTTTTACAGTACAGGCTGAATATCTAACAACTGCGGTTAAACAAAGAGTCTCCAGCACTTCTGAAACGTACAATTTTAAAAATTACTACGTGCAAGCCAGTTATTTTATTACTAAGGAACATCGTCCATTCAAAAGTTCTTACAGTACATGGGGTAGACTAAAGCCTAAACATTACTTCATGAATGGTAATAAAGGAATTGGAGCCTGGGAAGTTGCACTGCGATTTACCGATACGAATTTGAACTCTAAAAATATTATGGGTGGAGAACAATCAGATATTACTTTGGGATTAAACTGGTATCTTAACTCAGCCACCAGAATTATGCTGAATCAAGTTTGGACGCATTTTAAAGACCAGGGAAATCTGAATATTTTTGAAGTTAGATTCCAGATAGATTTTTAATTTTTAAAAGTATATCTCTTAGCAATTGTCTCAAATAAAATAAGGCCTGGATTTTTCCGGGCTTTTTTGTATTATATTTGAAAAAAAATGTATGCTTCGATTCTCCATTCTTTTAATTATAGTTCCAATAATTTTTAGTTGTCACAGTCAAACAAAAAAAACAATGTCGCAAAAACATAAATACACAAATGACCTGATCAATGAAACAAGCCCCTATCTTTTACAACACGCACATAACCCTGTAAATTGGCATGCCTGGAATAAAGAGACATTAGAACTCGCTAAAAAGGAAAATAAACTATTATTAATTTCCATTGGATATGCCGCATGTCATTGGTGTCATGTAATGGAGCATGAAAGCTTCGAGGATTCCACGGTTGCGGCGATAATGAATAAAAACTTTATAAATGTCAAGGTAGATCGTGAAGAACGACCGGATGTGGATCAGATTTATATGAACGCAGTACAATTGATGACAGGGAGAGGTGGATGGCCGTTAAACTGTATTGCTCTACCAGACGGGAGACCAATATGGGGAGGCACTTACTTTCCTAAAGAAAATTGGATGAAAGCACTTGTACAGATCTCTGAATTATATAAAAATGATCCTAATAAAATAGAAGATTATGCTGCAAAATTGACAGAAGGGATCAAACAATCTGATATTATTCCACTTAACAAGGAAGAAGCTTTATTCACTAAAATTGAACTGGATAGCGCTATTATAAATTGGCAATCCTTTATAGATCTGAAGAATGGCGGTAGAAATGGCGCTCCAAAATTTCCCATGCCCAATAATTTACAATTCCTGTTACGATATGGTGTACAAACCAAAAATACCAAATTAATAGATTATGTAAATACCTCATTAACCAAAATGGCATATGGGGGTATTTTTGATCAGGTTGGTGGTGGTTTTGCCAGGTATTCGGTAGATGACCATTGGCATATTCCTCACTTTGAAAAAATGTTATATGATAATGCTCAATTGGTTGATTTGTATTCCAATGCATATTTAGTGACAAAAAACCCTTTGTATAAGGAGGTAGTAGTTGAGACTACAAAGTTTATTGAACGTGAACTTTATAATGACAGTGGTGCCTTTTATTCATCACTTGATGCAGACAGCCTTACCGAAGATGATGAATTAGAAGAAGGTGTTTATTATGTGTGGACCAAAGAAGAACTTCAGAAACTCCTTGGAGATGATTTTGATCTGTTTTCTAAATATTACAATATAAACTCTTATGGTAAATGGGAAGATGGTAAATACCACCTGATTAGAAAATTATCCAAGCAGGACATCTCAGAAAAAAATGCCATAAGTTTAGTTGAATTGAATAAAAAAGTAGATCATTGGAGAACTATTTTGTTAAAAGAAAGAGAAAAAAGGAATAGACCCAGATTGGATGACAAAACACTAACCTCATGGAACGCACTAATGCTAAAGGCATATGTTAAGGCCTATGCCGTTTTTAATGAAGATCAATACTTAAAAATGGCATTAAAAAATGCTCATTTTATTATAAACCATCAAGTTAAAGAAGAAGATGGCGGGTTATTTAGAAACTACAAAAACAATAAGAGCAATATTGAAGCGTATCTGGAAGATTATGCAACGGTAATTGATGCCTTTATTAATTTATACGAAGTGACCTTAGACGAAAGTTGGTTACGTACTGCAAAGCAATTAGCTGATTATACTTTTGACCATTTTTATGACGAAAAAAGTAAAATGTTCTATTTTACTTCTGATAAGGAACAAGATCTAATTACAAGAAAAATCGAAGTGGATGATAATGTAATTCCCTCATCTAATTCTATAATGGCAATAAATTTATTTAAATTAGGTCATTATTTCAGCAATAAAAATTATAGCTTGAATGCATCAGCCATGCTGAACAATATAAAGACCAATGCTGTTAAATATGGTGGTGGCGCTTCGAATTGGTTGATTTTATACAGTAATTATTTAGGAGATTATTATGAGATCGCAGTATCGGGTAGTGAAGCTGTTGAAAGAATAAAAGAAATAAATAAAGTTTATATCCCTAATAAATTGATCGTTGGAAGTACAAAAGATAGTGACTTGCCGCTATTAGAATACAAATATTCTGAAAACGAAACCACCATTTATGTTTGTGTAGATGGTGCATGTAAATTACCTGTTAAAGAAACAGGACAAGCTTTAAAACAGATAAATATTAATTTTTAAACAATGGAATTTCTTCAAATATTTTTGATCGCCTTAGTCGCTTTCGAACACGTATATTTTATGATCCTTGAAATGTTCTTATGGACCAAACCCAAAGGATTAATCACTTTTGGAAACACAAAAGAAGCAGCAGAAAGCTCTAAGGTTTTAGCTGCCAATCAAGGACTCTATAACGGATTCTTAGCAGCAGGCTTGATTTGGTCCATACTGGATAAGAACTATGGCCCACAAATTGCAATCTTCTTCCTAATCTGTGTTGTAATTGCAGGGATTTATGGCGCTTATTCAACAAAGAAATCTAAATTATTTTTTATTCAAGCTCTTCCGGCCATTTTAGCACTTATCATAACAATGATAAATTTGTAAGGTTTTATTCTAAACACAACAAGATCTAAAATTTAGATAGAAGACGTAACTTGGTTCAATATTTGTGAATTGAATGTTAATGGTTCACCATTAAAAATGCTTTATAAACTCATTAGTAATATTAAATATTGAGTTATGAAAAATCTAAAAATTGTATTATTCGCTTTTTTCCTATTTCAATTTACCTTCGTGCAAGCCCAAAATGAAACCATAAATTATGATAGTACTTTAAACCATTTATTTGTTCACGCTGAGTCAAACAAAAATCGCAATCAATTAGATTTTTCGGATATTTCAGGAAGTCCATATGAAACGGAATCATTCGTCCTGGGAAAAGTTTATCAAAAATCTTCAAAGAAGAGCGCTCCATATTTACTTCGCTACGATGTTTTTAATGATGAAATTCAAATTCAAATGGACGTCAAAGGAGAGAAAATCCAATCCTTAAATAAAACATCTGATCTTTTTGCTGTTTTAAATAATAAGGAGTATCATTATCTGACCTACACTAAGAAAAATGAAAAGCTATATGAAGGATTTTTTATTTTACTCTATAAAGGAAAGAACTGCAAGCTGTTCTTAAGACGAACAAAAACATATAAAGAAAAACAACCCCCAAAAGATGGTTATCACGAAACTGAACCAGCAAAATTGATCGATAATAGAGCATACTATTACACAGAAGATAAGCTATTATTGCCTTTAGCCGAATCTAAGAAAAAAATAGTACAACAATTATCCGGGTTTGAAGACGAGTTGAAAAAAGAAATTAAAACGAAAAATTTAAATTTGAGATCTGAGGAAGGCCTTAAATCTCTCATCGCCTATTATGATACTTTGTTAAAATAATTTTTTAGCTTTTACAGCTACAAAATCTTTTAAATAATAAGGTTCAAAATATGCAACATCTTCAAAGTCATTATTAATATATTTTTGATAGGACAGGTCCACCATTTCTTTTGCAGAAGGAAAATATCCCTCCAAAAAAAATGGCTTTTTTATGATGAATAACCTCCTTACATTTTAAAGCGCCATCTCCCAGAAAATAAACTGTTCCTCTTTCTAAATATTCCGAGAACGAATTTTTATCAATTATTTGTGCCTGGATCTCTCTTATCTTATTTTTTTCAAAATCATAAACTGCACTATATACTTCCATTCTACGTGCATCCAGAAGTGGAATGATCATCTCACCCTTGTCAACATCAATGGCATGTGCCAAAGAAAACAGTGTTGGAATCGAAATTAATGGTTTATCCAGGGCAAAACAAATTCCTTTTGCTGCTGAGACGCCAATTCTTAAACCAGTGTATGAACCAGGGCCTTTGCTAACAGCCACTGCATCAATATCCTGCATTCTTATAGCTGCCTTTTTAAGGGCCTTTAAAATGAATGTATGCAGTTTCTCCGCATGTGAAAATTGCTCTTCATTCAATTCCACGGATGCCAACATCACACTATCTTTCGCCAGACTAACCGAACAATTTTTGGTGGCAGTTTCTATGTTTAAAATAATTGCCAAAAGTAAATTATAGTATTTTATTCAAATCTATTGAATTGTAACAGGAATGCCATAGTAGAATTCAAGTAATTTTACTTTAAAGATGAAATCATATTTAGCTCTTAAAAAATCTGATTCTGCCCTCACCACCCGATTTTTTATTTGGCTAAAATCGAAGGAATTCAGAACGCCAACATCAAATTTTTCCTGGGCATATCTAAAAGATTCGTTTTGTGCATCTACTGATATTTTACTTGCCTCATATAATTTCAAGGCTCCAATGGCGTCCGCATAGACAGTATGAATGATCTTTTGTAGATCCAGTTCTTCCTGATCCAACTGATACTTTTGCTTTTCATAGAATATCTCGGCTCTTTTTACTCTGTTTGAAGCTCTAAATCCATTTAAAACGGGTATACTTAAACTCAACCCAAAGGAACTTCCTCTATTATCTCCAAATTGATCAAAGAAACCATCAGGACCTCCGATAATAGGTGTATTATTTGGAGCAACTACATTTTGGCCAGTTCCTTCAACAATACCAATAACTTGAAATGGATTGTCCGGATCTATTTCAGTACCAATTATTTGATTCCTATTTGAAGCCCTGGTATTCCAGTTGTAAAATCCTGAAAGCGTTGGTTGTTTAGATGCTTTGGCAATTTTTATGTCCTTTTCTGCTATTTCGATATTGGTTTCAGCTACCTTGATCTCATACCTGTTCTTTAATGCTACGTCATATATCTGGTCAACAGAGTAATCTCCTAAATTCACCAACGGCAGAGTTGAAATCTCAGTTTCAGCAATTTCAAAATTATTATAATCCTCTAATTGCAATAATTGTGCTAAGCTCAACAGAGACAACCGTACATTGTTCTGTGTAATGATCAGGTTTTGTTCGTCATTAGCCAATGTTGCCTGAATATCCAATAGATCACCCTTTGGAATAGTTCCTGCTTCAACAAGCTGATTGGTACGTCTTAATTGTTCTCTTGATATCTCCAACTGTGGTATTGCAACATTTACCGCCTCCTTACCGAATAGTACATCTAAGTAAGCATTAATCACGAATAACGATATATCGTCTTTAATCTTATCCAATTGATAACGATTGGCAAGTATATTCATTTCAGATCTGCGTAATTCATTTAAATTTCGCATCCCTCCATAAATAAGAATTCCGGTCGAAAGTCCACCGCCAGTTGTTTGCGTAGTTTGATTAATTAACACTCCCGTGGAAGCATCTGTCGTTAATCCACGATTCCATGCGTGCGATCCATTGATATTTATATCGGGTAAATAGTTGCCAATGGCATCTTTTTTATCAATTTCTGCCAAAGAAATATCGTATTCATTTTGCTTTACCGTAATATTATTAGCTATGGCATAATCCACACATTCTTGTAATGTCCATTTCTTTCCCGGAGCAATTTCATTTTGAGAATAAGCCGAGATCATAAAGCTGAAGAAAAAAATATAGGTGAATTTCGTTTTCATATTAACAAAGTTTTTAAACGTCAATAAAGAGAACAACAACTAACGATAATCAAATTAAGGCACAGTTATCCCCTTCTTTTTACTGGTTTGATATTTGACGAGTGTTATTAATATTTGTTACAGAAAATTCAGAATATTGTTTAGGCGGATCTTTTCTTCCAATTTCGGTATAAAAAGTAGAGTGATGTTCCTATTATCAAGTACGGAAAGATCATGAGATATATAATGCCCGTATTTATGCCTTCGGCCATTTCTTCCCCCCCTTGTTCAACCACTGCTCTGCACATGGCACATTGAGAAAATCCCTCAAAGGCAATAAGCGCTAAAATGTATGAAGAAATTAATTTTTTGGACATTATTTTCTTTGAAAAATTATATCTGCAAAACTAAAATATTGTAAGAATGTGACCAAACATATACGGCCTAATAATAATTTTGGTAAAAAACCATTTAGAAAGAAGTATTAATATTTTCCGTTTTATACAAAACCTATGTTTATACTCACTTAAATTACCTTTTCGTTAAGAAAATTACTAGCTTCTACAATTTCAGGTCTGTCGCTATTTGATCCTTCGCTCAACGCCAGTAGCATCTCAAAATATCCTCTTGCCCTCTCATCGTCGCCAATACTATTTGATGCAATTGCGGCACCATGTACACTGTTAAATCTATTTGGCCTGATTTTTAAATTTAATTCATAGGCCACTAAAGCCTCTTCCGGTCTATTCATTGCCAATAACATGTCACCATAAAGCTCTCTGGTGGGTAAAACTTCGCCGGGAGTAACTCCATGCTTTTGTGTATTATCTTCCATAATTGCAGCTTCCTGCATAAGAGCAATTCCCTTTTCTTGATCTCCTTTAGAAAAGTACAACCATGCCTGTGACGTTTTTATCTGAATAGCAACCAGATTTGCATTTGATTCTTCGTCGTTATTCATAAGCTCTTGTCTCAAAGTACTAAGTATTCCTATCTCCTTATTGGCAGCATCAAAGTTCTTAGTGTGCGCAGCGCCTAACGCCCGACCAAAGTGATGAATTGATTTTTGCCATGGAAATTGTTCCCAAACCACCTCGGAATTATGTAACTCGAGATTAGCTGCTTTTTCCCATTGTTTGTTTTCCAATGCAATTCGGACGGGAATAGCGGCAAAAGGATAGGCTATAGCTGAAAGATTGTGATTATTAACATTATAAATACTTCTTAAATACTCGTTTTGCTTAATTGCGTTAATATTATCTCCTTTTTGCAAATATGCATATACCAAATAACCCATTGCGTGAATTTCATTTGCCCATACGCCATCCATTTCAACTTCTTGAGCATAACATTGTGCCGCAGATGCTGAATATACATTTGAACTTATGGATTCATCCCATAAGCCAAGCCTTGTAAAAATATGAGATGGCATGTGCAGAGCGTGCGCTGAGGATGGCGCAATTTCAGCATATTTTCTCGCTGTACGAAGTGCTAATGGAGCAAGTTCGGGATTGTCATAATTATGAATAATGTAATGTGCAATTCCGGGATGATTAGGTTGCTCAGGAAAAATAGATTCCAATATTCTTCCAGCTTTTCTTTCATTAGTGTGATTCTTGTCTGCGTTATCTGCGGTTGATTTAAGTGCAAGAGCATAAAAGATCGCAGCTTCTGTATCATTTTCGTACTTTAAATAATTCTCTTCCATTTTTCTCTCCATCCTACCCTGTCTCGTCTTATGATCAACTTTTTCCCAATCCGTGTAATATGCACCAATGGCGTCTAAATAATCTTGTTCTCTCTCAGTTTTAGGTAGTGTTTGTGCAATCTCTATAATCTTAGATCCTTTTCTCAATACTTCCTCTGTGGGTTCAAACCAAATTGTATGATAAATACTCATGGCAACCCCCCAATAAGCCATAGGACAATTCGGATCTTCATCTATTACCTTGACAAAGGCTTTTTCTGCTTCTTCATATTCAAAAGAATGCAATAGGGAAATAGCCAGATTAAATGTTTCCTGTGTGGCATATTTACACGATAAAGCAAATTTCACTTCTCCAAAATCTGTCCCACCACATAGTGCCAGATCTCCTCTTAAAAAATCAATAGAAGCTAATTCAGGGTTAGGTTCTGCTTTTTTATTCAGACATGAAAAAATTAACAAAAAGGTGAGAAAGAGTGCGGTAGTAAATCTAATTAGTTTCATAATTCGTAGTTTATTAGCTAATATTTATAAATAGACCATTTTATGTAATTAAATACAATTACAGTTCTAATCAAATGGCACGAGAATTCAGGAAGCAATTTCGATAAAGTTACAAAATATTAATTAAGTAACTTTTGTTACATTACTGTCGTGTTCTAGACCTGTCAGTTTTTAAAACCTGACAGGCCTTGAGAAGAGACTCAATAAAAAGGCGCAATCATAAGATAAACCACTACACCACTAATAGCAACATACAACCATAACGGAAAAGCAAATCTTGCAATTTTCTTATGCTTTTCAAAATCAGCTGTGATTGCTCTAAAAAAGGTAATTAATACAAAGGGAATTACTGCGATAGACAATAGTATATGAGAAATTAAAATAAAATAATAGAAGTATTTCATATAGCCGGTTCCTCCATAAGTTGTGGAATCAGACGTCATGTGATAGGCCATATAAAGTATCAAAAAAACAACAGATAGTATAATTGCCGATTTCATTAATCGTTCGTGCAGTTTTCTCTTATTACTTTTAATAGCCCAAACTGCTATTATTAAAACCAATGCGGTTGTTGCATTGATACCTGCATAAATAGGTGGTAAAAAAATTGGTAGATCCACATCTAATTTTATTCCGAATAATGCCGCCACAGTCAAAGGGATAATAACCGACAATGCCACAATGAGTTTATTGTATTTTCTATCCGGGTTTTCCAATATACGATCGCTTTAATATTTTTAACACAGCACTAATCTCCTATCCCTACAAATCCAATATATATTATTACTAACTGGAGGGGAAACTTTTTATTCCTTTAATAAAATAGCAATATCTTCTTTAAGCCATTGCACTTCTTTATCATCAAGTCCATTATAATATTTTATTGGATTTACATTTTCTCCAGATTGAACCGTTCTGGATCTTATATATCCGTCCTTATCAATCAAAGCAAATAACCCGGAATGTTCAAATCCTCCTTCAACATCCTTGTTTTCACCAACATACAATCTAAAACCATCATGTGAAAAAGCATAAATATCATCTTTTTTGCCTGTCAACAGATACCAGTTCTTCAATGTTATTCCATTTTTCTTGGCGTAAGCTTTTAGAACTTCGGGCGTATCTCTTTTAGGATCTATACTGATGGAGACCATTCCAAAATCCGGATTTCCATAAAACTTATTTTGAATTTTAACCATGCTCTTATTCATTACAGGGCAAATTGTTGGGCAGGAAGTGAAAAAAAATTCAACAATGTATACCTTATTCTCATAGTTCTTATTAGTAATTAGAACATTGTCTTGATTGGTAAATTCAAAGGGGGGTACCTGTTCAAATTTTACTAATTCCTGTTTTGAGAATTTTTTGGCAATTTTAGGCACAGCCCAAATTCCAAATACTAAAATAATTAAGGCAACGACTATATAAGAGTTTTTCTTCATCACTGATCAAATTACAGTTGCTGTAAAATTAAGCAATTAAATTTCTCTTTTGTTCTTCTTTAATGCCAATCGATACTCAGCCAAAACAACTTTAACATCATCAAGCATTTTTTTATGAATTGGTGCAACAGATTCGGCATTATAACCGTATAGAACCCAATGGAATTCTATACGGTTATAATGCCGAATCTGTTGCACCAATTCATAAAA
>PVMK01121807.1_pt1 | contig 28246 bp, 24 predicted proteins | sample 1853481 | NCBI WGS metagenome assembly PVMK01 (sample SAMN08533507, study PRJNA380276) | Marine sediment metagenome, whole genome shotgun sequencing project. | reverse complement strand
ACTTGCATCCGCCGGACCTGCGCTCGGTCCTACGACGGGACCCTACTGACAGGTCGTTGGCTGGAGCTAACGCAATTATGATCGGATTGTCTTATCAACAGGAGTGCCAATCCAGGCTGTTCGGATGGAGATCGAACCGCTGATTAATGGACGCTGGGCAGTGCGTGGATTGCGTGCGTCGATCCAGCGATCGGCAATACGATTGGAACCCATTGCCAGGGTGCGGGCTGCAGCCATCGCAATTGTGATCCAGAAGAATTGTCTCCAGGAGGGCCAACCTTCGGCAGCCAAGAGCATGCCCAAATAAGCAAATGGTAAGGCAAATATCGTGTGTTCGAACTTTATCAAATTAAGAAAATCACGAATTGCTTTCACGGTTTGATTATATCAGACGGATTTTGTGGGATTTAGAAGATCTTTATGTGACGAATTGCCAGTTGCAGAATCGACTTTCCAGCCAGTCTACACTGAAGTACAACCCTAACCCAAGAATGCTCATCGCGACTACACCAACGTACATGGCTGGGTAATTGAACAACGTGCTGCCATTAAGAAAGATATAGTATCCAAGACCTTGTTGTGTGGCAAAAAGTTCAGCGATGTAGAGCACTGCAACAGCAGTCCCAATCGATTGACGCAGGGCAGTCAAAACCGCGGGTAAGCTGGCGGGAATGTAAACAAAACGAAAAAGTGCTCTCCGTCCTGCTCCAATGCTGCGAACACTTTGGATCAGCTCAGGTCTCAGACCGGCAGCTTGATCCCGAACCAGAACTAAGATCTGGAAGAAAAGGATCAGGAAGATGATCGCGATCTTTGGGAGGTCGCCAATTCCTAAAATGAGAAGGATAATCGGGACCAATACCACTTTGGGAATCGGGTAGACCAGGTAAATAACCGGGGAGATCACTTGATTAAGTCTCTTTGATTGACCCAGGATTAATCCAAGGGGTGCTGCAATGAGAATCGCTAATGCAGTACTTGCCAGGACACGCCGCAAGCTGGCTAGGAAGTGTCCGATCAAGCCAGCTTGTAATTCTATAATGAAGACCTGACCGACCACGATTGGAGATGGCAGAATTGGACGATTGATGATCCAAGAGAAGAGCTGCCAAATTGCAATTAGAGCAAGGATGGCCAAGAGGAGATGTCTTTTTTGGATTTTCATATCTCATCCATGCGATTGCGAAGTTTGTGGCATAACTGGCGGTATTCGTCGCTATTGCGATAATCTTCCGTACCAGAGGATGAATTATTTATTATCATAGCCTTCTTGTTAGGTGGTTTCTCCAGCAGAAGTATTTTTTTACCTACGAATGCTGCTTCTTCGATAGAATGCGTCACGAGGATCAGGGTTATTTTCTTTTCGGAAACCAATTCGAGAGTGAGTAGTTGTAAACCTTCACGAGTTGGTGCATCCAAGGAAGAGAAAGGTTCATCCATTAATAATAGATCCGGATTTAACACCAGGGTTCTGGCGATAGCCGTCCTCTGACGCTGACCCCCGGATAATTGACCAGGATATTTATCCGCTTGATCCGTCAGGCGCAATCGATCCAACCAGTGATCTACATCGGGTGGATCTTGGTTGTTAGATGGAGCATGTTTGCCATCTGGACCATAAAACGCGCGTACCCTCAATCCCAATTCTGCATTCTGCCTGACGGTCGCCCAGGGCAGTAAACCATAATCTTGCAAGATCAGACCAGATTGAGGGCGTGGACGGGTGAGAGCTTGACCATCAATTTCTATTATTCCTGATTGCGGGGAGATTAATCCAGCTGCTAGGTATAACAATGTGGTCTTGCCACAGCCGGAAGGTCCCAGGATAACCCACGCGTCTCCTCGATCAACAAACCAATTGAATCCTTCAAATACTGGAATTCCTGGTTGATAAGTGAAGTTTACTGAATCAATCTGGATCATGCATATACTTCTGGAGGGCGCTATTGCAGGAAGATATTATGGCAGATACTCAGTATTCACTGAATCATCGTAGGAGATATATTGCGATATCAATCCCTTCTCCAGACCCCAGGCAACCACATCATCCCATTGAGCTTCGCTCGGCACACTTCCAGTTGGGAATGTTGGGATCTTGTAGCTGCCAATTAATGGCGCAGGAACCAATTTCTGTTCAGTCAGTAATTCATCCCACTCGGTGGGATTGGCGTTAATATCCTTAACAGCTTGTTCTATCGCTGCCAGGAAGCCTCGGATGGCTTCTGGATTCGCATCAATAACGGATTTCCGAAAGGAAATCAGACTATTTCCGAATTTAGGATGGGCGGAGTCATCTACGATCGGTACAGCACCGCCTTGAATCGCTAATGAAGCCAGGGGATCTGGTAAGTTAGCGGCTTCTAATTCACCTGAATCCAATAGTGACATCCTTACCGCAATACTCGGTACCGCAATAGTCACAATCTCTATGGGTGTGAACCCTTCAGCCTCTAAGAATCTGTCTGTTGTATATTCGATCACGGAAGCTTCAGAGATACCGATCTCGATTCCTTTCAAATCCTCAACATCATTGATGCCGCTGTTTTTGGCTGCCAGTATGCGGAATTGCGGAAATTCCGGTGTGGCAGTGCGTGCAAAGGATATGATCTGGATTTGAGTGTTGTCTTGGTTATATAAAAGTGTTGAGACCAAATCGTTGATCATACCATCGGCCTGACCAGCAGCCATTACCTGGTCTCTCTCAGCAGCTGAACCAACTGGGATAAACTCAACCTTAACATCTTGTGCATCAAAATAACCATTCGCCTGAGCTAAATACATCGGTAGTGCGTCGAGGATTGGAAGTACTGCGATCTTCAACGTGGTGGGTTCGGGGGTTTGTGCTGTGGGACTGCAGGCAGCGATAAAAACGGCTATCGCTAAAACAAATATCTTGAAGGGCAAAACCATTAGTCGTTTAACCATGATTCGGATCTCCTTTAAACGGCCATGTTCGATGGCCTGAAAATAGAGTTAATATGTCCTAATTATATGCCAAGATCCGCCCAAATCCCATCAATTTTCGTCTTGATACGGGGGTCCATTTGAATTACTTTCGGCCACTCCCTAGAATACCCTTCTTCTGGAAGCTTGGCAGTGGCATCCACTCCAATTTTACCTCCAAAGGAATGCTGGTATGATGCATGGTCCAGATGATCGACTGGTCCATCGATATGAATTACATCTCGCGACCAATCTACATTTCCTAAAGCCTGCCACGCTGCCTGGGAGAGATTTTGAACATCGACCCATTCATCCATAACCACAACAGCTTTAGCTAAAGATAACAATCCGAGACCCCATAAGCCGGAGATAACCTTCCTGGCATGTCCAGGGAAACGTTTCTTCATCGAAACCAGAACAAGGTTATGAAAAATCCCCTCCGCAGGCATATTGATGTCGATAATTTCAGGTAAGAAGAGCCGGATTAGAGGTAGGAAGATTCTTTCAGTGGCTTTTCCCATCCAGACATCCTCCATCGGTGGGATACCGACAACAGTCGTTGGATAGATGGGATCCGCGCGATGAGTGATAGCCGTCACATGAAAGACAGGGAAAGGTTCAACCGGAGTGTAGTATCCGGTGTGGTCACCAAATGGACCTTCGGGTAAATGCTCATTTGGATTAAAAAACCCCTCTATGACGATCTCTGCATTGGCTGGAACTTCGAGAGGCTGGGAGACACAATCGACAAATTCCACCGGAGAACCGCGTAGAAAACCGGCCAGCAGGTATTCGTCAATATTGGGAGGTAGAGGGGCGGAGGCGCACCATATGCTGGCAGGATCACCGCCGAGAACGATCGCAGCCGGGATTTGTTCCTCATCCATAATTCGGCCAACACGGGCATGTTCTGCACCGCCTTTATGGCGTTGCCAATGCATCAACAGGGTTTTCTCATCGATAACCTGCAGCCGGTACATACCTACATTGCGAACCTGACTTTGTGGATCACGTGTGATCACCTGCGGCAGAGTAATAAATGGAGCCGCATCTTCTGGCCAACAGTGGAGTATAGGCATGAAATTTAACGAAGGATTTTCGATTTCAACGATCTCTTGAACCGGTCCTTTTTTTATTTTCTTAGGTCTCATTCCAATCGAGCGAAATACATCTAATAAATCTTGTCCCCGGTTGATCATTTGCCGGAATCCATTGGGTAAGCGCGGGTCAATGATGGCTGCCAGTCGTTGGTTCAACTCCTCCAGGTCATCGACCTCCAAAGCCCATGAAATACGCTCGCGACTTCCAAATGCATTGATAATTACCGGCAAGTTTGACCCAGAAACGTTCTCAAACAATAAAGCCTTGTTATTCGCGGCAGGAGATTTACTGATTCGGTCCGTGATCTCAGTGATCTCAAGGTATGCGGATACTTGATGGTCGATGCGTACCAGCTGATCGCGCGTTTCAAGTAGATTGATAAATTCCCGTAGATCCTTCATTAGCTTGGTTTCTCCTTCGGAAAACAAAGTTGATTATAGCATGGCCTAAGATCAATAGAATCTCTCAATATTCACTTCACTAAAAACTCATTTGACCTTAAAAAAATACCAGTCCTTGTTATTTAGTTAGGCTATCAATATTGTCAAGTCGCTCAATTGACAGTGATTATTGGCTATGCTACAGTATCCACAAATTCAGAGAAGGTTTTAACTGTTCGGGTAATTTCCATCAGGAGTAGTGTATTCATGAAATCACGTTCTCAACTAATGGTTGACCGCTTGCGCGATCTGCAAGCCTCCTCACCCGATATTGAGGCTTCAGCTGTTGTAAGTGTGGATGGTCTGAGCATTGCTTCAGCACTCCCGCAGGGTGTAGAAGAAGATCGGGTTTCAGCTATGTCAGCTGCAATGCTCTCCCTCGGCGAAAGAATAGCTACAGAATTAGGGCGGGGGAGATTGGATCAGGTGTATATCAAAGGTGATAGTGGATATGTGATCCTGATGTCTGTGGGCGAAGAAGCGGTTCTCACCGCACTGGCTCGCAAAAAGGCGAAACTTGGCTTAATCTTTCTCGATATGCGCCGGGCAACCGAGGCATTGGCTGAATTGATCTGAGGTTGAGTTCAAAATCATGGAACCTGTAGAAAAGAGCGGATATTATTACGCGAATAAATTCGCATTGATTATGTTGGAAGCATTAGAAGATGTTTTGGGGGAGAATGGATTAAAAACCGTCCTTAATCTGGCTCATTTGCCCAATCTGATCGATAATTTTCCCCCTGACAATCTAGAGAAGGCGTTTGATTTTGCAGATGTGTCTGCGGTCAACCAGTCTTTGGAAGAGATTTACGGACCACGGGGTGGGAGGGGGCTGGCGTTACGAGCGGGCCGGGCGACTTTTGCAGATTCATTGAAGAATTTTGGCGCTTTAGCTGGAGCAGGTGATCTGGCCTTTAAAATATTGCCTCTAAACACCAAGATGCGTATTGGCGTACCTTCTATGGCACGGATTTTCACCCAGGTTAGCGACCAAGTCAGTACCTCAAAAGAATTTGATGATAAATTTGTTTATACAATTTCTCACTGCCCGGTGTGTTGGGATCGGCATGATCTGGATAATCCAGTTTGCTTCATCGCGGTTGGTTTATTACAAGAAGGATTAAGATGGTTATCAGGGGGGAAGGAATTCCGAGTTAATGAATCAAAATGTGTTTCAATGGGGGATGAGGTTTGTGAATTTATTATTCAAAAAACTCCGGTGAGATAATTCATCTCTTTCTGGTTATAATCTTAGCATGGGAATAATCAATACTATTTGCGTAGTGATCCCTACATTTAATGAATCGGAAAATATTTCTGTATTGGTCTCAGAATTAATTGGTTTACCTATTAATGGTTTGAATATTCTGATTGTCGATGACAACAGTCCTGATGGTACCGGCGAGATCGCTGATGATCTTAGTCAAGATTACCCTGGCCGCATATCTGTATTACACCGCAATGAGAAGGGTGGATTAGGTTCAGCGTATATTACCGGATTTCGTGAAGCTCTTGATACAGGAGCCGACGTGGTTGTACAAATGGATGCGGATTTTTCACATCCACCAGAAAAAATCCTTGAATTCACAGAAATGCTGGTCGAGTCTGATGTGGTTATTGGTTCGCGGTATATCCCAGGAGGCAGCCTGGATGAACAATGGCCTTTTTGGAGGAAAAGCCTGTCTGCCTTCGGCAATATGTACGCAAAAACGATCCTCCGTTTGCCGATCAATGATGCGACTGGTGGATTTCGTGCCTGGCGTCGTGAAACTCTGCAGGGAATGCCCCTCGAAAGAGTCCGATCGAACGGGTATGCTTTCCAGGTTGAGATGATTTATCTTGCATACAGGCTCGGATATTCGATTAATGAGCTGCCATTTTATTTCGCCGACCGCCGATGGGGGAGTTCTAAGATGTCGCTTCGAATCCAATTCGAAGCTGCTTACCGGGTTTGGCGGATGCTTTATGAATATCGTGATCTGAAAACTGTTGCCAAGTCAAAGCCCGATTCTCTGAACATGTAAGTTTTTCATATCCTACCCTGATTGGTGTGGGGACGATAATTGCGCATACAATACCGTCAAAGATTTCCATTCATCTAAACTAAGTGTCTCCGCTCGTCTCATCATGTCTATCCCTGCATCTCCTAACAAATTCTCGATGGTGGTTTTTTTCTGTTGAAGACCAGCAGACAAAGAATTACGCAGCGTTTTTCTTTTTTGACTGAAGCCGGCTCGAGCTAATTGGAAGAAAGTATTGAGCAGTATTTCGGGGATTCTTGGGGAAGGATACAGTTCAATCCGTACAATGGCAGAATCTACCTTGGGAGGCGGGTAGAATGCACCAGCAGGCACCCGCGTAACAATTTCTGGAAATCCAAATACCTGTACGCTCAAACCCAACAAGCTAAGTTTTCCATGCTGGGCACAGATTCGCTCAGCTACCTCGCTCTGGATGGTAAGCACGATGCGCACCGGACGCTTTTTGGCAGTCATTAAATGTCGAATAAGATTAGAGGTGATGTAGTAAGGAATATTGGCGACTACCAGGTATCCAGTATTAGGAATTAAATCGACCAGATCGATCTTTAAAATATCTCCCTGGATGATTTGAATATTTGGGTAATCGTTGGTAACACCTTCAAGAATCGGGATGAGGTTTGGATCCAGTTCCACTGCCAAAACATTCTTGGCCTCCATACTCAAAAGACGCGTCAAATTACCTAATCCTGCCCCAATTTCCAGGACTACATCTTCTTGTTTGATATTCCCTGCTTCTGCTACACGGTTGAGATAGGTTGGATCAATCAGGAAGTTTTGACCGAGATTTTTATCTGGTTGGAGTCCATGGCGCTTCAACAAACCAGGAACATCGAGCTGCGAGAGGTTTAAGGGATTATCCACACCACATTCTCCGGAGGAGGCCATAGGAAATAAACCGTTACCCATTGGTGCCAGGAAACATAATTCTCATCTAGATATCCGAGATCGATCATCCTTCCGTTTATACCCCCACCTGTGTCGGCAGCGAGTGCCTCACCGTATCCGGGGACGTACATCCTAGTTCCGTATGGAATATATTGTGGATCAATAGCCGCGACGCCCTTTGCTAATGGTATGCCTGTTGCAGTTCCATATCCCCCGTTGCTGCTGACATTATAGGAGACAGCATACATATTGAGAGCGCGCCAATACTTTATTCGTCCATCCGGCGTGTCAATCGTATGCTGGGTAAATTGAGTTCCGTAGCCAACAATTTCCGATTGCGGTTCTTGTGAGATATATTCGGATTCAACTTGGCGTGATACTTCAATATCGTCTTCATATCGTACACGGACTCGTTTTGTGTTCAGACCATACACCCCAGCTTGAACGATTTTACGATTGTCTATATCCAGGTCAGGAACCGGTTGAGTCTCTGTGTCGTAAGGTATCGGATCACTTTCCAATATTAAGTCTTCCTGAACTCGGATTACTTGGATATTGCCATCCTTTGGAATCTGTGTGTTCGCACCAGGCTTGCTGTAATCTAATCCTTGAAGTGGGATCCCAGATTCGGATAAAGCCTCACTGACTGTCTCTGCAGTCGTTCGTGATTTTATGATCCCACCAGCATATTGGATAGTGATTTCTTGAGAGTTCTCCAATAGAGCGATGAGTGGTCCATTTAAAGGCGTGTCTTCGGAGGGGGATATTCGATCCCCCGCTGCAAGATCGATCCCGTTTTCCCACAAGGCTTCTCCTAGCGTGGCAGCGGTCGAGGAAATGATCTTAGGTTGACTTTCAACAGATATCTCGATAGTTTGTGCTCTTTGTATTTGAAGACTATGATTTATTCCTGGTGAAAGTAAACTGTCGGTATCGGATGGTTTTCCATCAATAAAGATCTGGTCGCCATTTAACACGCGGATACCAGCCTCGGAGATGAATCTCTCAGGTGATCGCTGGCGAGTGAAAAGTGAAATGGTTTCACCATCAGCCTGAATGGTGACCCAGGCTGCTCTCTCAATTGAAATCTCTTCTCCACCTGTCAACCAGCTGGAAAGTGGAATATTTATTGCATCTTCTTCGGTGAGGGCTATCTCTTGTTCACCCAGAAGCCCAGACACAGTCCAGGCTGAGGTTTTAATCTCAGCTGGCTTGCCGTTGATTGTTAGAGTAACGGTTTTACCGATCCCCAGGCTTACGAGGGCGATCCCGACAAGAGCTAACGCTACTGCGAGGAATAGCAGACGAGTTCTAGTCATAGACGCTGATTCTAACAGATTTGTTGACTAATTATGGGCATCAACAGGGTAAGATCATGGTGGGTAGGGAAGCCAAGTGGCACGGGAATCTTGCGTATAGATGCCAGGTATTCTTTCCCGTGTTTGCGGTTTGAAGAAAGAAACTAGTATAAATGGGCTATGTAACAAAACCAAAAATCCATCGTTCATAAGGGTGGAGGAAATGCCTGATTGGCAAGACTCCGAAGACAGTGAATTAATTAGAATTGCTCAAGAAGGTGAATCAGAAGCCTTTGGCGAGCTCTATCAGCGTAACGCTCAGATTGTTTTTAGATTTATCTATGCGAACCTGAATGATCGCCTCGACGCAGAAGATTTGACCGAAGAAGTTTTCTTACGAGCATGGCGATCACTGTCCAAATACCGACAAAAAGGAGTTCCATTCCTGGCCTATCTTTTTAAGATCGCTCGCAACGTGCTAATCGATTTTTATCGGCGAGCGGGACGGTCCGGGGGGCACATGTCCATCGAAGAAAAACAAATTACAGATTTTAAGCCTGATCCTGGCGAAACAGCTATCCTTAATATTGAACACCAGGAAGTTCGGCAAACACTAACCCAACTTCGCGAAGATTACCGGACAGTGTTAGTGCTCCGATTCCTTAGTGGCTTGTCCCCCACTGAAACTGGTCAAGTTATGGGTCGGACACCAGGCGCTGTGAGGATTCTGCAGCATCGTGCGTTATCTGCTTTACGCAGCCTCTTGGAAATCTAGCTGGCTGAAGTTATAAATGCGGATTGAAAATAATGCTAAAAAATTCGACTCGTAACCAGGATGAATTAAGCAGGATTTTAGATGCTTGCCTTGAGTTGATCGCAAGTGGATCTGGTAATGTTGATTCGGTTATCGAACAGTATCCAGAGCACAGTGAGCAGTTAAGACCTGCTTTGGAAGCAGCTCAGTGGTTGCAGACTCGAAGTGAGGTTTTCAATCCCAGACCTGGTTTCGTACAGCTCTCACAGCGGCGGCTGGTTAATCGATTCAGGAAAAACAGCAGTAGGGCAGGGGCGACATCCACAGAGACATTGAGCAGAATTCCGGCATTTTTTCAGGAAAGAAGGATGGTCGTTCAGTATTCAGCATTACTTACATTGACAGCAGTTTTGTTATTTGTGGGTTATCGCAGCACAGACTTTCTGATTCAGCGCAGTATACCGGGCGATCCTCTTTATGCCACAAAACTTGCTCAAGAAGAGCTGCGAATCTCAATATCATCCAGTGAAGAAGATGAAGCCCGGTTGAGAATTGAATTTGCCCAAAGGCGGGTGATCGAGATGCAAGAGCTGATCTTGGTCGGTCGAGACTCGCTTTTAGATGAGACCCTTGATAATTTTAAATTTCAGATGGCTGAAGCAGCTGCCGGGATCTTAACAATTGCTAAAGTTGATGCAAGCAGCGCAGCCGAGCTATCTTCACTCTTTGAAGAAACTTTAACTATTCCAATGAAAAACCTGGTAGGGATTCTGAGTACAACCAATGAATTTACTTCAGTGGAGTTTATTGATTCGATAAATATCCTTACTGCTGAGATATTTGATTTGCCTCCTTACGAGGCCTTGTTAATTATAGCGACTTCAACTCCGACCAGTACAAATACAACAGCTTTCACTGCTACATACGCTGCTACATTCACCTCAACCATATTCTCGGAGGCAAAACCCACGTCGACTGTGCAAGCGAGCGATAATCTGCCTTTAGCGGATACACCAACTCCAACCAAACCATCATCCTCAAAAACCAAGCCATCCGCCACACCTACAATTCAACCTAGTAGTACACCATCACCGACAAGCGCACCATCACCGACAAGTGCTTCAACAGCCACTGTAGTTCCTAATCCGACTGATAGTCCTGAACCAACACCAGACAAGACAAAGAAACCTAATCCAACTCCTCGACCGACCAACACCCATCGTCCAACAAGCAAACCCTAAAACGTTAAATCCATCCCAGAATATTCCTGGGAAGCTCTACTCTGATGCACCAGGAAATGTATTTCTGAGTCCCTGCAATCCAGGGATGTTTTTATGCTGTCCCTGGTTTTATTCAGAGCCACAAAGAGATTTCAGTTAATAAATATCATTTTTCAGTGTATTGCATCAAAACATCCTGGGAATTCAACGGGTACTAGGCCGAAGGTTTCTGGTTGAGTTTGCCAATCACTGATTTCCTCGCAAGGGGGCTGTTGATTTTTTGTCCGCGCTAAACAATGTAATAATTCTTGCAATAATTTTAGAGATTGCAAAGTTGTAAGGTAACAATTTGGTTATGAAACCGTTGTCCTTTAGTGGATACAATTACGGCTGATGAGGTTCCATTAGTTCTCTCAATGTCTATGGAAGGAGACGATGGAGATAAATATATTAAAGAAAATTATGCGAAAAATCAAGGGACAGGGAATGGTGGAATTTGCCCTGGTCTTACCGATCCTGCTCCTGCTGATATTCGGGATTATCGAAGCCGGTCGCTTGCTGTTCATCTACGGTGCGGTCTTCTCATCCAGTAGGGAGGCTGCCCGTTATGGCTCGGCGGCTGGAGAAATCACCGGGTATATCCCATATTATGGCGATTGTGATGGCATTCGAGCTGCCGCGATGCGCATAGGGAGATTTGCGGGTGTATCTGCGACGGATGTCTCGATATCCTACGATCATGGTCCGACCAGTGCTACAAATTTTGCAATTTGCCCCCTTGGAGGCGATGAATACATCAGCCTGGGCGATAGAATCACGGTTCAGGTTGTGGCTACTTTCCGGCCTTTGCTCCCGTTGGTGAATTTTCAACCGATCCCGATATCCACGATTACCAGAAGGACGATCATCAAAGATGTTGCCATAGAAGGAACGCCTCCTTCACCGGTGACCCCAACCATATCTTTCGTGGTCGGTGAACAAACAGTTGACGAGGTGTAGGCGAGATATCCGTCATGCTGCAGCTGACCGCGGCAATCGATCAAACTGTCACGGTCCCCTATTCACTAGATGGCACAGCAATCAATACTGTTGATTACACAGTGTCACCAAATCCAGTCGTGCTTCTCCCTGGGGATACGATCAGCGAGATCCAAATCACGATTTACGATGATGATATTGACGAGGAAGACGAGACTGCAGTCCTGATTATGGGTAATCCGACAAATGCGATCAAAGGTACTCCCTTCGCCCATATCGCCACTATCGAAGATAATGACGACCCACCGGTAGTTTCATTTGTATTAGCAGACCAATCCCACCCAGAGAGTATCGATGGCCTGGCCATGCTGCTGCTCAGCAATCCCTCCAGCAGAGATATCACTATCAATTTCAGTGTCGGTGGGGATGCTCAAGGTGGGTACGATTACTCGCTCACCGCGAGTCCCATTACTATCCCTGCTCTGGATCTAACATTTCCAATCGTCATCGATGTCACCGATGATTTGATCGATGAGGTTGATGAGACCATAATACTGACCTTAGGAGATATCGTTAACGCCACAAAGGGCTCTCCAGATGTCCATCTATACACCATTGGAGATGATGACGATCCTCCGGACGTGTTTTTCACCTGGGAAAAACAAAGCGGAGATGAGACTGTCGGTACGATGACTGTTGAGTTTCAGCTGAGTATCGAATCGAGCTTGGATATTACAGTGCCATTTATTATTGGCGGGTCGGCAACCAGGGACGATGATTACACAATCGATTCCACACCGGTAGTAATTCCACCTGGAGATTTAACTGCCTCTCTTTTGATCACCGTGATCCCCGACCTGGACGATTTGGAGGGAGATGAAACAATCACCCTGATGATACAGAACCCAGCGAATGCCAAACGGGTTAGCCCGTTTAAACATACGGCGACAATTACCTCGGAAGCCATGATGCCAAGCATGTATTTTTCATCAGCCAGTGTGACCAGCGACGCCAAGGTAGATGGAAGAATTGAAGTCAAGGTCTTACTGAGCGCTGCTTGGAGCGAAGATGTGCAGGTTTCATTTACTTTCGCTGGAACTGCAACGAGGGATCTTGATTATACGGTCAGCGCCACCCAGGTTGTCATCCCTGCGGGTGGAGCGAGTGCGAGTTTTTATGTGAGTTTCTACGATGACGCCATCGATGAATACGACGAAACGATTGAAATCATCATGGATGACCCAACAAACGCAACCAAAGGCAGCCCGAGTGTGCAGACGATCACAATTTTCGATGATGATCCTGAACCGCAGCTCTATTTCACTTCCAGCGGTCAAACCGTGGATGAAGACGCCGGGGCAGTGATTATCACCGCCCAGTTGAATGTCATTTCCGGAAAGGATGTCACGGTACCTTTCATCTTGTTTGGATCAGCTGAAGAGGGCGCGGGGAAGGATTACACCATCACCTCCAGCCCCTTGGTGATCCTGGCTGGCAGCACTTCGATCGACATTCAGGTGGATGTCTTGGATGATGACACCATCGAACTGGATGAGGATCTGATCGTCACCCTGGATACACCCACCAATGCAGTTTTATCATCACCTGCCACTCATACGGTGGTCATTAAGGATAACGAACCGAACTGCCCTACACCGACAGGTCTACCCTATTTTGGCACAGGCAGCAATGACAGATTACTCTTTTGGGATTTGCAAAGTCAGGATCCCCTGGTACCGACAAATTTAAGCGAAGTGACCCTCCATTGGCCGACAGGATCGAATGCGGATGTCACTTCGATCACCTTTGGATCACCAATATTTGCTGGTAATGTCTCGCCGCCTTTCATGGCGGTTAACACCCCCAATCCCCTGTGGAGTGGTGCCTTTGTTACCAGGCAGATGGTTTTCGTGTTCGATGCAGGTCCGAAGAGCGTCTCCGGAGATTTTTACCAGATCATCGCCACTTTCGAAGGTTGTGCTCCAATCAGTGGCATTATCCCGAGTGATTGAGAACTGTAGATGATTTGTGATCAGGATCGATTTGGAAAAAGCAATGAATAATAAGATCGAAATCCATCAAGATATTCCTCGCAGGGAACGGGGACAGAGTTTCGTTGAGTTGGCCATGTCTTTGGTCATCTTACTGCTCCTGGTTGGAGGCGTTGTCGATTTAGGACGCGCATTTTTCACCTTTATGGCCTTACGCGATTCTGTTCAGGAAGGTGCCCTTTATGGATCGATTAACCCGACTCTAACCCAGGAGATCAAGAATCACGTGCTTGACAGTTCAGACATGATCCCTGATTTGATCAGCAGCGATGACATCACGGTAGAAGTAATTGGCACCGCCTGCACTGGAAATGGGATTCGGGTGACTGCAAGCTACAGTGATTTCCCGATCACGATGCCTTTCATGGGCGCTGTGTTAGGCAGCCAGACAATCCCCATTAGCGCGACTGTCACGGATACGATATTAAGTCCTGGCTGCCAATAACCTTGTACTTCCCTTGGGAGGAAATAAATGCTGAGTAAATATATGTCATCTGAAAGAGGTCAAACCACAGTTCTTCTCGCCCTGGCTTTTATAGCGTTATTAGGGTTTACCGCTCTGGCAGTGGATGGCGGCATGCTATATGCCAACCGGCGACACATGCAAAATGCTGCTGACGCAGCTTCCCTGGCTGGTGGGAGCGCTGCTGCACTTTACCTCGAAAATCACTATGTGATTTATAGCGATTGGAATTGCTCGGATCTGAGGGTGATCAGGGCAATGTCCAACAGTACTAATGGGGCTGAGATTGTGGCAGCAAATAGTGCCTCAATAAATGATTATTCCATCGATTTCGATATCTCTGATATGAACGGCGTCGACGCCACATGTATTCAAAATCAAAGTAACGGCAGCTGGATCGAGCGTTATATCGATGTCAAAACATTCATCACCTCAGATTCACCATCAGCTTTTGCCCATTTGGTATATTCTGGTCCATTGCGAAATACTGTGGAGGCGATCGCCCGTGTTTATCCGCGGATCCCATTAGCCTACGGTAACGCGATCGTTGCACTGGCAAAGGATTGTGATTTAGGTGGTATCGAATTCGATGGCACCAGTGTAGTTGAAGTGACTGGCGGGGGAATTTTCTCAAATTCCTGCATAGATACCCGAGGTGGTGTCAGCGTTAATGTTTACGGAAGCAGTGATGACAACATCTCTTGCGTGCTTCCAGATTGTTATAATGATCACGGCAGCACCGGAAGTATCTCCCCGACACCCATCGAGAACACCGGAGTTCCGCTGCCCCCAGAAACTTATGATGTCCCTCCGCCAGATTGCTCTGTATTGCCAAACCGTGGCAACTATAATGAGGATGGCACATTGGAACCTGGGCTTTATGATCGAATTCGGATCCAAAATGGGGATCATGCCTTTGATCCGGGTCTGTATTGTGTGACGGGTGATTTGGAAATTAACGGTGGTATAGTAGCGGGCTCAGATGTGACATTCTATATGATCAATGGAAATTTCCACACGAGCGGCAACGCAACCACCAGCCTCATCGCGCCACCCGCAACCAACTGTGGTACCCCCTGCACAACATATCATGCCATACCAGGTGTCTTGGTTTATCTGGCACCAGGAAATACGAACGAAGCAACCTTGCTAGGGACTGAAGATTCATTATTCCGTGGACTGGTATTTGCCCCAAATGGGACGATCGAAGCTGGTGGAACGAGTTCACTGATGAAAGAAATTTATGCTCAACTTATCGCGAACGATATTAAAGTTCATGGAAATACGAATGTCGTGGTTACTTTCAATGACAAGCTGGTTTATCAAATCCCAGCTAAACTCGAATTAAACAAGTAACCATCCTAAATTTACCGGGCGTAGGGGGTATGATAAGGGCTGCCATACACACGGCAGCCCTTTCACTTTGATCCTTCAATAAAAGAGCAACCGGGCAGGCAACCCGGCGGCGCCCAGAGGGACCTACTTACCGCTGCTTCCTCTCGGACCTGACGGAGTTCGCAGGTTTCTGCCGCGCCGGACCCACCCGGCAACTCACCCAGGAGGATACCTCATGTGCAGGTGAGTGTCAATCTTCGGCCGGTCTCTGCCGGCTGTAATAAACAATCGCTATAATGATGAGAATGAACGCCCCAATTAAGGCGACCCATACCGGCCAGCCGGTCAAGGGTCCTACTGCTGCTTCCCCCGTTTCAGTTGCAGTCTCTGCCCCACTCCAGGTGAGGATAAAAGCCACGATGTTGTTGATGTCTTGCTCGGGTAAAGGCCCGCCATGCTCCTGGCTCCAGGCCGGCATAACTGAACCTTCCACCCCGTTTTCGATGGTTGATTGAACGAGCAGATCAGGCCTGATGGAAGGCCAATCCTTAGCCAGGTTGGCACCCACCCGGCCTTCTCCTTCAATCCCGTGGCAGACGGCGCAGTTGCCGACATAAAGTAAAGCACCACGATTTGGATCACCTGTCACTCCTGGGGGAGGAGTCAGCGCTAATCGCAAACCAGGTGTTTGGGTTGGAAAGATGTAAATCGGACCCCCAGATTGCCAGCTGAGGATATAAAAGACCAGGGCATCAATCTCTCGCTCATTAATAGGTCCACCAGAAGCCTGACCCCAGGCTGGCATGAGTGTTCCTGGTATTCCCCGCTCGATAGTGTCTCTTACTTTTAAATCTGGCCGGATAGAGGGCCAGTCTTTTGCCAGGGTGGCACCGATTCTACCTTGACCATCCTCTCCATGACAGACGGCACAATTTTCAGCGTAGATCTGCGCACCAAGTTCAAGTTGCTCTAGATCATCTCCCTCTTGTGCAGCTGTCGGGATGAACAAGATCAAGGCAAGTATGACTGCAATCACCGATAATAGAATGGCATATCCTGCTGAGAGTTTAATTGGTAATCCCATAGCTGCTAGAAAATCTCCAGATTTATCGTAAGGAGAGCAGGAAAGCAACCAAATCCGAAATTTGGTCGGGTTCGAGTAAATCGTTGTAATTCTTGGGCATCACATTATCCGGGTACCCCTCAACCAGGTAAGCGCTTGGAACCAAGATCGAATCAAGTATATATTCCTCAGCAGACATTCCAGGAATTCGGGTCTCAGCCAACGTACCAATCGTCGTCTGGTTGGGACCGACCGTTCCAGCGCTGAGACCTTCTATGGTATGACAGCCGCCGCAGCCTTTGTCCAGGTACACTTTTTGTCCTCGCGCAACCGGATCGGTTGCCTCTTCTGGGCTTGGCGTCGGAGTGGCTAATGCTTCAATCACCACACCTTCTATTGCAGTTGATTCCCAATTCAAGATGAATGTAGTGATGTCCTGGATTTGATCCGGCCGCAATGGTCCCCCATACTCGTCTGACCAGGCTGGCATGGCTGGGCTTCCTTGTCCTGCGAATTGATCAGGTCTGGTGGAGGTAGTCCGCCCGCTCGAGACAGTCGAAATGACGTAATCTTCGAGACTGCTGGACCAACCGACCTCTTCCAACCGGGTAGTGAAGAACTCGGCGTCATTGAGCGGTGGGCATAAACCTAGAATTCCCTCACCCTTGATACCATGACAACCGCTGCAATTATTTTCATAAAGACCTGCGCCAACTTCTATGGCTCGTGCATGCTGAGTTTCACCAGCTTCTGCCATCCGGTCTTCTTCATTGAAACCATAAACCACCAAGATGACTGTGGTAAGTGAAACCAAGATTATGCCGAGAAGAATCTCCAAATTGAAACGCGACATGTTATTCTCAAAGCCCTCCAATTAGGCGAGGAAAATCACTCCCCTTGATTATTACGATGTATATAAATATGACGTTCGTAGGTTTTTCGATCACCAGTTTCCGGAGCATCCCAGGTGATACGCATGGTGACCTTCTTTAAATCCTGCTGCCAGTTTTCTGTTACGATCACAGCATCGCCATTATCCAAGGCCCCCGAATCTATTGCTTCATTGACCCGCTCTGTAAACAAACTAAAGAATTCCTCGAACTCTGGACAACCAAAGTCCATATCTGGACACAGATTCTCTGTTGGAGTTTCATTGGCAATATAGAAACCCTGCTGCAGCTGATCGTATGGCACGTCCTGTAAGGGACCCGCTCCTTCTTCAGGCGACATATCCTGGATGATACGAGTAGCTGCAGGCATTTCGATCCCATACTGGGGGAGACCCATATAACTAAGCAGGATCAGAACTAATACTGCTAATACACCCAGGCTGACTGCCACTGGTCTTTTTACAAAAGAACGATAAGGATTGCGGTCAATATAGGGCACCGCGAAAAGTAAAATCACAAGCAGAGTGGGTATGACAATGCCCATCAGTGATTTATCACCCAGCTTGAGCATGCCCTGCAGCCACCAGAAATACCACGGCGATTTTGTATCAAGCGGTGTTTGCTGAGGATTGGCGATATTTTCTAAAGGTGCGCCTCCGTAGAAGAAGATCGTCACCAATAGTAGTAGGAATAGGCCAAGGATGGTGAGATAAATCTCGTGAGAGAAAATGTCTGGCAAATAATCAAGACGACGTTTTGAGTCCTTCTTGACTTCTGGAGAAACATCACCTTCCTCATACCTGGCAGGAAGTGATATGCCATGTTCACGGCCAACTTTATAATAATGGATGCTGAGTACCAATACTGCTAGGAGGGGCAGTAAAATGATATGCAGTAGGTATGCCCTTAATAAACCTCCAGCACCAATATCCGGTGCACCCCGCAGTAACAAATTGACTTCATTACCAAATAGAGGTGCTGCCTCTGCCATGCTCGTCCCGATGGTCACAGCCCAGTATGCCAGTTGATCCCAGGGGAGCAGGTAACCGAAGAAGCTGAGGAATAAGGTCAATCCTAATAAGATAACACCCGTAAACCAGGTGAATGAACGCTCTTTCTTGTAAGAACCGGTGAAATATGTACGCAGCAAGTGCAGAAAAGTGAAGATTACAGTCGCTTCGGCACCCAGACGATGTAAATCGCGCATCAAGTTTCCAAAAGGCACCTCGCTCATGATCTCTAGGATAGATGCATACGCTCCTGTTGGGGTAGGCACATAGTAGACCATCAAGACAATTCCAGTGATCAGCTCGATTGCATAGAATAAGACGGTCATGAATCCCAGCCGGAAGGTGTGGGCAAGGATAGTGCTGCCCTTCTGGTAATATCGTGGGCGGATATGAAATAGGAAGCTGACGGTATGGACTTTAAAGCGTGGGTTTGGTTTTTCAGTGGGAGGATCACCACGTAGTACCGCTCGCAGCTCGTCAATACCGAGTCCAGCGGTGATGATTCGCACACGCTTATCGATTGCAGATCCTAGTTTTTGACGCAGATCTTGAAAATTTATGGTCCTTAGCATATATCTTCCCCAAACATTAGATTATTGATCGGATCAACACTATGCGTGGCGATCTCCGATGATGCGCACACCGGTATCTACTTTAACGATGGCATTTGGAATATCAGGAATAGGAATAGGATCGCCGGTAGTGGGATCCGTTTCAACAATAACTTCGCCCTCTGGAGTTTCGATCCGCACTACAAACTGGTCCAGGTCCCTTGGGGCAGGTCCCTTGATATAAGTCCCCACTTTCTCGAATTGGGATCCATGGCAGGGACAGATATATATTATTTCCTGTCCGTTCCAATTATAGAGACAACCTAAATGTGTACAAACTTTATAGAGAGCAACCAGGCCTTGGGGTGTATTGCTCAACCAGAATTTTGTTTTGGCATAATTATCTGGAGGATTATTGGCATACGGCAAGTTCTCAACTGTACCGACAGTGATCACTCCTCCGAATTCACCTTCTTTAAAGCGTGGTAATGAAAACAGGTAGGTAACGCCTGCTGCAGAAATTGTAAAAAAGCCAATAGAGACCAGCCAGGCATAATTTAAAAATTCTCGGCGGTTGATTGGCAATCTTTCTTTAGTTTCTTCACTTGGGTTGGTGTCCTCAGCGGTCATAAAGATCGCTCCTCTTTTAATCTTTCATTAACAAATGGTATTTTAGCATAAAGGTGCTGAGATAACAAGATAATTTGGGTAAGAAACGTTTCCTCGAAGCCGTGCTAAGTTTACCAATAATCACCTGCCATCGGATCAACCTTGGGTTGAAAAATGAGAGTGATTTAAGCGACCCAAAGGGGTGATTCATTCATCACCCTGGTAAAATTCAGTTATCAAAATATCAACAGGAATTTACTCTGAGTGGAGGAAAATATGTCGCTGCCTGAGATTCATGCCCGACTTGCAAATACCGCCCTGATCTATTGCATTATTATGGCGATCTGGGGATTTTGGCGGTTCTTTAGAGGTCAAGGTTTAAGCGGGGGCTATTTCGGCGCGGTCGTCGTAGCAATGTTATTATTGGCAGGTCAGGGTTTGCTCGGGTTAATCTTATGGTTTGGGGCTGGTGCCTATCGCCCAGGATGGGTTCACTGGTTGTATGGTATCGTCTTGCTCATGGGCGCACCTGTTGTGTATGCTTATACGAAGGGCAGGCAGGAGCGTCCGGAAATGCTAATGTATGCGGTCGCATTTCTGATTATGATCGCCCTAGTATTGCGGGCTATGGTGACTGCGGCTGGATGAGTTCTATATGGCAGGGATGGATGATTATTGTAAATATGACTCAACGAAAAATATTTTTCGCGATTTATTCCTAAATAGGACAGCACCATTCTGCGCCGGTGAAATGCCCTAATGTGAGCAATTCGACCGACATCGTACCACCGAACAGCGACCGAGCGATCTCTCCATATGAGGTGCTTATCAGCATGTAATTTTGATGATGCTTTCACAAATCAATCAGCCCGATTATGGCTTGAGTGAGTAACGTGCTGGAAGTAATTCTCAGGAGTAAAAATTGGGTCTGATGAAATTATGTCTGGTTTATTCTGCACCATAGGACCAATCCCACAACCAATAAGCCAATCCTTTCCACTCACCCCATTTCTCAAATGCATTTTCGACTGCGCTTGGGCCGATCGTTTGATCATCATGCCATTCATGGGAAACCATCTTTATCGCCCATGAATCGATCGTCAGGTAGCTGTAATGACCCAATAACATCAGCAAGTTGGCTGCAGCATAATTTCCAACCCCTTTGATCGACAACAGCTCTTTTCTCAGTTGGTCAGTTGGTAGGCTCGCTGTCTTCAACGATTCGAGATCGAGCTGACCAGATTGAATTTCTTGAGCCAGATTGTGGATATACGGAGAACGATACCCTAAGCGAGTTGTGCCCCGTAATGTATGCTCCTCACTGGCGGCGATTCTTTCAGGTGTGGGAAAGGCATTATGGTTGGAGTCTCCGGGAAGTGGTTCCCCGAATTGGCTGACCAGTGCCTGGGTCATGCGAATTGTTCCGCTCCAGGCAGTGTTGGTGGTTAATATCGTTTTGACCGTATCTTCAAATAGTGTCGGGCAGCGCAGCAGGCGACCCTGGGCTTTCTCTTGGACCTGCTTAAGCTTAGGCTCTTGCCGGGTTATTTCATAAAACTCGGAGAAATCTTGATCCAGCCCAAGCATCCAGGTGACAACTGCGGAGATTTCTCGCTGCTCTTCTTGATTGAGCGATTTGTTTGATTTAACCGCAACCCCATTGGGTATTTCTTCGAATGAAAGATTTACCACCCGCATGTCCTTTAACTGGCAGGTATATAAGAGCTGGCCCTCTGCCGCATCAAAATTAAACGGCGCGAGTCTTGCCCACCCATGAGAGTGAATCACAGCTGATAGCGAGAAAGGAGGGGCGGCATCGAGTTCAAATCTCATCTTGAAGCTCCTCAGATCCTTTGATATTGAGCAGGCTAATAAGTATTATATACTCGTAATAAAGTGGATTTTACTTGTCTGATCTCAAACGGAAATAAAACAGGCATGTATTTCGATCTTTTATTGTCACAGTGTCCCAGGAAAGATTTATTCTCATTCTGGTTCAGGTAAATAAGAATCCTCGCTCTTAAAGATGCAGTTTCCCCATCCGATTTCTTGATTTGGGTGAAAAGCCAATCTGTTTGAAGTGAAAACAGCCTCAGGTGGCATTCAAGACTTCAGCTTGGTGCGGGGTTAGGTAAACAAGTTTTAACCGTAAAATAGGTCGTTTTTAGGCTTTCCTCGGTAATTATGTCTCACAATATACTCTCAGATTAGTTCATTATATACAACAAGAGCCAATAGATGTCTGTACCCGAAATGGATTGACAGAGCAGTCCACAACCTGAAAAAGAACAGTGCTGGTCGAATGCTGCGAGCTCCGCAGTACGGGAATCACTTCAAATCTCGTCTTTGCTCAATGGGATCAGATCTTCAAAGATCCTATGACCACTGCGGCCGTTTGTCAAAGATTGGCGTGTTGAACAAGCGAACGGTCGGATCGAGGCGAGACAACCGCTAAAATCCTGTCTTCCATTCCCGGCAACGGAGATTCCGGGTAAGATTTTTATCTGAGGCAACGGGGGTGGGCAAATCTAATGGTTGTTGACAGGTTACCCTCGCCCGTCTCACGCGGCACACCAGTTGAAAATTGCGCAGCGTTACTTGAAGCAGCTTCCGAATGATCTTCAACAGGCACACCGGCGAGCTCGACCGGTGGATAAAGGTGGATTTTGAGGTCACACCTCAGCCACAGTCACCCAGCGGTAACTATCTTGTTGGATGAGACCATGCAAAATGGACACTAGCTATCAGGGTTGGTAGACAACATGGTAATGACGGCAATTCTAAATTTGAACCCGAAAAGGTGCGACCTGCCATATTTAGAATTACTGTGATAATGAAAGCCACGTGTTGGTATGCGGATAAAAATGGTATATAATAGTAAAATACATATAGAATTAATTTTCGAATATTAGAGATTGTTACTTCAGGCGGCTGTTCAAGCAGATAGGGGGGCCTGGACAGCATCGTGTTTATCATAAAAGCCGCTGACCATAAGTTAGCGATTTTCTTGTTTCTGGAGGCACTAACTGCTGATAATCATTATCCTACTAGAAGAACATATTCACTCTAGAGTACGAATGGGACTTGATTCTGAATAGATTGTTTGCCTTACGAAAAAGGGGAAGAGGGAGATGAATAAGAAAACCCTGTTTGCATTCCTAATATTATACTTATCATTGGTCTCATGCAACCCATCTCAGGTCGAGCAAGAAGCCGTGGCACATCACAACCGTGGAATTGAGTATCTTTACAATGGTGATTTAGAGCGAGCTATCTCCAAATTCAACCAGGCCATAGAGATTGACCCGCAACATGCCAAGGCCTACAATATTCGCGGTGTTGCTTACTTTGACATGGGTGAATACGACCAGGCCATCGCTGATTACGACCGTGCCATAGAGATTAACCCGAAGCTTGCTGATGCCTACGACAATCGTGGTATTGTTTACTTTAAGATGGGCGACCTTGACCGCGCTATAGCTGATTACGACCGTGCCATAAAGATTGACCCGCAATTTGCAATGGCCTACACCAATCGCGGCAATGCTTACTTGAATAAGGATGATTACGACAAGGCTATCGCTGATTACGACCGTGCCATAGAGATTGACCCGCAATTTGCTTTGGCCTACGGCAATCGTGGTATCGTTCACTTTTCCAAGGGTGAATACGACCAGGCCATCGCTGATTACGACAAGTCAATTACCTATAATCCAGGCGGCGCAGCAACCTATTGGCTTCGAGGTGAGAGCCTGTTAGAGATTGGAGAGAAACAAAGGGCGATGTCTGACTTGGAGATAGCCTTGGAACTGGGTTTACCGGCAGAACTGCAAGAAAGGGCCGGGGAACTCTTAGACGGATTGAGTCAATAGCGATAACGAGCCATGGTTATCAATTGATTACAGGATGGGATGGATTAATACGTTAATCACTCTATGATGGCTCACGAAATCGCTGTAGTTTTGCAGAGATACCTGAACCGGACAAACCAGGATACCGAACAGGCTCATCGACGAGCTGATCCCGTTGATAATACGAGCTTTCTCTACTCACCTGATGGTGGAGTACGAGCAGGAAGATATAACATCGTCATATCGGAGTCCAAAGCAAGCTTTAATTTAAGTATGGATCAGCTGCGACGATTTCATTGGGACATTGCAATGGGAGGAGCTAATATCACGGAACTCGATTGGTGGTATCGCGGAGCAACAATTAGAGCTCCCAGTACCCAAAAACTTCAAAGTTGTGGCAACTTAGCAAATTATTAAAAGAACAACTTTTAACAAAATGTCTCCTAATGATAGTTTAATAAGCACCGATGTGGGCTATATTCTTGCAAAACCCGGGAAAACTTATATTACTTCTACAAATAGCTACAGTTCAGGGATTGGATTACAAGGAATGCAAAGTGGACCCGTCCTCCGGGAATCTCCGGTAGCGGAGTTACTGTTAATTTAACAAACACCGGTAGGGTACCCACATTATCTCCACCTCCACCCACCAACACCTGCTCGAGATCCTCGACGACCGCTATGCCCGCTCTGCTACTTTAGTGTCCACTCAAGTCCCTGTTTCCGATTGGCATAACCGTATCCCCGATCCCACCATCGCCGATTCGGTCCTCGATCGCCTTATCCACAACGCCTACCGGCTCGAATTGAAAGGAGATTCTATGAGAAAGATCCATTCTCCATTGCTAAAGACGTAAATTAAAGGTATGATTGCCTCTCCAGCGTCTTTTCTGGCGATCGTCTTGCCCGGAATCAGCGATCGACATCACCGGAATACGCAATTTATTCAATAGTCTTCAATTCTTCTGTAAATAACTTCTAATTTATGCGTTAATATTAGTACGGTGAAAAAACTACTTATTTTATCATTTACCTTCCTTATATTAGTAATTTTCATACCTAAAGTTTCTCCTGCTCAATCATCAGCCGATTGGTATATGGCGGGGGCAAATCCTGAAAGAACCTCTTGGGTATCCGAAGAAGTGAGCGGAAACTTATCTGTTGAATGGTATAGACCCATTGAAGCGTACATCGGAGCAAAAGTTCAACTGATCGCGGCAAACAATATGATTTACGTTTCCACGGCCAGGGGATTATACGCGTTAGATGCCGATACCGGAGACCTTAAGTGGAGATATGATACCCAGATGCCAATGGGTCATTCTCCTACGGTAATCGGAGATACTCTTTATGTCGGAGGGTTCGATAAAAAAGTGCATGCAATAAATGCTCTTACCGGTCAAAGAAAGTGGGTTTTCGAGGGTTCTTTGGCAGGATTTGATACAAATCCGGTTGTAGTCAACAATCGAGTTTATCTTGGAGGAAGAGACGGATACTTTTATTCTCTTGATGCGGGAAACGGAAATCTTATATGGAGATATCCTGTACTCGGTCAAGATCCAATTGGTCCAATTATGTTCTCGGCAGCATATAAAGATAATACACTCTACTTTGCGGCAAATGATAACTACGCTTATGCTCTAAATGCTTCAAATGGTTCTTTGGTGTGGAAACATAAACTTGGAGGTCACAGCTACCAGGGGTACTGGCCGGTAATTTACCAGGATAAAGTAATATTTCCCAGTGAACCGGGCTATCGAATCGCCAATCCCGGTACACAATCCTTCTGTTGCAACGAATATTATGGAGGGTCTTGTGAAGATTATACAAATTGTGTTGAAAGGGACGAGTTCTCTTCGTCAACTAACCGCGAATATCTTGGTCCCACCTCAACCGACGGAAGTAAAACCGGTTACCCATCAGGTGTTAAGGCAATAAACCTAACTCGTGTCGTAAATTACTTTAAACAAAAACCCTGGAGAAAAAACACTTATATCCTTAACCGCAGTAACGGTTCCGAATATAGTTTCCCGATTCCGGTTCTTCATTGGCAGGCAAAAAATGGGAGCGTCTATCCACCTGTTGTTAATCCCAATAACGGACGTCTTTATATGAATGCATGGTACGAAAAACACCACATTTCAAGAGGCATGGTTATGGGATGGAAACTGGGAAATAATTGGATGACAATGGATGGAGGAGGGGCAAGTGCTGTTGATGAACCGCAAGCAATTTCGGGAGGAGGAAACGTGATCTACAGCAGTTTATGCTGCGATAGACAAGGACAAGGAATGGATTTATCAACTGGTACAAATCAGAAGTATTGGACTTACTATTCCGCACCCGATGGCGTCTCCTGGTCATCTCTTGAACGGGACGCTCCCGGGTATGACAGCATGTGGCTTTATACAGATCGAGACCATTCAGGATTGTGGGGTTCGTATAGCGGCAAAAATAAAAGCCGCAATGGACTTTATCATAGCCACGGCTACCAAGCACCGATTATTCCATATAAAGGCAAACTTTTTGTACACAGGAGTAATGCTATCATCGCATTCTCATCTTCAGGAGGTGGAACAAAAAAGAGTCTACTTACCGTCAATAATGTTACTGACACCGTAAAACTACCTTCAAATTCCGAACTTACCTCGAGACTTGAGTTTGAAATTAGAAAGATTTTATCCGCAGGACTTCTGCGTTCGGGTTATCACAATGATGGATATTTATACGGCAGTTGGAAGCATCTTGGAGATTATTATGCAATCACCGGAGATACTCTTTATACACTCTCGGACGCTTACTTCCAAATCCAAGACCCCGGGCTCAAAAGTCAACTAAAGAAATACTTGCTTAATTACTACAATACATATTTTGGCGGAACCATGTATACCAACTTAGGATGGGAAGGTGCCCAAAGAGAAGCCATGATAATACCTCAAGATATTCAAAATGACATGGCATCAAAGGGAAAGAATACGTCTAATTGGAACTGGCCGTGGTCTTATCCTCCACAAAACATATATGCAATGTGGAAGTTCGCTCAAGTATTCCCTGAAAAGAAAAGTGAAGTCTATTCGAAAGCAAAATCAAAATTACCTGACTCATATAATATTGACAACAGCAAACCCTGGATAAATCATGCATACATGCAAGGCTATATACGGTTTTCAAAGCTCTATGAAATGGTAGGAAGTCCTTCTTCGGATTCAGGAGTCGCAAGTAAAGCCCAATCCAATCTCAACCACCTGTATTCAAAAAGAGTCTCAAATTTCTCAATAAATTCTCCCTGGACAAGTGGTAATAATAAACCATTCAGCGTATCCAGAAACTTTATATTTCTTGTTCCGGAAATTGGAGACGAATTAAACAAAAGAATCAAGTCCAATGTACAAAGTGCCATGAATGAATATAACTACGTTGTACCCTATTGGATGGCAAACGCTTACGAAGCCAGTTCCCCCGAGCGCTCGATTCAAGTATTATACGATCCACCGGCGCTTTTCCAGGCAAAAGCTTACATACTAAAAGAGTCGCAATCGGAACTTTTTAAATATCTTGATGCGCCGTTCTTTCTCCGAGGCGACCTTTACTACATCCAAAATCTAATAGCTACCATAAGCGCAGACGGGGGAGGACCGATAACGTCACCATCCCCAACACCAACTCCAACCCCCAGGCCGTGTTCCTTGGGATGCTAATTTGGACCAGCTTGTTGATGGTATCGACTTCATCACCTGGCTCATTCACTTCAGCCAAAACGTATCAGGTTCTTCTAACGGTGACTTTGATAACAACAACATAGTCAACATCCCAGATTATTTGATTTGGGTAAGTAAATTTTGAATTGTAAGTTTGTACTTTAATCTGATAGCATTAATTATGTCTTCTTTTAAGAATTTAGCTCTAGTACTTATTTGGACAATAATTTTAGCGTTAATATATCCCAAAGATACAATTCCAGCTTTGTCAATAAGCGGTGTTTCTCAATCCTCATCAGCCGTTTCTCTTTATGACAGACTGGAAGTAAGGTTTGATATTAACGGAACAGTTGCAGAAAATCTCCAATGGCCATATGACCCGGACGACATATCCGGTCTGACAACGAAAACTGGAATAACCGTCGATGGACTCTTTTTACCTCCCGGAGAATATAGTTGGGCGAAAGCCGTTGTTATCCCGGCGTTTCTGTACCAGCCTACGGTTATTGATAGGTCTGTAACTTCCGATAATGCTAATAGTGAATGGATATATCCAAAGGGTGATGCATATTGGGTGTTGCGCTTTGCCCCCAAGAAAAAAGGTACCTGGCAATATAAAATTCGCGCACAGGATGACTCCAATTATCCAGATTGGGCTGAGTCAGCTCCCAAATCCTTTAATGCAACAAACGCAAGAGAAGGTGTTCACGGATTTGTTCAAGTAAGTACTCGTGACCCTAGGTATTTCGAATTTTCCGACGGCACTCCTTTTACGGGGACAGGAATAAACGCAGCCGATTCGGGAATATATCACGCGGAAAAAAGAGCAGAAAAAGAATTCCAAAAATATGCAGCCGGAAAAACCAATTTCAACAGGACTTGGATGGACATGGAATCAATCTGGAGTCGGGGCACTCACGGCTGGGACGGCTGGAATAAAAGCTCCGGCACAGCGGACCCCTTGCGTTCAATAGAGCAAGTTTATAAAGACCACGACTTTTCCATTAAGCTTACCGGGGGAGGTTTTAATTTTATAGCCCAATACTCCCAGGGTGCCCAGGAAA
>PVMK01113906.1_pt1 | contig 28248 bp, 26 predicted proteins | sample 1853481 | NCBI WGS metagenome assembly PVMK01 (sample SAMN08533507, study PRJNA380276) | Marine sediment metagenome, whole genome shotgun sequencing project. | reverse complement strand
GGATTACCATAGCTATAATAGTCCACATAGATACGGCTGTCAATATCTTTATTCCCAAGGCCAACGGCCAAGCTCACGGGCTGGTGAGAAGCGCCAGCGAAACACCAGCCCAGTGAAGCGCCTTGTTGTAGCTTCATTTATTATCTCTTGAAAAGACCGCAAGCTCTTTAGCCAAACTTATTTCCGTTTTGTCTTTTGGTTTTCGAAAAAGAGTAATATGTGAATCATTAAATATTTTTTGCTGGCTTGATAGGGTGGATTTTAGAAATAAATTAGCCTTGTTTTTTTCTGATTTGATCAAGCCCGAAAAGTCCGTAATGCCGAGTTTAATATATCGTGAAAAGAATACAAGCCAAGCCAATTCAAATACAGATTCTTTTTCAGATGCCCTGTTAATTTCTCTTTCAATAACTTCTTTCAAATATGGTTTTAAGCTGTGTTGTTGGCCATGCATTATATATATTGCCTCAATAACTGACAATACATAACATAATACTTTCTCAGACTCTCTCTGCAGAAGGAATAATAGGCTTACTGTCTTTAGTAATTGGCTTTTTCTTGTTTTTGTGTGCTCGGAAAAAACAATTTTAAGTTCATGCTCACTGTCAAACAACTCAGAGAGAAATTTCTCAATGAGGCTTGTTCCAGGATAGTTTCTATGAATATTAAGAGCAATAAGGAGAGTATGCTCAAATTTTTTGAAGCTGATAGAGTTAAGTTCTTTGAGTGAATGAGTAAGATACTCTCTGTCATGCTGTCTATATAACCCTTCTGGTAATTTGAGTACTTTTGTTTTGGTTTCATTAATCAAGAGATTGTATTTTTCTAATTCCTCTGATAAAACCTTTAATATTGATATCGCGTCTTTTTCCGAGTTGCAAAGTATCCGATAGTCATCTTTAAATCGGGTAGCCACAAATTTCACTTCTTTTAGTTTTTGAGATACTTCTTTATCAATCTTGGACAAAATAATCTCTGCAATAAGATCACTTAAAGCTGGCCCTACAGGGATGCCATTAGTTCTGCCATCATTAGCATACTGAATCAATCTATCAATTTTGTTTCCTAGTAACTTGTACTCTTTGTCTGCAATGGCGGGTTCCCTGTCATGTAATGCCCATCCTATGCTATGAGTGTAAACAGAGTTGTAGAAATTAGTAATGTCTGTTCTTATGATAAGGTTATAATCATGCGCTTCCCCCACCAAGTCTTTTTCAGCCATTGCTATCCATTCGTATATCATACGACCTGATCTAAGAGGACTCAGTTCCCCCACGTTTCTAGCATTTACAGGTATTGGAAGGCTGTATGAAAATATCTTTAAGTTATTATGAAATAAATGATCAAGAATCATTGTCCATTCTTGCATGAGATAGAAAACAATATCATGATAATTCCAAGGATGCTGAATACCAAAGACGCGAGAAGTCAATAATGTCTTTGGGTAAGAAATGTTAATTAATTGCCTCCGAGCAAGATCTTTTAAAACTTTGTTATATGGAGTAGCTTGCAGTTCAAAAGTATCCACACTAAATGATGGAGGTAAAACATATTGCTCTGGATAGTATCCCTCGTTTAAAAGCCACTTAGCTGCTTTATCTTTATCTATTGCTCGAAGCAATTTTTCTGTTTCTCTAAAATGTTGCTCAGGTAAAGTCATATTTTATTTTTGTAGGTACAACTTATTAATTGAACGTATTACGTAATTTCATAAGTGTTGTTATACATCGTGGATAAATATATTGTCAACGAAAATAATAAAATAATAAAAATAGAGCTAATCAATATTGTTTAGATAAATAAAATTAATTATTGTATGTCTTTCCAATGGAATAAATTTATTGCAATTAGTATAACATGTGTTATACTAATGAGTAAAAGGGCGCTTTTTGTGTCTATATGCATAGTTATGCGTAATACGCATAATAATATTGTGAGTGCAAACAATGGAAGAATTCTCAAATTATTTAACTGCGAAATGCAAAATAGAGTGATGCTCCCCGCCTAACAAAGATCCCGTTTTCGGGGCAAATCAGGACATTCCGGTAGTTAAGATTGGTCGGAACCGTGTCGCGCAGACTACACACTTTAGTGCAAAGTCGAACGGCATGTATCTAAAATTAAACTTCGTCAATAAACTCTGTGAGTAGTTTTTAGTATTAATCAAAAAATATAGAGTTAAAACGGTTGGTTATCAATATGAATACGCTGTTTTTTCTTAGCGTTAATTAAATAAAGTTCGATTTGACCGCAAGGCGCGAAGTACGCAAAGAACAGCATCTTGTTTATTAGCTTTTAAAACCCTGCCTTTCTCTGCGTGCTCTGTGTCTCAAGCGAAGCGAGCGGTGAAAATTGTTTTTTACCACATATTTTATTGAAGACTCAAAATTAATAAAATAATTACCGAGATACTTCCCGCAGCATGTTGCGAAGAGTATCCTTTCCTGGCTTGTATCGCTCGACCTTGCCCAAAGAGCTGTAGCAATCGTCATGCTTCAAGGCTGTGTCAAACGATGCAAAAGAAAAGGCATAACCCTGCGCGTTGGTTCAGTCTCAAAATTGACACGCATCTTTCATTCAGTTATACTTTATGATTTTTAAATGAATAACCTGACAATTAGATTAAGCTCAAAATGATAAGCACAGACAACCTGACAAAAAGTTTTGCCGGCCAGAGCCTGTTTGAAGAAGCAAGCTTTAAAATCAACGCCAAAGAGCGTGTGGGGCTGGTGGGAAGGAACGGACACGGAAAAACCACTCTCTTCCGTCTTATAACAGGAGAAGAGAAGCCTGACTCAGGAACAATAATCATACCAAAACACTACCGTGTGGGCTATGTCAGGCAGCACCTTGAGTTTACCGAAGACACAATCTTAAAAGAAGGAATAAAAGACCTCCCTTCAAAAGAAGAACACCACTACTGGAAGGTTGAAAAGATCCTTTCAGGGCTGGGTTTCACTTCAACTGATATGCAGAGACATCCTGCTGAGTTTTCCGGAGGATACCAGGTTCGCTTAAACCTTACCAAGATTCTGGTTTCAGAACCGGACATACTGCTTCTCGATGAACCTACAAACTATCTTGACATCACCTCCATAAGATGGATCGAACAGTTTCTGCTTTCCTGGCAGCACGAACTTATGCTGATAACCCATGACAGGTCTTTCATGGACAGAATCGTTACCCATACTCTTGGCATCCACAGGAAAAAAATGAGAAAGATCCCGGGCAACACAGAAAAATATTACGCCCAGATAGCACAGGATGAAGAGATCCATGAAAAAACAAGGGTAAATGATGAACGCAAGCAGAAGGACATTGAGCTTTTTATAAGCAGGTTCAGAGCAAAAGCAAGGCTTGCAAACATGGTACAGTCACGAGTAAAGACCCTGGAAAAAATGGATAAAAATTCAAAGCTTGAAAAGATAAAAGCTCTTGAATTTTCATTTCAGGAAAAGCCCTTCAACTCCAAGTATTTGCTTAACGCAGGCAATCTCTCTTTTTCTTACACTCCGGAAAATCCGCTGATTAAGAACCTTGATATCAGCATTGCAAAGGGCGACAGGATCTGCGTCATTGGAAAAAACGGCAAAGGAAAAACAACTCTTCTTAAACTGCTGGCAGGCGACCTCACCCCTGAAACAGGAACAATCACCTACAACCCTAACACTGAAAAAGGTTTTTTTGAACAGACAAACATAAAAAACCTGGTAGACAGCAGAACGGTTGAAGAAGAGATTTTATATTCCCACAAACACGTTGACAGCCAGCTTGCCAGAAACATATCCGGGGCAATGATGTTCCAGGGAGACAATGCGCTAAAGAAAATATCTGTTCTTTCCGGCGGTGAAAAAAGCAGGGTAATGCTGGGAAAAATTCTTGTAACCCCGGTTAATCTCCTGCTCCTTGACGAACCCACCAACCACCTCGACATGGAGTCTTGTGACGCTCTCCTTGCAGCAATCGACAACTTTGACGGCGCTGTTGTGATGGTCACGCATAATGAAATGTTCCTCCATGCCCTGGCCGAGAGGCTGATCGTCTTTCAGAAAGACGGAATCACGGTCTTTGAAGACACCTACCAGAACTTTCTGGACAAAGTCGGATGGGAAGATGAGGATCCTGGACCCAGGTCAACACAGAAGAATACGGCAATTGACAAATTATCAAAAAAAGAGCTGCGCAAAAAACGCTCTGAAATAATATCCGAACGCAGTACAATCTTAAAACCACTTGAAAAACGAATTAAGGTGATTGAAGACGAAATAGAAAAAAATGAAGACACCTTAAATAATGCAACATCAAAGATGCAGGAAGAAACTCAGAAAGGCAACGGAGAAAAGATAGCAGAACTTTCAAGTATTATTCACAATTCACAATCTTCTATTGACACCCTTTTTGAGGAGCTTGAAGACTTAACTGAAAAGTTTGAGATTAAAAAACAAGAACTCGACAGTAAGCTTGCCGAGCTTAATGACTAGGCCTGTTTCACCCCCCCCCTTCTTTTTACACAAAAACCCGCCTCAAACATAGTCGAATTTTAGAAATAGTAACATTATGGTTTGTTTGCAGTCTCAAAACAAGGAACACAGAATTCTTTGCCGTTAAGGTTTTTCAGCTTTGTTGCCATGGTCATCTCCCCGCATTTTTCACAGGCTATTGAAGAAGCAAGCTCTGCATAGTCCGGCATAGCAAACTCAGTCTCTCTTGTTTCAAATATATCTATAAAAGGTTTTGCCAGCAAGTCCATTGACTTTAAAAATTTCTGGCGCTTTTTCTGTTCTTTAGTTGCCGTTCCTGAAGCAACCGCTTCTTCCAGAACATCAAACTCTTCTTTTTCTTTTCCCAGATACCGATAAAAACTCTTTCTGGAAAAACGGTATGCCTTATTCTGCTTTCTGCTGATTACGGTATATGCATTTTTTCCGTAGTTTTTTATAATAAGGTTTCCCTTGCCGGAAGTGGTTCCCAAAACTATCTGCAAGGCATCAACAGAGCAGGAATCGTTTTCACAAACCGCGACAATTTCTTCATCTCCTGACCGTTTCAATTCAAGTATGCGCATGGCCTCTTTTGAAACCCGGTATCCGTAAATAATGCCCGGACAAAGATGCCCGTGGAAACGGATACATTCTTTAAGGTCTTCTGAAACTTTTGTGTTATTTAAAATATCCATTTACTTCCCTTTCACCGAAAACCACTCTGCCTAACCTGATCATGTTCGAGCCCTCTTCGATGGCAACCTGATAGGACTCGGACATTCCCATTGAAAGTATCTTAAGGTTAACTCCAGGCAGATCAGGTTCGTTTATATCATCAAAAATTTTTTTTGCTTTTCTAAAATAAGGCCTGCTGTCTTCCGGATTGCTGGTCATGGGCCCCATTGTCATCAAACCTTCAACAGATATGTGTTCCATCCCTGATATACTGACAACAAGATCTTTAACTTTTTCAAAATCAGGATCAACCCCTTTTTTGGATTCCTCCTTCCCGCTGTTTATTTCAACATAAACAGACATTATCTTTCCTGCGTCAGCTGCCCTCTGGTTCAGAGCTTCTGCTTTTTCAAAGGATGAAAGGGTCTGCACCAGGTTAAATACTTTTAATGCACGATTTATCTTATTTTTCTGAAGGTCTCCGATCATGTGCCACCTGACTTTTTTGGCAGTGTCTCCAAGCATAGCTACCATTTGCTCTGCTTCCTGCAGATAGTTCTCGCCAATGTCCATTGCACCGGCATCAATAGCCGCTTTCACCTCTTCAGGTGTTCTTGTCTTTGCAGCCAGAACAATGGTCACATGTTCAGGAATTTTTTCTCTTATTTTTTGATATTGTTCAGTTATTCCCATAATTTTTCTCAAAAGAAGAAATGCTGCGTCTTGTAAAGGAAGGAAGGGCAAAAGAAAAGTTTCGTGCTTTGACTGGAAGACTATACCGGCTTTACGGTCTTCTTCTTTTCCTCATACTCAAGACAGCTTGTAATATGCATTTTGAGTTCATTCATATCCAGCGGTTTAGGCTGGAACATGGAAGCCCCCAGGTCCATCAGGCCTGCTATCTGTTTTATGCCCACAACAGCTGACATAATGATGATGGGCAGATCCTTAAATCCGGTGTCACCGCGAAGCGTCTGGATAAGCTGTTTTCCATCCATTTCAGGCATCATAATATCTGAAATCAGAAAGATTGATGTCCTCATTTGCCTTAAGCGTCTCATAGGCATGTTTACCGTTAGGACTGATAATAGCAACATAACCCATATCTTCAACAACGCTTGAAACCATCTTTTGAGTAACCACATCATCTTCTGCAATAAGAATTTTAACCATAACCTGCCCCTAAAAGGTGCCTTGTATTTTTAAATATATCTCAACGAAGAAATCATTGTCAAGAATGAACCCTCGGATCAATTCATCAACATAATTATAGATTATAGCATTATTTTCTTAACTAGATCTCCGCACAAATTTTTTCTTATAAATAGTCGTTAAAAACATACCTTTAAACTTTATAACTAATTATATCTCTAAACAAACAAAAAACAAACCCTGAAGGAAAAGCCCTTCTTTTAGGTCTGGATAAAGAAATCATAAAAAAGATATTTTATAAATCGATTTAGCCTGTGAGTTTGCCTTCTCTTTACCACTCACTCTTAATCCGGCGGGTCTTGCCTTTTGATTTTATTTCTTCGATTGCTTTAAGCCCCAGACACAGATGATGGTCGGTATATTTTTGAAAAACCTTTTTAGCGCTATCCTTACTCTTTATTCCGCCTTTTTTAAGAGGCATGTCAGACACCAGCATAATAGCGCCAATGGGAAGATTTAGAGCATAGGCCACTGAAAACAGAGTGGCGATCTCCATGTCAATGGCAATAATCCTGTGCTTTAGAATATAATCAATAAACTCCTTGTCAAATTCCCACATCCTGTAATCTGTGGTAAGCATAATACCGGACCGGGCGTTTTGTCCACTCTCCTTTGCGATTACTTCTTCACAAATCCGGTTGATCCAGAAACTGGGCTGGGCAGGCACATTCTGTGGAATATAATGGGGGCTGGTTCCTTCATCACGCACACTGGCGGTTGGTATTAAAAGCTCCCCGACCTTCAGCTTACTGTCAATCCCTCCGCACATGCCAAGCATCAAAACACTTTCAATCCCCTCTAAGAAAGAGAGACAATGGGTAACAATGCCCGCAGACGGGAGAACCCACCCCGAAATTTATTATGGAGGTGCTGCTATTGTCATGGGCAACAGCCCAGTACCCTGACCGGATCTTTTGCCCCGGTAATTTCCGCGAACATCTCAACATATCTGGGAAAATTAACCAGCAGAATATTCGAACCGAATTCGCTAACGCTTGATCCCGTATACCGTTCAAGCGTCTCTCGCGCGTGGGTGTCTGGTTTTAAACTCTTAGGCATCTAATCTATCCTCTTTTTGAATATGTTTTATAATATCCTTTTTGTTTTATTCCATAAAAAAGTGATGACTTCTTATGAAGTCACCACTTTTTACCATTATCCTTTAGAGCATGCAAGAACGTTTTTACCCTTAGACAAATAAGGCTCGGAGACAATCTTTAATTTTATGTTATGTTGCTAAATTTACGTTTTTTACAGTATGTTTTATAAGTTATAATTATATATTTAAATGCTTACTTAATAACCATTGGTTTAAAAAGAGGCTGGTTGAATTTTTCTTTGCCTAATTCTCGGATTATTTCCTGTCCCTTAATTGAGGTTATCCACCCGATAAGAGCCATTGCGTTAACATAATTTACATGGGCATGTTTTGCAGGATTTACCGCAATTATGCCGTAAGGATTGTAAAGCACCGGATCTCCCTCACACAAGACCGGAAGGCTTATCTTCTCTGAAAAAGACAGAAAAGTACCCCGGTCTGCCATGGTGTAAGCTTTCTTTTCATCAGCAATCTTTAAGACCGCGCCCATGCCCTGACCCACCTCCTGGTACCATTGGCCTTTGGTGGATATACCCACTTTTTCCCAGATCTTTTTCTCTTTTTTATGGGTCCCGGAATCATCTCCCCTTGAAATAAAAGGCGCCTTGGCTTCGGCAATCTTTTTTAATGCAAGGGCAGCATCTTTCATGCCTTTTATACCTGCGGGATCATTTTCAGGCCCGATAATCACAAAGTCGTTATACATGACATCTCTACGGTTAACCCCAAAGCCTGCGTCTACAAATTTATCTTCTGCTCCTCTGGCATGGACAAAAACAATATCCACATCACCGTTTTCACCAAGCTTTAAGGCTTTGCCCGTACCAACAGCAATAATATCAACCTTTATATCAAACATTTTTTCAAATGGCGGAATAAGGGCCTCCAGAAGGCCTGAATTGTCTGTGCTGGTGGTTGTTGACATCTTCATTCTCTGTTCAGCATTTAAAACACCTGAAAAAAGAATAAGTCCCAAGATAGTCAAAATTAATGCTTTTTTCTTCATATTCTCTCCTCCATATAGTTATTTTGTTTTACATACAAATGACTTTTTAAAATAGTCTGCCATTTAAAACATGAGATTTAAAAGAAATCATGTCTTCTTGTACATTACAGAAAGTTAAAATCCTCCAGTCCTCGCCCTTTGGATCTTTTGAAAAGCTTAAAAAACAAAAAAACCGGTATCCAAATCAAAGGATACCGGTTGTAAAATATACCAGTCTTTTTCCCTTGTCCAAATACGGGAGATATGATCCTTTCGAATCATACCCTTACGGCCGGTTCTCATAGCCTTTAAAGGCCTTAGATACACGGCTTTAGGAAATTATTTTGTGTGCAAAGAATAATAATATACATGCAAAGCGACTCTGTCAATAGAAAATTTATCCGCAAGCTCAAAAAACAGAAATTTAATTTAAAAAAATACTCCTTGCAAATATTATTTAATCCAAAATACTATTTGCACACACGACCATAACTAAGTACAATAGGTGTGTGTCACACAATATAAAATCCTGGTATAATTTCTTAATATTAAACGGAATACATATAAAACTTCATAAGAATCGGAAGCACTATGAGTCAGAATGCCAGAACCAATGAAAGAACCAGCGTACATATGAAAGTCGTTTATAAAGAGTCCGTCTCTTTTATTAAATCCTATATAATGAACATCAATGGAGGCGGGCTTTTCATAAAAACGGCAACACCGCTTCCCCTTGACTCAAAAGTCACCCTAAGCCTTACCCTCCCCGGAGATACCGAGGTAATGGATCTGGAAGGTATAGTCGTATGGACAAACCCAAAGGGCGGTAAAAACTCATTTCCTAAAGGAATGGGAGTAAAGTTTTTAAACATAAAAAGCGAACATGCCGAAAAAATAAACAAACTGGTTAAAGAACATAAAAAAGAGATAGAAAACTTTTCCCTTATCTAATTTCCTTACAAGCACTCTCCTGTTAAGAAAATCTTAAAGAGTTTAAACCAAAAGAGCTTCTCAACCTGTTAACAGCATTGAAAATATCCTTATCAGAGCTAATAGCTTTGTTCAATTTTCCGGTTGAGGAGTTAAGCATTTCGGAAACCTCGCTAAGTTTTCCTTTTGAAGCATAAATGGAATCCAGAAGTACCGCACAATAAAGGGGATAAAGTCTGTTTTTAGAATTAATTTTTTTTATACCCTCTTTTAAAAAGAGCTCTGCTACCTCCGGGTGTACTTTAAATCCGGTTGCAGAAAAATCTTTTCTCACCTGAAGTGCGATTTTCTTTTTTAGACGTTTTAATGCTTTTCCCTTGTTGTCAGCCTGCGACCTGCTCTCCTCGGCTATTGCTGAAATGTTTGTTTTTTTATGCGTTGCCCTGACTGCACTGTATGCCCTGTTCCTTTTCTGCCCTCCAGGACCTGAGGCTATATAAAATTCCAACCTGCAGGAACGATCAAACTCTTTATCTCCTGCAGTAATAAACGGATATGCTCCACCAGAAAAAACTAAAACTTCTTTCATTTACTATTCCCAGTTTAAAGAAAATATAGTTACCCTAGAAACAAGGTAACTGAACTTCGAAAACATGTCAATTTTCACAAGACAGATAAACCTTTCAAAAAGTTGTTAGAATTGATCTTTTTAAAATGACAGAGAGAGTATTTTCTGCTAGTACTATGCTGACACCTTATCTTTCATTAGGAGATTATAAATGCAAAGGCTTATTCAAAAAATAAGATCAAAAAAAGCCGTAATAGGAGTAATCGGCCTTGGCTACGTGGGACTTCCTGTCGTAATTCGTTTCGCCGAAGAAGGCTTTAAGGTTTTAGGCTTTGATATCGATCTCAAAAAAGTAAAAAGTATAAACATGGGAAAGAGCTATATTAAACACATCCCCGGTGTAACCTTCAAAAGCCTTGTTAAAAAAGAACGCATTAGTGCAACCACGGATTTTAAAAAGCTTAAAAGTGTTGACGCTGTTATAATCTGCGTTCCCACACCGTTAAATGAAATGCGCGAGCCCGACCTTCAGTATATTGAGGAAACAGGCGAGGAAATTGCCCGGAACCTGCGAAAAGGTCAGGCCATCTGCCTTGAAAGCACAACCTATCCCGGCACCACAAATGAGGTCCTCCTTCCCTTTTTTGAAAAAAGCAGACTTAAGGTGGGAAGAGATTTTTTCCTGATATATTCACCTGAAAGAGAAGATCCCGGCAACGCTGAATTTACAACAAAAACAATACCCAAGATCGTTGGCGGAATCACACCGGCATGCCTTAAAGTTGGCAAGACCCTTTATGAACAGATAATTGAAAAAGTTGTGGAAGTGTCCTCTACCCGCACTGCAGAACTTTCAAAGCTTCTTGAAAATATATACCGCTGCGTAAACATCGCACTGGTAAACGAGATGAAAATCCTGGCTGACAGGATGGATATTAATATCTGGGAGGTGATTGATGCCTCGGCCACCAAACCTTTTGGCTTTTCTCCCTTCTATCCCGGCCCAGGCCTTGGTGGACACTGCATTCCAATTGATCCTTTTTATCTTTCCTGGAAAGCAAGAGAATATGATTTTACCACCAAATTTATTGAGCTTGCCGGAGAGATAAACACGTCCATGCCTTCTTATGTGATCAACAAGGTAATGGAGGCCCTTAAACACAAAAGGTAAAAGCTTAAAGGGGTCAAAAATCCTGGTGCTGGGTATTGCATACAAAAAAGATATTGATGATGACAGAGAATCACCGTCGCTTAAACTTATTGACCTGCTAAAGCAAAAAGGAGCCGTAATCAGCTACAATGACCCTTTAATTCCAAAACTTAAAAAATATAGAAAGTTTAATTTTAATCTGTCTTCAAAAAAACTTACCCGGGCTCTTCTTAAAAACATGGATCTGGTTCTGATCGCAACAGACCACAGCACCTACGACTATGACTGGCTGGCTGAAAACGCAAGCCTTATTGTTGACACAAGAAATGCGGTTAAGGCAAAAAAGAAATATGCGGGAAAAGTTTTTGCGGCATAAAAACAGGCCCTGCAGAAAACAACTTCTAACAAAGCAGAATCTATTGCTAACATCTCCTTCTCAACTTTAAATCACAATGGCAAGTCAAGCCCCAGTTTTTGCAGGGTCTCTTTTTCGGGCAGACCGGTCTGAACATCCCAGCCTCTAAGGAGGTAATATTCATCCATCATCTTTTCAAACTCTTTTTTATCAACAGCCTTTCCTTTTCTGGAAATCACTTCATCACCCTTACCCGGAAGAAAAAGTCCGGGGTTATACATTCCAAAAACATCTGCAATCATCTCTTCGCGTTCAATAAACATAAAATCCGGCAACACATCACTTTCCCGGCCTTTTCTTCCTTCTCGAACAAGGATCATCCTGTTAAGGGTAAACAGACGGTTTCCAATAAGATCATACTCCTCCTCACCAAATTCCTTTCCCGTAACCGCGGAAAAAATCTGGGCCTCTAAGGTCGGGTCGCCCACATGGTCTGCTTTGTCAGCAACATCATAAACAGGCCAGGCAAAATCACATAGATTTAAAGACTCCTTCAAATACTGCCTGTTCTGAACCTTAAACGCTGCAAGGGCCTTGCCTTCATAGGTTGAAAAATCAACCGCCTGTTCACTGCCCCAGAATGCTTTAGCAATATTTTTCAAGACCTCTGTGGATAAATATGTTTTTTCACCTTTGGATAGATACCACATTGCCCACTTGGTTAGAGGTTCACATATTTCATGAAGCTCAGTAATAAAAGGCCTTGGCTCTGTGGCATAGATAATCGCGGACATGCTGAACACTTTCGGCCCGTAGGCAATTGCACGTCCGCTGTCTGTCAGCATGTTAGCGGTAATACTTACTGACTTCTCGCCGAAGACTTTTGAAGCGCGGAGCACTCCCTGAGAAAGAATCTCACCAAAACTATCCCTGCTGCAGATTTTCATAAGGACTTCCTCCAGGAACTCCCGGCTCCCCATCTGTGAAAAATCTAAACCTGCTTCTTCTTGGGTAATTATCCCCTGCTGTACACACTGATCAATCCACATCAGCAAAAAGACCATATCTAGAGCGCACACCCCAAAATCATTTGCCAACATTGGGGCATCAAAACTGGCCTCGGTAAAATTGCCGTGCAGTTTTTTGTCCCACATCATGTAAAAATTTCCAATTTGGCATTTCCTGATATCCTCTGTTCCAGCCGGACTTCTATGCAGAGACCGCCAGCAGCCCTGGGGACAGCCGCTGCAGTGCACCCGCTTCACCACTTCTGAACCGGGAAGTGTAATCGGGTTATTAAAGAGATGAAAATAACCCTCACCCATCATTGCTTTAAACCGGGTCCTTATGGTTTTTATCTTCTCATCATCAGCCGCAGCAATCTTTCCTGTCCCTTGAACTGTAATCGCTTTTAAGTTTTTTGAACCCATCACCGCGCCAAATCCCATGGATGCGGTACTTCCTTCATCGGTAAATAAAATTGCAAAACGGGTCAGACTTTCTCCGGCAGGGCCAATAGAGAGGATGCCATGTTTACTGCTGTATTCATCATGGAGAATCTCACGTGTTTTAAAATTACCCAGACCCCACAAATGCCCGGCATCCTTTATTTCTACTGTTTCGTTTTCAATACTTAAATAAACAGGATTTTTTGCCCGGCCTTTAATAATTATACCGTCGTATCCGGACTTTTTAAGGTCAACCGCAATATGCCCCCCCATATTGGCATTCACAAAGGTTTCAGGATAGATACAGGGTGATTTTCCACAAGCCAGCAGTCTGGGAGCGGATGGGGCCTTAGTTCCGGCCAGAGGGCCTGTCATTAAAATAAGGGGGTTGTCAGGATCTAATGCGTCAGCCTTACCCGAAGCCATGTCCCAGTACAGTTTTTGTCCAATTCCAAGCCCGCCGATGTATTTATCCGAGTAGTCTTTGGTATCTAGAAACTCAATATTACCCGAAGTAAGATCGACTGATATTATTTTCCCTGCCCAGCCAAACATTTAAACCTCCTTAAAAGGGTGTGTTCTTTTTTTATCGATGATATCACAATAATTGAATCTTTTGAAGTATCTCCGAAACCGCTGTCCGAAACCGCTTTTTTGGAAAAAAGGGTCCGAGGATTCCAGGTTTCAAGGGGTCAAGTGAAAAACTAAAAACTTAACAACACCTGAAAACTGTCAAAAATCAAATTCGACCTTTAGAAAACAAGCTCCTGAACCTTGACCCCGTTCAGAAGGACTTATCTGTCGGATCTCAACGAAAGGCTTTTCACTTGAATCCTGGACCCATAGAAACCTTGAATCCTTTAGTTATTTTTAATGCTTATTTTTAATTATTTTTAATGCTTGTGTCGCGACAAAAACAATATGTCAGTTAACAACAAAAACAAAATGTCAATAAGGGTTAAGCAGCCAAAAGGATATGGTCGTCCTTAAAACCGCATTTTTCAACGATATTTTTAATGCTTTCATATGAGAACCTGGCTACAGGTTGTTTTTTGTACATGATTTCAACAGAACCATTACTGTGCTGTAAAACTAAAACCTTTTGTCCTGCAATAGATGCCCATTTACGCGACGGAGGTATCTGTAGTAAAAGCCCATAAAATTTTATTGTATGATCCTTAGAAACTGTTCTCGGTTCTTTTAAACAGAGAATTCGGTCAAGTTCTTTTACTGGCGGACTTTTTCTAAATGCAACAATTTGTTTTTTAGGCTTACAACAAAATTTCTTGTTAAAATCTTTCAGAAAGGAAGGTAAAAAGTTATTGGCTTCCTCCCTGTTTTTTATTCCTTCAAGTCTCATTTCTGCAATTAACCTATCCTGAAATGTTCCCCATACCCTCTCAATACGACCTTTAGCTTGAGGAGAGTATGCCTTAATAATTTTAATTCCTAATTCATCCATTGATTTGCCAAATTGTGTTCTAAACTGTTTGCCCTCAAGCTGATCAACTATTGTTGCCTCTTTGGGAGAATGAAAGATAGTATGCCGATCTGAATAAAGACTCAGCGGCAACCCTTTATCTATTGCTATTTGCCGTATAAGCCGCAGATATGCCCAGGTACTCTCAGAATTCTCAAACCTGGCCCAGACTTCTCCTGAGGCATCGTCTATTGCTCCTACAATCGTCATAACAGGCCCTCGTGATTCCAGCCAGTCATGGCGTGAGGCATCTATCTGGAGCATTATACCAACTGCTTCCTTGCGATCTCTATGTCTTCTATATTTTCTACCCCTTCGTTTCTGCTTTGCAGAAATACCAGCCTCTCTCAGTATCAGTCTGAGGGATTCTCTGTTTATCTGAATACTTTCTTTTTCCAGAAGTTTTTCCTGAAAATGCCTGTCATTGAATCCCTTATATTTTCCTACTGCAAAATCTTTCACCTTCTGTTTATACGCTTCGGTGATTTTGCCTGCATGGTTATTGCCCCTGTTCCCATGGATCACTGCTTTTACACCACCTATTCTCACCCTTGACAATAGTCGATATATGCTCCGATCGCTTAATCCAAGTACCTGGGCAGCCTTTGATATTTCAACCTGGTTGTCCATTACTCTTTGAATTACCTCAAGTTTTAACTGCTCTTTCATTGTCAGTGTTACCATCCTTCCTCCTATCCTGAATGTTTAACTCTAGATAGGTCTTTTCGGCATTTACTGACATTTTGTTTTTGGCATTAATGTGTCATTTTGTTATTGGTAACACATTATTTTTAATGCTTGTTGACATAAAGCAGTCTATCTCGTATACTACATAGTTAACTTCAGGCTCCCTAATAACCAGCAGATTCATCCGAACACCAATCAACAGCCTCTAGACTAACTGCAAAAACATATAGAATAGGTAATTGAAAACATAATGATGAAAGCCCTTGTACCAAATAATAAGATTAGAAATATCGCTATAATCGCCCATGTTGACCACGGCAAAACCACCCTGGTTGATGCCATGTTCAAACAGAGCGGTCTTTTCCGACAAAACCAGAAAGTTGATGATCGAATAATGGACAGTATGGATCTGGAACGTGAGCGAGGCATCACTATTTCAGCAAAAAACTGCTCAGTTCTCTGGAAAGATGTAAAAATTAATATAATTGACACCCCCGGACATGCTGATTTCGGCGGCGAGGTTGAACGGGCTCTTTCAATGGCCGACGGCGCAATTCTCCTGGTCGATGCATCAGAAGGTCCCTTGCCCCAGACCCGTTTTGTTCTTAAAAAAACTTTTGAAGCGGGACTTCACGTTATTGTGGTGATAAACAAGATCGACCGCAAAGATGCCAGACCTTATGAAGTGCTGGACGAAATATATGATCTATTTATAGATCTTGATGCCACAGAAGAACAGCTTGATTTTACCGTTCTTTATGCCAACGGTCGAGAAGGTATTGTGATGGAAAAGCTTGAAGATAAAACAGATAACCTTCATGTTCTTTTAGAAAGCATAATCGAGGAAATTCCTCCACCAACCTATGATCCGAAAGCGCCTCTTCAGATGCTGGTGTCAGACCTCGGTTATTCAGACTACCTTGGCCGTCTTGCCATCGGCCGTATCTTTAACGGAATAGCAAAATTTAATGATCAGCTGATCTGTATCAATGAAGAGAATAAATACCTTCCCCTTAAGGTTTCAAAACTCCAGACATACGATGGAATGAAATTTAAGACTGTGGAAGAGGCCGGACCGGGAGAAATAATCATTCTATCCGGGATCGAAAACACTACCATCGGTGATACCATCTGCAAAAAAGACTACCCAAAACCCTTAAAGAGAATAACCGTTGATGAGCCCACGGTTTCCATGCGCTTTACCATTAACAATTCACCTTACTGCGGCAGAGAGGGAACCATTGTCCAGTCAAGCAAAATCCGAGAAAGACTCCTTAAGGAGACCCTTCTTAATGTGGCTATCAAGGTTGAAGAAACACCGGAACGCGAAAGCTTCATAGTAAAAGGACGCGGCGAATTTCAGATGGCTATCCTGATTGAAACCATGCGCCGCGAAGGGTTTGAGTTAAGCGTAGGCAGACCCGAGGTAATTTTTAAGGAAAAAAAGGGCAAAAAACAGGAGCCGATTGAACACCTCTTCATTGACTGCGAAGAGAGTTTTCTTGGAATTGTAACTGAAAAGCTGTCTGTTAAAAAAGGAAGAATGATCAACCTTGCAAATCACGGCAAAGGTCGGGTCAACATTGAGTTCAGCGTTCCTTCCCGTTCTTTAATCGGATACAGGGACGAATTCCTCACCGACACCAAAGGAACCGGTATCATAAACTCCAGTTTTTTAGGTTATGAGGAGTTTCGAGGAGATTTTCCCGTGCGGTTTAACGGGTCCATCGTGGCTGACCGTACAGGAAAAGCTGTTCCCTATGCTCTGTTTAACCTTGAACCGAGAGGTCAGCTTTTTGTGGTTCCCGGCGACCCTATTTATGAGGGAATGATCGTCGGAGAACACAATCGCGACACTGACATTAACGTAAATCCGACTAAAACCAAAGCCCTGACCAATATGCGCGCATCCGGAAAAGATGACGGCATTATTCTGGCACCCATAACACCAATAACACTTGAACGGGCAATAAATTTCATCAGAGAAGATGAGATGGTTGAGATTACACCAAAATCGATCAGGATGCGAAAGACCATTCTGCCCGCAATTGATCGAAAATCCACCCTGACAATGAAACCGAAGGATTAATAAATTTATCAGTTGCAACATACAACAATCAAGGGATAACGAACTTTTTATAAGGAAATGGTCATGGATTGTTTTAAGAGTACCAGCGATTATGTAATCTCTCCCGAACTGCAGGACAGCATCAATGTCTCCATTGCTCTTGGCAGACCCCTAGTGGTTAAGGGCGAACCCGGTACCGGAAAAACACTTCTGGCCCACGCAATATCCAAAGCTCTGGATAAAAAACTATTTATCTGTAACATCAAATCAACTACCAAGCCACATGAGGGTCTCTATGTATATGACACGGTGAAACGCTTAAACGACGCTCGTTTTGGAGACCATGACGTTTCCAATATCAGCCAGTATATAAAACTTGGCAAACTTGGTGAGTCCTTTGCCTCAGAAGAGAAGGTAGTCCTCATCATTGATGAAATCGACAAGGCAAACCCCATCAGGTTGGACTTTAAATCATTAACTTCCATTAATATTTCTTGCAGGCATTAATTATTATTTTACAGGAACAAAACAGTCGGTTACGAATTTTAGCTGGAACAGCGAGGGAGGAATAATATTTAAGTTCGTGGATAATATTTGTATCTACTGAATAAACCCCGGTGGAACCTCAATGCCTAATCCAGCTGAAATTCATCACGCCAGTTATTTTTCTCTTCCCACTGAGGTTGTTCCTCTTTTTTGAACAGGTAGTCGCCCATAACCAGATAATCCATTTCTGTGCGCATGAAACAACGATAGGCATCATCCGGAGTACAGACAATGGGCTCGCCCCTGACATTAAAACTGGTATTAACGATCAGCCCATAACCGGTTCTTTGTTTAAAAGCATTGATTACCTGCCAAAAGCGTGGATTTGTGTTTTTGCTCACACTTTGTATTCTGGCAGAGTAATCGATATGTGTGATGGACGGAATATCCGACCGCTGCCAGTAAAGACGATCATACATTTTTAATTTGTCATAATTCTCAGGATAGGGCTTACGCCTTTTTTCTAAAACAGGCGCAACCAGCAGCATATAGGGTGATGGCCGATCTAGATCAAAATAATCATTGATATCTTCTTCTAGAACTGCCGGTGCAAAGGGTCTAAACCCTTCGCGGTACTTGATTTTTAAATTCAGCTTTTTTTGAGTGTCCGGCTTGCAGGGATTACCGAGAATACTTCTGTTGCCAAGAGACCTCGGACCATATTCCATCCGGCCCTGAAACCAACCCACTACCAATCCCTGGTCGATATGTTCTGCTACATTCTCACATAGACTGTCAAAACCAGGAAAGCTCTTATAAGGAGCATTCAGCTTTTTTGCTGTTCTCTCTATCTCAAGCGAACCATATTCCGGCCCCAGATACGATCCAGACATGGCATCCGGGGTCTGAGGTTTATTGCGCTCTTTGCCTTTTTCAATGTGCCAGGCCGCAAAAGCTGCGCCAACAGCACCTCCGGCATCACCGGCAGCCGGCTGAATCCAAATATTCTTAAAAGTATCTTTTCGTAATAGTTTACCATTAGCAACGCAGTTGAGGGCAACACCACCTGCCATGACCAGGTTTTCACATCCTGTAAGGTTTCGAGCTGTATCTGCAAGCATAAATACAATGTCCTCAGTTACCTGCTGGGCAGCCAGTGCGAGGTTCATATATGACTGTGTCAAGTCTGATTCTTGTGCGCGCTTTTGTATGCCAAAGAGCTGTTCCCATTTTTTATCGTGGCACATGGTCAAACCGGCTGCATAATTAAAATAATCCATGTTAAGCAGTAAAGATCCGTCTTCTCGCACATCAACCAGTTCGTCAAATATCCTGGTCTTAAACTTTTTGGTTTCATCTGCATCAATAAGACCGTATGGCGCCAGTCCCATCAGTTTGTACTCTCCACTGTTAACCTTAAATCCGCAATAATAGGTGAATGCAGAATATAACAGGCCCAGAGAATGAGGAAAATCGAGCTCTCGCAGAATTTCAATCTGGTTTTTTTTGCCGCGCCCGATGGTTGTTGTTGCCCATTCACCCACACCATCTATGGTAAGGATTGCGGCATCTTCAAAAGGAGAGGGGTAAAAAGCACTGGCTGCATGAGAAAGATGATGCTCTGGAAATAATATCCTGACATTACCATCCCCGATTTTTGCCAGCTCATCACGAAGCATTTTCCGCATAAAAAGTTTTTCTTTGATCCATACCGGTATAGCAGACAGAAAGCTTTTAAGACCCTTTGGAGAAAAGCCGTGATAAGTCTCCAGCAAACGCTCAAATTTCAGGTAGGGTTTATCGTAAAAAGCGATCGCATCCAGCTGGTCTAATTGCAGCCCAGCTTCTTCAAGAACATATTTAGCCGCATGTAAGGGAAAAGCACTATCCTGCTTTTTGCGCGTAAACCGTTCTTCATGGGCTGCTGCGATAATTTCGCCGTCTTTTAGGAGAGCAGCGGCACTGTCATGATAATAGGCGGATATTCCCAGTATGGATTCAGACATGTCTTAAACCGTTTTAAAAGATTGTGTAAATAAAGGGTGCTATAGCAGATCCGCTGGTAAGAACAATTAAGGCGCCAAACAGGAGCAGGGTTAAAATGATTGGCAGCATCCAGAATTTTTTACGAACCTTTAAAAAACCCCATAAGTCTTTTAGGAATTCCATAACATTATACCTCTACTTAGAATGGATGTTTGATATCATCAGCTTTAAAAAGATGGTCTCTGATTCTGAAGACCGAAGTGCGTTCTTTTTTCCATTTTTTTATTTGCAGGGAATCTTTACCAAGACATTTCCTTATGAAACCAACGGGAGTTACCATTCCGAAAAAAAGAATGGACAGGATAATTTTGGACATAACCGTTCCCATTAAATGGGAAAGCCCGAGCCATATTTTAGCCAGAGGTTTAAAAAGGGTGGGTTTGGTCATGTTGATAAGAAGAACAACAACAGCTACACCTAAAAATTGCTGTTTGTGACCGATCAAAACAATCAGCAGACAGATAAGAACCATAGCCATGCCGGTGTCTTTGGCCTGGTCCGCGGAAATTTGTTTTGGAATAAAACCATGGTTTTCTTTTTTTACTGTATCAATCATTTTTGATATAAATAATTTTTAGAAATTTTTCTCAAGAGATGCTGTCACCGACATATTATACATAATACTTCAAAGATATTCAATGTGTCAATCTTATCTTGTATCAATCTTATCTCTACTATAAAATTCAACATATTTTTTAGGATATTTTTAAATCTTTAAAACAATCTGCTGTAGCAAATATAAAAATAAAAATTTAAGGCTTCAAAGACTTTAGTCATTTCTAACTATAGCTATCGGATGTTTTATCGGCTCCTCATGTCTGCACACTCCACACACAAAACACATCCGGGCATGATCATCAGTCTTTTAAAAGGAATTTCCTCTCCACATTCCAGACACAGACCAAAATCCGAATCATCTATATTATCAAGAGCACGTTCAAGTTTAAGCAGAGCAATTTCTGCTTTGCGAAGCGATTCTTCACTAATGCTTTTACTGTTAATGGCATCCATCCGGGTAACCCGGCCAATGGCACTATCTAAAGCAACAGGTTTAGCACCTTCTTTATAGGAAACAATATTTCTCTTTAAAGCTTCTATCTCAGCTCTGATATATTGTTCAAGTTTCTCCTTATCCTCATGAAGCATAACAGAATTCTCTCCGGCTTTTCAAAAATTGAGTATTTTTTCGGGCTTCTAAAATGACATTATAGCCAGAACAACAAAGCGTGCCGATAAAACCCGGCACGCTCAAAAAAGCCATTCTTTATAAATACTATTTAACGTCTGGACTTGCGGGCGGAGGCTCGATTGCCCTTGGGGTTTGCCTGATTCACCTTCATGGCCTGCCCCTTCATCTGACTTCCATTAAGGGCCTTAATCGCTTTATCCGCTTCAGAATTGCTGGGCATTTCCACAAAACCAAAGCCCTTTGACTGACCGGAAAATTTATCCTTTATTATCTTTATACTTTCTATTTCACCAAATTCGGCGAACACTTCTTTCAAATCATCTTCATTCACACTAAAAGTGAGATTGCCAACATACATATTCATAAAAAACCCCTTTCTCAAGATCGTAAATAATTGCCGTCAAAAATCGACACCTCTGACAGTAACAGCAAATGCCTGTTCGTCAACTATTCAAACTATTCATTTGTTACAAGGACTATATATTAAAAATAGAAAATATGCACCATTTATATATATTAAATATTGCTGCTATTCAGACCTTATACTTTGTCCGCATTCTCCTGAAAAAGTCTTTAAAAACGTCTTTGCTGCTGGTTGCCTCTGAAACTATTAAAAACACCCTTTAGCTGTAAAAAACTACTATTTTAATTTTTCCGAAAGCCAAATCAGGTTTTCTGCAAACCGCTCAACTGTCTTCACCCCTTCTTCGTCTTTGGCAGAATCTCCGGGCTGAAGGCCAAAAGCAACATTCCAGTAAGTCGAACCTGCAACAATCATATCATTAATGGTATACCACATCATCAGCTGGGCATAGGTAAAATTCTGCCCTGCCCGGCGCGCCACAACAACCGGACCGCCGATCTTTCTGCTGAACAGATGATTGTTCGAACGGGAAACATAACCGGCCCGGTCAAGAAGCGCCATGGTCTCTGGCGTTGCTGACCCGAAATATACCGGTGAACCGGTAATAATAATATCCGCGTCAAGCATCTCTTCAAGAATTGGGTTAAAATCATCATTTTTAATCGCACAGGTTTTATCCTTTTTTTTACTGCAAACACCGCAGGCAATGCACGGGGTAATGGTCTTTCCCCTCAAGCTGACAAGCTTACTGTCAATGCCTGCTGCTGTTAATTTGACCAGGCACTTATTCAACAGTGTTTCCGTATTTCCTTCTTTTCGCGGACTTCCGCAAATGGCGATTGCTTTCATTCTCGGATCCTTTCTTTTACAAAATTACTATCTAGGTTTTTTAGTTTCTATTTTAAATATGTTAGGCACTTTTTCCGTTCACGCTTTTTAGAACGCTATGAGTTTTGCTATAACACCTTATCTCCAAGTTCATCAACAATATCAGAAAGGCCCAGATCTTCAAGCTTCTCCTTTTTAAACAGTCCAGTCTTCACATCCCATCCCCGGGCAGCATAATAATCATCCATTACTCTCTCAAAAGTCTCTTTTGCTACGGTATTGCCTTTGACTGAAAAGATCTCTCCGTCTTTCCCCGGCAGCATGGCCTCCGGGTTAAAGACCCCTATCACTGAATCCGGTTTTTCTTGGGGCTTTGAAAAGTGGATTTCATCAAGAGTATCATCATGCCTTCCCTGCCTTCCTTCCTGCAGGTATATTGCCCGGCACAGATTTAAACTACGTTCACCGGCAAGAAGAAAAGAGGTTTCATCCATATCCTGTCCAGTTACAGAGGAAAACAGTCGAGCTTCAAGTCCCGGGTCACCAATACCGGATTCCCTGTTGCAGGTATAATCAATAGGCCAGAAAAAGTCGCAGCAGATCATATTCTCTTTTGCATAGGCCCTGTTCTGCATGACAGCTGCGGCAGCGCCCATGAAATCAGCTGAATCAAACTCAGCAGCCTTTTCATTTCCCCAGAAAGTCTTCGCAAGATTTTTTAGCTTTTCGGTAGTAAAGTTTCCCAGCATCCCCTCTGTTGTCATCCATATCATCCACTTTATCATTGGAAAACTTATGGCATGGAGCTGTGTTATGGAATTAACCGGCTCGGTTGCATGTATAGGTATTGCAGGAATAAAAAGCCGTGGACCGTAAAGATCTACATGAAAGCCATATTTAGAAACCAGCCCGTCAATAAGCTCTGTTGCTCCCAGTTCAGCTGCAGCCCGCCGGCTTCCTTCCGCGAGAATATCGCCTATGCCCTGTCTGTTCACAAGCAGCTCTATAAACTTTTCAAGCCATTCACGGGTGCCATACAATTCAGGATCAAGTCCTGTTTCATCTTTACTAATCACCCCTTTTTCAACTGCCTTTGGAACCCAATCCATAAGAAGGTTCAGTTCATTGGTACAAAGCCCATGCTGATTTGCAAACCGGGTTGCGGCAAATGTTTCTTTACCAATAGTGCCTGTTTTGGCCTGTTCAGCATAAGCATATGAATAAGCAGACGCGCAATTTTTGTTAAACCCGGTCTGTCCGTCTTCGTCAGAATATATTCCCCTGCCGCAAAGGCCGGGACAGGAAAAGCAGGGTGTTGTTTTTATTCTTTCAATATCATTAACAGCCGGCTCTCTCCAGTAACGTTCTGAAGTATCACCTTTCCACAGAGATGTTATCTCTTTTGTGATTTCCGCAAACCGATCCGAGCGGGCAACAGGAAGAATAGACCTGCTGTTTTTAATCACAATTGCTTTTAGATTTTTCGAACCCATCACAGCGCCAAAACCTTTCCCGGCTGTGGCTCCACCTGAAGCGATGATAGAAGCAAAACGCACCCGAAGCTCACCTGCTTTGCTGATCGCTGCGATTTCTGTTTTTTCACCAAAACGATCCCTTAGTAAATCAATTGTTTTAAGCGCGTCCCTTCCCCACAAATTTCCCGCGTCTTCACATCTTGCTGTTCCGTCTTCTGATATAATAAGAATAACCGGTTTTGAAGCTGCGCCGAAAACATCCAGACCGTCAAGTCCGGACCACTTTAAAGCTGCACCGAACCATCCCCCGAGATTGCCAAAAGCATATTTCTCAGGATAGACCAGCGGTGACTTGCCAAGCACTATCCAGCGGGATGCTGCCTGCGCCTTTGTGCCTGCAAGGGGGCCGGTCATAAAAAAGATATGGCTTAAAGGATCAAAAGCACTGACTCGTGAAGAAAGATTTTCCCAGTAAAGCCTGCTTGCAATACCCCGGCCGCCGATATAGCTGTCTTTATATTTATCTGTTTCAATTCCTTCTGTTTTTTCGTCAGTCAGGTTTATTCTGAGGATCCTACCTGTCCACCCAAATCTTTTTTCCATAAACATTCCCCTACCAGCATATTTATTAGTTAATAGGTATTAGCCGTTTATAACACTTTATCTCCAAGCTGCCCAATAATATCTGCCAGTCCCAGTTCTGTAAGCTGTTTCTTTTTCAAATAGCCTGTTTCAACATCCCAGCCGCGCAGCTCATAGTATTCGTCCATCATTTTTTCAAACTTCTCCCGGTCAACAGCCGCCCCTTTATGAGAGATAAGCTCGTCATCTTTTCCCGGAAGATAGCGTTCAGGGTTATACATATCAAACATATCTGCAGGCGGTTCCTGCATGGAAACGAAATTAACCTCTGACAGGGTGTCTTCCTCCCTCCCTTTGCGGCCGTCCCTGAACATGATCGCGCGGTTAAGTTCAAACACCCGCGCGCCGATCAGGTCAAGCTCTTGTTCGCTTATTTCTCTGCCAATAACAGCTGATAAAAGCCTGCTTTCAAGGGCCGGGTCTCCCACATGGTCCTCGGTGCTTGCGTCATCATGGACAGGCCATACCAGGTCACACAGTACCAGACATTCTTTGGCATACTCTCTGTTCTGAATAATAAGAGCTGCCTTTGCCTTGCCAGCATAGGCTGAAAAATCAACCGCCTCTTTTCCGCCCCAGAATTTGTCCGCGATGTTTCTCAGAACCTCTGTTGAAACATAACTCTGCTTACCCTTGCTCATGTACCACATCGCCCACTTGGTAAGCGGATGACATATTTCATGGAGGCTGGTAATTGCCGGCCGCTGTTCAATGGCATGGATGGGCGAGGAAATAATAAAACTCTTTGGCCCGTAGGTGCGTGCCGGCCTTCCGGTCCGGGTGAGAAAAGCCTCTACAATTTTTTTAGATTGCTCTCCAAATGTTTCAGAAGCACGCAGAGCGCCTTCAGCAAGAACCCTACCAAAGCCTTCACGCTTTGATATCATCTCCATAAAGGTCTCGACAAACTCCAGACTTCCCATGTCTGAGAGATCAAGACCCGTGTTCTCATCATTTAAAATTCCCAGATCTTTTGCGCGCTCAATCCACAGAAGCAAAAACAGCATCTCATGGATACAGAGCGAATATTCATTTGCCATTTCCATAGCAAGAAAGGTAGTGTCTGTTATAGAGCCGTTCTTTTTCATATCCCACAGCATATAAAAGCCCACGGTCTGACATTTCCGGATGCCCTCCAGTCCTGAAGGTCTGCGGTGGACCGAACGCCAGCAACCCTGTGCACAGCCGTGGCAATACACTTTCTTTACCACTTCATTTCCGGGGATGGGCATGGATTGGCCATACAGGTTGTGGTATCCGGGACCGGTCATCTTTTTTAGTTTCTGCCGAACCAGCTTAACCCCGTCAGGATCAGCAACAGGAATCTTTTGTGCACCCTTTACCACAATTGCTTTTACATTTTTTGAACCCATTACAGAGCCAAAACCCATTCCCGCACTGCCTGCAAGGTCAACCAGAAGAGTTCCCATGCGGGTGTTGTTTTCACATCCCGGACCAATGGACATAATTTTATGTTTATTACTAAACGCTTCTGCTATATTTTCCCGGGCTTCACTGTTTTTAAGCCCCCACAGATGCGATGCATCATGCAGCTTAACTTCACTGTCTTCAATACTTATACAAACAGGGCTTTCCGACTTTCCAGTAAGAACTATACCGTCAAAACCCGCATTCTTAAGCTCTGCCGGGAAAAATCCCGCGATACTGGCATTCACAAATCTTTCAGGAGAAGTCATGGGTGATTTGCCGCATACAACCAGTCTCGAGGCCGAAGGTGCTGTTGTTCCGCAGAGTGGGCCGGTCATCATGATAAGCGGGTTTTCTGGATCAAAAGCCTTTGTTTCAGGTACGGTCTCATCCCAGTATATTTTTTCTCCAATACCAAGCCCTCCAATAAAAAGCTCGCTGTAATCATGGGTATTAAGATCGGATATCTTTTCTTCTGTCAGATTGATCTTAAGTATCTTTCCTGTCCAGCCGAAGCTGTTTTCCATGTTTTACTTCCTCCAACTATACACGAACCATTTATAAAAACAAAAAGCCTCAATCATGTACAATTAACATGACCGAGGCTTTAATTTATCCATGAAAAAGGCTTTATGCTTTCTGAACCTGCCCAACAACCTGAACAACCTGAGCCATGTCTGCATCAATGATAACCTGCATGCGATCTACCAGTTCTTTCGGTACACCCGGAAGCGCCATAAAAGACTCCAGCATCATGGTCGAAAAGGTGTATGGTGAAGCTTCGGCTTCTTCCAGAATGATCGGATTCTTCATCGAAAGATCAAAAAGATAATCAAGCTCTGTAACCGTAAAAAAGCGGGAGAACAGTACCCGTTTGGTATAATCAGCCATAGCCTTTGGCTCACGTACCCATTTAAAGTGATCGGCCCACCACTCAGTATATTCATCGTAACCTTTTTCACCTTTGAGCTCTTTGATCACTTTCTCGGCACCAACATATCCGCACATAACAGCACTTTGATAGAGGCACTCTCCGTATGCTGCTGAGTCACCAATAAAAAGAATATTGTCAAGCTGAGGTACGATCATGGGTGTAAGAAATTCTATGACCACACCGCTGGTCTCTATGACTTCTGAGTTTTTAAACCAGTCGGCAAAAGGCCCTTTCTTGGTAAAATATTCGATAAGATCTTCTGCAGTTGATGCCGGCAGCATGGACATGGTCTCCAGCCTGAAGATGCCTTCACCATGACAGCTGGGAACCATGATGATTCCGCCCGCTCTGCCGCCAAAATTTCCAGAACCAAAAAAGAACATATCACCACGATCATAAGGACAGTCAACATTCTTTACTTCATATTCAATTGTGGGGCCCTTCATGCCGAAGTCTGTCCGGTCCTTATTCTTGCCTGTTACTTTTGCCACTTTAGACATCAGTCCGTCAGCTGCCAGCAGTTTTTTACATGTGAGATATATATCCTGGCCGTCTCTTCTGACCTTTACTTCCACCCCATCCTCAGTCTGTTTCAAGGTCCTGAAAAGGGTTGCCGGCATAAATTCAGCGCCCTGCTTTTTTGCCCATTTGTATCGATCAGAATGACACAGGTGCGGATTAAAAATATGGTAAAAAGGTTTTTTGGTAACCGTTGCTTTCCAGTGTTTTTTGGTATCTGAGAACATGTAGGAATGGTAAATACCTTCCATCTTACCGCTATAAGTCAACTCAAAACCGGAATCCGTATATTCCAGAAGGGTCTTATCCCCCTGAGGAGTCATTTTAATATGTTCCTGATTAAATTCCTGATCCAGAAAACAGTATCCTGAAGCTGTTCTGATATTAACCCCCAGTAATGGCTTCTTGTCTATTCCAAGAACCTTAATGCCTCTTTTAGCCAGCTCTCCGCAGGCCATCATACCCGCAGGTCCGCAACCGATAACTATTACATCATAATCTGCCATGCCTCTATTACCTCCTCGGTTTATAAATATTCAAAAAAAAATATTTTATCTAATTTTAGCGATTAACTCAAGTAATTTAAATATCTTACTTTATTTTTGTATCCCTATTTACAGGTAACCGTACCCGCTTTTATAAAGTCTCCAGAATTGAATATTCTCTTGTTTTGTTTAAAATTTTGCAAGTTTTTTATTCAAACACCCTGTTTCATTGTTGTTTACCACCTTAAAAACATGCATTCCGAATTTTTAAAGCTCAGTAATCCTCCTTTTTTCTTCAGGCCTTCTACCGGTTGTCATCCGCCTCCCAGATCTGTTTAAAGTGGTGCCCGGCTGACCTGAACTTGTGGTGAGTGATAATGATTCTTTTTGGGGTAATTTTGGTAACAAGCTGATTTTTTTGTAAGACTTTTCTAAACTCAGGGGTAAGAGTCATCCCTTCCGGCATGATAACGGTAGACAAGCAGACATCAAAAGCTTCTTCAAAGCCCGGATCTCCGAGCTTAAGCTGCTCTGCCTTACCTACAATCTGAACGCCTATGGGATCTTTAAAATAGTCAAGATCGTCACGATGTTTCACATAAACAAGAGAAACCTCCTTATTTACCGCCACATGAAAGAGCTTTTCCCCCTGTTTTTCCGATGATGCATAGAGAGTTAAATTTTCCTGATCAATCACATACTCCATACAGGTCG
>PVMK01151328.1_pt1 | contig 28252 bp, 28 predicted proteins | sample 1853481 | NCBI WGS metagenome assembly PVMK01 (sample SAMN08533507, study PRJNA380276) | Marine sediment metagenome, whole genome shotgun sequencing project. | reverse complement strand
CCATATTTACTTTTAGCACTCTCAATACGAGACTGCTAAATCGAAATAAGTCTAACATGGTGGTTATTAGCAGTCAAGAAAAGAGAATGCTAAACAAGGGTTTCTAACGGGATGTTAATAAAAACGAGCCACTCAGCTTATTGATCTCTTCACTTGGACTCAGGGCAAGCTTAGTCGAGTTGGCGTTTTCTCTACCTCCCCTTCTTCGACTTCAGCCTGTCCTGAGCGAAGGCGCAGGGCTCTGAAAGTTGGTGTATTTTGATAAACGCAATCTCCCAGCTCATTGAGCGGAACGGAGTGCAGTCGAAATGGCGATTTCACAATTTCCCCCTCTTCGACTTCGGCCTGCGGCCTCCGCTCTGAGAGTTGGATAATTATTAATATGATAGAGTTTTTTTTCTCTCGATTCATCCTTTCGATTTCTACTATCTGGTGGATCTTCTCAAAATCATCTTCAATCAGGGCTTGTTTCTTTGCATGTGACCAGCCCTTTATTTGTTTCTCGACTGTCAATGCATCTGTCCTAGTTTGAAATTCCTGAACCCATACAAGCTTTACTGGTCTTAATTTATGTGTATATGATTTGGGGTTATATCCATAAAAATGCTGAGAAATTCTAGCAGCAAGATTGGAAGTGTTCCCCGTATAGAAGGTTTTATTTGAACATTGAAGTATGTAGACGTAGTAAGGCATATTTCCCCCTGATCCAACCCTAATTCTTCTGCAACTGCCCTAACCTCTATCGCAGAGAGTTATGAGATAGGAAATTAAGATATTCTCATCACACCAGCTCATTGAGCCCTTCGGCAAGGCTGTCCCGAGTGAAGCAGAGCAATTTGCTTTGCTCTGCATAAACTTCATCGAGGAGCTCAGGGTGAACGAAGTCGAAATGGTATTTAAAACTTATTCCCCCTCTTTTTTCAACTCCTCCAGGTAAACCCGGTCTTCCTCAGACAGCTCTATTTTCCCCAGCATCTCTGGCCTTCTTTCAAGCGTTCGCCTGAGAGCCTGGTTCCTTCGCCAGCGATTGATCCGGGCATGGTGTCCTGAACGCAATACCTCCGGTACAATCCAATCTCGGAAATTTTCTGGCCGGGTGTAATGCGGATGTTCTAACAATCCACTGGCATGGGAATCTTTGGCCGCTGCTTCTGGATCTCCCAATACGCCGGGAATGAGCCTGGTCAGGGTATCAATCAAAACCAGGGCGGGCAGTTCCCCGCCAGTGAGAACATAATCACCAATAGAGATTTCCCGCGAAACCAGATGTTCCCGCACCCGCTCATCAATTCCTTCATAATGGCCGGCAATTATTGCTAATCGCGGATGCCCTGCCAATTCCTGGGCTATCCGCTGATCTAGCAACTCTCCTTGTGGTGTCATTAAAATAACCGGGCAATCTGACGGAGAGCCAAGAATGCTCTCAACTGCAGCAAAAATGGGCTCTGGTTTCATCACCATACCCCCTCCTCCGCCATAAGGAGGCTCATCAGTAACCTGGTGTTTATCAGTTGCCCAATCCCTAATATTGTGAGTATAAACCTCAAGATGGCCCATTTCCTGGGCCCTTTTGAGGATGCTGGAGTTCAGATAGGAAGGAAATACTTCCGGAAACAGGGAAAAAACATCGAAACGCATGGTCCCATTCTAGCTGAGAGGGGATAGTTATGCAAGTGATGAACAATCACCCTGTAGAATGGTTTTCATGGACTTTACCCAGTGATCCTTGACGCATTTTTTACGACAGTGGTAATATGTGCCCATGTATCTCAATGGAAGCAGCTGGAAAATGACAAAAAAAACCCGCAGGAGAGCCAATCCCTGGCGGATTATTTTCCTCCTGGTGTTAATTGGCCTGATTGTCTACTTTAATCAATTCGTGGTTCCTGAGATTGAACCTCCATTCATTCCCACAGTTACAGCAACAGAAAATCCGGAAATATTTGTTAACAGGGCACAGGCTCTTTTCGAAGAAGGAAAATTGAGTCAGTCTATCGAAGCTTACCGGGAAGCCATAATTGCCAATCCAGAGGATTCGTCTCTATATGTATCTCTGGCTCGGGTACAAATCCTGGCCGGAAAACCTGAAGCTGCTCTAGAAAATTCCGAGCTTGCATTACTGCGAAATCCTGACAATCCCCTCGGGCATGTAATGAAAGCCTGGGCCTTGGATTTTTTGGGTGATTTCATTGGTGCAGAAATATCCATCGAACGCGCTATCTCGCTGGCGGAAAAAAATCCCTTGGCCCATGCAGTTTACGCTGAGATCCTGATTGACACCCAGAACTATGAACTGGCATCTGTAGAATCGCTCAGGGCGCTTGAGTTAGGTCCAAACTTGTTAGAAACCCATCGAGCCCGGGGATATGTGCTCTACTGGACGGGAAATTTCAGGGAAGCCATCAGGGAATATCAAAGCGCCCTGAACATCAATAATGCCATCCCTAACCTTCACCTCATGCTGGGGTATTGTTATTACGCGAATCAGGAGAATGACAAAGCTGTTACATCATTCAGCCAGGCCAATGCTCTCAACCCTACAGATCCAACTCCAGATTATGAAATATCTCGTATTTACCTATTGGATGGGATTTATAATAAGGCCATTCAGTATGGAGAACTAGCTGTCAAAGATGCTCCGGAAAATCCTCTCATGCAGGGAAATCTAGGGTACTTGTATTTCAGAAACCGGGATTACGACCAGGCATTGATATATTTATCCCTGGCAGTTCGCGGAGGCATAACTGAAAATGGCGATATAGTCGAAGGAGAACCTCTTTCTTACAAACCCAGAGTAATTGAAATCTTCTCTGCCTATGGCCTCACCCTAGCGCGGATGAACATGTGCGAGGAGGCAATTCCAATTTTCCAAACAATGTTAAGCCAGGTAGCAGATGATGAAATAGCTATGATAAATGCCAACGAGGGCTTAGCGATCTGCACAGCCAATCTGGTTGAAATAACCCCTACCCCCTGATCATATAATTCCAGGGCTCAGATATTGTCACCTTGGCTAAACCTGCTTTGCCCCAACAAATTTACCAGTGCTTCAAATAACCCGAATCTAATATTATGGACCGAAGACTTACTGGAAGAAAACCTTCATTCACAAATAAGAAGCCGAGTTTGAATTTCAACCGGATTATCATCCTGGTTTTTTTAATTGGGGCGGGTATCTGGTTTTCTTACCAGGTCAATGACCCCGATGGGCAATTTGAACCCCTTTTCCTGCCTACTCCAACAGCGACCAGAACTGTGGACTCACTGGTTTTAGAAGGAGAAGCTTATTTCGAGGCTGGAAAAATATATGATCCAGAAGGCAAAGATGCCATAGATGCCTATTACGATGTCCTGGATCTTCATCCTGAAAACGCCCAGGTCAGGGCAGAATTAGCCAGGTTACTGACCTATTCTTCAGCTCTTTTATCAACAACCGATGAACGAACCGAAAGATTATCTCTTGCCAGACAGGAAATTCAGCATGCTGCGGACTTGGCACCTGATGACAGCACTGTTCAGGCAATAAGAGCCCTGGTATTGGATTGGAGTTCAACTTCCGCTGCAGCCAGCCAGGAGGAAAAACAGGATTGGATCAATGAGGCTGAACAGGCTGCAAACCTGGCAATTACTCTCGATCCAAATAACAGCCTGGCTCTTGCTTTTTACGCAGAGGTACTGCTAGACCAAAACCAAAAAGCCCAGGCGGAAGAACACGCCCGTTTGGCTGTTAACCAGGGACCGGACCTTATGGATACCCACCGGGTATATGGCACTGTCCTGGAATCCCTGGGTGAGTACCGCTATGCTATTGAGGAATTCGAAAAAGCGGTTGAGATTAACCCCAACCTGACATTCCTTTATATCCGGATCGGAGTCATTTACCGGGCGTTGAAAGTTTATGATACCGCCCTGGATTATTTCGCCAAAGCCATTACAGTGAACCAGTCCAACGGCGTGGAAGACTCTCTGCCCTATATCGCCATCGCAAAAACCTACTCCAGAGATGGAGAATTTTTCATCGCTGCCGTGAATGGCGAAAAAGCCATTGCAATTAATCCCACCAATGCGGATACATATGGACAACTGGGAGATATTTATGTCAGGGCCAGAAATTATGAGGGCGCTCTTCCGGTTCTGAAATGTGCGGTAGTCGGATGTTCAGCAGATGAGAACGAGGTTGGCGGTGTCGCAGTGCAGGGACTGGATCTGATCAATTTTGATGTCGCGTATTATTACGCCAGATATGGATCAGTTCTGGCGGCACTCAGCCGGCCGGAAGAGAATTATTGCGCGGAAGCCCTGGAAATCCTGGCCGAGCTCAGAGCTGTGTATGGAAGTGATCCGATTTTGATGAGCATCGTGGCAGAGAACGAGGATATCTGTTATTTGCTCGAAGAAACTCCAGCTCGTTGAAATACCACCATCCCCGATCTATTGCGCCATCCTTTTTCTACCAGAGAATAATATAAGAATCATATAAACAATTTTGACTAAACTTGACTTTCAAATCGAAGAAAGTTATCATTGTCTCCGCTAGTTGGCAGTCCAAAGAAATGACTGCTAATCCTCCTTGTCATTAGAAAGGCCTATGCCTGCTATACAAAAGGAGAAGTGGCACAAATTCGCATTTTGTGAATTCTATTTAGTTAGAAGGAAGGAGTTGAAATCTATGGCAGGAAAGCAAATCGTATTCTCTGAAGAAGCCCGGCGTAAATTACAGATCGGGATGGATAAACTGGCGAAAGCCGTTATCACCACACTTGGTCCTAAGGGACGTAATGTCGCTCTTGACCGAAGTTTTGGCAGCCCCACTATCACTCACGATGGCGTTACCGTAGCCAAGGAAGTTGAGCTCTCTGATAAGCTCGAAAACATGGGCGCTCAGCTGCTTAAAGAAGCTGCCACCAAAACCAACGACATCGCTGGTGATGGGACGACAACTTCCACCCTGCTGGCCCATTCCATTGTTACTGAAGGCATGAAGAACCTGGCAGCCGGATCAAACCCGATGCTGTTAAAACAGGGTATAGAAGCAGCTGCAAAAGCTGTCTCCGAGGAAATTGGAAAAAATGCCGTTGACGTAACCACCAAAGAAGAGATCGGCAATGTTGCCAGCATCTCTGCCCAGGACCGCTCCATCGGTGAACTGATCGCTAATGTAATGGACAAGGTCGGCAAAGATGGCGTGATCACCGTAGAGGAATCCAAAACCCTGGCGTTTGAAACTGAATATGTTGAAGGTATGCAGTTTGACCGCGGTTATCTCTCTCCATATTTTGTCACCAATGCTGATGATATGGAAGCTGTCATTGAAGAAGCCAATGTGCTGATCCATGACTCCAAGATTTCCGCTGCCCAGGATCTGGTTCCTCTGTTGGAACGACTGGTCCAGATTGGAAAACGCGACCTGGTTATTGTCGCCGAAGATATTGATGGCGAAGCCCTTGCCACCCTGGTGCTCAACAAGTTGCGGGGCATGATAAATGTCCTGGCAATCAAAGCACCTGGTTTTGGCGATCGGCGCAAAGCCATGCTCCAGGATATTGCTATCCTGACCGGAGCCACAGTGATATCTGAAGATCTGGGACGAAAATTAGACAGCGCCACTGTTGAGGATCTGGGCAAAGCCGAAAAAGTGATCTCCACCAAAGATGACACCACGATTGTCGGTGGAGCAGGAGATGGGGGCGCGATTAAGGGCCGCATCCAGCAGATTCGCAATGAGATCGACAGCAGCACCAGTGATTATGATACCGAAAAAACTGCAGGAACGTTTGGCAAAACTTTCCGGTGGTGTTGCCATAATCCGCGTTGGCGCAGCCACTGAAACTGAACTGAAAGAAAAGAAACACCGGGTCGAAGATGCTCTGTCTGCCACCCGGGCAGCCGTTGAAGCCGGAATTGTTCCTGGCGGCGGTGTAGCTCTTATCAATGCCACCAAGGCCATTGACAAACTCAAAATGGATTATCCTGATGCCCAGGTTGGTGTTCAAATTGTCCGTAAGGCTCTGGAAACTCCCTTGCGCAAAATTGCTGAGAACGCTGGGAAAGACGGTGCCGTAATTCTTGAAAACGTTCGCCGCCAGCAGGAAGAGAAAAAGGACAAGCAGATTGGTTTTGATGTCCTCAGTGAAGAATACGTCAACATGGTTGAAGCTGGTGTGATCGATCCCGCCAAGGTTACCCGCGGTGCCCTCGAAAACGCAGCCTCCATTGCAGCCATGATCCTGACCACCGAAGCATTGATAGCTGACGAACCGAAAGATGACGCTGATATGCCTATGGGCGGTATGGGCGGCGGTATGGGCGGCGGAATGCCCGGCATGATGTAATTCGCACAAAAATGATCATTAAAAGCAGTGTGGATCAGATTTTATCCACACTGCTTTTTTTATCAATATGTCAAATCATCGGGTGGGAATTACAGCAAATAGGGTTATTCCAGCGAAACATCTTCTGCCTGGATCTCCAATGCAACTGGGGTGAATTCCCAACAGGCTTGTCAATCCGGGTTATCTTTTTGACAAAACAGGACTCCCGTGCTAAAATTAGCCCGGTTTCAATACAGAGACCATTCCGGCTGGTTGGTTAATCCAGCTACCGAGCAATTGCTCCACGAAGATATTTATTTACGTTTTATCGAAAGATATAATCTAGAATAGGTTTTCAAAAGCACTGCCCGGCCGGTATAACGGACCGGGTATTTTATTATATTAAAACAAACTCTCCCTGTGAAATAAACGGGGGAGAGATTTATTAAGGAAATGAAAAATGAGTAAAAGTAGATTAAGAATTATTCCCCTGGGAGGTCTGGGGGAAGTCGGAAAGAACATGATGGTGTATGAATATGGCAAAAACAGCCTGATCGTTGATGCCGGCTTGATGTTCCCCGATAATGATATGCTGGGGATTGACTACATCATCCCTGATTATGAATATATCAGGGAGAACAAGGATCTCGTTCGGGGAATGGTCATCACCCATGGACATATGGACCATGTCGGTGCCATCCACCATGTCCTTGAAGATCTGAATATCCCGCTGTACGCCACCCCGTTGACCAAAGGCTTGATTGAAGTCAGCCTTTCGGAAAAAGGGCTGCTGGATAAAACCAACATCCAGGAAATACATGCTGGCGAGAAAGTAAAGATCGGACCATTCGAGGTGGAGTTTTTCCATGTCTGCCACTCGATTCCCGACAGTGTCGGTCTGGGCATCAGCTGCCCGGATGGACTGATCGTCCATACCGGAGATTACAAATTTGATCCCACTCCGGTTGATGGCTGGCCAACAGATTTTTCGAAACTGGCTGAATTCTCTGGCAGAGGTGTGCTTGCCCTGTTGGCAGACTCCACCAATGCTGACAAACCGGGCTGGACCCCTTCAGAAATGGTCATTAACGACTCCCTGGACAAGGTCTTCCGGTCTGCACCAGGACGGATCATTGTGGCTTCTTTTGCTTCTCTTGTATCCAGAATGCAGCAGGTCATCGACGTTGCCGATCGATATGGTCGGAAAATTGCCTTTGTCGGTTACAGTATGAAACAAAACTCCAAGATGGCCAAGAAGCTGGGTTACCTGAAGATCCCTCCGAATCTCGAAGTTGGAATAGACGAAGCCCTCAACATGAAACCCAAAGATGTGGTGCTGATGGCTACTGGCTCTCAAGGCGAACCCTACTCGATCATGGGCAGATTAGCACGGGGAACCAATAAACAATTTGATCTGATCAAAGACGATACGATCGTTCTTTCCTCCCACGCTATTCCAGGCAACGAGGAAACTGTTTTTAAGACCATCAACTGGTTGTTCCGGCGCGGAGCCAATGTGATCTATGAGCCCATGGCAGGCGGTGTCCATGTCTCCGGGCATGCCAGCCAGGATGAAATGATCTTGATGCTGAATATGGTAAATCCCAAGTACCTAATTCCTATCCACGGAGAACTGAGACACCTGAAACAACACGCTGTACTGGCCAAAGAATCTGGCTTTGACGCTGATAATGTCCTAGTGATAGAAAACGGCCAGGTAATTGAATTTGAAAATGGCAAGATGCAAATCAAAGACCGCATTCCTGGCAGCTACGTATTTGTAGACGGATCCAGGGTCGGTGAAATAGGACCCAGTGTGGTGAGAGAGCGAGAACAATTAGCACAGGATGGAGTTGTGCTGATCAGCCTTGTTCTGAACAGCAAAGGAAAACTGCGGGAAGAGCCGGATATCATTTCAAGAGGTTTTGTATATAAAACCGATGAAGGTGATATTATCGAACAAACCAGGGTTAAGGTAACTGAAATAGTTGAGAAAACCCAGGGGGATCTGCATCATGAACTGGTTCGATCCATTCGCTCGTTCTTATACAGCAAAACCAAAAAACGGCCCGTTGTTTTGGTAACCATGAATTGGTTGTAATTGCAATCTGCCAATATTTAATAAGTAGGGGCGACTCGTTGAGTCGCCCTTTTTTTTAATACACAACGTTCATATTTGTGGGGCGACCCGATCCTTCGTCTATGCCTGTGCCGAGTGGACACTGAGTGATAACGAAGTGGCTATCGAGGTGCTCAGGACAGGTGGGTCGTCCCTACCTAGCACTGGCTTATCCACTTTTCCAGCCGTGTTCCCCGATCAAGGGCACAAAGGCAACCGGTGATAATTCTTCCTGGTGAATGGATCCCCCCTCGCGCCGGCAAAGGCGCAGCACCTGGCCAAATCGAGCCCCAACGGGCATTACCAAACGCCCTCCTTCGGCCAACTGATCCAGCAAGGGAGAAGGCACATCAGGGCCAGCAGCTGTTACCATGATCGCCTGATAAGGCGCATGTTCTGGCAGCCCGATAGTTCCGTCCCCTAAATGCACCTGGATGTTCTCATAACCAAGTTTCTTCAGCAGCTGAGCTGCTGTCTTCGCGAGGGACTGGTGCCTTTCTACACTGTGCACTTCCCGGGCTAATTTACCCAGGATAGCTGCCTGGTAGCCGGAGCCAGTACCGATCTCGAGAACTTTTTCATCTCCTGTTAGCTTGAGCTGCTCGGTCATATAAGCTACGATGTATGGTTGAGAAATGGTCTGTCCTTTGCCAATCGGCAAGGGACCATCCTGGTAAGCCCGGGGGTTTTGGTTATCCGGTATGAATAAATGGCGGGGAACTTCTAAGAACGCGTCCAGGACCCGGGGAGAAGTAAGGCCCCGGCGGGCAATCTGCCCTTCTACCATGCGTTTTCGGGCAGCCTCAAAATCAATCTTCTTCACGGGAAACTCCTGGAGTAGTGGCTAATTCAACAAGTAGGCCATAATCCATTGGGTGGTGGTGATCAGGATACCTTTGATCAGGCTGATAAATTCCCTTCAAAATCCTTGATTAATGCTCTCCAGGAATCTTTCAGGGGAATAATGCTATCATATGCCACCTGGACAGTTTTACCTTCTGCGAAAACCCGGAGGGTATCTTTCTGCCTTATCAGCTATTCCATAACCAAGCTTTTATTTCCCAGTCGGGACACTCTAACACCAACCTCTATCAGGTCGGTCATCTGGATGGGTTCCCGGTAATCCATTTCCACTCTGGCCAAAATAAAACCTATTTCCAGAAATGATTTACCGTCCCACAAACCCAGGTGGCGGACATAAGAAACCCGGGCATGTTCCAGGTAGGTGATAAAGGCAGCATTGTTGACATGACCCTGGGGGTCCAGGTCGCCATAGCGGACAGTTACTGGGTGGAAAAATCGAAAATCAGCCATGTACCCATTATACATGAGATGAGAAACTCAATATAATAGTGTCTTTAATTGGAGTATTTCAGATCCGATTGATTTCTTAATAAACCATTAGAGATCTTCGGGTGCAATCTTTTACATTGAAATCGCGAGTATAATGTCGGCTCAATTGTATTTATGGTTTAATATCAAGTATTGAGTTTTTAATCCGGCAATAACTATGGAAGTCCTGACCAGTTTATTCACTATTTTGATCATTGTCCTTTTAGGCATTTTCAGCCGGAAATTCGGGATATTTAAAGCAGAACATGCCAAGACACTTTCATCCTTTGTGTACTATTTTGGTCTGCCAACCCTGTTCTTTGTAAAGTTAAGTGGTCTGGATCTATCCTCTCTTGACCTTCAAGTGGTTCTTGGAACCACCCTTCCTACCATAGTCTTACTAATGGCATTGTTGATCCTGAAATGGATCAAACTTATCAACAAAGACGCCTATGTCTTGCTCAGCCTATCGATCAGTTTTGGTAGTTATGCTTTCTTTGGAGTGGCGTTCTTTGAGACATTCCAGGGAGGGAAATGGTTGGAAACATCTATCCTTGCCGCATCTTTGCTGGGTGTGCTGGGTATTATCACCACCTTATCTTTGCTGGAATATGCCAAACAACAAGGACAGCGCAAAGGGTTTCTGAGAAAAATATTCGCCAACCCTCTAATCCTATCAATCATCCTTGGGATCACAGCTTCCTTGATTGGATTCCGGGTTGATTTTCTCAATAACGCCTTCAACCTGGTCGGACAAACCTCCAGCGCGATTGCCATTTTTGTTTTGGGTATGTTTATACATGATCGATTTTCACTGGATATTATCAAGGAAACCCTGGTTTATTCGCTGTTAAGGATAATAGGACTGCCTCTTATCACCTGGATTACCATCCGGATTATCCTTCCCGGCAGCGGGGATCTCAGCCAATTCCTGATGCTTGAAAATGGCATGCCTGCTGCAATTGCTCTGGTTGTGTTTGCGGAGAGGTATGATTATAAAGTTACTGAAACAGCTGGTATTGTCAGCCTGACATCCATCTTTAGTTTTGTAGGACTGACAGCCATCTATTACCTGTCTCAATTCATTTTTTAATTCTGATACTCGATCAAACTTCATCCCAGGAGGCAGTCTCCCAGGGATAAGCTTCTACTTCCCGGGTGCTTTCTCTCACTGCAGGATCGCTTGAATATTTCCCCCGCAAATGGTCCGGAAGTAAAACTGCTATTTCTTTCATGATTCGATCTCCCAGATCATCCAATTGCTGGCGGCGCTCACGGCCCCGCCCGGTTACCGGTTCCGGCTGGTAGGGTTTACCAATCCGGATGGTTACTTTACTCTGATCCCGAAACCTCAACGGCAGCACATCATTAAACCCGGTAAAGCCAACCGGTAAAATGGGGGCTCCAGTCCTGGCAGCCAGAAAGGCAGCTCCCGGACGGGCAGGACGGATCATTTCAGCCCAGGCACCACCTTCGGGAAAGATCCCAAAGAAACCGTCTTGATCTAAAATGGATTCCGCATCCCGGATCGCCTGGCGGGATCCAGTCCCCCGGTAAACAAATAAGACACCCCACAAGCGTGGTAAAAGTTTCCCCCACCAGGGTGTAAATGCCGGGTTTGCTCCTGAAAACATTTCAATTGAAGGAGGCGCTATATGCAGCATGGCCACAGAATCTGAAAAACTGAAATGATTACCCGTGATGATCAGGGGGCCCTGATCAGGGATGTTCTCTTCACCAATCAATTCAAAATCAGAGAAGGTGTGCAGAGCCGCGCTGATCAACCCCTTTAGAGCGGATCGGATCAATAATCTGCGGGGGTATTTAAATTCTGTCAAAAGTTTCTCCTTAAGAACCCATCCCGGGAATGTAAGCCTGGATTAACGGAGGGGCTGCATCAATTTTATCAAAAATCAGGCTTTCACAGTTCTCAGTGCTTCCAGAGCTTCGTTATGCATTAGGCCATTGCTGGCGCAAATCCCTCTATTCTCTTTGAGTGTTCTTCCCCGGGAAAAATCGAGGGTTTTCCCATCCAGATCAGTAACTTTCCCTCCAGCTTCTTCAACTATGATGGAACCAGCGGCCTGGTCCCAGATCTTTTCCCGGTAATCCTTCTGATCCGGGGACAAAAGACGGAGATATATTTCGCCTTCGCCACCAGCCAGTAGAGCATATTTGACCTGGCTGTCCATTTTTACAGGATCAGCCAAGCCTCCCAAAGCATCCTGAAAAGCATCTACCTGGGAGGTATTGGTATGACCGGATTCAAAGGACCTCATCAACCGGGCATCTTCAACCCTGGAGATATTTGAGACAGTCAGGATCCTGAATTGATCGGGTGAAAGATCTCCCCTTATTTTTGAGATCCAACTTCCCTCTTCTTTAACAGCGATTAATATTGATCCTTCTCCGCCTTTTTCTTGTTTCAAATCCGATTTGATGTTAGGGCAACCCAAAACGCCAAGCTGGACAACGCCATCCTCAATATAAGCCAGAGCACAGGCATATTGCGCTCCCCTCAGGAAACCTTTTGTTCCATCGATGGGATCCAGAGTCCAATAATTCTTTCCCGGGTTATCAACTCCCCGATCGATATGATCGCAGACTTCTTCAGGTGAGACACCCGGGATGAGCCTTTCCACAAATTCAGTAATTCTTTCCAGTATCTCTCGCTCTGCGGGGGATCGTAATAGATCTGCCTGTTCTTCGCCAACCAGCAGGGCTCCCGGAAAGGCATTTTCCAACATATATCCTACGACCGCCTGAGCCGCGAAATCTGCAACTGTCACCGGAGAACGGTCATCCTTTGTTATTGCCTCCGACACCATTTTATTCTGGATGTCAGAGGCCAGACAAGCTGCGCCCTGAACTGCCTTGAGGGCAAAATCAACCCGGGTATCTTGCCAATTTTTCATATGTTTTCACCGGTAGATAGCGTTTTAAGCATATCGGTATGCACTTTGCGATATCTTTGCTGTAGATCCAATGACATCTTATTCATTCTGGGAAGCGGGAATACCGGTTAAATCATATACCATTGCCCCTGATATCTCAACCTGGGAGATCATTCCTTCTGGAAGCTCTCCTTCAACGATTACCATACCATCAATTTCCGGAGCGTCCCGATAACTTCTTCCCAATGAAATGATCTCGTCTGAACCCTCTACTTCACCTTGTCCCTCAATTAAAACATCAAGAGTTTTTCCAACCAGGGCCTGATTCTTTTCCAGAGAAATTCTTTGCTGTAAAAGCATTATTTGCTCGAGCCGGTCTTTCTTTACATCAGATGGAATAGGGTCGCCCAAGGGTTCAGAAGATGTACCGGGTTCGAATGAGAATTCAAAAACACCAATTCTGTCGAATCTGATCTCTTCAATAAATCCGAGTAAAGTTTTAAATGCTTTTTCTGTCTCGCCGGGATAACCGACAATGAAGGTGGTTCTTAACGCCAGCTGGGGCATTTGATCCCTGAGTTTGGCCACTGTTCTATAGACCCATTCCATATTGGCGGGGCGGCGCATTTTCATTAACACCTCTGGATCAGCATGTTGAAGAGGCATATCAATATAGGGCAGTATTTGATCATTCTCTGCCATAACTTCTATTAACTTATCTGTGATATATCCCGGATATGAATATAGAATGCGGATCCAATCTATGTCAGGCACAGCTAAGCTGATAACACTCAATAAATCTGCCAGTCCGTCCTTTTGGCCCAGGTCATGACCGTAATCTGTAGTGTCCTGGGCAATCAAGTTTATTTCTCTGACTCCCCGGGTTTGAAGATAACGCGCATCAGCCAGGATCTCATCCAGTGACCGACTGACAGCTGTTCCCTTAATGTTGGGGATAGCGCAAAAAGCACAGGGCCTGCGACAACCATCAGCGATTTTCAAATAAGCGCTGCCTCCCTGGATGTGGGCACTAACAGTGTTTCCTGGTGCTTTGCCAACAGTACTGACATCTGGCAGATGATAATAAGGATGGGGAAATCCGCCTTGCCGCAAATCGCTAACCACTCTGAGAATATCCATCCAGCGGCGAGTACCCAGAATACCATCAATCTCAGGAATCCGATTGAGAACTTCCTGTCCATAACGCTGTGTCAAACATCCAGCAGCAATCAGCAGCTGTCCAGGTTTTTTCTCTGCGCCAAGCTCGCTTAAGACAGTATAAGACTCATCCCGGGCTGGCTCAATAAATCCACAGGTATTGACCAAAATGATTTCAGCTTCTCCGGGATCATCTTCTACTGAAAATCCCTTCCCTTGAAGGATCTGGGCCATGGAATTGGAATCGACAGTGTTTTTTGCACACCCAAGAGAGACCAGGTGAAAAGAATCTTTTTTCATAATAGGTATTCAGGCAAATGGAATTATTTTAATTACTGCTCTGGTGTTGGCGTCGGGGTTATTGAAGGCACGGGCGTATCAGAAGTAATTGGTGTGGGTGATATTGTCGGTGTGGGTGTGGCAATACCATCAGCAGTGTACACGCGATTTATCACCTCCCCATAAAGACCCATAGCGCCCAGATCTTGCTGGTTGAAGATCACTTCAACTCCACCGGCATTTCCGGTCAGAACTTCAATGCTCAATTCGCCCCCGAATAATTTAACGCTTCCCGGAACCAATCGTCCTTCAAAGGCTATGATATTATCCACTGTAACTCTCACCCAAGACCGTTGAATTATGATTAGCTGTACCAGTACCTTTTCATTGCCAGTGATAACAGATGTTGGGGTTGGTAGCTGGTTTTCGTTATCAATATCATTGGATCCCGGGGTGGAAGAGATATTGATCCCAATATCTCCCGGGGTAGAATCGATCTCATCTGGTAGTGCAGTGTTAGTGGACGTTGGCAGCAATATAGCTGCTACACCAGGAATAGTGGGGGTAGAATCTGTTCCCGGATCTCTGTTTCCAAAGATCAACCAGCCCGACCAGATCGAAACGACGCTGATCAGCAAAACAACGCCCACCCAGAGAATTGTGGGGTTGGCTAATAAACGGCGAAAGCTTGCTTTAAAAGCTGGCTGCGTTCTGGGATCAGGATCGTCACGAGATTCCATCAGTCGATCCTGCAGCACATCGGCATAACTCAACAAGAGGGGTTCTGGATCAAGTCCCAGGAATTGGGCATAATTCTTTACCATGCCTTTCCCCTGGACAGTTGAGGGGAGCGCTTCCAAGCTGCCGTCTTCAATCGCTTGCAGATAACGCCCTGGGATATAGGTTTGGTTCTCAACATTGGCTATTGAAAACCCCAATCTTTCCCTCTGATTCTTCAGAATTTCCCCAATTTCTCCCAATGGATGAGCTTGTTGAGCAATCACGGTTGAGGAGGAAACCAGGGGAATTTCCGAGTCCTGCGTCTGATCGATATCAAGCAATGATCGTAATCTGGAAAGCAGCGGAGCAGGGTCCAAATTCAGCGCCCGGGCATATGAGCGGACAAACCCCTTTATCTGAACCGGTGAAGGAAGAATATCAAAAAGATCTGCTTCAATTGCAGCCAGGTATTTAAGCCGCACTTTTGTTAATAAAACAATCTCTTCCAGGGAAAGCTTTTGCTCCTCCCGGGCTTGTTTTAAAATCTCGCCAATTGTTCGATTATCTTCTGACATAAGTCAATACAAAGACCGGCCTGGCCAGCTGTTTGGCTGATCCCAGACCGGTTTTGATTTTCAACAGGGTGTTTGAGAATTACTCGGTTTCTTCTTCAGCTTCTACCTCGGCCTCATCCTCTTCAGGTATATCAGCCTCATCGGTTTGTGCAGCTACTTCCTCAGCCTCATCGGTCTGTGCAGCTACTTCCTCAGCCTGGTCCGCTTCGGGTAATTCAACTTCATCGGTCTGTTCTACATCTGGGCTGGCATTCTCGTCATCAACTACTGCTTCATCTTCAATGAACTCACCCAGAGCTTCCTCTACCTTCAGAGCAGCTTTTTCTTCTTCTTCAAGAGCAGCTTCGATTGATTCTCCCTCACGGTGAACGATGATCTCTATCACCGGAATCAGATCAATTGTCAGGCGAACAGACACATTGTGTTTGCCGATCATGCGCAGAGGTTGAGACTCTATTTGTTTTGCTTCCACTGTCACCCCGATGTCTTCGCTAACTACAGCAGCGATCATCTGGGCATTAATAGAGCCGTACAAACGGCGTGTTTCACTGGCTTTGGCTGCAAATGCGAAGCGCTTCCCTTCCAGCTGTTCTGCTACACCACCGAGCTCTTGATTAACCTTGGCGCGTTTAACTTCGCCCTGTTTCTTGATACGGCCGGATTGTTTTACCGCTCCGGGGGTTGCCAAAATGGCTAAGCCCTGCGGCATCAGGTAGTTGCGGGCATAACCGGGTGCGACTTTCTTCACATCACCGGCACGACCTAATTTATAAATATCTTCCAGTAATAATACTTTCATAGTAGCTAGCCCTTTCTCCTTTGTAAGATAATAGTATCTGTCCTGTGCGAAGGGTACAACGCAAAAGACGCCGGAAGATTTTACCATCTGGTAAAACCTCAGTCAATAACACCTAAATCAGCCATCTTCGGGAGTTGATCAACATTAACTCCCCTGACACACATTACATCCTCAATTGGATTATCAATATAACCAGGCCGATCAGACCAATGATTAGGACAGCAAAGGTCAATAATACCCGATCTGAAGAACTCTGATCCTTTAATTTCAGCACCGGAGGTGAGTTGATCACAGAGAACAGCGGGCCGCCAAACCAGGTGAAAGCCGCCCCGCCGATCAACCCGCCGATATGTCCCCAGTTATCAATCCCGGGAGATAATCCTATTAGAATGTTAATTGCAGCAACCTGGATGATTTGTTTCAGAGCTGTGCGGAATTGCTCTCCAAACAACTTTCGATGTTGATAGATAAATATTCCCTCGGCACCCAGTAAACCAAAAATCGCTGTGGATGAACCAAGTGATGGGGCTGAAGTGAATATAAATGAAAACACATTGCCGGCAATACCTGCGACAAGATACAAACTAATGAATCTTATTGATCCAAAGAATCGCTCTACTCTTCTTCCCAGGATATGCAGGGCATACATATTAAAACCAAGGTGAATGATCGATCCGTGCAAGAACATTGGCGTCACTAATCGCCAGTACTGACCTGAGATGATCAATTCATTGGATTTCATGCCCAGAGCCGCCGGTAGATCATAACCAATGGTCAAATCTGTCAATAGTTGTCCAAGATATATCAGGACTGTTATTACCATCAAGGTATAGGTTACCAGTGGTTTTCGCTCAGGAAGCTCAATTCTTATCCGCTGGGGAGGGGGTTCCTGATCAATAGCGGCTGGGGTGGAAATTTCTCCAGAGAGATTTTTCTCCGGATTGGCCATTAAAAAGTCACCCCGAGTAACAATTCTCACCAGATGTATCGGACCAGCAGCGTTGGCGCTTATAAATGGCAGATTGATTTCAGCCTCAGCTTTTGTCTCCAACTCAAGGCGGGCTTTTTGAACAGCTTCTTCAATCCTCTCCTGAGCAACCGGGTCCTTTGATAAATCCAGGCGGTACTGGTTGTATATCTCGGAAAGTAATTTGGAAATGATATTATGATTGGATGGATGGTTTTCAGGTGAAACCGATAAAGGATCTTGATTCATAACTCCACAACTCGTTGATTGACCCGCTGTTGTTCCGCTTTAATAATCGCTTCAATCATATCCACGGTTTCATGCAGGCAGTCATCCTTATTAACGACAATATAATCAAATATGCCGATCTTATTATATTCCTGGCGCGTAGTGGCAATGCGCAACTTTAAACTTTCCATAGTTTCCGTATTCCGGTTTTTCAGCCGATTGATTAATTCCTCCTCGTTCTGAGGCGTTAGAAAAATCAACAGTGCGTCCTTGGCAAGTTTACGAACTGTTTCAGCGCCCTGGACATCAATGCGCATGATGACATTTTTTCCACTGGCAAGCGCCTTCCTGACCTGTGACTTGGGAATTCCTTTATAGTCCTGGTATACCACTGCGTATTCAAGCAGTTCCCCCTCATCAATCATCCTTGCAAAATCATCCTGGCTCAGGAAAAAATAATCCCTGCCATCCATCTCATCCGGTCGTGGAGCCCGTGTTGTGGCGGTGATAACAAAATGAAATGGCAGCCCGCGGGATTTCATTTCTTCCAGAACCGAATCTTTTCCAACTCCTGAAGGACCCGAAATGACTATTAACAAGGGATTCGGGGGATTCAGTATAAATGGTGAGACCTGAGAGTCATTACTCATGATTAAAAATCCTTATCCAGTATAATTGGAAAGTGTTCTTTTATTCAATTCTAAAACCTGGTCTGTATGCCAACATACGAATTCCGCTGTATCAATTGTAACCATAAATTTGAAATATACCTTACTTACCAGGAATATGGAACTCGGTCTGTAATCTGCCCCACCTGCGATCATCCAAAACCAGAGCGGGTCATTAAGCCTGTCAAAGTTGCCCGGTCCGATGAAGACCGCTTCGATGCTCTGGCTGACCCGGAAATACTTGCCGGCCTGGACGATGATCCCCAAACATTGGGCAAAATGATGCGCCAGATGAGCCAAGAACTGGGAGAAGATATGGGGGCCGATTTCGATGAAGTTGTTGACCGTCTTGAAAAAGGGCAATCTCCAGAAGATATTGAAAGGGACCTTCCCGATCTGGGGAGTGATGGAGTTGACAATCCCTGATCCATCCGGTATGGTGATTCTTGTTTGATCTGAACCTGTTGTTAAAATCCCCAATCAGCAAAGCTTTGCACCAAAATATCCCGAATTTCTGATTGAACCTGATCAAAATCTTGATTGGCGTCAATCATTACCCAGCGATCTGGATTTGCTTTCATCAACTCCAGGTATCCTGCTCTCACCCGTTGATGAAATTCAATATCATAAGCGTCCAGGCGATTCAAGCCGCCATCGGCCAGGCGGCGTTCCAGGCCAACCTCAGGTGCCAGATCAAGCAAGATGGTTAAATCCGGAATCAGTCCTCCGGTTGCATAGTGAATGATCCCACCCAAAGATTCAACCGTGTTTCTGTGCCCATATCCCTGATAGGCAAGTGTTGAATCGGCATAACGGTCGCACATAACAATTCCCCCTCCAGCCAAATGGGGTTTTATTTTCTCGTCTACAAGCTGGGCTCTGGCAGCCTGATATAACAAGGCTTCTGTTCGATCCACCATTGAAGTGTTCTTAAGGTCCAATAACGTTGCCCTTATTTGATCTCCGATGGATGTTCCACCAGGCTCCCTGGTCCTCAGAATTGGATAACCCTGCTTAATGAACTCATCGACCAATATATCCATTTGTCCGGTTTTACCACTTCCGTCCGGACCTTCAAATGTGATGAACATTCCTCTTGTGACATTCATAATAAACCTGGATGATTTTCTGAATAAAATCAGGACCAATTAAAGCTAGGTTTCTTCGCGAAAGACCCTTACCCTGCGGTTGGGATCCCTTCCGTAGGAATGAGAAACTAGATTGGCCTGGTTCACCATCTGGTGTTGAAGACGGCGGATATACGAGGAAGCAGGAAGGAGTTCGACCCACCGTTCCCCATTAATTACTGCCTGGATAGCTCCCTGGGTTTGCTGCAATGCCTGTTCATCGGATTTTGAGAGAGGTCCATTCTTGAGATTAAACACATCCTTTAATAAGTGTTCCATTCGCTTGGCTGTGTTTGATCGCAGCACATAAATGGGCAGGCCAAGTTCTTCTGCCTCAGCAATTGATTTTGGGTTATCACGGTAATGATGCTTTAGAGTTACTGCAATCCGGGCATCCTTGACATGTTTCTCAATAGAAACAGGAACATTCAAGTTCTTGGCTGCCTTTAACATGCGGTCCCTGGCAACCCCATAGGTAAATATTGGCAGAGTGTCCAAGCTATCATGGTCAACCTGCCAGTCTGGTGCTTCAACCGCAAAGTCACGCTCCGGACGTGGATCAGTGCCGATGCTCTGCATTACTGGCCGGGTGGGTGTCTTTTTAATTTTTATCTCACCATCAGCATCCCTGGTACGCACTTCCGGCACCAGGAGTCCTCCCCGGAGCAGGAAATCTACAGCGGTTGCTACATCTTGATGAATAGCCAGGCTGTCCCGGGTTTGAATTTCAATCAGTACATGAAAAGTGGGATTTGAACGCCGCTCAAGAACTGTTTTCTGTGTGCCCCGGCGTTTGGCTTCCTCATCTGATAATGTGACGGATTCTATTCCTCCTACCAGGTCCGCCAGAGTGGGATTGATCAAGAGGTTATCCAGAGTGTTTCCGTGAGCAGTTCCGATCAGCTGAACTCCCCGTTCCGCAATCGTGCGGGCTGCCTGGGCTTCCAATTCCCTGCCAATCTCATCAATAACGATTACTTCTGGGTTATGGTTCTCAACAGCTTCGATCATAACTTCATGCTGGAGAGAAGGTTTAGCCACTTGCATGCGCCGGGCTTTACCAATTGCGGGATGGGGGACATCACCATCTCCTGCAATTTCATTTGATGTATCGACAATAACCACTCTTTTATTTTCTGCCAGTATTCTGGCCGCTTCCCGGAGCATAGTTGTCTTTCCAACCCCAGGACGGCCCAGGATTAGCAGGCTCTTTCCACTTTCAATTAAATCCTTAACGATATCCGTCGTTCCATATACTGCCCGACCGACCCGGCAGGTTAGTCCAACAATCTCACCTGTTTTGTTACGAATTGCTGCAATTCTATGCAGTGTACGTTCCAAGCCAGCTCTGTTGTCTCCATCAAAAACACCAATGCGATTGACAACATAATCCAGATCATCCCTGGTGACCTCGGCATTGGTTAATTCCAGTTCCTCTTCCGTGAATCTCGCCGTTGGGATCCTGCCCAGATCAAGGATTACCTCAATAAGGTCTGCATTATTCTTCTCATTAGTGATGGATTTTGTAATTTCTTGAGGTAAAACCTCAAACAACGAATCCAAATTGTCTGTAATTCTTTGGTTTGACATAACTCTAATTCTTAACCTTAGTGTTTGATATCGGAGTTGTTATATCTGGCTGGTTTTTAAAACTTTGCACTCTAAAGGTTTGTTTGGCATTATAGTGGACAGCCAGTCTTTTCACCACAGCATTTTGTTCCGGTCCGGCAACCGCACCAGTTCTTTCCAAAACTGCAGCTATCCGCTGCTGGTAGGATCTGATCCTCAAGAAGATATCCCTGGTGTTTCGATAAGGAAGATGAAAGAATAAAGCGCCTAAATAATCATCCAGTTCATCCAGATTGGGTTCAATGACAAGGTCTACCAGGATGCCCCTAGGGCCAAAGCTTGTTAATGCAATTCCAGCTATTTTACCTGCCTTCCAGCATATCAGCCCTTGCAGAGTGTTTAATGGAGGTGGATCTTCCACCCGCTGGACCTGGGGCGGGACAAATCTCCGGTAGGTTGAGATGACCTGATCGACATCAGATCTGGTTATGGGAACCCAGGCCTTTTTCCCTGTCCCATAGAAAAATTTGCGGGGCAGTTTCCAAATTTGTTGTTCAGCGTAGGGGCGGAAACCTGCTCGTGAAAGGATGGATTCTTCCAGGGAGTTTCTGTCAACTTCAGCTAGAACCTGAAGGGCGCCTTGTTCTCCAACCCTGGATATCAAATATTCCAGGAGATTTGTAAATCCTCGATGATCCTGATCCCCGGGGGCAAGAATAGCAACCCTGGCTGTTTGATCCTCGGGTCTATGTACAACCTGGCCAATTAAAAATGGATATCGATTAGATTCGATCGGTTCAATAACAGTACAGAACCCACTCGATGAAGTCAGAATGGATAACAAGGAACTGGAAAACAAGCCGGGGTTGTAGGTCAAACGAAGAGCATTATCCAAAAACATCTTCTGTTTTCGGAAACGGGGTAAAGCTGGTAGATCCCTCCATGCAAGCGCTCGCGCCATATAGACCTGATCTTAGTTTTTGATACCTTTATGAACCAGGTGTAAAAAATACCTGTGAATTCGATCGTCGTCCGTCAGCTCTGGATGAAATGCAGTGGCCAGTAGGTGATTTTCTTGGGCAGCCACAATTCTCCCGTCTGGCAAAGCTGAAAGAGACTGTGCTTCTCCACTTATTGAATCAATCAAGGGCGCCCGGATAAAAATGCCGGGGAATTTAGTTGACCCAGGACTGATTTGATCCAGGGCAGGTATATCCAGGATGGTTTCAAAACTGGAAATTTGTCTTCCAAAGGCATTCCTGTCCACAGTGATATTCATTAACCCCAATAGCGGCTGCATCCTTTGGGCATCTTTGGATAACAGAATTGCCCCGGCGCAGGTTCCCCAGACGGCTTTCTTTTTGCCAAATTTTTTTAGCGGTTCAAGGAGTTTATAATCAACCAGTAGTTTGCCTATTGTTGTTGATTCTCCACCTGGAATGATCAAACCATCAATATCCTGGAGCTGTTCTGGTAAACGAATTTCAACAGTCTTTGTTCCAATTTTTTCCAGAACTGCCAGGTGCTCCTGAAATGACCCCTGCAATGCCAGGACACCTATTTTTAGCTGATCAGGATGGAGAGCTGCCAAAGGTGATTTTTTTTTCATTTCACTATTACAATATTGAGCCTGTGGCTACCATCCCCGGTCGGCGAAGTGTTCGTTATCTGCCAGATCTGACACATTGCGACCTACCATGGCTTCGCCCAGATTTCTGCTTACCTCGGCAAGTATTTCTGGATTTTCGAAATGAGTCACTGCCTTTACAATGGCCGCAGCCCTTTTCGCCGGGTTTCCAGATTTAAATATTCCCGATCCAACAAATACCCCATCAACACCCAACTGCATCATCAATCCGGCATCTGCTGGCGTGGCGATTCCGCCCGCAGCAAAATTAACAACCGGCAATTTGCCAAGTTCACGGGTTTCAATAACTAATTCATAGGGTGCGCCAATATTCTTAGCGTATGTCATCAGCTCTTCCTCAGGAAGATTGACTAATTCTTTTACCGCACCCAGCACTGCTCTGGCATGACGGACTGCTTCAACTACATCGCCTGTGCCTGGTTCCCCTTTGGTGCGGATCATGGCAGCACCTTCACCGATCCTTCGCAGCGCTTCGCCCAAATTCCTACAGCCGCAAATAAAGGGTGTCTTAAATGCATGTTTGTAGATATGATACGCTTCATCCGCTGGAGTTAACACTTCGGACTCATCAATATAATCAACTTCCAGCGATTCCAGGATCTGCGCTTCCACGAAGTGCCCGATGCGCACCTTGGCCATCACAGGAATAGACACACTTTCCATAATCTGGATGATTAATTCAGGATCGCTCATCCGGGCTACGCCACCATCAGCCCTGATATCTGCCGGAACTCTTTCCAGGGCCATCACGGCAACTGCCCCGGCGTCTTCTGCGATCTTGGCATGATCAGCGGTAACGACATCCATGATCACACCGCCCTTCAACATCTGGGCTAAACCTTTTTTAGTGGTGAAGGTACTAACCTGGGAATCCATATCTGCCACTCTCCTAATCTTCGGCTCTATTGTGTTTCATAAATTTGTTTTTCTGAGCCCAAAATCGACGCCAAAAACCTCCCGCAGGCTTTCCGTAAGGATGGATCCTGGACAATTGTTTTCATTATGATTCTACCACGCTGGATTAACGGAGGCAAATTTCTAAACTACCATGGCGAGAGGGAAAAAACAACAGGAACAATCCTGATTCTCGTAAATCAGGGCGCTTTCCGAGAGCTGATGTTCGGAACGGGAATTGGGATTTCAGCAACCCAGCTGCGGATTGTTATCGAGGAAATACACTCAATCTGATAGCTGTCCGAACATTGCCGTCAATTTCTACGTCAACGAATTCGGGAAAGCTGACAATCTCGTATCCATCCTCGGCCAGGTAATTGCGAGCAAGGGCAAGGGCTTTAACAGCCTGATTCACTGCGCTGGCACCTATGGCCTGAACGTTTACAAATTCTCGCTCGCGAAATATTCCTGCAATAGCCCCCGCTACAGCTGAGGTTCGGGACGTCGCTGAGACCTTGATGATATCTACTTTGTCGGTATCCATGACTTGCTCCCTGGAGTAAGACGATGTTCAGATTATCTATAATGAGTATTTTCTTGTCTTATTTCATTGTACAAAATGCTTGACATAAAATCAAGAACCGGAAGGAACCCGACTTTTATTGTACAAATCGAACTGTAACTACAGTTACATCCTCAATTTACAGTCTGGTGTACAATAATCGCATCAGGGCAGGTGCGATTTACGCCCCCCAGCCACACATTCAAACCCTACCACTGGAAGGTGAAATATGACTGACAACTTGGTCTTTATTGAACAACTGGAAAATCTAGTAGATTCGTTTCCCCCCGACAGTATTCTCAGCCGGACAATTTACCAGGACGAAACCATAAAAACAATTTTGTTTGGTTTTCAGCCCGGTCAGGAATTATCTGAACACACTGCCTCGGTTCCTGCCATATTGCAATTTATTAAAGGAGAAGCCCAGGTTGTGCTCGGCGAAGAACATCAAATCGCCCGGGAAGGAACCTGGATTCGCCTACCGGCCAATCTCTCTCACAGCATCCATGCCAAACAAGAAACCCTGATGCTTCTTACACTGATTCTTTAATAGTTGGACCAGGAGTTGAATAATGAAAATTCTCGCCATTATTTCAGGTGAATATGGGAAAAGGCACGTCCGGAATATCAAGGAACATGGTCCCGATAATTGGGAAATTAATACCTGGCAGGCCCCTCCTGTATTTCCGCCTTTCATTGATGATCCAGACGATTTTTTGCCGGACGAAATGGCTCCAGCTGACTTGATTTTATCTTTTGCAGAGCATAAGGGCGCTGCAGAGCTGTTGCCTGAAATTGCTTCAAAAACTGGCGCAAAAGCTGTCCTGGTTGCGGTGGATGATGAGAGTTGGCTTCCCCGGGGATTGGACCGGCAGCTTCACGGCTGGTTGGAGAATATGAACGTGGCCTGTGTCACTCCTAAACCACTCTGTTCGCTGACGGATAACTCTTATGGTGTCACCCGCTTTGAAACAGCGGATTATGAGAATTCCCTGGTGTCGGAATTTGCCAGGTTCTTTGGTAAACCCGAACTGGAATTGGAAATCGACGAAGAGTCCAGAACCATTTCTGCTGCCAGGGTAATCAGGGATGCGGTTTGTGGATGTGCTCGATTTGCGGCTGAGGGGTTAATTGGATTGTCCGCTGATGAAGCCGAGGAGAAGGTTGGCTTACTTCACCACCATTATCCTTGCCTGGCCAGCATGACTAAACTTCCTCACTTTGATCATGACACGCTCATGCATGTATCCGGACATATCCTCAAGAATAATGTCGGTGCCCAGGTAAAACCATTTAAGAATGTGCGCACATTTAAACCGGGCAAGTATTCAGAGTAAAAGTATAATAACAGGGACCGGATCCTTATATGGTTTTGAGATCGGTGTCCAGACCATCCTTTACCAGTTTCTGTATTGATATTCAATGTCTTTTAATCCACTTAATGGGAGGAAGGAATGGATAAATCTGAAAACACATCTCTCAGATTTTCAAAGTTATGGATTATCGGGTTGGTATCCATTGTGACCCTGATAGGGTTGGGCTTGGTCTTGTTCACAATAAATCTATCACTGCTTGAACGATCTGTCTCTGAAGAACCACTTGACGCCCTGGCGACCAGCCAGGACGATTGTGTGACCTGTCACCGGGATGAAACGCCCGGTATAGTTCAACAATTTTCCTTCAGCACTATGGCTGCCGCTGAAGTCTCCTGCCGTGATTGTCATGAAGTACCTCAAGATTATCCTGCTGCGATTGAACATGAGGGGTCTTTTGTTTTGGCTGCACCCACCGCAGCTATGTGCCAGGAATGCCATGAACAAGAGGTGGCTGAATATAGCATGAGCCGGCACGGATTGCCAGCCTATGTTGCTGTCTTTGGATCACAAAATCTTTCAGCAGAACACCTGGCTGCCTATGAATTAATACCCGAAGGTCTATTTTCTCCCGATAAAAGTCGAAACGCCATTGCCGCCATCGAAGGTTCTGACTTGACCAAATTTACCTGCGAGGCCTGTCATAATATCGGTAAACCCGCTCCTGATGGCTCGGTAGGTCAATGCCAGAAATGCCATTTAAGACATCAATACAGCTTGGAACAGGTCCGCAAACCGGAAACCTGCAATGCCTGCCATATCGGTCCGGACCATCCCCAATTTGAGATCTATCAAGAATCACCCCATGGAATAGCTTATTCCACTATGGGCGAAAACTGGCATTGGGATGCCGAAGCAGGCACATTAACAACCGAGGACTTCCCCGCAGCGACCTGTGCCATCTGCCATATGAGCGGATTTGGCAATCAGCCAACAACTCACGATGTGGGAGACCGTCTGACCTGGTTCCTCTTCGCACCTGTCAGCACCCGGCGGCCAGATTGGGAAAATAATATGGAGGCCATGCAAGGAGTTTGTACTGAATGCCACAATGAAAATTTCATCACCACTTTTTATAACGAGGCAGACAAGGCAACTGAAAGGGTCAATGAATGGGTCCTGGAAAGCCGGGAAATCATCGCTCCATTACAAGAAGCTGGTTTGTTAACTGATGCACCTTTTGATGAACCCATTGATTTCACATTCTTTAACCTCTGGCATCACTGGGGCAGAACAGCCAAATTCGGAACCTGGATGCAGGGACCTGATTATGCTCAATGGCATGGCGCCTATGAAGTTTTGCATGACCTGGCTGAGCTCCAGGAAATGGTAGACGAAAAACTTCATCAGGCCGAGGAGGGTCAATAAAAGATGAGTGCCTATCTTGAAGTCCTCTTCCCCCGGTTGTCCAAAATTAAAATTCCCCTGACCCGGGATCAGCTGATGTTAATAATGGCTGCCATAAACGAGATTTTCCTGGGCATTGATATTTACCTGGCCCACTTATTGAGCGGGACCATCGTCCTTCGAGAATGGATTCCAATTCTATTCGGACCAACAGCCGGTTTGCTGCTGCTTCTGGCTGGCTGGTACGCTGGAAAAAATCGCAAGATAGCTGTCTGGATAGCCAATATCGTTTTCATCCTCAGCATTATCGTGGGGCTGCTTGGCACTTATTTTCATTTTGTCAGGGCCATCCTGCCCACCGGCCCAGTCGGTTCAAAAATTACGCTCCAGATGCTGGTGTGGGCTCCTCCAATAATTGGTCCCCTGGTTTTCAGTTTGGTTGGTTTGTTGGGAATAACCGCGATCTGGAGAGAAGAACCCCTAAACAGCGGGAGATTGATCCTCTTTCGGGATAAAACCATTCAACTTCCCATCAGCAAGACCAGGGCTTTTTTTCTCATGGTTAGCTTGGGAACACTGGCAACCCTGATCAGCAGTGTGCTTGATCATGCCAGAACAAATTTCCAAAATCCCTGGGTCTGGGTCCCTGTAGGGGCTGGAGTACTTGGTGTGTTTGCTCCTTTGATCATGGCTTTAATTGATGAGCCAAAACGGGGTGATCTGTTAATCTATTTTATGGTTATGGGGTTGTTAATTCTTGTCGGGGTTACCGGGGCAGGATTGCATATCCTGGATAATCTGACATCCAAAAGTCAGTTCGTTGCTGAAAGATTCATCCGGGGAGCTCCCTTCCTGGCACCCCTGTTATTCGCGAATATGGGGACTCTGGGATTACTTAATCTCTTTGATCCTGCGGAGCGTGAGATCAAAGACTGAACAAAAAGGGAAATATTAAAAGAAAATCCGCCCCTTTTCAAAGGCGGATTTTTTATGAACCAGATCTTATATGCCTTTACCAGCCAGATTCTTTAATAACTCCTGATCAGTTATTTTATACTCCGTCCTGTTGATATGAATTGCTCCCTGGTCGGCAAAATGATACAGATGACGACAGACCATTTCCCGGGTTGATCCAATCCTGGCTGCCATCTCATCCAGGGTCATATCTCGGGCAACAAAATCCTCCGTTGTGTCCCCATAATGCTCCAGCAGCACCCGCGCCAGGCGTCCGGTAGTGGGCTGAAATGCAAATTCGTTAAGCATCTGACTGGCAAACTGCATCTTTTGAATCATCAGCCGGGTAAGCTCCCAGGACATGCAACCATTCTTAATTAATATAGGTTTGAGATCATCCAGAGCCCAAAGATACAGCTCCGTATCTTCTTTGGCAACCAAGGCAACCGGCATAGGCGCCTCTGGAATGAAAAAGCTAATCCCCCAAAATATCTCTCCTTGATTGATCTCAGTTACAATCAGGCTCCGGCCTTCAGATGATTCTTTGAGAGCCTGAATAATTCCTTCAGCAACTACAAATAAAAACGACCAGGTATTGCCGTGGTGAGTAATCCATTGGCCTTTCTGGTATTTTTTTGAGATAGCTGATCTAGCTGCCTGGTCTCTGGTTACAGGATCAAGGCAAGCAAATACCGGATTTTGTTCAAGTAATTCCTTCAACATGATTT
>PVMK01132319.1_pt1 | contig 28265 bp, 35 predicted proteins | sample 1853481 | NCBI WGS metagenome assembly PVMK01 (sample SAMN08533507, study PRJNA380276) | Marine sediment metagenome, whole genome shotgun sequencing project. | reverse complement strand
ATTCATTACGAAGGAAATCCTGTTTCTGTCAAATTGACTCGATATGAGCGAGATCGGTCTGCGCGAAATGAATGTCTAAAACATCATGGACATGATTGTGTTATCTGCGGATTCAATTTTGGAGAGACATACGGAGAAATAGCGCACAAAATGATGCACGTTCATCATCTGATACCAATTGGGGACATTGGTCAGAACTACGTTGTAGATCCGATAAGAGATATGCGCCCGGTCTGTCCAAATTGTCATGCAGTAATCCATAAAAGGAAGCCCCCGTTCAAAGTGGATGAAATAAAAAGAATGTTGATGAATACTCAGAAAGGCACATAACAATGCGTTTGCACACGGACAGGCTGGAGCGTGCGGCTTTGCGGCCACGGTCATCTGTTCATATTTCTGAGTTGTTAACACTTGTTGCGGTTCCCGCCGCCTACCGGTGAAACGCGCCGTAATTCACGATTCGGAGATTTAAGAATGTTAAGCGATATTATCGAAGGCATATTAAAATTTATATTCCGCGTGTTTGCAGAAATCTTTTGCTTTTATACAGGCGAAATTATTCTGTATATATTAACGTTTGGCCGTAAAAAACCAAGGTGGGACTATTATCTCAATGCATCTCCGACCAAGTTTATAATTTTAACGGAAATTAGTTTTTGGATAGGTTTCTTCTTTTGGATATTTTTAATTGGATGTGTTGCAAGAACTTTCTTTTAATTTACCTGAACCGAATTTAATTCGATAGATCAATCTATTTCATAAAAAAAGAATCGAATTAAACTGAGACTGTTTTACATAACAAAAGCGTTGTCGTGCCGAGATAAATTCAAGTCGTTGGGATTCCCGCTTTGTGGGATGAAATTCGATATTGTTACCCAGTGGGTGAGGATCAACAGTGATTCAAGTCCCACCTGGCCAAAGGTTAGCCACCAGGTCAGTAGTGAAGTCCGCGGGCCAACTCTGAGAGGAGAGTCCGAAGCCGGATGGATCAAGGATGCAGGCTGTGTATTGAGCCCCGAAATATGTATAGTTGTGGTCATTGTGATAATCCCGCTTGTATGGGAGAAAGCCGACGGCGTCAACTGGCCGGAAGGCAGCAGTCCCGCATGCGTTATGGCAAGCATGAGGGACACCACCGGGGTCTGAGACCAGGGCATGCATTCACGTAATTTGGGAACTCGGGAGATCCAGATGTTATCCTTGTGTTACAAAATCCGGTTGACGGGTGCCGGTCAGCCAATGAGGCGGAATCCAGGCGCTGGAAAGGGGTGCTCTCAACCTGACCAGCGAGCGAAAGTAAAGGAGCAAACAAGGTATCGGGGGAGGATAGCGAAGAGCGAACGAACCCGAGATGCGCCTCCGGCGGAGAAGTCTTAGCGGATCATAGTACCGATGGTCAGAGTCCTATGGCTGGCCGATAAGGTGGGGAAGTGAGGCCCAAGCGACCCACTGCAGGGAAGGTGAGCCCCGATTCTGGGATGTACCACGGGCATAACGTTTCTCTGGCCTCCGGCTCGTAGAGCCTATAGCCTACGGCTCGGAGAGAAGGAACTATGGGAGATACTCAGAGGTCACCAACCATATCCACAGAAGACCAGGGAATTGCGGCAAAGGTTGCTGGCGATTCCGGTCATGGTTTGGCAGATCCGCCAGGAGAAGGCCCGCCGCTGTTAGAGGGCGAATCATCGCTTGTACGGATCAGAATGCTGGCAGAGAGTGAGCCGGATTTGGTGTTCACCTCTGTGGCCGACAGGATTGATTTTTACCTGTTAAAGAAATCCTTCCGTCAGGTTCGTAAGAGTAAGTCAGCCGGTGTCGACAAGATCACGGCCAAGGAGTACGCCAAGGATCTTGATGAAAACCTCTATAATCTATATCAACGACTGGCAGAGGTCAGTACGTTGCCACGCCGGTAAAGCGGATCTGGATCGACAAGGAAGGGGGGAAAAAGAGGCCGATAGGTATCCCTGCCCTGGAGGACAAAATCGTCCAAAGGGCAGCGTCTACCATCCTAAACGTCATCTACGACGTGAACATCTTTGATTTTTCCCACGCATTTCGAAAGGGCCACGGCCAGCACAAGGCATTGCACCAGTTACGTGAGAAGTGCCGGAGCTGAACATTGGCTGGATAGTTAGCGCAGATGTTGAAGGACTATTTGACAACATTGATCACAATCTGCTTCGCGGGTTCATTAAGCGAAGGGTCAATGACGGAGGGATATTGCGTCTGATCGGAAAATGGTTGAACGCAGGGGTGATGGAAGAAGGGATTCTTTTTACTGGTCAAAATCCCGTCGAGGCTACTGGGTGATAAAGAAGAAAACAATAGGCAAGCGCCTGTCGCGTTATATGAAGCGGCTGTGGCGGTGGTGTCGCGCAAATCGGCATGAGCCGATCAAGGAGCAATATAAATCGTTATGTTCGAAGTTGCGAGGTTACTACCAATACTTTGGAGTGCGCTGCAACTATAAGCCCCTTGAGGTCGTATTTGAATACGCGGAGAAAGCCTGGCGGTTTTGGCTCAGCCGTCGCAGCCACAAAGGCGGGATCAGCTGGGAGAAGTTCGAGAAAATCCGAGCAAGCTTTCCATTGCCTAAACCCAGGATATTCCATAATATCTGATCAACCTAATGGACAGCAAAGTTATGCGCCAAACTGGGTGTCGCCGGTTTGGTTTCCAATTCGGTAAAAAGGGTTGGAACCGAGGAACCGTATGAGGGAAAGCTTCACGTACGGATCTGTGGGGAGGGCGCTGCGTAAGCAGTGCCTTTACCCGGAAACCAGACGTGAGGAGCTGAGCGGTTTATCGTTAAGGTCAGTGCTATCTTGGTATTTAACTGGCACGCTGGTTATCCGCAAACGTTAGCGGTGTCAATAATACCAATATTTATAAGCTAAAAAAACTCTTGATCCTGTATCGCAATAATGATACATATATCAAATATGAAAGAATTCATCGCATACGAAGGAGAAGCTTTAACCGTTGAATGGTTTTTTGATAAAAAGGGGAAGAGTGAAGCACTTGATTTTTTTGAAACTCTTTCTAATGCCCAAAAGCGAAAAACATTGATGCTTTTCAAAAGAATTGGCGATTTCGGTAAAATATCAGATATTACAAAATTCAGAAATGAAGGCGAGAAAATATTTGCTTTTAAGCCTCAGCCAGACCGGTTTCTATCATTCTTCTTTGTAGGGAAAAAGATTGTAGTAACAAATGGATTTCGTAAAAAGGGTCAAAAATTGCCCCAAAAAGAAAAAGATTTGGCTCTAAAAAGGATGAAAAATTACGACTCAAGGGTGAAAAATGGAGATTATTATGAAGAATAAAAAAAAGTCAACCTTTGATCGAGTCATGAGCGATTCAGAACAAAAGAAAAAATTTGAAAAAGAATATGTACAATTTCTTTTTTCTGAATTATTGCTTGAAGCTATGGCTGAAGAGCATATTAGCGTAAGAGCACTTTCCAAAGAATCCGGCGTCTCTACCTCTGTAATTCAAAATATGAGATCAATGAAGCCGACTAATATAACCATTAAAACGATGGCATCATTATTAAAGCCATTGGGTTATCAATTAGCAGCAACAAAAGGTAGAAGGACTGTAAAATTAACCGCTTAAAAAAAATCCGCTAACATTTTTATGCACCGGACTGGCAAGCACGCGCGTTTTTCTGAGATAGCTCCAACATTGTGCCACGGCTCCAAGTTGGCAGGTAATGCCACGGCCAGCCGGTGATAATTGACGTTGTGTCCTAAAATGACAAAGAATTGAAAATATGAAATCATACATCATCATTACTGGATGCATTTTCTTTGCGTTAATCTACGCGATATGCTGCTACCTGATATGGACAAACAGGGCAGATGAATTGGGGGTCAAGTCTACGTTTGACTCTTGTTAAAAAATGTCAAAGGTCAAACGTAGACTTGACCCTCAATCTTGATTGCATCGAACCGCTTGCTAATCATTTAGATTTATCACTTAGACAACTCGAAAAAGTTTACACGAATTTGGCTGTATTTTACGGATCAAGTTCAGAAAATCATTTCAAGCTTGTCCCCGTTGTTGTTTTTCTTTCCGTTGTAAAAGTAGTAGACCCTCCGCTATTCGATCAGCTACTCCATCAAAAGGCTTCCTTTGGCGAAGTCACAAATCAATTGAACATACATCATTTAAATGAAGAGACTGAGAATAACAGAAAGTTATTTGGGCTAATGAGTTGGGTTAGGTATGCCCTCTTGAGTGAACAAGAATTTAAGGAATTGCCGGAAGAGGATAAGATCAAGCGCTATGGTAATTCTATGTGGGAGTACAATATTAGCAGAGAAAGATTAATTCCTATTTTTGCGCAACAACAAAGCATGTTTGTAGTTAAATGAGATAAAAACTTATAACCAGGCGCTGGAGATGGACTGGGCAAAGCCGTGCCGCTTTTGGAGGGCAGCATTTGACCGATAGTTTTTACCTTTATCATAGTTTTTCGGTTATCGTTGCCCAGCCACTCAGCTCTGCGTTATATTGTAAAAGTACACTGGGAGGTTAAATGAAAACAATTGGTCTTTTGGGTGGTATGAGTTGGGAAAGTACGGTTGGTTATTATCGTGCGATTAACGAGGGAGTTAAAAATACACTTGGAGGTTTACATTCAGCGAAGATCGCTATGTACAGTGTCGATTTCGAACCCATAGAAAAACTACAACATGCGGGCGATTGGAAAGGAACAGCAATAATACTCTCTGAGGCGGCTCGAAGCGTAGAGTCTGCTGGTGCCGATTTTTTGCTTATCTGCACAAACACGATGCACAAGGTTGCTCCAGAAATCGAAAAATCAATCAAAATACCCTTGCTTCATATAGCAGATGCAACGGCGGAAGTGCTTGTACATGAAGGTATAAAAACGGTCGGTTTGCTGGGCACAGCCTTCACTATGGAACAAGATTTCTACAAGGGTCGGTTAAGCGAAAACTATGGACTCAATGTTCTGGTTCCGAATGAAGAAGACAGACAAATTGTCCACAAAATAATTTATCAAGAACTTTGTTTAGGGAAAATACAAGCCGATTCAAAAACTGAATATCTACGCATCATTGATATGCTTGCTAATCAAGGGGCTGAAGCAGTGATTCTTGGCTGTACCGAAATTGGAATGTTGGTAAGCCAAGGTGATACCAAAGTAAAATTATTCGATACCACAGCCATTCATGCCGAAAAGGCAGTGGAATATGCAATATAACAATCGCATGCACTCGGACAGCAAAAAGCGCCGCTCGTTCCACGCTCTGCTTTTTGCTGCCGGTGATGCGAAGCGTTATATTTTTGTGGAGGTGAAGGGAAATGCAATTGACCAATTTGATACCGGATGCTGATATTCTCCTTTCCCTTTCGCCAGAGGAACTATCGGGATATGTCCTAGAGTACTTTCATAAATGTGGAGATCCTGAGAAGTTCACAGAGCATCGGGCAAACTTTACCAGTGAGCGTTTTCTCCGCGGATATGATCCTAAGATGTACAAAGACTGCCAAAAGGTGCTTATGGAGGCTTGGAGCTGTCTCGAACGAGAAGGTTTTATCGCGCCGGAACCAGGAAACACCGCTCCCGTTTATTTCCTCACGAGGCGAGGCAGATCGATTAGGTCCAAGGAAGCTTTTGATACTTTCATGCATGCGAGCCTGTTTCCTAAAGATTCTATTCATCGCGCCTTGCAAGGTACCGTTTATCCCCTGTTTCTTCGTGGGCAATATGAAACGGCAGTCTTCCAGGCCTTCAAGTCGGTTGAAGTCTCCGTCAGAGATGCTTCCGGCCCAGGATATTCACAGGCCTATGGCGTTGACCTAATGCGGAAAGCGTTCCATCCAGAACGGGGGCCACTCACAGACAAAGTGGAACCTGTAGCGGAACGGGAGGCATTACAGGCCCTGTTTGCAGGATCAATAGGCAGATTTAAAAATCCATCAAGCCACAGGCACGTGCCTATATCGGATCCATCTGAGACAATTGAAATGATACAATTGGTTAGTCATTTGTTAAGAGTCGTTGATAGCCGGAAGGAGCAAATAATATAGCCTTGCTCTTTCAGCCGCCACCTAAAACCTACGGCTGAAGAGCCCGTTATATGAGAACTGAATAAATGAATATTGTAAAAGGCATAGATAGGATAGCTGTTATTTTAGCGATTATCGCAACAATACCTGGCTTCATGATCGGCTGGGCTTACCTTGAAAAATCATATCAAATTAAGCCATCGGACGTTCAATGGAATAAGCCTTTCATTAATCCTAATGACGTAATATGGGACCAAGAAGAACCCAAAAAAGAGATTTCGTTTTCAATTCCTGAAAAAATAATCGAGACACCACTTTCCAACTTTAAAAAAAATATCCCTGCTATAATTATTTGACCGATGAAGAACTGTCACGTGCCTTGCATAAGAAATATTATTCTGATCTTACTTTTGAAGAATTTTCGAGTCGGATAGGATATAAAATGAAAAGTTCAGGTGATATTTTTGATCAAGTGTCATTTGAAATGAAGCTTAGACCAGAAAAATGGAAACTGATTTCTTCTGGAATAATAGGAGCGTTAGTTTCTGGAATTTCTTTATTAATATTCATTACCATTTTCACAAGGCTAGTTCGATTTGTATCTCTTTGGATTTATACTGGCTTCAAGAACAAGAGTTGAATTAATATTGGTAATCATATAACAAACGGTTTCAAAAAGGACCGCTCGTACCTCGCGGCCTGTGAACCGCAGCGTTGGCCATACGTATCGGCTCGAGGAGTGTAAATATTTATGGCAGAGCTAAGCTTAATAAAGAATTCGTCTTCTTATGTTCATGATAAGCATCCAGAACTTGTCCTGCTCATCAAAGAACAAGAAAGCGACTTTTCTCCAAAAACGATTACCGAGGCTATTAATCATAATATTCGCGTTGCACTGGAATTTGAAAAATCGGGTAAAGAACCGCAAAGCCCTGAAAAAACAATCTTGGAGCCAATGCTGACCATTTTTGACCTTGGAATCCTACAAATTTTTGAGCTCGCATATATTTTTATCAGACATAGAGATGATAAACCTGTTATTTCCTGGTGTTTCAAACATAAGCATGCTTCTGCACCGAAACCGATAGAGTTCTTTTATGTCGCTTTGACTCATATTTACAATACGTTGCTTTCAATAAGAACGCTCTTACAAAAAGGATTTGACGCGCAAGCTCGTGTACTATCGCGATCTTATATTGAAGCAGCGGAATTGTTGCTCGCAGTAAATAGCGACTGCAAAGTATTTAAGCAGTTTATTAATTATTCACAGGCGGGTGTGTCAGACAAGCTGGTGTTATGGCGCAAATACCTCTCTCCTAAAAAGATTCGCAAAAGAATAATTCGGGTATTGGAGGAAGAAGAACTGGATAGAGAGTCAGTCGATGATTTAACGCGGTCGTTGCAAGAAACATATCATCTGCTATCGGAATCAACACATCCAAGTTGGCTTGGTATGTTTTTTGGATCATACGCTGTGCACCCCAAAAGTAATAAAGTACTCCAGCTTGCATTAGGTGGCAGGCGAGGTGAGCTTTCGCAATTAACGATAGAGTTAATGATAGATCATCTATTCATCTTTTCGATGATGCTGATTCACCTTCTCCGGAAAAAGCATCAGTGGCGGTTGGTTGGCAGCGATATAGATAATTTAGTTTTTCTGTACCAACAGAAGGTTTTCGAGCATCTATATTTGAGTCTAAAACCAGAAATACAATCCTTGATAGACAAAACGACTGGGATTTTGATCGCGGATTAGCCTTCAGGTAGCATTTTCGCAAGGCAGTAGCGGCCAACAATGGGCCGGACAAGGATGCGCGGAAAAAGCGCCCGCGCACCTGTCAGCCCGGGCGTTATGCTCAAATATCGAAATTTAGAAATATGAAAATACATCAAATTTTTCCTATAAACCGCAAAAAAGTTGGAATTGGAAATTACTAATATTTGTCATAGTTTTCTCAATCATTGTTTCTGCTGGATCACGCATCTTTGTCAGAGCTTACATTTTTCAATCCTTTAAAGTGCCATCTAGCTCCATGAAACCCACGTTACTGGTCGGGGATAATATTTTTGTTAATAAGCTATCACTAGATCCAAACAAATTTGAGAGAGGGGATATCATTGTATTTGAATACCCTAAAGATCCTAGTAAAGTTATGGCAAAGAGGGTTATTGGACTTCCTGGCGATATTATAGAAATTCGGGATAAAGCGTTATTCGTAAATGACAATTTTTTTGAAGAAGATTATGTTGTCCACGCAGATCAACATATTTTCACAAAAGATCTAAATGAACGAAACAATTTTGGTCCTATCACTATCCCAGCTAATTATATATTCGTTTTAGGTGACAATCGTGATGCAAGCTTTGATAGCCGTTTTTGGGGATTTGTGGAAGTAAGCAAAGTTGAAGGCAAGGTTAATAGGATATATTGGTCATGGGATGAAGAAAACTCTCGGGTTAGATGGGAAAGAATTGGTGATACCGTCCATTAAAATTAGACGAACTTAGCATAACATGGCAGTGCATTGGACAGCCAGGGTCAAGCCGTTTTGCAACTATTTTCCAAAAAAACAACATTTTTACCCTTAGCATATTTCAGTGGGAGCCCTGGCTGCCACTGACCGCCGGCGTTATATCTAATCACAAAAATAATGAGACCTGCCTTAACTAAAAATATTCCTCTTGATAGTTTCAGAAATTATTATTTGCTTAAAGCTGAATTGGTTGAATTTTGCCGGAATAGCAAACTTTCATCCTCAGGCGGAAAAAAAGAGCTACAAGAGCGAATCGAATATTATCTGAATACGGATAAAAACCTTGCCTTTAAAGAAAAGCCTACTAAAAAACGTTTGAAATCATATCAGGCAATAGCACTTGAAGGGAAAATTTCAGAGCATTATAAAAACGATGAGGTTCATCGAGCATTTTTTAAGTCAATAATAGGGGAAAGGTTTAAATTTAATGTGCCATTTATGAAATGGATGAAGTCAAACTCAGGAATGGAAAGACATATCAAGAGGCTGTAAATGAATGGCTCAAAATTGAAGCTGAAAAGAAATCAGGGAAAAAATATGAAATTGACTCGCAATTCGAGTACAATCAATATACGAGAGATTTTTTTAGGGCAAACCAGAACAAATGCAGCGGCGATGTAATAAACTGCTGGAAATATAAAAAAAGTTTACCAGGTACAAATAAATATGAGTTTTCTGATTTAGAAGCATTGAAATAAAAACATGATATAACGAATAAGGATAGATTGTGAGAGCGAAGCGAGCCACGATCTTATCCGGTTGTTGGACAAGCCCGGTGGTGACTGTAATGTCTTTATATAAGGAAATATCTTTTTCTGAACAGGGGGAAAGGATGTGGGGTATCAGAGCGTATGTTTTTTTCAAGGCGTACGGGTGCATTAACCTGTAAGCAGGCTTTAAAAAAATTAACTGTTTCATAAAAGTTTTTCCCTCCTGTTTGAATGAATTTGCGGCTTTTACCATCAAAAAGAGCTATCCTGGATTTAATAGAGTTTGACGAAATCGCAGAATAACCATTGGGGACTTGCAGCAGGGACATCTAAAAACAGGTCTTGGACGCAGTTCAATCCCTTTAACAACAACATGCAAAACCAATTGTACCAGAGACAGCATTTTTTTTGCATTACCATGAAGAAACCCATAGTCTCTAACCCTTCGCAACCCTTTGGGTAGCACATGTTGCATGATCAGGTGCAAAAAGTCCTCCCCTTCGAGGGTGCGATATCGGGTATTGCCGGTTTTGCTTTCAATATACTTGAAAGTTACCTGACCATTTTGATTGGAAATGATATTTTTTTCACTGATAACACCCCGGTATAAATACCGGGATAAGTATTTCAAGGCGGTTATGCCTTTGCCGACATGCTCGCAATCAACTACCCATTTGGGGGGCACGTTTTTAGGGATGGACAGTCCGGCTTGATTTAAAGCCGCCAAAAAACGGGCGCGGAAGACCTTTGCCATGGCAAATTCATTAAAAAGGTATTTCCCCTTTTTCTTTTTCCATTGGCGTCTGGGTTTATCAACACCGCCGCCTGGCAGCACTACATGCATATGAGGATGAAAATCCAGTCTCCTGTTATGGGTATGCAATACCATGGTCATACCGATTTCTGCTCCCAGATTTTTTGGATTCAACCCAAAATCTTTCAGGGTGCTGGAAACACAAAGGAAAAAGATGGAAAACACTATTTTCTGATAGTACCAGGTCAATGACCTTAGTTGGTAAGGCAATGTAAAAGTGGCCAAAAAATAGGGAACAGGTAATAATTTGCTCTGTTGTCGGTCAATCCACTGGCTGGTTTGATGGTTCTGACACTTTGGACAACTACGGTGGCCACAGGATAGAGGTCGCCATTCTGCGTGATTACAGTCAGCGTCAGTACACTGCACATAAAGTTCACCGCAATCAGGTGTACGGCAACTGCGGATGGCATTCATTGCCTTCAGATGACCCGGCAATACAGTGCTCGCAAATTTGCTTAAAAATGCATCGTAATATTGATTAATGATAGCGGCCAGTTGCATAATCACACCTTCCTTAAATCGACATGAAGGGTGTTAACCAGCTCGTTAATGGTAGTTAGACTGTCTTTTTCGGTGACATCGGTAAGATGCGTATAACGTGCAGTGGTCGTAGGACTGGCATGGCCGAGCAGTGCCTGGATATGGCGAAGGCTTAAGCCGCGTTCAAGGAGATGCGTGGCAAAACTGTGGCGAAGGGAGTGTATCGAGATTTTTTTTTAATGCCGCATTCGGTGACCACAACTTTCATGGCTTTTTGGGCACCGCCCCTATCCATATGAGTCGTTGCCTGTTGAATTGTTTTAAGCGAGCCGGTGGCATTAGGAAATATCAATTTGGGATGACGATGCTTTTTCCAGAGAGCACGCAATCCTTCATAAGTGAGATCAGGGGATGGTACCAACCGATCTTTATGCCCTTTTCCACGGTGGATAGGAACCCGATTTCGCCCGGCATCAATATCACCAACTTGAAGCGATAAGGCTTCTTCTAAACGAAATCCCATTGAGTAAGTGGTTAATAAAAAAACACGATAGCGAAGTTTCCGAGTTCTGCCAATGAGTTGCTCTATTTCAACAGGGGTAAGGATATCAGGTATTGTATGAACTTTAGGAGGCTTTATAATATTAACCCATTTCCAATCACGCTTGAGCACATAGCGCCAATAAAATTGCAGGCCATTTCGATCTACTTTGACGGTGCTCCATGAATGGGAATCAACGAGCTCTGCAAAATAGGTTTCTAATTGGTCGGGGGTCAATTGGTCGGGGCAACAATCAAAATGTTCACTGACTCGACGTACAGCGCGTGAATAAGCTTCAATGGTTTTCTGACTTTTACCCTGTAGCTTGAGCAATCTCAGGTGACGTTGATAAAGTTCATTAAATCGATTTACTTCAGTTTGGTTCATGGTATACTCCTTTTTTTTAATTGCCCGAAATTGGGCAATTATAGGAGTTATACACTAGTTTTTATTTTTTTTCCGCCGCGTAGCGGCTTCGTCCAACAATTCGCTGAACCTAACCGGAACAATTATGCGGTTTTACGTAAAGGTCGGAACAGGCTCGAAAGTAAGGAGGCCGGTAGGTTAGCTCAAAACGTTGGGCATGATGAAATATCATGGTGCGGTTAATTAAATGGGAAATAAAAATAGGCGTAGGCAGGGGGATGTCGATGAAATCTCAACCTGGACAAAACATACCCTGCGGCTCTGCTCAAAATGCAGAGCAAATTGTTGTACCATGCCGGTGGAAGTGAAAATACCAGACTTGATCCGAATGGGTGTTATCACAGAATTTGAAGCGAATGAGCCGATCAAGAAGCTTGCAAAAAAATTAAAAAAAGATGGGGTGATTGAGCATTTATACTTTAAAGAACAGATTTTTATGCTCGTTCGATTTGCCAATAAAGATTGCCTCTATCTCGACCCAACGAGTCGAAAATGCAAGATTTATAAGAACCGTCCTGATACATGCAGAGACCATCCCCGCATTGGTTCACGGCCTGGTTTTTGCGCCTACGAACCGAAATAGCCCCAAGGTAAAAAACGGTCATCCTTGGCAGTTTTATCAATAATCTAAGAATGCCCAACCAAAGCGTGGTCGTGTCCAGATAAATCCGAATCGTTGGGATTCCCGCAAAGCGGGATGAAATTCGATATTGTTACCCAGTGGATGACAGCATATGCCGGACGGCATATACCCCTCTGTAGAGCTTGCTCTGACGTTGGGGAGGATGGTGCAACCGGTTAATTATTCTTTGCAAGGCTTGCCTTGGCACTGAGAATTAAGTCGTTTCGCACTGCGAAAGTTCCACTTGGCTAAAGCGTAGCCGGCAGGCCAATAGGGACGTCCGTGGGCAAACTTTGAGAGAAGAGTCCGAAGCCGGGCGAAGCAAGAATGCAGGCTGTGTGATTGAGCCCCGAAAAATGTATAGTTGTGGTCACCAGGATAATCTCATACTCGAATAGAGTGTGGCGGGAAAGCCAACGGTCTTCACGCGCCGGAAGGCAGCAGTCCTGAATGCGATATGGCGAGTTTTCGGGACACCACCGGGGTCTAAGAGCAGAGCATGTATTCAAAGGGGTAGCGCGGGAACTGGAGAGAGCCAACTGTCTCCTTATACAGCCTAATCGTATAAGGTATCGGGGGCGGATAGCGAAGAGCGAACAAACCCGGGATGGGCTTTTGGCAGTCTTAGTGGATCATAGTACCGATGTCGGGACACTGGTCGTGGCGGTAAGGTGGGGAAGTGAGACCCAAGCGACCCACCGTAGGGAAGGAGAAGCCGGGTATAACGATCTCTGGAATGAACGACGGGTGGGACTCAGAGCCCACGAACCGTGTCACCGTACCTTCAGAGAGTGTGTGCAGAGGGGTTCGGTTTGAGAACCCTTTTTGCGGGGTAGCATAGTTATGCGCCAGAAGGAGTGTCGTCTTTCTGGATGTACATGCGCTGATCGGTCACACCGAGTGCGTTTGTATACTGAGGAACCGTATGAGTGGAATTCTTCAAGTACGGATCTGTGGGGAGGGCGCTGAGTAATCAGCGCCTTTACCCGGAAGCAGACGGCGTGAAGATAGCGATTTTACGTATAGGCCGTGCAAGATTGTTATTCATATAGGCCGCTGCTCACGCTCGACGTTATATGAGGAATACTATATGATTTCCGAGCCAAAATGGCTGAAAAGAATTGTTGAATGCTTTGACAATAAGACAGAGGAATTGGTGTCAGAAGTTGTTCTTCCAAAGATCGATATAAAACTGCTGCAGGAGCATTGGAGATTACCTTCAAATGAACCAATGGTTGGAGTTTATAATATAGACGAGAACCAGGCAAAATTCCTAATACAAATTGATCCAGATTTAAAATTCGATTTAGGAAAATATGATTATTAGATTTCAGCAATAACAAATGATTTCGAACAATCCAAGGCTGATGAAGGTTTTATGGGACAATACCCGCCTCCCAAAATAATACCGGCATTTCCGGCTTTAAAAAGAGTTAAGTCAAAATAATCATATAACCAGGCGGATGCATCTGACAGGAACAACTTGCGGGATATATCGTAAAGGCCTGTCAGAACCCGTAAGATCTGCCGCCTGCAGGTGATCCGCAGCGTTATGTTTTCCTAATCAAAAACACTCAATCCTCAAATCGCAAAACAATAAAATTATTGCATTGAAAACTATATCACTTAGTGTTATATTAAAAATATGAAAAATTAATGACCAAACATTTTGCAAAATGGGCAAAAAAACAAAATATACCAAATACTGAACTTGCAAACGCATTGAATGAAGTTGAAAATGGTATTTATGAAACAAATTTGGGTGGTCATATCATAAAAAAGCGTATTCGTTTCCAAGGCAGAGGAAAAAGTGGAAGTGGGAGAACTATTATTTGCTATAAACATGCTGACAGGGCATTTTTTGTTCATGGCTTTGCTAAGAATGAAAAATCAAATCTGTCTTCCAAAGAACTTCATGTCTTCAAGGAATTGGCAAAGGTTTTGTTGTCGCTTTCAAATGAGAAATTGAAAATAGCAATAAAAAATGGGAATATTATCGAGGTGAAATCATGAGGAATACAATTGCAGAATCCATAGTCAACACTGTTAATGACCTAAATAATAGTGGTATAATTGATGAAATTACGATGAAAAATATAAAGAGCTTGTGCTTGCCTGAAGTAAAAGAATATACACCGGAAAAAATTGTTTCAATTCGGAAAAAATTAAAATTGAGTCAGGCAGCACTAGCATCTATCTTTAATATTAGCCCATCTACTGTACAAAAATGGGAACAAGGTCATAAACGACCAACTGGTGCATCAAGAAAGTTATTAGATATAGTAGAACGAAAGGGGCTTGAAGCTTTAGTGTAATCAAAAACATAACAAACGCATTCACGCTGACACCCAAAGCCAGGCCGTTTTTTTCATTTGCGTATGCTTTGTTAAAAGTCGCATTTACCAAGGTATAGCAGGCTTTGGGTGCAGGTGATGCGAGGCGGTGAGAGAAATAAAATGGAGATAACATGAAAATAAATTTTGAATGCAAAGGGTACAAGAAGGAATTCGACTGCGAAATGGGAACAATTGGAATTAACGAGGCGACCATGCGTCAAAATTTCGAAAACCCCATCGTCTGTCCCCATTGTGAAGAGAAGACAATGGATGAAGTCCTTTTGACCTAGCTTGGTCAAAGCCAGTTGACAGAAGCCACCATGTATCTGGGAGCAATGGGGGATCACCAACAACAAAAATGAAAAGAAAAACAAATTCATAGAAGAGTGTGACAGCCATAATTCAATTTTTTTTGATTACCCTGATGATAAATATCATGAGGCGGTTTGCCAATCATTCGATGATGTTGGTGAGGCTCTAGAAGGCGCCGATGTTGACACTGATGGTAGAAGAATTATCTGGAAAGACGGTGAACGATTAACTGTCGATGAAACTGCTAATCGGATAAAGAAACAAAGCAATGTAGACATTGAACATATAAAAAGAGGTATTCTAACATGGCTTGAAATGGAGTTTGTTCCTGCGGACATGAACGAAAAGCAGATGGAAATTTTTGAAGAAAAAATCACTAGCTGGATAAAAGTCCATGACAAAGAGAGAATAAATCCCAAGGATATTGGCGGGAATTTGTTTATTCACCTTTTATAAATCTGAGGAAGGCCCGGGCTGCACCTGACTTCGGCGTTTGGCAATAATAAGGTAATCAAGAATTTTAACATGACCCCCAAAAAATTTTATGACTGGCAGACAGCAGGTGGCACCGATGATGTCATGCGACTGGTTGATTGTCTTGAGCGTGCGGATATCGCATGGTGCGCAATAGGAGGCATAGCGGTTAATCAGTGGGCAGATGAACCTATGGTTACGCAAGATGTTGGTTTTGTTGTTGCAGCAGAGTCAGTGGAACTTGTCGTGAAAATGCTTGAAGAAGCTGGATTTAAATCGAAACGATTTTCATGGTCAATCAATTTTCGCGGTCATTCCAAGGTCAGTATTCAATTGAGCACGGAAGATTTCTATAAAGACTTCCCCAGTCGTTCCGTGCCCGCGGACATCCATGGAATTCTTATGCGAGTTGCATCTCTGAAAGATACATTGCGCGGAAAAATAAAAGCGTGGCGAGATACGGAAAGGAGGCAAAGTAAGAAGCTCAAAGACCTTGGTGATATAGCCCGTTTAGTAGAAAGCCACCCTCAACTGTGGGGATCGCTTGATCCGGATTTGAAAGAGATAATTCAAAAGCAATAAATGCAAGTGGATAGCCGAACAAGGCTGTTTGATCAGAGGGCTGATAAAGAGCGGTTTCTGATTTTGTCATCTTATATTTTTGCTATGAAATTCTTCATTACTATATTTAGTTTTCTTTCCTATCAAGATAATCAACCATTTAATTTTTGGACCCAACAAATGATATCGGGATGTTCAACCCAACCTACAAATAAGCCGTAGCCGATGTTAGAACCAAACCCCACTTTTCAAAAATTTGCCCTCAGCGTCATTCGCGATCTCTATCCGCCCAACCTGTCCAATGAAATCTTTGTTGCCTTTATTTCATCGGGGCGGTGAACTATTGCATCGGCAGTTGTTCAAATTCTTCTACGGCGATTTCTACCTGGCAAGCTCTTCCGGAGTCATAACCCAGAAAGGCGTGCCGTTTTGGGTCAAACGTACCTTGAATGCAAAGTAGTCGCCCTTTTTTACTTTTGAGGCCATAAACACATCCTTGCCGTTAATTTTGGCCCGGCAACCCTTGATTTTAACCCGATCACCTTTTTTGACACCTACCTCTTCAGGTTTGGCAAACCACACCGGACAGATATGGACATCTATGAGTTGGCTTTTGTCTTTTACAGTCATAATTGTACCCGGTGACATTCCAGGCATCGGAGATTCTACTTTGAATCCGACAACCCATGCTCTGAATTTCTCAAACTTTTCGACATCATAGTGTTTGTTATAGGGGTCGTTTATCCCCCAACCCTGCATAATAGGTTCTTCAGCAGCATAAAGGGTTCCCTGGATCAAACCTGCCGTCAACAGGAGCACTATCAATACAAATTCAGGTTGGCCATTTTTTTTCATAGTTGTCTCCTTTTCCGGGGATGGTTCTATCTTCGGCCCTTTTGTTGGGTTTCGCTGACAGCTAAAAAATGGCCGGCAAGTAAGTTGGTCCGCCGGCGGAGAAACCCAATCTGCCTCCGGCGGACTCAACCCAACCTACGAATAAGCCGTGGCCGATGTTAGAACCAAGCCCTGCCGCTGGCATGAAAAACGGCCAGTTTAATCGAAAGAGAAACTGATGAACATCGAACGTCCAACATCGAACGTCGAATGAATGTATTCTGTCTGTTTTAAAAAAGACTGAGCGCAGCGATTCCATCCTCCATGATTCTGCGGTTCGATATTCGATATTCTGCGGTTCGCTGTTTAGCCCATCCGCCAGCTGCCAAAGCGGCCAGTTTAATCAGAAAAAAACTACATTTTTGTAATAAATGGTGTAGTTTCATATGAGGTTTTGGGCTTCCGCTCTTACCTTCCTCTTTCCTGACACGCTGACACCTGACACCTGACACCCGAAACCTAACTTTCAAATCCCGGCCATAAGAAATGAATGACTGCTATTACCAACGGCCGTGATGTACACTCATCTAGTACCGAGAGGCCAACTCATAGCCTGCATGCACCGCACTGAAAATGTCCTGGACTTCATGGGCGTCTCCCAGAATTTCAACTTTCGGCACGACTTTTTTAATGTCTTCAGCGGGTGCGGCGGCAGAAAGCATGCCGGCGGCCAGGATAACGGTCTGAAACGGTGCCAGGGTTTTCTTTTCTTCATCCTGGATCACTTCGACGCTGTCTGCACGGAAGGTATTCACCCTGGTATGGGGCATCAGTGTCACGTCGGGCATGGCGGAGATCCGTTTCAGAGTTAAATTTCTGGTAATCATTTCCATAAAACTGCCGATGGGATCGGTCCGTTTGGTGGCGACCACCTCGAAACCCTCTTTGCCTAATTTTTCTGCGATTTCAAGTCCCGCCCGCCCGGCGCCGATTACCAGTACCCTGGGTCCTTTCACGGTTTTATTTCCCTGGAAGTATTCCACGGCGGTCATCGCAGATTGAGTCTCGAGCCCATCGATTTTCGGAATATTTTGGACGGCACCAACTGCCCAAACCAGGAGATTGGGCTGAATTTCCTGCACAAGATCGGCATTTACCACCTGGTGGGTAAAAACGGATACGCCGGCGGCTTTTACTTCACGCTCCAAGGTCTCCAGTCCGTCTTTCATTTTTTCTTTGCCGGGCGCCTGCCACGTTAGATTAAATTGTCCTCCCAACCGGGTGTCTTTGTCGGCAAGGGTCACACAGTGACCACGTCTGGCTAAATACAGAGCTGCGCTCATACCGGCGGGTCCTCCGCCGGCGACAAGCACGTTAAGCGGCTTGTCTGCCGGTTGCAGTCCGGGCAGTCCCAGTTCCGGATTTAAATTGCACCCCAGGGGCTGGCCGTTTTTCATTCGATGCAGACATCCCTGCAGGCAGTAGCCGCAGTACATCACCTGCTCGTATTCCTGTTTTTGCCATTTGGCTACAAAGTCAGGATCAGCAAGCAGGGGTCTGCCAAGAGCGATCAGATCGGCCAGATCATCGCTCATGATTTCAAGGATTTTTTCCTTTCTGCCCAAACGCCCGGCGGCAATCACCGGCAGAGATGTCTGTTTTCGTACCCAGGTCAGCGCATCTATCTGGGGTTTTTCCGGAAGACTGGAATGATGAAAATACCAGGGCGGACTGAAACAGGCGCTCCCCATGCCCACATGGACGGCACAAACTCCGGCTTTTTGTGCTAGTTCAAATAAAGGTATGAGATCATCCTGTTCGATACCAAATTCGGGCGACATTTCGTTGCCGGAAATTCGAAGCATCAAAGGCAGCTTCGGCGCTGCCTGCCTTACGGCTGAAAAGACTTCCCGGGCAAAGGCCAAGCGGTCCCGGCCATATTGATCTGTGCGCTTGTTGATTTTCTTGTTTAAAAACTGGGAGATCAGATACCCATGCCCGGCCTGAATTTCGATGAGGTCAAAGCCGGCTTCCAAAGCCTTTGCGGCCGCCGATTTGTACCCGGCCAAAATGGAATCGATATCATTAGGGGTCATGGGTTCAGATTTTTCGCCGGTGGTGGGGCAGGTGATTGACGACGGTGCTTTAGGTGTTGTGCCGGCTGCCTTCGGATTGGCCGCCGCCCCGGCGTGATTCAGGTGCAGACAGGCAAGACGATGCTCCTTGTGTATCACATCTGCAATTTTCTTGAGTTCCTCAGCGCTTCCGGGAAGATGTACACTGAGCTGTTTCGGGTGCTCTCTGCCACCAAGGGTCACAGCTACGGGTTCCAGAATCACTATGCCCGGACCGTTTTCGGAAATCTGTTGGTAAAACAGCAACTGGCGTTGTGTTACCTCGCCATTGGGCGTGCCATAACCCGTCTTGACAGGCGGAAAGACGAATCGATTTGCCAGTTCCAGACCATCGAGTTTAAATTTTTCAAACATCCGTTCCATAACCGGTCTCCTTTCATTATAAGCGTTCCAAGGTTCAGGGTTCAACGTTCAGGGTTAAGGGTGTAGGGGTTCAGAGGTTATAAAAGGCTCATTTTGCCAAATAACAAACCTCGTTGAATAGTTGACTGGTTGATTAGGTAAATTATAGTCATAATTTCAGAATGTTACAGTCGTTAAAAAACTTTCTTTTGAAACATGAAGTGTCCAATTATTTTGCAAATAAGGGATAATCCATATTCACAACACTTAACCAATCAACTAATCAACCAACCAACGATATCTGTAATAACCAATTTAGCTACAAATCTTGGATTAAGCATGCCAAAGCTGACGCTTTTCTCGTAAATATGCATCCCAAATGCAGTCCAGGGACGAGAATGCAACCTTGAACCTCTGAACCTTGAACCCCTGAACTCTGAACCATGAACCCCTGAACTCTGAACCGTTGAACCTCAGAACCCGTGAACGCCTACGCTTTATTTTTAATTTAGTTTGTCCATGGCATCTTTGGCCGCAAAAACATAGGTATTGTCGGAGGGTTTTGCCGCCAGCTCCGGATGGGTGGCATACTGATAGATCAGCAAATTCTCCATTGTGGCTCCCATCTGGATGGCAAACGATATAAAATCCACATTTTGGGCCGCACCGTGCCCCTTGCGCAATACACTGCCGCCAATCAGCTTGTGTGAACCGCGGTCAAAAATCAGCTTGGTGCGAATCGGGGTGACACCATCCATCATGGGATATTTATCCAAAACTTCGGAGTACCCCGTCAGTGGATCGATACCGCCGTCCCGGGCCATTTTTTCGGTTAAACCGGCAGAACCCCAGGCTCCAGTCAAAGACGGTGGTTGCATTGGCATTGATGACACCGGGAAAAGTCTTGTTGCAGCCCAATATATTTTGGCCCACTATTTTAGCCTTGAAAACAGCATTGGTGCCGAACTCGCCCCGGGTCGGTTCGGTATTGATAAAGGATTTCTTTTCGACACAATCACCACAGGCGTATACATCTTCAGCGCTGGTGCGCAAACATTGATCCGTGATAATGCCCAGCGGCGAGGTTTCAATACCGGCCGCGGCAGCCAATTCGGTGTTGGGGATTACGCCCACCGAAAGAACGGCGAAATCAGCGGAAAGGGCCTGCCCGTTGTCAAGTTTTACGGTTAACGCGCTGCCGTTTACCTCCTGAAACTCGACGACTTTGCGCTCGGTCAACAGCGTCACACCCTGATCGACAAGTGTTTTTTCGACTTCGCCAATGAATTCGGGTTCGGTGGTGGCCAGCAGTATTCTTGGCAACATTTCCACCAGGGTAACATCGAGACCCATCTCACTCAGAACAACGGCCACCTCCACCCCGATATAGCCGCCGCCTACAATCACCGCTTTTTGTCCTTCGGCGGCACACTGGCGCAGCATGGCCAGATCTTCCAACGAACGCACCGGGGTGATGTTTTTTGATTTTATCCCCGGGATGGGCGGTATCAACGGACGTGATCCGGTGGCCATCACCAGGTGATTGTAACCGTAGGTTTCTCCCTTTTGCGTGTGAACTTCTTTTTGAACCGGGTCGATATTTTCGACCCGGTCGATCACCAGCTCGGCGCCGAAATCAGTCACCAGGGTATTGGGGATTTGAAACTTCTCGATGGGTTTTGTACCCGATAGGCCATATGGCACCGCACAGCGGTTGACATTGATTTCTTCGTCTTTAATGAGGGTGACGGAAAGTTCGCTCTTTTGAGTGTGCAGCATGTGCACGATTACACGACCGGCTGGGCCCCCGCCGATAATGATAACGTCCCTTTTATTCATTACAGTGCTCCTTGATAATCATTTCGAATAGATGCATCATCATTTCTTTATGACAATAGTTTAAACTTTATATTCCTTACTTTTAGGCCCTTATCGGGGTTTTTCTGACAACATGTTGTAAGAGACTGAAGGATTCAGGTGTCGGGTGTCAGGTGTCAGGGAAAATAAGTGCTGAACACTGAACACTGAAACCTATAACTTGCTCAATCGCTTTTAGACGCCTTTACTGCCCCAAAGGGTCCCTTTCTTCCACGCAATGTTGAAAGAAACCTAGTGTTTTAATGGCTGGGCTTTTACGATTTAACGCACTATTGAACCAAAAACGGTTTGGCGGACCCATTCCCCGATAAGATTTTCTTAATGCTGCCTTCAATGGCCGCCTGGCCGACGGCACCGGTGATTTTATCTACTAGCTCTCCCTAGCAGGCCCGATGGCTTTGCACGGTCCACACCACGGTGCCCAGAAGTCAACTAATACCGGTTTGTCTGAGGCTATCACCTGAGAGTCAAAATTACTGTCATCAATTTCTAAAATGCTGTTTGTCATTGTCACTTCTCCTTATGAAAAATAAATTTATTAATCCGTATCCGAATAAAGCTCTCCCGGTGGGATTTTTTCTCCAGGCCGCCAGGTAGTGTAATCAGCCGAGGTCAGATAATCATCCGCACGGATTTTACGGTTTACCCAGACAATCCGCGTGTTGCATTCCTCTACGGTTTTACCCAATTTCTGCTTACGTTTTTCAAGGGCCGTTTCCGCTGTTTCCCTGCTGTTGTGCATTGAAAGGACCTTTTTCTTGGGTTTCGAAAGATCGTGTTCGTCATATATCAAGGCATACATGTTTCCCTCCTTATTTATGAGTGGATTAAAATTTTCGTAACTCAAACAGATGATACGGTACTACGAATATTGCGGTGCAAATAGTATAAAGATACTGGATGCTGGTCTCTGGATACTGGATGGATTAAGGAGATGATTTTTTTTTATCGGCAATATCGAGCATCGAGCAACCAGCATCTCCATGCTGTAGAGCAGTAAATTTGTGATGGAAAGACACACACGAGACTCGTGCAGTTCGAGGCGGAGCTTCGTTAGGGCACTAAGGCCTCCAGTGCTTTTGTTAATGAATCCGCTTTTTGAAGTCCCACAAAGCGCCTGGTTTCTTCGCCGTTTTTAAAGATGACCAGCGTGGGAATACTGTGTATATTCAGCTTTTGCGCCGTTTTGCGATTCTCTTCAGCATTCAGTGATGTAATAAGTGCCTTCCCTTCAAATTCGTCAGCAACTTTTTCAAGTATGGGTTGCTGGATCAGGCAGGGCCTGCACCAGGGCGCCCAGCAGTCCACCAGTACCGGTTTGTCGGATTGAAGAACCACATTTTTAAAATTGGTTTCATTTACTTCCTGAATATTTTCAGACATGATGATCAGTTCCTTCAAATTGAGTAATAACTATCGAAGTTTCTATCTGAATTACTTTTGAAGGTCATCCGGTAACGAATCAGTAAAGAATGCTGGCCTCCGGGTTAATTGTTCGTGCAACAACGAACAGCGGCATTTTGGCCGCTGCTCGTGGTCATCAGTTGATGGGAAACCTCTGTGCTGCAGCTTCAGCCGCCGAAATCGCCGGCACCGAGACCCCGCATGGCTTCTTCCGCAGTGACGCGAAGCGTTGACAATGATTTGTCAAACAGCTCCCTGTCGGTCCTGATATCGTCCATTCCGGTTTCGGGGGTACAGTTATCCTCGATATATTCAATCCGATCATCCATCTCTGCGATGAGCATATGTAGATCCTCGATATTGGGAAGAATTTTTTCCCTTTCACCGCCGGGCAGCTCCTCCATTTTGCGCACGATATCATAGACATTGGCTGTCCAGGCGGTAAGCTCCGCCTGCATGGTTTTACAGCAGTTTCTGGCTTTCATGGCACTCTCCTTTCTGTTTGGTTGGTTAAGTTGTTATCCGGTTGAGCCACCGGATCAGATACAGGGTGATCTCATTATCGATCATCAGCCTGTTTTTATTGTGTTTCTGTATCCCTTTAATACAATATGTGTGCCAAAAACTTTATCTGATATGTGGTTAAAGCGTAATAATTTATAACATGCTAGAATTATAGGAATAAATGATAAAAAGTAAGAAAAGGCGGACAACAGTTGCTGTAATTTGACGGTTGTGGAAATGGTAACCGTTCACAGGTTCAGGGTTCAACGTTCAGAGTTAAGGACAAAGAAGGCATTAATGACCCGAAGTCCTCGCTAATAATGCTAATCTCCTAAAATTATTGCCAATTTGGCTCCAAATTTTGGATTAGGTCTGACGAAGCTGACGCTTTTCTCGTAAATACACATCCCAAATGCAGTCCAGCGACGAGAATGGAACCTTGAACCTCTGAATTTTTGAACCCGTGAACGTCTACTGGAAATAAGGTGGGGTAACGTTATTTTCGGGAACGGTAACGTTATTAAGGGTAAATGGAACGGTTAACTGCCGGGGGTCTTAGGCCCTTATCGGGGTTTTTCTGACAACATGTTGTAAAAAAAACTGAAGGTTTCAGGTGTCAGTGTTCAGGTTTCAGGATTTAGCACCTCAACTCCCTGACACCTGACACCTGAAACCTGAAACCTATATTTGAGTCAGTTGGAGCTGATTTTGACGTTGCCATGGACTATATTTCCTGCGACTTGACAGACAAACTCCAATCATATACTAATTCGGGCAACACATGGTAACGTTCTGTTCAAACTGAAACCCATCGGAGATTGCCGTGGACTCAAAAACTCACTACATCTGGAACATCCATTTTATCAATCAGATTATGGATACAATGGCCGACGGCGTTTTTACCCTTGACAGTAACGGCCGGGTCACTTCCTGGAACCGTTCGATGGAGCGCATCAGCGGGTATCCGGCCGAGGAGGCCATGGGCAAGCCATGTCAGATTTTAAAATGCAGCCGGTGTTTCGGCAAACAATGCCCGGCGGGTATCCGCAGCTGTCAAATTCTTAAAAACGGCAGATATGAATCCAACGAATGTTTATTAACCCATAAAGCCGGACATACCGTACCTGTTATTAAAAACGCCCGCGTGGTGCGGGATGAAAACCAGCAGATTATCGGTGTGGTTGAAACCGTCACTGACCTCAGCGAAATTACCCAGGCCCGTCAGAAAGCCGAAGAAGCCTTAATCCGATTGGGCGAAAAGCACCGCCTGGATAACCTGATCGGCAAAAGCCATGCAATGCAGAAGGTGTTTGAGGCCATAAATGCCGCCGCCGCCAGCGATGCCACGGTTTTAGTTCAAGGTGACAGCGGTACCGGAAAGGAACTGGTCGCCGGAGCGATCCATCAGCGTAGTGGGCGGGCGACCTATCCGATGGTGGCGGTCAATTGCTCGGCCCTGACCGAATCGCTGCTGGAAAGCGAACTCTTCGGCCATGTCAAAGGTGCTTTCACCGGAGCAACGCAAAATCGCGTCGGGCGATTCGAGGAAGCTGACGGCGGCACCGTATTCCTCGATGAAATCGGCGAGATCAGCCCTTTTATTCAGGTTAAGCTGTTGCGGGTACTTCAAGAACGTGAAGTTGAGAGAGTGGGCGATTCAAAAACTCGCAAGGTCAATATACGGATTATTGCGGCGACCAATCGGGACCTCTACCGTCGCGTTCAAGAGGGATATTTTCGAGACGATTTGTACTACCGCTTGAAAGTCTTCCCTGTTCTTTTACCCCCTCTGCGAAAACGCAAGGAGGACATCCCGCTTTTGGCGAGGTATTTCATCGATCGGCAAAACCACAAAACCGGCAAAGACATCACAGGCGTATCCCAACAGGCCATGCGCGTTTTTCTGGACCACTCCTGGCCGGGGAATGTTCGCGAGTTGGAAAATGCCATCGAACACGCCTTCGTCCTCCGCAGCCGGGACCGGATCGAAGTATCGGACCTTCCGATCGAAATCAGGCAGTCCGACTATGAATGTGAATCTGCAGAAATTTCGAGTGCTGCCCAGGAAAAAGCTAGAAACGGGAAAGAATTATCAGCGAAAGCGTTGATCGAACTTCTGGAGGCTTGTAACTGGAACAAAGCAGAGGCCGCCCGCCGGATCGGAGTTAGCCGGACGGCGGTGTGGAAATATATGAAAAAATGGGATATTCCCTTGCAAAAACCTCCATAAGTTGTCAATTCAGACCTCGTCAGTCAGCTTGGAAAAATAGCCGTGATTCTTTAATTTTCGAGGGATTGCATGAAAATTGGACACTGGCACTCAGGTTTCGGGCGTCAGGTGTCAGTAGTGAAAAAGCGAGAGCCGACCTGACACCTCGTATGGAACTACGCCAAAATGGCACGGTTTTCTTGATGATTAAACTGGCCGCTTCGATGGTCGGGCCTGGATTAAACAGCAAACAGATTGAACGTTGAACATCAGTTTCTTTTTCGATTAGACCGGCCGTATTTTTGGCCGGCGGCTGGGCTGACACCTGAAACCTATGCTCCGGGAAGGCTTCACCACGCCCGATAATGTCCAAAAAAAGCCCTATTTTTATAGCACTTTACAAGATCTGAAATTATCCAGCTGATAAGGAATGAATGACTTCCATTTACCAACAGCCGTGATTTATATCCGTTTGGGCGGTCAGGGTTCCCTCTAAATGGTTAGCTAATTTTGCAACGTCGGATTTTACTGGATGTTTTCCGGCAAACTCTCTCCGGCAAGCTCTTCCGGGGTCAAGGTCCAAAACGGCTTGCCATTTTTGGTCAAACGCACCTTGAATTCAAAGTAGTTCCCCTTTTTTACCTTGGCAGCCATAAACACTTCTTTTTGGTCAATTTCAGTCCGGCAGCCCTTGATTTTTACCCGATCTCCTTTTTTGACGCCGATATCGCCAGGCTTTGCAAACCAGGTCGGACAAATATGGACATCGATGAGTTGGGTCCCCGTTTTTACAACCATAATGGTGCCCGGCGACATGCCCGGCATGGGAGGCTCGGCCTTGAAACCGACCACCCAGGCTCTGAATTTTTCATATTTGGTGACATCATAGTGTTTATTGTAGGGATCATTAATCCCCCAACCCTGCATGCCGTCTTCATCGGCCGTGCAGATAGTGCCATTGAGCAACGCCGCCGTTAATACGAGCGCCAGCAGCATTGACTTGCGGTAGCGGTGTATATTCATAGGAGTATCCCTAGTTCTACCTTGTCATATTTATCTTTGCTTCAGCCCCTTATTATAACAGACTAAGAAAGCGGAATAAACGAATGCCTAAAATGATCTAAATTGTCTAAAATGCCTAAAATTAAGGAAACGCTACGCTCTATCTCTTTTTATAAAATCGACAGAATACCTCAATTTTAGCTCATTTTAGTTCATTTTCCCAATTAAAATCACAACCTTTTGAAATTCGAATAAAATATTTTGCTCTGATAATGTGACAAAGTATAACTATCCATCAGTTATCCTGGTAATCACCAGGGTGAGATCATCTTCCTGCTCTTGCGGACCGCGAAACTCTTCCACTGCATCCAGGACAGACAGCACAATCGTCCGGGCGGATTCTTTGGAATTGGTGTGTATGACCTGTTGCAGTCTTTCTTTGCCGAATAATTCTCCTTGAGCGTTGCGCGTTTCCCAGATACCGTCGGTGCCCAGGAAAATGATTTGTCCGGGTTTGATGTCACAGGATGATGCCGTGTAAACCGTATCCTGGGAAATGCCAAGCGGTATCCCGTTTCCGCCATCCAGGCTGCTGAATGAATCGGTCTCAGGGTCGTACAGGATGGCCGGATCATGTCCGGCCCGCACCCAGTCTATGCGATTCTCACCCCGGGCAATACGGGCCAGGAACAGTGTCATGAATTGCGCTGAATCTTCAACATCCTTTGCGAATTCCCGGTTGACATCGGTTACGATGTCACCCAGCGTTCCGGGCATCGTCACGCGCAACCGTAAAAATCCCCGGGCGGTTGCCATCAAAAGAGCCGACGGATTTCCATGCCCGACCACATCTCCCACCACCAGGCACAATTTGCTTTTTTGCTTTTCATCGATACAGAGATAATCAAAATAGTCCCCGCCGGTTTCATCACTGAAAAGGGTCATCCCGTATATATCCAGACCTGGAAGCTTAGGAGGGGTGTCCGGCAGAAGATTCTGTTGGACCTCCATGGCTACCTCGAGCGAACGTCGCATTTTGTAATCTTCTTCTAGCTGCGGTCCGACCCGATTGACAACCTGCCCCATATCCCCAAATTCATCTTTGGATTTGATGCTCACGCGAGCCTTAAAATCTCCCTGACCAAGCTTTTGAACGGCCCGGGAAAGCGCTTCCAGCGGTCTGGTAACGGTGCGCGAAAATGTCAGCGCCAGAGCAGTAGCCACTAAAACCAGAAAAATTAAAAATCCGGCGGTGTAATTTTCCACCTTTGCGAGGCGATTTTTTATGAATTCCAGCACCTGATGGTTTTGCTGGAGTATCTCATCCCGGGGTACGATAAAAATATAGGCGGTTCCCTGATGCGGCAAAGGGCCATAGAGCCAGTAACTCATATGGCCCTGGTATGGCATTTCGCGAATACGGTGCTGCCGGGTGGCAATATCCTTAAGCAATGCTTTAAATTGATCGGTGTCAGATGAGATCAGCCACGGGTTTTCATCATCAGGGGACCGGGCCTGCCTCATTGTGGCCGAATAGTTCGCCCGGCTAAGTATTTTTATTCCTACCTGATCGGTCGTCGGTTTGGAAGCCAGCGTGCCCAGGAGAGCCGTGGTATTCGGCGGTATTTCGGAAATAAACAATGCCGGTTCAAGCAGGCCGTCCATCGGAACCACAAGGCTTAACACTCCCTGGATGCTTTCATCAGCTTTCTCTATGGGTAAAGAAACGGCCATCACGTTACGGCCGCTGATCGGATCGATGTAGGGCTTGGACCATGAAGTTAAATTATCTATCAGGGCGGATCGATACCAGATTTGCTGCCTGGCATCAGATAAGGCCGAAAATTTCCGGTTGCAGGGATAAATGCTGTAAATGCCGCTTTCCAGACCGATGTACTGCCACAGGACCAGTTGGCCTAAATATTCAGCAACCTTCTGATGACCGGCAATCATTCCTGCCAGCCTGGTTAGATAGACTCCAGCATTTTCGACACCGGGGCCTGCCGGCACCGCAAAACATTGTTTGGAATAATCGGAAGACAGCGTATCGGTATCATCTTTGGCGGAACCGATAAAATCGGGCGATAAGTCAGTTTTTT
>PVMK01148731.1_pt1 | contig 28272 bp, 24 predicted proteins | sample 1853481 | NCBI WGS metagenome assembly PVMK01 (sample SAMN08533507, study PRJNA380276) | Marine sediment metagenome, whole genome shotgun sequencing project. | reverse complement strand
TCCCTCGCACCTGGTTCCAGGGAATAACAAAAGAGCGATTCTGAGAACCGCTCTTTGGAAATCGGACTAGCTCTTATTCCCAGGCTTATATACGGTGCCAGCCAAGTTGTAGCAAGCATCGCACCGCCCCCTGGCCAAAGTAACGACTACGTCCCAGATATATACTTCTCTAACTGATTGATCATGAACTCTTGATCGGCAATGATGCTCTTGACCAGGTCTCCGATGGAGATCAAACCAATGATCTTTGCTTCCTCAATCACAGGGAGGTGCCGGATATGCATCTCTGTCATGAGAGCCATGGCTTCTTTGACGGTCAGATACGGGCTGACCGTGATCACGTCCTCGGTCATGATCTCCCCTACCTGTGTCGTCATAGATACTTTTCCATGCAAGACTATCTTGCGAGCATAGTCCCTTTCTGAAACGATACCCACAAGCTCCCCATCCTTAAGAACCAATAGCGCTCCGATATTCTTGTCTGCCAGAAGTAATAAGGCATCATAGACGGACTCCTCGGGCGAAGTCGACCAAACATCGTAGCCCTTATTTTCAAGCAGCTGTCGAATAGAACTCATCGATCCCTCCTGGTTTTCGATTAGAGCAGTCTGGTCATCTCAGACACCGGTTCCAGCCTTAATTGTCTGCCTGATACGGCTGAACAATTTACTTAACCACGGATGGCAAATATATTGTGAATGGTGTTTCCGGGCCTCTTAGATTATTCCTGAATACGCTCCGGCCGCAAGTTGTGGTATAGAGAATTTCCCCACTTTTCGAGATAGTCATCCGGTAAGGATAGAGGTGTGTGAGCAGGGGCAGTGGCGCTGATACTTATGGATATTTCGCGCCTTCTTACAGGTTAGAATAACACCAGAAGGGTGGATGAGTCTATCCGTCCTTCCTGGTCGCAAGGATGAAAAAGGAGTGATTCAGAGGACACCTTCTCAGAAAAAGGATTAGCTCTCATTAGTAGGGTCACCGGCTTCACCGGTCAACTCGTGGCAGGCCTCACACTGCTCCTCGACCAGGTCCGCATTCATAAAGCGGTCACTGGCAGGAGCGACCATCTCATGGGACGGGTGGCAGGTCTCACAGGTATTGACCGGACCGCCTTTAGCCCTCCAGCGGTCGCGCAGTCCTGGAGAGTGATAATGACCCGGCCGTTCGCTCACCCAGGTCAAATCGCTGTGACATTTAGAGCAGCCGCCGTCACCCACCGGCCGGGTAGTTGTCGCCGGGTCGGTGTAATTTCCCGAGTTGTAGGCCAGAAAGTTTTGCAACCCACCTAATTGCGCCCAAACTCGGCCTGGGAACCAGCGCCGGCTGTGGCAATCAATGCAACGCGTTTTCTCTCCAGAGTGATAAGCGGCCAGCGTCATCGCCTCATCCGGCTCCAGGCTGGCCTGATAATAAGTTGTTTCAGGTTCCACGTGGCACGATGCACAGAATGAATCATCCGCCTCCAAGCTGGCGATGGTCCCATAAGCGCCGATGCCCAGTAAGAAGAGCACTATCCCCAGTACTAAAACGCCGCTTGCCAAACGGCTGTGCCTGAAACGGGAAATACCTGAAATTGTTCTCATGCAATATTGCCAACCTCAAGCATCTGCCGTCGATATGGAGACAGATACCCGGCAGCCAATTCCGAGAATAAAATCGCCTATTACTTGACCAGATGCCTATGCCAGGGTGACAGCACGGCGCTTGGCCCACTGCTCACCCAGATCAATCAATGTTTCGGCAGAGAGCGCTTGGGAAGCCATAGGAAAAAGTACTTGTTCTTCTTTGGCAAAGTGCCCTCGCGCAACCTCGACGACTTGTAGCAACAGTTCTCGTGCCTGCTCCAGTTCCCGAGCGGCTGGCAAGCGTTCCAGCCCCCCCTCAATCTGGTCGTGCTCCATGCGCATGACGGCCAGGGGACCCATGGCGCCGATGTGTGGCTCCAGAGTTTTGAAGAGCAGATCTTCTTCCAAGTGGGCATGGCCGGCCAGCGCAGTAGCCAACATGGCTCCCTGAGTTCTCACCTGAGATGAAGACTCAGCGGTTGGGACAGATTGTTCCATGTGCGTGAACAAGGCATAGAATACAGCATGTTCACCAAGTAAAGCATCAGTAATATTCATGATTTAACACGCTATTTCTGCATTTTTACGAGCATAGTAATACCAGTTTAAGATCAGGGCAGTGAAATAATAGAAAGCAAATCCAAACAACGCATAGGCCGGCGTGCCGGCAGCTATCTGTTGGCCGAACACCCTGGGGACGATGAAGGCGCCGTAAGCGGCCACGGCCGAAGTCCACCCCAGAACCGGACCGGCTTCAGAAGGTTTAAAGATAATCGGTACCATCCTAAAGGTAGACCCGTTGCCGATGCCAGTTGTGATGAACAGGATCAGAAATAAGATCAGGAAGGGGACGAAATACTGTTCTGGCTGTTGCGCATTACTGGCCTGTCCTACAAAGAAAGCGACGCCTAATGTGGCCACAATCATGATGACCGTGTCCCACTGTGTTACCTTTGCCCCGCCCACCTTATCTGACAACCAGCCACCAACCGGCCGAGCCAATGAACCAACCAGGGGGCCCAGCCAGGCATAGTGAAACGGATTAGGCGCGTTCGGGTTGACTGAGCCATCCGGCAGTTCTCCAAATACCACGCTGATTAAGAGGGCAAATGCGGCCGAATAGCCAATAAAAGATCCGAACGTCATCGTATACAAATAAGTCATGATCCAGTTGTGCTTATTCCTGAAGATGGCAAACTGGGTATTCAGGTTCTGTTTAACCTCACCGGGAACGAGCTTCAACAAGAACACTGTGAGGATGATCGTTATCGGCAGGACAATCCACATGCTGAGTTCCAAACTCAACAACAGAAAAAGACCCACGGCCGCGCCCACTAATCCAATACCCAATAGGCCAACAATCCGCAGCAAAGCGGAAGTAGTTGACCCCAAGTTGGGCGTGGCCACGCTGAGATTGTTCATTCCGAACCAGGCTGCCAGGGCCAGCACGATGAGCATGGGAACCCAAACCAACCCACTGTTCTGAATGTAAACCAGCGTTCCGGCCGCGAGATCGCCCGCATCCGTCAACAGCGGCACTCCGTCACCACCCAAAGGACCAAAGAGAGCAACAGTCATGACTAGGGGCAGAAGCACTTGCATGACACTCACGCCGATATTGCCCAGGCCCGCGTTCAAGCCCAAAGAAAGCCCTTGCATCCGTTTGGGAAAGAAGAAGTTGATGTTTGACATCGATGAGGCAAAGTTCCCGCCACCCAGGCCGGATAACGCCGCCAGGATGGCAAAGGTCGAATAAGGTGTTTCCACGCTTTGCAAGGCGATACCCACGCCTAACGCGGGGGCAATTAGCAGCGCAGTCGTTAGGGCGATGACGTTCCTGCCACCTGAAATAGCGATGAGAAAAGAATTTGGGATGCGCAGTGTCGCGCCAGCCAGGCCAGCGATGGCCGACAGCGTAAAGAGTTGGGTCGTGTCAAACGGGTAACCCAGATTCTTCATCTGGACGGTGATGATGCTCCAATACAACCATATAGCAAAAGCACACAGCAGACATGGGATAGAAATCCAAAGATTCCGGCTGGCAACTTTCTTCCCGGTGTCTTCCCAGAACTGTTTATTTTCTACATCCCACTGTTTGATGTAGTTATTCAAAAGCTCCTCCTATTGCAGGCCAACTCCAATTTAGCAATCATAAACTAATAACCTCCCGTAATTTGGTGGATATTGCTACCTGAAGTGAGAGTGATGATGTTCGCCATCCAATAATCCCACGACATATTTGAAGAGAAGAATTTACTTATCCTCTTCGGCGATGGTTTCGGTCTGCCACACCTGGCTTGTACCACCCGGATTAACTTCGGGTTCAACGGCTTCAAGCCTTGAATCCTTTTGTGAGATACGCCTGACCACCAGGTGCAGCCAGATCAGACAAATCATTGTTACGATGAAGAAGAACACCCAGGTTGTGGTCCAAAGCCCGGTATATTGGAGAAGCAGCCCAAAGATGATGGGGCAGACGAAACCGCCGAGTCCCCCAACGACACCGACATTGCCACCGACCACGCCTACTTCGTCAGGGAAGTAATCTGGAATGTACTTGTAGACTCCCGCCTTCCCTATGCCCATCGCAATGCCTATGATAAACACAAGAGCGGTAAAGACCCAGACGTTCGCCTGGAAATAAATGTGCGTAGTACCGCGGGCCAGCAATTGCCTTCTTTCCACTTGCTCGCCTACCTCAACATATGGCTCTTGCCACTTATCAAGCTGGGGGAACAATATCAATTCAGAGTCGTCAATTTCCTTTTCTACTCTGGGCTCAAGTGTATAGACAACCTCCTCCACCCAGATTTCGGTGTCTGAAACTGCCGTAATGGTGCCACCTTTCTGAGCCGTTATACCGCTTCCGGGAGATTCGATGTTCATCTTGGGGAAGAACAACAGGAAGGAACAGAGAGCGATAATACCGAGGACCCAATACATCACACTTCGAGGGCCAAATTTGTCTGACAAAACACCACCCAGAGCACGAATGACGCCAGAGGGTAATGAAAAAACAGCGGTCAGAAGCCCAGCCATGACAAGCGTCATCAAATAAACGTTCACATAGTAAGGGATCAACCATTGGGACAGAGCCACAAAGCCACCAAAGACCAGGAAGTAGTAAATTCCAAACCGCCATACCCGTACCTGTTTCAGGGGCCTGAGCCTCTGAATGACGGATTGAGGACCTATGGTAGGCTTTCGATTGGTGGTGAAAGCGTAAAAAACAACCGCCATCACAACTAGAGCTACAGAGTAAATAACAGGCAATTGCCGCCAGTTGTCAATGTTGGCGCCCTGGTTTGTAAGCCTGGCAATCAGGATTGGAGCGCCTATGGCGGTAATGGCCGCGCCAGCATTGCCGGCTCCGAAGATTCCTAATGCCGTTCCCTGGCGCTCTTTGGAAAACCAGACTGACGTATAGGCAATGCCCACCGCAAATGAAGCACCTGTCAAGCCAAAACCCAGGCTGTAAAGCATGTATTCGTTGTAAGAGCTTGCCCGGCTCAACAGAAACATGGGAATGGCGCTCACAAGCATTAACAAGGCAAAAACAGGGCGACCCCCGAACTTATCGGTCATCATACCGAGAGGCAGCCGCATTATTGATCCTGTCAGCACCGGGATGCCGATAAGCACCCCTACTTGAGCTGCGTTCCAGTTAAATATGCCGTTTTCAACCAGAAATGTGACCAGCACCCCATTGAGCATCCAGGCCGCGAAACAAACGGTGAACGCCACCGTGTTTAGGGTTAATACGGTTTTCGCCGTGTTCTTCTGACCCAATTTACTTTAGACTCCTCCGATTCCAGATTACTACCTGGTAAGGCCGCCATAAGTAGGTGATGGGGAAGGTCAATAAATGAACCAGGCGGGTAAAAGGCAGCAACAGCAGCAGCACGAAGGCGCCAATGATGTGGACTTCGGCCATGAAAGGCAGGTTACTCACTAGCGATATGTCGGGGCTTAACGTGAAAAGAGACTTCAGGTAAGGGACGGCAAACGCCGCATACCAGGAAGAGCCCCAACGAAAGAAGATAGCCACCCACAGGCCGGCCACAACCTGGACAAGAAGGGCCAATAATAGAACCAAATCCATGGGCGAGGTGACCACACGGATGCGGCTATTGCTAAGCCGCCGGAAGATTAGGGCGATCAAACCCCAAAGCGTCAAAAAACCAAAAGCCAGAGCTGAAGCCTCCAGAACATACAGACGCCACGGATGGCCATTCCAGGCCAGCACCGAGCGCGGGATCAGGAAGGCGACAAGATGCCCGGTCAATATGACAAGGATGCCATAATGCCAGGGTACCGAGCCCCAGAAAAGTTGCCGGTTTTCGAGAAACTGCGAAGACAGGCTGGAATAAGAAAATCGGTTGCTGAAGTAGCGCCAGATTGAGCCTACAATGGCCAGGGTTAATGCCAGGTAGGGGAAAACTCCGTAGAGAAATTGATCGAGGCTCATGATGAATTCTCCTGACGCTTACATAACAGGAATGGTTTCTTTTGTCCGCTCACATTCCTGTATCTGCTCCAGCACCGACAGGATGGCCCGAAGTACCTGCCGATAGGGATTAGGATTCTCATTCTCATTTTTGAAGCTGGTGTTCATTTTCGCGAGTACAGGCAGGAAACACTCTTTCAACAGTAATTGCGCCGTATGTTCATCGGGATTAAGTATCCCCATAAATTTAAACATGACTGCCAGGTGGTCGGCCAATTCATTTCCGGCAGAAAAGTGACGCTCCCTGTATTCTTTCTGAAGCCGCACCAGGAACTTGCCCCGGTTGAAGCTTTCGCCAAAGAGGATGTATCCCGCAAAAATGTAGCAAGCTGGATTCATATCGAAGGTGCCAGTATAGATTTCTTCCAGCCGCCCCAGAGGGGTGCTTTCGAGAGATCCTGAAAATCCTTGAATTTGTTCAGCTGCTTCCGGATAGTCCTTTCTTAGCAAGTCGGCACAGGTATGTGCCTGGGCCAATAGATCAGGAGTGGGATAATCCAATAAATCACCAAAACAAAGGTAGGTCTGTTGCTGTGTTGTAGCGACCGTCATAATCCTCGCTCCGGTTTACTGCTAAACCCGACACCCGTTTCGGCTTTGAATGCGTGGGGGTCCTCCATCAATTCCACGGCGTACTCGCGATGCATCGGGGGGATAACGAAGCGCTCCTCAAAGGTCGGTAGAGAGGTCAGGCGGAAAATCTCCTCGCACGATTCGGCCGTTAAACCGGTCGCCTCAAGCATGGCCTCGACCTGGCTATCTTCAATATCGCCAACTTCCTGCGCTCGCCGGTATGTACGTACCGCTAGTAGTTTTGCGTACGTCTTGCGAATATGGTCTTCGCTGCCCGCCGAGAACAAACTGGCCATATACTTGATCGGGGCGCGGGCCTTGTTCAACGAGGGGAAGTATTCTTCTGCGTCGACGTTATAGGTGCCATCCTCAACATGACCAATCACCGGCAGCATTGGCGGAATGTAGAACAACATCGGCAGGGTGCGGAATTCGGGATGCAAGGGCAATGCCAGTTCCCATTCCTTGACGAACTTGTAAACCGGCGACTTCTGAGCAGACTCAACCAGCGAAGTGTGAACGCCATTCTCTTCAGCCTGGGCGATCACTTCAGGGTCAAACGGATTCAGGATTAACTCGCGCTGCATGTCCACCAGTTCGTCGTTGGGGGCGGAGGCAGTTTCGTGAATTCGATCTGCGTCGTACAGAACCACACCCAGATAACGGATGCGGCCAACACAGGAGTGGAAACATGCCGGCGCCTGCCCACTTTCCAGCCTGGGGAAACAGAGAATACACTTCTCCGATTTTCCCGATTTCCAATTGTAATACACTTTTTTGTAGGGGCAGGCCGACACACAGAAGCGCCAACCTCGACATACATTTTGGTTCACCAACACAATGCCATCCTCGCCACGCTTGTAGAGCGCACCCGAGGGACAGGAGGCCACGCAGCTGGGATTGAGACAATGGTTGCAGATGCGCGGCAGGTAGAAGAAAACCATGCGCTCCATCTCAAAGAACATCTGCTTCTCGGCCGAAGTGAGTTCGGAAAAATTGGGGTCGTTGGCGGCATAGATCGGCGAACCGCCCAAATCGTCATCCCAGTTTGGCCCGGCCTCAATGTCCATCGGCTTGCCGGTGATGAGCGAGATGGGCCGAGCAGTGGGTTGGTCATCGCCGGGCGGCGAGTCAAACAGATCGCCGTACTTATAAGTCCACGGCTCGTAATAATCATCAATCGTGGGCAGATACGGCTGGTGGAAAATGTTGGTCAGACCTTTTAGCTTGTCGGTGGCCCGCAGTTTTATGTGGCCATTTTTTTTCTCCCAACCGCCAGCATACTTATCCTGGTCTTCCCATTGTGTGGGATAACCGGTGCCCGGCTTCGTTTCCACATTGTTCCACCACTGGTATTCAGTACCCTGACGGTCACTCCAGATGTTTTTGCAGGCAATGCTGCAAGTGTGGCAGCCGATACACTTATCGAGGTGGAACATCATCGAAACTTGTGCCCGTACGTCCATAGTTATTGCTCCTTCTCTACTCGTTACCCTGATGTAGCACGGTTTAAAACTGGGGCTTGCCCGGCATCTTACGAACCATAACGTGCGTGTCGCGGTTGACGCCTGTAGGGCCCCAATAGTTGAAGCCGAAGGTGAATTGCCCGTAGCCGCCCATCATCAATACCGGTTTGAGCCTGGTGCGGGTCAGGCTATTGTGTCCACCGGCTCGCCGATTGTTACGCAAAGGTGACTTTGGCACAGAGATAGTGCGCTCCGGTGAATGGTAGTAAATACATACGCCACGGGGTACACGGGCACTGACGACGGCGCGAGTGGCTACCACGCCATGGTCGTTGTAAGCCTCCACCCAGTCATTGTCCACAATCCCGATCTCTTCGGCATCTTCGTCATTCATCCATAGAGGTTCAATACCACGAGACAATGTGAGCATGCGAAGGTTGTCATAGTAAGTGGAGTGGATGTGCCACTTGCCGTGCGGCGTCAGGTAATTGAGAGTGATGCTTTTGCCCTGAGCCTGGGTCTTGTCCAGGTCGCCGTACAGCAAGGGGCTAACCTTGAGTTTGTAGGTCGGCAAGTGTTCGCCAAAGCCGATATAACCTTCGTGATCCAGGTAGAATTGCTGCCGGCCGGTTAGGGTACACCAGGGCACCAGGCGCTCGATGCTTACACAGAAAGGAGAGTAGGCGCGTCCCTCGTTGATCAGACCCGACCAGCAAGGGCTGGTGAGCAACCGGGCCGGTTGGCGCTGAATATCTTCAAAGGTCATGCTGACGCTGCGTGTCCCCTCGGCCAGGTCGGCCAGCGGTAGACCGACGGTCTTCTCGTGGGCCTGGTAGGCGCGGTAGGCCGCCTGGCCATTGGTTTCCGGGGCCAGCCTTAAGATTACGTTGGCAGCATGAACCACTTCGTCCAGCGAGGGGTATTTGGCTCCATTCCACTGCACCGTAGGGTGAGTTTCGAGTAATTCATCGTACATATCCTCGATTTCCCAATGAACACCATGAGCGCCAATGCCGTTATTTCTGGCATTTGGACCAAGTGAGATAAAGTGATTGTATAGATTCACGTAATCGCGTTTCACCACTTTCATGGCCGGCATCGTCTTTCCGGGAATTGGTTCGCACTCGCCTTTCGCCCAATCCTTGACTTCTGGTTGGGCTATTTCGGCCGGGGAGTCGTGGCCCAGCGGTGAGCATACCAGGTCTTGAACCGGTTCAGGCAGGTGAGTCTCGGCCAGTTGGCTAAGTCGCTTGGCAAACGACTTGTAAATCTCCCAATCGCTGCGAGACTCCCAGTTCGGAGCCACCGCCTCCGAGAGCGGGTGTATGTAAGAGTGCAGGTCGGTTGAGTTGAGGTCGTCCTTTTCGTACCAGTGGGCTGTCGGAAGCACAATGTCAGAATATAACGCCGAGGTGTCCATTCGGAAGTTGATATCCACCACCAGGTCGAGTTTGCCGGTCGGAGCCGGGTCACGCCAGGTGACTTCTTCGAGCGTATCCTTACTGACTTCTTCATCGGCGATGGCATTCGTATGTGTACCAAGGTAGTGGTGCAAGAAATATTCGTGCCCCTTGGCGCTGGACATCAGCGCATTGCCACGCCAGATGAACCACACCCGTGGCCAATTCTCTGGTGCGTCGGGGTCTTCGGCTGCGAAACGCAGTTTGCGATCTTTGAGCTGGCCGACCACATAATCGATTACATCCTGGTCGGTCTTGGCCCCGGCCTGTTGCGCGTCCTTGACGATCTCCAAACTGTTGCGCTTGAACTGGGGGTAGAAGGGCAGCCAGCCCATGCGCACAGCGCGGGCGTTTGCGTCAACAGTATGGCCGCGAGTAAAGGCATTGTTGCCGGTCACCGAACTGTATTTGGCAAAGCCGCCTTCATAACGCCACTGGTCGCTATGGACATAGTGCCAGGTGGGTGCGTTCTGCAGGCGCGGTGGCCCAACCCAGTCAGTTCCCATGGCCAGGGTCTTCCAGATTGAGACCGGCGCCAGTTTCTCCTGGCCGACATAGTGGGCCAATCCGCCACCATTCTTGCCAATACAACCGGTCAGCATCAGGCCCACAATGGCGGAGCGGTAGATCAAATTGTTGTGGTACCAGTGATTGATACCGGCGCCAATGATAACGGTGCATTTACCGTCTGTCTTTTCGGCGGTATCGGCGAACTGGCGGGCGAAGTTGATAACAGTATCTTTATCAATCCCGGAAAATTTTTCCTGCCAAGCCGGTGTATAGGTGGCCTCGGCATCGTCATAGCTATCCGGGTAGGCGCCCGCCAGGCCACGATTGACGCCAAACTGGCCCATCAGCAGATCGAAGACTGTGGTTACAGCTACCTTGCCCTCGCTGGTCTCGACGTATTTGACAGGCACGCCCCGTCGAATGATCTGATTTTCATTGGAAAAGTCCTCGAAGCCAACTTGAACGACTTCATCGGCGTTGTCGATAAACGTCAGCAGAGGGTCAATCGGCGAGTCGTCTAGCCCATCTTTTAGTTCCAGGTTCCACTGGCCTTTCTGTGCCTGCCAGCGATGCCCGACCGTGCCTTTTGGCATCTTGACGCCATCAGTCGCGCCATCATACATCAGGAATTTCCACTCACCGTTCTCCTCATTCTGATAACGATCGATCGTGTTGGCCCGCAACAAGCGTCCGGCCTCGTAGCCATCTTCGCTTTTTGTCAGCTTTATCAGTAAGGGGGAATCAGTATATTGCTTGATGTAAGCATTAAAGGACGGAGTCTCTTTCTGTACGTAATACTCGGTTAGAATGACGTGGTTGGTTGCCATCCAGAAGGCGAGATCCTGACCGGCGTTAATAGGGATCCACCAGTCAGCATATTTTGCCACCTGGCTGAAGTCCGGCGCGAAGACCACGAACTTGGAGCCATTGTGACGCGCCTCGGAGATAAAATGCACGTCCGGTGTTCGGGTCATATTCAGACACGAACCCATCGAGATGATGAACTTGGAATTGTACCAATCGGCGCTTTCCTGAACGTCGGTTTGTTCGCCCCAGATTTCTGGCGAGGCCGGCGGTAGATCACAGTACCAATCGTAAAAGCTCAAATTGATGCCACCACTCAGCTGCAAGTAGCGCGAACCGGCCGCGTAACTTAGCTGCGACATGGCTGGTATGGGTGAAAATCCGACGACACGGTCGGGACCGTACTTTTTGATGGTGTGTACGCTGGAGGCTGAGATGAGATCGAGGGCCTCGTCCCAGGAAACGCGGCGGAAGCCACCTTTACCCCGGGCCTGCTGGTAACTGCTACGTGCGGTCGGGTTATCAACGATAGATTGCCAGGCCATCACCGGGTCATCATGTTTTGCCCGCGCAGCCCGCCACAGGTCTATCAGTGTGCCTCGCATGTAAGGATAGCGGACCCGGATAGGACTGTAGATATACCACGAAGCCGAAATGCCACGCTGGCAGCCACGAGGCTCATAAGGGGGCAAATGCTTTTCCAGCTTTGGATAGTCAACCTGCTGCATCTCCCAGGTGATAACGCCATCTTTGACGTAAACCCCCCAGGAACAGCCACCGGTACAGTTTACCCCATGGGTACTGCGAACAATTTTGTCATGCTGCCAGCGGTTACGATAGAATTCTTCCCACTGGCGGGTTTTCGGATTAACTATATCTTTTATCCAGCTCATTTCGCTTCTCCAAGCAGGGGCTTACGTACTTCTTTTAATCGTTTGCGCCAGATCAACTGGCTGATGAGCATGAGAATGCCAAAACCGGCTAACCCAAGCATTACAAAAATGGTGTTCAATGCCTGGGCACTGGACTGGTTTGCCTGGGCGAAATAAGCGTTGAGATCGGCAACCTCGTTGTCGGTTAAGGGCTTTTCGCCAAACACGCCTCGCATGGTGGGAAAGGGCAGGTTTTGCAGAGTTTGCGGCAGTCCGGCTTCACCGTAACGTTCTTGGACATTTGTCAGATCCGGCCCCAGTGTGCCACCCCCGAATAGACCAACATCGGCTGTGCTATGGCAACTGATGCAGGCCGGCGCACCGTTCTGCAAGCCAGTGGCGCCAATGAAAACTGCTTCGCCACGGGCTGAATCACCTGGGGGCAGGGTCTCGGCCGTTGGCGACGAGGCAACCAGGCCACCGGGGTTATCGAGATAGGCTATTAGGGCTTCCACATCAGCCGTTGAAAGCCCCAAATTGGTCATGGGAATGTTGTTGAACTCCTGAAATAGCTCCGTAGCAATTGGGTCACCATCAGCCAGCATCTTGTCTGGCTCGGCGATCCAACGAGCCAGCCAGTCTTTGTCCCGGCGCGTGGTTACACCTTCAAGGTCCGGACCTACGACTATGCCGGCGCCAATGGAGTGGCAGGCGATACAATACAACTGAAAAATGGCCTGTCCTTCCCCGGTCTCGGTTGAACCTTGTGCCGCTGACTGGCTTACGGGAATAGCGGACTGGCCGGAAGCCTGGGTTACCGGCGACGCCTGTGACGGGTTTTGAACTACATAGATTGTCAGGATAGTTGTCCCGATACAGGCCAGTACGATAACACCAATCATAATTATCATATCGCGGACTGAAACCGGCCGATTACCCCAGGATAGTTCAGATGATTGATTGGTTTGTTCGCTCATCATTATTCTCCAATCTTGACCTTACATCCGTTTCGGTAGGGCAGCGATGGCTGCCAAAAGATCAGAACGACGGGCACCGACTAGCTTGCTGGTAATGACTTGTACATAATCACGTCTTAGGTCAGCGCGGATAATTGGTATATCAGGATGAGCAGCCAGAAGATGGTCAAAGGTCAGCCGGTCAGTCTCACCTGTGTCGGCCACGATTACGACGTCCGGCTGCGCCGTCGCCAGCAAGGGTAGTGCTTCCTCCGGCGAGGAAGCTGAGCCAATGATGACCACGGTCCCGCTGCTGATCAGCATCTCACTCAAGGTTTCAGCAAAAAGTGAATCACCTAGAATGAATACCCGGCATGTATCCTCCATGCTGGGAGGATAGCACCGGTCGAGTGCCCTCGTCTATCCGTCATGCCTGGCATAAAGGATGATAAAAGAGCGATCTTTTTCAGGTGGGCAATGAGTTAGGGATTAGTCCCTTTTTTGCGTGGCTCCGTCCTACCGGTTAGCGCCCAGCAACCCTCTCTGTGCGGCTAGTCTGGCTGCATCTCGCCGGTTAAAGGCGTGTAGTTTAGATAAAATGTTACGGACGTGGCTCTTGACCGTATGCAGGCTAATCGTGAGCTGATCCGCGATCTGCTGGTTGGATGCACCGGTCGCAAGCAGATCTAGAACCTCGCGTTCACGAGGCGTGAGGTCAGGCTCATCTTCGACATCCTGGGCTGGTTCGGGCTGGTTGGCCAGACGTGCGTACTCATCTAGCAAATGAGCAGCCAACTTTGGCGGCAGGGTTGCCTCTCCCGTCAAGGCTCCGCGCAGCCCGGAAAGGAAGTTGGCTGAACTGGTATCTTTCAACATGTAACCATTCGCCCCGGCTTTGATCGCCTCGAACAATTTCTCGTCCTCATCATGTACGGTTAGTATGACGATACGCGCATCAGGCAACTCGGCCCGTATCAAGCGAGTGGCTTCCAGCCCGTCACACACCGGCATCTTGATGTCCATCACAGTCAAATCTGGGCTTAAGTCACGGGCCAGGGTGAGGGCTTCAAATCCGTCTCCGGCTTGTCCCACTACTTCTAGGTCTGGCTGGGCGTCAATCAGACCAGCCAACCCCTCGCGGAAAAGTTCGTGGTCGTCGACGAGTAAAACGCGAGCCCGGTTCATGACATTTCTCCCGGATTGTTGCCATCCGACATCTTAACCGGAAAACATCCAACAACTTTGGTCCCTGCGCCAGGAGTAGAGTCGATGGTCAGGTAACCCCCGCTCCGCTGAGCACGGGTCTGCATGATCGCCAATCCAAGATGATCGTCACCTTCCACGGAATCTAGATCAAATCCACAGCCGTCGTCGGCCACCACGAAACGGGCCACTCCACCTGCTTGTGACACGTGGATCTGCACCTTGGTCGCTTGGGCATGGCGGTGGGCATTGGATAAAGCCTCGCGCACAATGTGGAGGACTTGCGCCTGGTTTATTCGGGGTAGCAACAGGGCAGAATCGTCGACAATGGTTAGGGTGATGAGCGGACCCGTTTCATAACTGAAATCGGCAACGCAGGCAGCGAGTTTTTCAGCAAGATTACCGTTAGTGGGTTGCGGTTCGCGGAGACCAGTAAGCGCGGTTCTCACCTGTTGGTAGGCCAGGGAAATGGTCGGTTTCATCTGTCCAAGTTCGCCGATTGCATCGGTGACCCGCCCAGCGGTCAACGTCTCTTCGACCCGTTCGGTTTTCAGATTGAGAAAACCCAGTGTTTGAGCCAGATTATCATGCAAGTCGGCCGCCAGGCGTTCTCTCTCAGTCAGAACGGCGGACTGCTCGGCCTGTCGTCGACTCGTCTCAGCCAGGCGGGCGTTGGAAATGGCGATAGCAGCGGAGTTAGCCAACAGTGTGAGGGCACGCGTCTCGTCCGTATCAAAGGGTTTACTACTATTTCGAATAACACACAGCGCACCTAGGGTGTGTTCGCCGGCTCGAAGTGGAGCAGCGGCGCAATGGCTGGCTGGATGGGAACAAAGGAAACCACACGTTGAACAACTGGCCTCGACAACTGTAGTCTGGCCCGAGCCAACGACCGGTAATGCCAGTCCCATCCGGGTAGATTGGAGCATACCCACATGATCAACAGTCTCTCCACTGCTGGACACTAATTCCAGATTTTCTCCCTCCGGCGTTAACAGGCAAAGGGCGGCTGCTCGGGCTTCCATCAGGGACCGGGCGTGGTCGGTGACGGAGTTCAAGAGATGGTCAAGATCGAGTTGTCTGACTATTTCTTGGCTGAACTCAAAGGCGGTCGTAAGTTCTCTTGTACGTTGGGCGACGCGGAACTCCAGCAAATCACGTGTCGCAGCGACTTCGGAGCGCATCATCTCGAAGGAGCGGACCAGGCGACCTATTTCGTCATCGCCTTGCGCCGGCATGGGTTCGGACAAGAATCCTTTGCCGATACGACGAGCGGCCGCGCCGAGAGTGGCCAGCGGGTGGATTATCCGGCGGCGTGTAAAGAAATAGCCCCAGGCGAGCAACAACAAGGCAGCGACAAGAAAAGCGGTCTGTATTTGCTGTAAACGCAGGATTTTTACCTGGGCGTCGGCTTCGAACGCACTCACCACCGTGTCCAGTTGAGCCAGGATGTGAGACGACTCGGTTTGCAAGGCGGAAATGTCGCCCATTTGGAGGTAATCTTGAAAGGCGATCCAGGTTTGTGCTACTTCATCGATCTGGGATTGGAGGGTTGGATTTGCGCTGGCCGGCAGAACGATGAGGCGACCGGTGGTATCAAGTGTTGGACCGCCATCCCGCAACGCCCGAAGAGTCTCTTCGAATCGTTGAATTGAGACAGTCAGGTCAGGGCTATCGGGTTGAGTCACGGACAACCAGCTAATCCTTTGCGTCAGCATGCGCTGGCGACCAGCCAGGTTGATGATCGTGGCGTCGTCGGCTTGAGAGTGTAGGGCCACAAAAGTGGCTGCAACCGAACCGACGACGAGAAGCAAAAAGCCGAGATATATCGCGCCCAGTTGAGCGCCTAGCGAGCGCAGCATATATGCCTCCTCACTGCTTGTGTATCACCGGGTAAACCGTAGTCAATCCACTCAATGGCTTGACTGTGTGCAACTCACCGGAGCTGGGAAAAACCGTCCCTGGATGCATCGCGTACCAGTAGACAACTGACCTGAACCTGTGTTGGTAAACAACCCTTCCCCTGATATGGGCAGAATTGATAAAGAATGCTGATTGCGGGTCAGTCAACCATAACCACTAGCGATAACTATAGCATAACATACTAGAGGTTATGCAAAAAACACTCTTGGGTCCCAGCCATGAGTGACGCGACCGCCGTTCCGGTGATCCTTTCTGCGGCCCGCGAGGTCGAAAGCTGAACTGATCAACCTTCCTGCACCCCTAGACATCTTGCGCCTGCAATTTATTGTAGAAAACACAATAAACAGACAGGGAATCGGGGATAAAAAGACACTCACAGTCTGGGTAACATTGCGCATTTCGTAACAATGTTGACATCCCGTGCTTGCGGCATTACTATTGTGTAATCCAACTTGTAGGGTAAGCATCGAAGTAAACCCCTTTCACTTTCCCCTAACTTGTCCCCGATTTGGTAATTTCAAACCTTTGTTTATTGTGCTTGCACAGGAGATACACCATGAGAACAATTTTCAAGATCAGTATACCGCCGGAACCGTTCAACACCCTGGCTCGCGAGGGTGTTGTAGGACAGAAGATCGGCCGAATAATTGAGGAGACCAAGCCGGAGACCATTTACTTCACTGGCAACAGATACGGCCGCGGAGTGCTCGCCGTCTATGATATCCAGAACGGGTCCGCTTTCCCGGCTGTTGCCGAACCATGGTTCCTGACCTTCAACGCCGAGATCGAGTATGACGCCGCTTTTACACCGGAGGAGATGATGGAGGCCGACCTGGACGAAGTTGTCAAGAAGTGGGCCTGAGCATCGCTCCACGATCAAAATAGAAGACCTATAACCAGGCTAGTACGCCTTCAGCACGCCTCGCAGCCCTTCCATGGAAGGACGGTTGATGCGCGTCGTGATGTCCCCTCGACTACTTAATTCCGTGCGGCCTGTGGAAGACCACAGGGGAGCACAGGATACTGGACAAGAGTGTAGTCCCGGACCCGGAGCAGTCTATCTTTCAGACGGAATAGCCAATATTGGCTCCCTTTACGGTGGGGATTGTACGAAAAGCACCATGGTGAAGCCGGTCACCAGGAGTAATATCGGCCACTCTAATCCCCGGTGTGTGGCTTCCATCCTCTAAGACTTCACAATCTTGGAGAGGGATCTACCGGGGTAATCATTCATCTATAGGGTAGTTATGGTGACGGTGTTTTTCAGCATCTACGCCTTTGGCCTGACCGCTGCAGCGGATGCTAAATGGTATGCCATGCGGGCCGAAGGCGTCGTGGAGCCCGAGAGGGCAGTGGTGAACGATGTGCCCGAGATGCTGGTTCAGGCAGGTCCACGCTCGAACGCAGCGAGGTTAAGCTGAGCGCTCTCTCTATATTTCAAGGAGCCAGGCGATAGTGAATCGCCTGGCCTTGACCAAATAAACTCTAAGTGGGCACGACCCCAATCTGTTGCATGAGACCCATGGTGTCTTCGACAACCCAGTCTTCTACGATCTTGCCACCGGCTACCCGCATGATGCTAATGCCATTCACACTCACCGCTTTATTGCTAGGTGGGATGCCAAACAATTCGGCCGTGTGTGTTCCTCGCATATGCCACCGAATAGCAACCTTATCGCCGCTTCCAAAGGCATCTTCGACTGCCATCTTAAAGTCGGGAAATCCTGCACGAAAAGCATTCAACAAGCCTTCGACCGCTTCACGTCCGCTGAGTGGTTCCGGTTCGGCGGGGTGGTGCATAACGATATCGTCGGAGATTATATCGTCCGCTGCGCTCCAATCACCTTTATCCAAAACATCTTCAAAAAAACTTCTTACGACTGTTACGTTATCATTTGACATGGGTTTGTCCTCCTAGATTTCAATCATGTAATTCATCTCATTATCAAACCATAAATCCAATGAAGGCTTGTATTATCTGGTCACAAAAACAAACCGATGCTTACCCTCTATTGGATACTATTCCTGAATAACTTATTCGAAGCAGCTCCTGTTCTTAGACCTCGGCAGCCTGCATAGCAGCCCGCGTCAGAGCCCGTTCTATCAGTACGGCGGTCAAGTGAGCTCGATAGGTACCCGATCCATATAGATCGCTTGTGAAGGTGATGCCCTGGTTGGCCATGCGACTGGCCTGGGCGATATTCTGCGGGTTGGGCAGCTCTCCTTTCAAATCTGCCTCCACATCGATCAAGCGTTGCGGGAAATCAGCAACACCTGTTACAGCCACACGACACTTGGCCACCGTGCCGTCCGTGGCCAAGTCTACTCTTGCAGCAACGCCGCAAAGGGGATAATTATTCGAGGGGATGCGGATTTTCTCATAAACGCTGCTGCTGTTCTCAATCGGGGCCGATAAGTCAATACTTGTGATCACTTCCGTCCCAGACAAGGCAGTCTGGTAAGCGTCTAAAAAGAATTGATCTGCTTCAAGAGTTCGCTCCTCATCCGGTCCGGTGACCTGGATGTTGGCCTCCAAAACTAGGACAGCAGGAGGAAGGTCGGCCGCCGGATGACCATAGGCCAGGTTACCCCCAATGGTAGCCCAATTTCGGACCTGGGCGTCGCCAATACTGTCTGCAGCTTCAGCTAACGCCCCGGCATTGCCTCGCATCCAACTGTCGCTGGCGATCGTGGCACAGGTAGTCATTGGCCCAAGACGAGCACTGTTTGAATTGTTATCCTGGGCGATCCCTTCAAGATCGTCGATGTTTCGTAAGTCAATTAACAAGGACGGCGACAGGTGGCGCAGCTTAAGTTGCGGCAATAGATCATGACCGCCAGCCAATATCCGCGCACCCTGGCTATGTTTTAGTAAGGTAATAACTTCATTGACGTTGTCCGGTGCTGCATAATCAAATTGAGCAGGAATCATTAGTTTTGTCCTTCCTGTGCTTCCTGTATCGCACGCCAAACTTTCTCCGGTGTTAGTGGCATTTCGATATGCTTCACACCAAGGTCAGCCAAGGCGTTGCATACCGCATTGGTGATGGCCGCCGGCGATCCAACTGTACCCAACTCGCCTGCCCCTTTAGCCCCCAAAATCGAATGGGGCGTGGGGGTTTGCATCAGGTCAAGCTCCATTTCTGGGATATGCCTGGCCCGTGGTATTGGATATTGCCACAACGTAGGCGTTCTTAGCTGGCCTTCGGGCGTGTAAAGAGCTTCTTCGAACAGCGCCTGACCCAGACCGTGGGTGATGGCACCATGCATCTGCCCTTCGAGAATTAATTCGTTGCCGGCTGTTCCGGCGTCATGGACGCCAATATATTTGACAATTTCAACTTCGCCGGTTTGTTCGTCTACCTCCACCAGAGCGACGTGAACGCCGTAGGGATAATTAAAATCAGGTGGATCGAAGAAAACTGTCACATCCAAGCTCGGCTCCATGCCGCTGGGAATATCCCAGGCATACCATAGCGCGAGGGCTATCTCTTGTAACGTCTGCGCTTTTTCCGGGCTTCCTTGCGGAAACACTTTGCCATATTCGTAGACGATTTGCGATTCGGGTACCTTCATTATGTGTGCCGCAACCCTGCAAATTTTCTCTCGTATTTCGATTGACGCGAGCTTGAGGGCGGCGCCGCCCACACTGAAGGATCGGCTACCATAGCTGCCTTGCCCAAATGGGGCCCGTTTTGTATCCGAATGGAGAATCTCTACCTGGCTCAGGTCGATGCCAAGATCGTCGGCCACGATTTGTCCAAATGTGGTTTCATGTGATTGGCCATGGGGCTTGGAGCCAATTGTTGCGCTTACCTCGCCTGTTGGATGGACCTTGATACTGGCGCTTTCCCAGGTGCCACCCAGCATACCTTCTTTAGCCATTCGTGGGGAAGGGCCAACACCGCTGATGGCCACAAACGGAGCAACGCTTATGCCCAGCCGTCTTCCGCGCTTCTGCGCTTCCGCTTTCATGGCAGGGAACTGGCTATAATTAGCCATTTCAAGCGCGCGGTCGAAAGCGGTTACATAATCGCCGGAATCATACAACCAGCCCAGCCGATTATCGAAGGGAAACTGGTCGGCACGAATCAGGTTCTTGCGCCGCACTTCCACTGGGTCCATCCCGATCTCCATGGCGTATTGGTCAATAAGTCGCTCGATGAAGAAGGTCGCTTCAGAACGACCCGAACCGCGTTGCGCGCCCAAGGAGACGATGTTGGTGAAGACGGCATAGATTTCGCAGAAGGGGTTCGCGATGTCATATACACTGCTCATACTCCGTCCAACCATAGCCGTGGCTACCCCGGGACCGATCGTGGAAGGATAGGCCCCCAAATTGGCGTAGCTGGTGCAGTAAATCGCGGTGATTTTGCCGTCCTGGGTACCCGCCAGTTTGCCCGACATATGCTGATCTCGTCCCTGGACCGTTGAGCGCATCAAGCCGGAGCGTGTATCCTGCCACTTAACTGGACGGCCTAACTCCTTCGCAAGGAACAAAACCAGGGGCATATCGGGGTAGATATAACCTTTCGTTCCAAAGCTGCCGCCCATTTCCGGGGCGATGACGTGCAGCTTGTTCATGGGGATGCCCAGAATCATCAAGGCCAAGAGAAGCCGATGGTCATGGGGCGATTGGGACGTGGCGTAGAGCGTGTATTCGCCAGTCGCCTGATCATAATCGCCGATGCCACAGCGCGGTTCCAAGGGGCTGTTGATCGTGCGTTGGTTGTAAGTGGTCAACTCCACGACAGTGTCCGCTTCCGCAATGGCTTGAGAAGCTGCTTCCTTATCACCATAAGGTATATATGCGTTTAGGTTATTGGGGACTTCCTCATGAAGTTGAGGTGCGCCGTCTTTGAGAGCCTCCCGGGGGTCGATGACCACGGGGAGTTGTTCGTACTCTACTTCAATCGCCTCAAGGGCATCGTGGGCTTGATAACGCGTTTCAGCCACCACTACGGCTACTGGATCTCCAATGTAGCGAACCCTGTCTTTAGCCAGAACACCACCAGCTCCAGGCACTCCTGGGAAAGGATGGGAGGGGAAGTGGCTCTCAACACCGCCGGGTATCCACACACAAGGCAATGGCATGATCTTCCCTTCCACGTCGGCGGCTGTAATGACCCGCACAACGCCAGGCTCATGTTCTGCCAGTCCGGTGTCGATTTTCTTTATCAGCGCATGGGCATGCTCACTGCGCAAGATGGCCATGTGCAGCATGCCTGGTAATTCGATGTCGGCCGTAAACTTCGCATCCCCTTCCAGCAAGGGCGGGTCTTCGACGCGCTTAAGTCTCGCACCCAATGTCCGCTGTTTCTCAGGTGCCGGCTTTAAGTCAGCATCTTTTTCTAGCTGCGACTTTCCCAACTCATCAGGGGCCTCTTTTTTCAAGGCGGCCTTAAGCTCTTCTGGCGACGGCACATCGACAAAGGAACTCGGGTCGGTTTTGGTCGATTCGACTACGTCGCTTCCGAAGGCTGGCATACCTTCCAACCTCTCCTCGGATCCTCGGGGAATGGCCGCAGATGGTGCGTTTTCCTTAGCTCCTTGCCATAATTGAGGCGAGCTGGCCTCCCCAATCATCGTCATTTCTTCATCATCATCAACTGGTTCCGGTGGTAACAACAAGAAATCCAGCTCAATGTAGTTACCCAAGGAGATCACATCTCCTGGAATGAGCAGCCTATGACCGCTTGCTGGTTCATCATTGATAGTACTGCCGTTGGTGCTATCAAGGTCCTCAAAAACGTATCCCGAATCCATCTCTATCAAACGAGCATGAAAACGGGATATTTCCTTGTCGTCGATAACAATGTCATTGTCTGGATGACGGCCGACGGTAATCACCGGTTGGTTTAAATCAAAGGACTGCCCGGCAGCAGGGCCACTCTTTTCACGTAATTGATATGCAGTACTCATAGCGAGTTTCCCTTATTTAACTCCAGTAAAGTGATAGGTCACCAGCCCATCATCGTCGAGGACAAACACATCATAAACCTGGGCAGTCCCATAATTGGTCCGCACGGTTGCCTCAAACGAGAACCCATCTTCAGTCTCTGTGAACTTATCAGTGGAGATTACTTCTTGGATATCCACCCACTTCATATAATTAACAAAGTGAGCTTTCAGGTTTTCCTTACCCTTTACGGTGAAATCAAAGGAGGCAACCACTGCGTCTGGATGGTAGTGATCCTCAACCAGCGCATCCGCATCGGCATCGATGAGATATTGAACCTGTCTCTCATAGATTCGCTTGTAAGGGGTATCGACAATCATTCGCACGGGGCTGGTTGATTTCTGTACTGCATACTGCACCGACTCCACGACCTTTATGTAACCGGTGCAACGGCAAAGATTGCCATCCAGCCATTTTTTGATCTCCGCTTCGTCCGGGGTCGGATTGCGCTGCAGCAAATCGGTCATGGACATCAGCATGCCAGAAGTACAGAAACCGCACTGCAATCCATGACGCTCCCAAAATCCTTCCTGCAAGGTGTTCAATCGGCCATTGCTGGCTAACCCCTCGACGGTCTGCACATCGCCGCCATTTGTCTGGACAGCCAGCCTGGAGCAGCTCTTTACAGATACACCATCCAACATGACTGTGCAGCTGCCACATTGACCTGTGTCGCAACCAACTTTGGTACCTGTCAGGTTCAATGTATCGCGTAAAAAATCTACCAGTAACAGGCGCGGTTCAACATCTTCGTTTACCGGAAGATCATTAACAGTTAGAGATATTTCCACAGGCGCTCCTTAATCAAGGAAGTATAGTTTCAATAAATTGTGACGAGACGTTGTCATTCTCGGTAGGCCACAACTATGGTCTGGCGAAGCCGGGCGATAATTTCTACGTCGCCACCATAGTATTGTTAGAGACAATCTCCTACCCAATAGGTTGTTCCATTGAGCGGCAGAGGGTCCGGTGCGCGGTGACACCCATGGGTACGGGCCTTCTCTCGGTGGCTGCCGATTCCCTCCAACTGTCCTGGCAGAGGACAATCACCTCAACGAAGGCATCATTCAAGGGACCTTTCCGGTTCTTCGTTCCAAAATGCAGACCCTTCAGGACACCAGAGTTTGTTGCTCTATTGATTTTGCTGACCATCGTCCTCTGAATCACTGATTCCTATGAATCACCGATTCATAGGAATCAGTGATTCTTTTATAAGAAGGTGTTAGCAAATTATGACGCCGGACACTTTCCGCAGATAGATAGTTGCCAACTAAGAATTGTCTTTCTCGAAGACCCGATTGAGAGTCACATCCAGCTACATTTCCTCCCTTTGTCGCAAGATAGACTTGCGGAGAGGTTTATTGACCTGCGGGTCCGTTTGTGCCTAATTGTGGAGCTGTTGGAAGTGCGGATTGTGCAAGTTTTGGATATGCCTCCCGGACATCACCATCTGTAAAACTAACATAGGTTCCCTTATAAGGCAAGAAAAACGGGACATTCCCAAACATCCTTAATCGGATTCCACGGATGGCAATAGAGAAATTGAAGGAACGGGTGAGCGAAAACTCGCATTCAGGGAGAAAATAGCCAGAGGTCATCCACGGTTAGTCTCGGTCGGTTTTTCATAATACAGCAAGACGGCAACATAGAGAGCCAGTTCAGGTGGCGTCAGTTTCAGTGGAAGTAATCCTGCTCCGCTTCCGGTAGTAATTGCCTATATGCCCAGTTACTCAAACCTAGAAGTAATTATTTGCTGTCATGGACTACTGCATGACCTCACTACCCATCAACCGCTGAGTGGATCGACAAACGCCCGAATTCGATAAGTACAGCCGCCCTTATTTGAAACACTCTAATACATTTGTGGATCGATGGTACGTATGGCATTTCAGAGGTAGGTGGAAGTATCAGCATCACACACCCGATCTGAACGGACTGTACGCGATTTATCGTATTAGTGCTGTTTGAGCGGTGCTGGTATCTTGCTGCAGGTCACGGGTGATCGCATCGACCTAAGCTAGGCAGATAGTTGAGCGAATTTCCGCGTTTTCTAGCGCCGTCTTTTTAGTGATAGGAACAATAATGTTGCCTGACAGGGACATCTCCTACTCTCGAGACCTCTGTTTAGCGAACGGAGATTTGCTCAGGCAATATTAGGCGTCCGTCCGCGATTTCTTCACCAGAACCATCGATAAGAATTAAGCGCTCCCCGGTCAAGCCATCATAGACGCCAATAGCGGCTCCGTATTCCCCATGTGGGACGTCAGCCACCGATATAACGATTTTATCTTCTATAACTTCGTTGAGTCCCCATAGCGAGGTTGGATATGTCCATTGGCGAGGCATCGCATCATCTTGCACAATTGGAACAGAAGTTGTTGGATCGAATATGTGGACAAAGATTTTGTAATTCTCATCCATTCGCCGTTCCGGTCGCCAATGAAGCGTCAAAGTTACCGCTTCGTCCTCCTGCCTCAAATTATAGGCAATTAGGCGCATAGCATCACCAAAGACGGCATTTATAGGCGTAGTGTTGTGCGGTGTAGAGAACTTACAGATCATTGGCTGTATCATGAGGTCAGCTATTGAAACATTGTCTCCAACCACTTGGCCATTTTGAATGAGCGATGCGGAGAGTTGGTAAATCCCCGGCTTGAAATCGAGAGGTAGAGGCAAATTATAACTCCGGTGGGTCACCACATTGGCACGCCAATCCTCCAAATTTTCTCCGGTGATTGGGAAGTCATGTGCGACGTGCTTGTTGCCCGAAGAAGAAGTCAAGGCGAAGCGCACTGAGAGCTCTTCTTGAAGCGGCGCTGAGGTGCCCCAGGTTACGTCCAAGGCCATCAGCGACCCTGGATTGTAGCAATTGCTCGAAACCGTAGATTCAAGAATGCCAATTTTGGGTGACAGATTAGACTGGTAGTGGAAGTCGCGCTCGGCATCCAGTCTCGTAGGAAAGACGACGATCTCATCATCCTCGTAACGCGGAATGATGGAGAAGTATGAACGCCATTTTTGCAAGTAGTCAGGTTTTATTTGCTCCTTTTGCAGCACTATGTAGCGGAAACCATCACTAGCTAAATCCTCCAGGTTGCGGCTAAGATCTTCAGCCCGCGGCGGAATCTCATCATATTGGTTCACTGCGCTTAGCCAGGATTGGCTTTCCAGGTAGGTAAAAGCAGTATCTGGATAGCGAGATGAATGCCCTTGAAGAATGGGATGTCCGTGAACCGTTTGGGCAAACATTGAGGGTTTCGATTTGTACGGATTAATGGGCACGTTAATTATTGCAAAGTTTCCATCCTCTTCCCCTACCTGGTCGTATATGGGGGAGATTTCCACAGCTTGTAGTGATACCGGGATCGTCGAGTAATCGAGCAATAGCAAGACTACTGTGCCCAAAACCAGCAGGTTCCTTCTTTGCCGTTTTTCTGTTGATAAAAGAATTTGATGGAAACCATAGCCAGCTAAGATAGCCACCGGTAGGGCAAGGAAAATGTTGAATCGATCCGGTTCGCGAAGCAAGCGAAAGACAAAGAATCGCTCGGCCAGCGAATAAGGCATGGGGAGGTTGGCAAATTGTTGACCATTGAGTCTAAGTGTCGGGCCAAGAGCCAGCAATATGAGTACGAACGAGATTACCAGCCAGGGGAGTATTTGCCGTCGAGGTGCTTTCCGGATAGCCACGATTATTAAGAGTAGGGACACCATTCCTAAATAGGGCGAGATGGCAGCTCGACTTCCACGATCGGCGTAATAGTTATCGTACAGCGGTTGGGTGAGGTCGCCTAGCACAGGATTAGCACCGGGTGGTGTGACGTAGGCCAGCATATCCGTCTGCATCGTTACCTCGTCCGATTGCACGAACAAATCGGCAGGGTTACTCTGCCACTCATTTGCTAATAGGATCAAAGGTGGTATGAGGACAAACAAGCCAACGAAACCGGTGATAGTTAAGCCGGTCAGCGTCTGGCGATTCATATTCCCAGGCAAAATGAAAAGTAAGTATATGGTCCCAACCAGCGCGGCCCCTATTAATAATTGCCAGCGCATATAGCCGATGAGCGCGAGCGTCAGACCCGCCCACAGTCCGTCTTGCCAGCGCCTGTGCTTCACGAGGCGAGTTAACCAGAAGAGGAATAAGGGGATTGCCCAAGTACTCATCAGATTGGGATGGCTGGGCTGAGTTAACCGATGTGGCCAGGCAAGGTAGATAACGCCTGATACGAAAGCGACTTCTCTTCGGCCGAGTAGTTCCGTTACCAAACAGAAAACGACGAAGCCGCAGAGGGCTAGATTGAGAATAAGTATTAAGTTGTAGGCGGTGAACCCACCAATAAGCGGCTGAATAGCGATCCAAGCCGCGATTTGTAGCCATGCGAAATTATGATAAACCAGGCTCAATCCATCGGGATGGAACAAGTATGATGTGAAATAAGGTAGACTGCCGGACTTGATCGCCTGCAAGCTCCACCAGCCATTCCAATAGTGAACAAGGGAATCTGTGCCGGCCGGCAAATGGCTTCCCATCTTTAGAATAAGTGGCCAGGTAGCAAGTATAGCCAGACCAAAAAATGCGAGGAATATGATTATGGATTGTGGGAACTTGTTTCGAATGGTTGGCAGGCGACCTGGTTTGTGGATTCCGATTCCGGTTAACAGAGATACCGCTTTTTTTCTTATTAACATTGAAAGGAAAGCCGATTTAACGTCGTGATTATATGAGGCTTGAGAAAACAGGTCGAGGTGATCGACTAAGAGGAAATGGGCTTTGTCACGACGTTTTACATTCCGAAGCGGAGTTAATTTTCAATAAGATCAGATACCCCGCTGGATCTGGGAGCAATTGTCATTGGCGTACTTGTGTTCGGGCTCTACCTAAACAACCTGAATGGCCGGCAGATTTACCGCGACGAGGGGGATATCTTTATCAAGTATGGAGAATGACTCTAGGCAAGTTGCCTGGCGGGGATTACATGACCCACAGTTACCGGTAATCCTTTACTTAGGAAAGACCCTGATGAAAATTGCCGGGCCGTTATTGGATGCGCTGAGCTTATTCTCATTCTAAGCTTTGGCGCTTCGATACTCTTCCATTTCTCCGGTCGAGAATTCAGGAATCGATTAGCCGGTCTGTTGGCCGCATATCTCTATTTGCTCCAGACCAATGTATTCGACTTATCGACCTTCTTTCTCGCCTATGTTGCGGCCGCTTCCGCTAACGCCTGCCTAGATCCCACCCTTCTGCGTCCGAGCCAAACGCGAGGAAAGTCTTATTTCCCACCTCTGGCATAGAGGCTCGACTTACCACTCAAAGCAACCACCAAATCAATAACACCAAAATCCAATTTCGGATCACTTTGCTTAAGCTCACCCAAACAAGAAAGCCGGTTCGGCCAACTCCGGCCATCCCAGCCCCAATAGTGAGCAAGGTGCCTATGATAGGGATAGAAGCCAGTAACAATGGCAAGTACCTCAGGCGCGTATACGATAGCATCACTCGATCCCAGGTCTCTGGCTTAATGCGTGGGTAAATTGATTCGATCGTATCTTTTCCGCGTTGACCGGCGTAGTAATTAGCCAGCCGTGCAAATGAACCCAGGATGCTTAGGACCAACACCAGAAGCCACATTTGCGGGTTTTTCAGCACATCAAGCATCGGCACTCTCCCCTCATGAAGTCAGGCCCGCTCCAACCGCTTGGAAACAATGCCCACGTAACGACTCAACCAGGGTGACCGCCAAATTGTCCGTATCAGGAACAACCAAACTAAAACAACCAGGGCGATAATCAGGTAATCTTGAATGTTTTGCATTGGCAATCATCTAAGTAGTTCCTGGCTCAACGGCAGATAGGTGGCCACAATAAAAACAACGAGAAGGATTAAAGCCATATAAGTGTTCCGCCAGTCCTCGCTGAGTACGTCTCCTCCCACCCAAAAACGGGTCGGTGGCTGAACGAAGACCACCAGGATCAGGCCCATCAGGAGCAGACCGTGAGTCACTGCCAGCTGCGAATATACAATATCGACCAGGCCGCCACCGAATATCTGGCTGATCACCAAGGCCACCGCGGCCATGGTTAGGGCAGCCGGCACCACAAAATGGAACAGGCGTGATCGCATAAATTGGCGCGGCACGGTTCCAGTCGAGGCGAAGAAAGTCAGCCCGAGAGACGGAACGACGACGGTGAAAAATACTACGATGCCACCTTGGGTTGGGTGGTAGTAAAAGATCCGACGGTCGGCCAGGATCATGGCGATGATCAACAGCAGTACATAGCCAATCTGAGCCAGGTTAATCTTCAAGATGTCCAACATGCCGTTTACGATCCGCTGGCCTTGAGCCAGCACAGTCGGCAATACCTCGAAGGAATCTTCCAACAAGACAATATCGGCCGCGCTCAAGGTCGCCTGGCTACCGCTGTGCAGGGTGAGGCTCAGGTTGGCGGCCCTCATCGCTCCTATAT